>OLGA01000513.1_pt1 | contig 34473 bp, 24 predicted proteins | sample 1604881 | NCBI WGS metagenome assembly OLGA01 (sample SAMEA3888896, study PRJEB22519) | human gut metagenome | biome: human gut; feature: human-associated habitat; material: faeces | place: Denmark | collected 2009 | reverse complement strand
AACCGATGCTCTTTATCCATGGCGATAAGGATGCCTTCGTGCCCTACGCCATGCTGCATCCCCTTTACGAGGCAAAGACGAAGGGCAGAAAAGCCATCTTCATCGCCAAAGGCTCCGTTCATGCCATGGCATATCGCGACCATCACGAGGAATACACCCGCATAGTGAAAGACTTTGTTTCGCAGGAAGAATAGTATTTGAATGGAAGAAAAATATCAGTTCATTCTAAAGAACTCAATAAAAAAGGAGAAGATTCTTGTGAGTCTTCTCCTTTTTTATTGAGATATCTTGAAGTGTGATATCTGTAAAGTTATGCTTTTTCGATAATCCAATCTTTGATGCTGCCTGTTGTGCTGTCGAAGTTGATGCCTACCTTTGTGATAGGTTTGCCACAGAGAGCAAAGCGCTTGTGGTAGTTCTTCAGATTCATCTGGCGCATGGCAGCCTGGGCACTCTTGTTAAGCTTTAGCTCTATGAGGTAGAGGTCGGTCTGGGTAAGCAGAACCATATCCACTCTTCCTCTTGGTGTATGTACTTCCACATCCAGAACAAATCCCGTGAGCAAGGTGAAGATGATGTAGAGCATCTGCTGATAATGTCCCTCGTGATTGGTTACATGGCAATACGGAATGGTTTCGAAGTAATCCTGCAGGAGCTGCAGAGCCCCATCCATATCTTGCTTGCGGATAAGGGATGCCATCTTTGCGATGGTAACGCCTCCTTGTTGGGCACTCTTGCCATCCACGTAGTTGGGCAGGAGATTGTCAAACAGTCCTACTCTTATTTCCTTGTTCGGGATGTCGAGGGTATAGAGCTGGGTATCCTTGTTGTAATCCTTGATGGTGACGTATCCGCTCTGATAGAGCAGTGGGGTGATGGTCTTCATCTTTTCCGTCGGGGCATCGAAGGCAGATTCCAGTGCTTCTGTAGGAGCTATTTCGTTGGGAAGTATCCCAAACTTATTCAGCATATTGATGAGATAGGTAGGGGTGCCCGAACTGAACCAATAGGCACCAAATTCTTTTTCTGCAAAGCAATTGAGCAGACTGTAAGGATTGAAGACATCCGGTGATACCTTGGCAAAATGATAGCCATCGTAATGTTCCTTCAGTTTGGCAATGACAGCTTCTCTCGTCATGTCCTGTGATTGGGCAAGCATATCAATATCTTCCTGCATTTGTGTAAGCAGTTCTTCCTGGGTGATGCCGCAGATGCCTGCATAATCTTTGTCCATAGAGATGAGGGTGATATTGTTCAATTCGCTGAAAATGCTTACCTGCGAGAACTTGGTGATGCCAGTAAGGAAGACGAAACGGAGTTTTGCTTCGCAGAATTTCAGAGGACTGAAGAAGTTGCGCATGATGTTTCGCAGAGCATCCAGTTGTTCCTGTTCGTGTGCCACATCAAGCATGGGTGCATCATATTCGTCGATGAGCACAACCACCTGTTTCCCTGTTTTCTCGTATGCCGTATAGATGAGTTCTGTCAGTCTGTTGTTGGCATCAACCTGCGGTTGGGTGATACCCCATCTTTTCTCTTCCATTTCCAAGATGAAACCGAGGTATCTCTCCAGTTGGTCCTTTTCCATGTGCTTACCTCCGCTCAGGTCAAAATGTAGCACAGGATATTCTGTCCATTCTTTCTCCAGATTTTCGATGGCAAGTCCTTTGAACAGGTTTCTCTTTCCCTCAAAATAGTTTTTAAAGGTGGAAACCAGTAACGACTTTCCGAAACGGCGTGGTCGGCTCAAGAAGAAATATTTACCGTTGGTGTGAGCCATGCGGTAGATGTATTCCGTCTTGTCGATATACAGTTTGTCTTCTTCTCGAATTCGTTCGAAAGTCTGTATGCCTAAAGGATATAGTTTTATTGCCATAATCTTCTTTTTTAAATCTTACTGCAAAATTACAATAATTATTTGATATGGCAAGTTTTTTAGGGGAGAAAAGTTTTTGAGAAAGTGATAGAAAGCCCGAAGGCGAGGAAATCCCCCGCCTTTTATTCTCCGATATGTTGTCCCACCACATACCCCGTGGTCCAGGCTGCCTGCAGGTTGAAGCCGCCGGTGATGGCATCGATGTCGAGCACTTCGCCGGAATAGAATCCTGCGGCACCCCCACCGATGATTGCAATATGTAGTGTTTGTGGCATATTGTATTTTTGATGATTAGGATGCAAAGTTAGCATAAAAAGAAGACATGGCAAAATAAAACCGGATTTTTTTTTGTCATTCCGATTTTTCTTCGTAACTTAGCGGCGCAAATATAATATCATGTAATCTGAAATATGGCAAAAAGAGAATATGTAGAGGCCAACAAGCGTTGGCTGGAAGAAAAGGCTCAAGAGGAAGGTGTGAAAGCACTCCCTCGTGGTATATATTATAAGGTGTTGAAACAGGGAGATCCAAATGGGGCACAACCAGGCAAGCGCAGCATTGTGACTGCTCATTATACGGGTTGGACCATCAATGGTAAGAAGTTTGATTCCAGCCGTGGCGGAACTCCGTTTGCGATGCGATTGAGCGATCTGATAGATGGTTGGATTGTGGCGATGCAACAGATGCACGTAGGCGACCAGTGGGAACTTTATATTCCTGCCGAAATGGGATATGGAAAGTTCTCTCAGCCAGGAATACCAGGAGGTTCTACTCTTATCTTTGAAGTTGAGTTGTTGGGAGTGGGATAAACGCACCTGTTGAAATCCCAAAGATTCTATTTCATCTTTAAATAAAAAAGTCCCATACGATTCCAGGTACTGCCAGATGGTATTCTGCGGATCGTATGGGACTTCTTTTATTGTCACTTTTTGTTGTGGCAATTATTTCTGCTGTGATTTCAGCAAGTCGCGAATCTCCATCAGAAGTTTCTCCTCAGCACTTGGTTCTGGTGCTTTTGGTGCCTCAGGCTCCTTAGGTTCTTCCTTCTTCTTAGCTAACTTGTTGACCGCCTTGATGAGCATGAAGATACAGAAAGCCACGATGAGGAAGTCGAAACAGGTCTGGAGAAAACTACCATAGTTGATAGTCGCAGTCTTGAATTCCTCACCGGCAACCTGTACGGTAGGCAAGGTCAACTTGAGGTCAGCGAAGTTGACGCCCCCAATCAACCATCCGATAGGAGGCATGATGACATCATTCACAACAGAACTTACGATTTTGCCGAAAGCACCACCGATGATCACACCGACAGCCATGTCAAGCACATTGCCACGCATGGCGAATTCCTTGAATTCATTCAAAAATTTACTCATAACTTAATTCTTTTACTTTTGTTTATTTAAATGTTGATATAATTTTAGTATTTATACTTTGTTATTTCTTGCAGAATGATGATTTTTCCAATATATATAATAAGGTGTAAGGCATCATAGGGTTTGATTTCTTCATCCGATATGCATATTTCATTCTTGTGAAAGGATTGAATTTTGCAATATGGAGTTGTCAGTCTGACATGTTAACTGCTTTTTTTATAGCAAGATTAAACCTCAACTATCCTTTTTTAATTTATTTAATACTCTTTTCGTGTGCAAAGTTAGAAAAAAATTAGTAACTTTGCGCTCGGAAAAAGAAAAAATGCTTGAAAGCTTATTTTTTTGAATGTTTCAGCACTTCAGGATTGCTTGAGAGCTTAAAATATGGAATTATTTTAAACCATTAATTTTAAATATTAAAAAAAATGACAAAAGTTGCTATTAACGGCTTCGGCCGTATCGGTCGTCTGGCTTTCCGTCAGATGTTTGAGGCAGATGGTTATGAGGTAGTTGCAATCAATGACCTTACATCTCCAAAAATGTTGGCTCACCTTCTTAAGTATGATACAGCACAGGGTGGCTTCGCTGGTAAGTATGGCGAGGGCAAGCACACTGTAGAGGCAACAGACAACTCTATCATCGTTGATGGTAAGGAGATCACTATCTACGCTAAGCCTAACGCAGCTGAGCTTCCTTGGGGTGAGCTTGGTGTTGACGTAGTACTTGAGTGCACAGGTTTCTATACATCTAAGGAGAAGGCTTCTGCTCACCTTACAGCAGGTGCTAAGAAGGTAGTTATCTCTGCTCCAGCAGGTAACGATCTCCCTACTATCGTTTACAACACAAACCACAAGACTTTGACTCCAGCTGATACAGTTATCTCTGCAGCTTCTTGTACAACAAACTGCTTGGCTCCAATGGCTGACACTTTGAACAAGTACGCAGCTATCCAGTCAGGTATCATGTCAACAATCCACGCTTACACAGGTGACCAGATGATTCTCGACGGTCCTCAGCGTAAGGGCGACCTCCGTCGTTCTCGTGCAGGTGCTCAGAACATCGTTCCTAACTCAACAGGTGCTGCTAAGGCTATCGGTCTTGTAATCCCTGAGTTGAACGGTAAGTTGATCGGTTCTGCACAGCGTGTTCCTACTCCAACAGGTTCTACAACTATCCTCGTAGCTGTTGTTAAGGGTAAGGACGTTACAGTTGAGGGTATCAACGCTGCAATGAAGGCTGCTTCTAACGAAAGCTTCGGTTACAACGAGGATCCTATCGTTTCTTCTGATATCATCGGTATGCGTTTCGGTTCTCTCTTCGATGCTACTCAGACAATGGTTAGCAAGATCGACGACGACACATATCAGGTACAGGTAGTTTCTTGGTACGACAATGAGAACTCTTATACTTCTCAGATGGTTCGTACTATCAAGTACCTCGCTGAGTTGAAGTAATACCGCTGAAGCGATTTACGACAATATATATGAGCCTGGCATTGTAAAATGCCAGGCTTTTTTATTATTTATTTTTTTGTCTAATGGCTTGAAGTTTTATAGCATAAAGGCATACTGATTCTCCTTTTCTTGCCTTGTTTTCCCATTTTTTTTATTTCTTTGTTTGTCTGTATCGGAAAAATTTGTATCTTTGCGCCATGAAACATTCTATGATTACCATATTGGGTCCTACTGCCAGTGGAAAGACTAGTCTTGCTGCTGCACTTGCCTCGCATATCAATGGCATGGATTCTTCCATGTGGGGTGGCGATACGCATGGGGCTGAGATTATCAGTGCCGATAGTCGCCAGGTCTATCGGGGCATGGATATTGGTACGGGAAAAGATCTTGAGGATTATACGGTAGGGGGTAAACTGATTCCTTATCATCTGATAGACATCTGTGATGCCGGTACCAAGTATAATCTCTTCCAATATCAGCAGGACTTCTATGATGCCTATCAGGACATTACTCATCGTGGCGTACTTCCGATACTCTGTGGAGGTACCGGACTCTATATCGAGTCTGTCTTGAAAGGTTATCATCTTTCACCAGTTCCTCAAAATCCTGCTCTTCGTAGTTCCCTTGAAGGTAAAACGCTGGAAGAACTGACAGATATGTTGGTGGATTTGAAGGCGAAGAATGGTTCTAATATGCACAATCGCACAGATGTAGATACTGCGCAGCGCGCCATCCGTGCGATTGAGATTGAAACTTACAATCTCGAACATCCAATGTCAGAGCGGGAATTGCCTGCGGTTGATTCTTTGGTGATAGGAGTAAGTATCGACCGTGATGCCCGCCGTGATAAAATCACCCGCCGTCTGAAACAGCGTCTGGAGAATGGGATGGTAGAGGAAATCAAGGGACTCCTCGATCGTGGTATTCCTGCAGAAAACCTGTTGTATTACGGGTTGGAATACAAGTTTGTCACAGAATATGTGATAGGAAAAACTTCTTATGAGGAGATGCTGAGAGGATTGGAAATCGCCATTCATCAGTTTGCCAAAAGGCAGATGACCTGGTTCCGTGGTATGGAGCGCAGGGGTTTTATCATTCATTGGATAGATGCACTTCAACCGATGGAGCAGAAGGTAGAGCAGGTTCTTGAACTGATGAAATCTAATCAGTAGCAATTTATATGATTGATAGATATTTGGATAAGTAATAGATGGCTTTCTGATCGTATATACATTATTATTAATATAGAGAATATTATTATAGGAGAATAATCGACGTGGCTGTAAATGAAAATAAATGGGGCTTGCTCTATTGTCCTCGAGGAGGATGGAGGAGCAGTGCGCGCTGGACTAAGATAGAGAAAGTTTTGCGCCAACTTCATGTGGACTATGATTTCGTGCAAAGCGAGAATCAGAAAAGTGTAGAGCGTCTGGTTAAGATGTTTATCAACAATGGCTATAAGACAATCGTTATTGTGGGTGGAGATTCTGCATTGAATGATGCAGTAAACTGTCTGATGCAGGTAGATGCTTCCATAAGAAATCAGATTGCGCTGGGTATTATTCCTAATGGACTGATGAATGATTTTGCTCATTTCTGGGGATTTGATGATAGTGATTATGAACAGACTATCAAATGGCTCCAGCAGCGTCGTGTGCGCAAGATTGATTTAGGTTGTATCCGTTATCAAAACAAGAAGGGGGAAAACTGTCACCGCTATTTTCTCAATTGCGTGAATGTCGGTCTGATAGCTGCTATCATGAATCTGCGTCGCAAGACTCATCATGTATTTGGTTCCCGCACCCTGTCGTTCCTCTTCTCATTCGTGCTGATGATTTTCCAGCGATTAGACTATAAGATGCATATCCGCATCAATTCAGATGTCATTAAGCGTAGGGTGATGACCATGTGTGTAGGAAATGCATCGGGATATGGACAGACTCCTAATGCGGTGCCTTATAATGGTCTGCTGGATGTCTCTGTAGTTCATCATCCTGGTATGACCCAGCTCTTTGAAGGCTTTTATCTTTTCGTCAAAGGTAAATTCCTCAATCATAAAAGTGTGCATCCCTATCGCACGAGAGAGGTGGTGGTAGAGGATTCTTCTCATGCGATGATTGGTGTAGATGGTCGATTGATGAAGACGCCAGTTGGGCCTTACCGCATCACGGTGGAGCAGGAAGTAATCAACTTCCTGATACCGCAGTAGTCAGATTGATCTTATTTCAAGAATAATAAGGTTTTAAGAATAATAAGGTGTATCGGAATACAAGTTCCGGTGCACCTTTTTTTTGATTGTGCGATTGTTGTAAAGAGACTACACGAAGCTGTGTGTATTCATCAAAGTGACTTAAAATCGGGGAATATTTGCCTTTTAAAAGCTTATAAAACATTAAATATAGCGATTTTCTTAAATTCTTTGCCAAAAAACTTTGTCGTTTCGCTTTTTTTCCTTACCTTTGGATGCAATAAAGTCAACAAAAATATTAAAAACCTTAATATAGATCTATGAGTTATCTAAAATTCGAAAAGGCCCTGATGACCAACCTACAGGAGTCATTGCCGAAGGAGTTGCTTAGAACCAACCGCTCGGGTGCTTATTCGTGCTCTACGATTGTTGACTGTAATACTCGAAAGTATCACGGTTTGCTGGTTGTCCCTATTCCGGAACTGGATGGCGACAATCATGTATTGCTGAGTTCTCTCGATCCTACAGTCATTCAGCATGGCGCTGAATTCAATCTCGGATTGCACAAGTATCAAGGCAACAACTTTAGCCCGATGGGCCATAAATACATTCGTGAGTTTGATTGCGATAAGGTGCCAACAACGCTTTACCGTGTAGGTGGTGTCATCTTAAAGAAAGAGGTCGTTTTTCAGCATTATGAAGATCGCATCTTGATCAGATACACCATGGTGGATTGTCATTCTGCTACCACCTTGCGTTTCCGTCCATTCTTGGCATTCAGAAGCGTGCGTCAGTTTACCCATGAGAATGGAACAGCATCCCGTGAGTATTCAGCAGTGGATAATGGTATCAAGACTTGTATGTATGCAGGTTATCCAGACCTTTATATGCAGTTCTCCAAGAAGAATGAGTTTGTTTTTGCCCCAGACTGGTATCGTGGTGTGGAGTATCCTAAGGAGCAGGAGCGTGGCTATGCTTCCAATGAGGACCTTTATGTACCTGGTTATTTTGAGATGCCAATCAAGAAAGGTGAGAGCATTGTCTTTGCTGCATCTACATCTGAAATCAAGACCGGTACATTGAAGAAACTTTTTGATAAGGAAGTGGCAGAAAGAGCCCCTCGTGACAATTTCTTCCATTGTCTTGTCAATGCTGCCCATCAGTTCCACCGTCGTGAGAAAAATGATGACCGATACATTCTGGCTGGTTATCCTTGGTTCAAGTGCCGTGCGCGAGATACATTTATCTCTTTGCCGGGTCTTACCCTCTCTATAGAGGAAAATGACTACTTTGAACTGGTGATGAAGACTGCCATGAAGGGATATCAGGAATTCATGGAAGGAAAGGATATCACGGTGAATATTACCGAATTGAAACAGCCGGATGTTCCTCTCTGGGCAATCTGGGCTCTTCAGCAGTATGCTAAGGAAACCAGCAAAGAGGAATGTCTGAAGAAATATGGTAAGTTCATCAAGAGTGTCATGCTCTTTATTGAAGGCAATCACCATCCTAATCTGGAATTGCATCCTAACGGACTCCTTTACGCTGATGGAAAGAATAAGGCTGTGACATGGATGAACTCTACTGCCAACGGAAAACCTGTAGTTCCAAGAAGTGGCTATATTGTGGAATTCAATGCGTTGTGGTACAATGCATTGTGCTTCTGTGCTGCTCTCTGCGAACTGGAAGGCAAGCAAGAGAGACAACAGCATCTTCTGGAATTGGCAGAGAAGACCAAGCAGTCTTTCCTCGATACTTTCCTCAATGAGTATGGTTATCTCTATGACTATGTAGATGGTAACATGATCGATTGGAGTGTTCGACCTAATATGATTTTCCCAGTCGCTTTCGACTATTCTCCTCTTTCTCAAGACCAGAAGAAGAAAGTGCTCGATATCTGTACACGTGAACTCCTGACCCCTAAGGGATTGCGCTCTCTTTCTCCTAAGAGTGGCGGTTATAATCCTGTCTATGTAGGTCCTCAGAGCCAGCGAGATTATGCATATCATCAAGGTACTGCATGGCCTTGGCTCGGCGGTTTCTATATGGAGGCAAGTTTGAAACTCTACAGAAGAACCCGATTGAGCTTCATTGAGCGCCAGATGGTGGGATATGAAGATGAAATGTCTTATCATTGTCTCGGTACCATCAGCGAACTCTTTGATGGTAACCCTCCATTTGCTGGACGTGGTGCCATTTCCTTTGCCATGAATGTGGCAGAGATTCTGCGTGCACTCGAATTACTCGATAAGTATCAATATTAATAAGGAGGACTGCTATATGAAAGTATTAATGTTTGGATGGGAGTATCCTCCTCATGTATTTGGTGGTTTGGCTACTGCTAACTTTGGTATTTCTCAGGGTTTGCATGCCCAGGGTGACATTGAAACCATACTCTGTCTTCCTCATCCTTTCGGTGATGAGGACCGCAGTGCTTGTAAGATTGTGGCCATGAATAGTGTGCCTATCGCCTGGCGTGATGTCAATCATGATTACGTACAGCAGCGAGTAGGCAATATTATGAATCCGGATGACTATTTCCGTTATCGCGATCATATCTATGCCGATTTCAACTATATGAATGTCAACGACCTCGGATGTATGGATTTTGCTGGTGGTTATCCATCCAATCTCCACGACGAGATCAACAACTATAGCATCATTGCCGGTGTGGTAGCACGAAGTGAGGAATTTGATATTATCCATGCTCACGACTGGCTGACTTTCCCTGCTGGTATTCATGCCAAGAGGGTGAGTGGTAAACCATTGTGCATTCACGTGCATGCTACCGATTTCGACCGTAGTCGTGGTAAGGTAAACCCTACCGTTTATTCCATCGAGAAGGATGGTATGGACAATGCCGACTGTATCATGTGTGTATCTGAGTTGACCCGACAGACGGTCATCAATCAGTATCACCAGGATCCACGCAAGTGCTTTGCTATGCACAATGCGGTATATCCATTGAAGCAGGAGTGGCAGGATATTCCTCGTCCTGATCATAAGGGCAAGGAGAAGGTGGTTACATTCTTGGGTCGTCTCACCATGCAAAAGGGACCGGAATATTTCGTTGAGGCTGCCAATATGGTGCTTCATCGTACCCGTAATGTGCGTTTCTGTATGGCTGGTTCTGGAGATATGATGGATCAGATGATTTATCTTGCAGCAGAGCGAGGTATTGCCGATCGTTTCCACTTCCCTGGTTTTATGCGTGGCAAGCAGGTGTATGAGTGCCTGAAGGATTCCGATGTCTATGTCATGCCTTCTGTGAGTGAACCTTTCGGTATCTCTCCTTTGGAGGCCATGCAGTGTGGTACACCTACCATCATTTCCAAGCAGAGTGGTTGCGGTGAGATTCTTACCAACTGCATCAAGGTAGATTACTGGGATATTCATGCCCTTGCAGATGCCATCTACAGTATCTGTCATAATGAGAGTCTTTTCGACTATCTTTCTGTGGAGGGCAAGAAGGAAGTTGACCAGATTACCTGGGAAAAGGTGGGTGCCCGCATCAGGGACTTATACCTTAAAACCTTAGGATGGAAGTAGGTTAAGTGAAGAGTGAAGAACGAAGAGCGAAGAACTCTTTGTCTTTGCTTGTCATAAAGTTAAACGTTCAAATATCAAGTTTCAAATTATGAAGACAATTTGTTTATATTTCGAGATACATCAGATTACCCATCTGAAACGCTACCGCTTCTTCGACATCGGTACTGATCATTATTACTATGATGATTACGAGAATGAGCGTTCTATCAGCGAGATAGCTGAGAAGTCATATATGCCAGCGCTCAATGCCCTGTTGGAGATGATCCATCAGAGTAACAAGTATTTCAAGGTAGCCTTTTCACTCTCAGGAGTCGGCATGGAACAGTTGGAAATGCATGCTCCTCAGGTATTGGAAAAATTGCAGGAACTGAACGCTACCGGTTGTGTAGAGTTCCTCGCAGAGCCATATTCTCATGGTCTTGCCTCTCTCGTCAATGAGGATAGCTTTGCCAAGGAGGTTAAGCGTCAGGCTTCCAAGATCAAGGAATATTTCGGTAAGGAGCCAACTGTGCTTCGCAATTCATCACTCATTTACAGCGATGATATTGGTTTGCAGGCTTCTCAGATGGGCTTCGAAGGTATGTTGACCGAAGGTGCCAAGCATGTATTGGGCTGGAAGTCTCCACACTATGTTTATCATTGTCCGATAGCTCCAAATCTGAAGCTTTTGCTCCGTGATATCCGTTTGAGCGATGATATCTCTTTGCGTTTCAATAATAGTAGTTGGGATGGTTATCCACTTTTTGCTGATACTTATATCAATGAGATAGCAGCTTTGCCACAGGAAGAGCAGATTATCAATATCTTCATGGAACTGTCTGCACTTGGTATTGCCCAGCCATTGTCCAGCAATATCCTCGAGTTCTTCAAGGCATTGCCAGAATGTGCACGCCAGAAGGGCATCACCTTTTCTACACCTTCAGAGATTTGCAAGAAGATGAAGTCTGTAGGCGAGTTGAATGTACCTGATACATTGAGTTGGGTGGATGAGGAGCGTGATGTCAGCACATGGCTCGGAAATCAGATGCAGCGTGAGGCTTTCAACAAACTCTATAGTGTAGCCGACCGTGTACGTATTGCCAACGATCCTCGTATCAATCAGGACTGGGATTACTTGCAGGCAAGCAATAACTTCCGTTTCATGACTACTAAGCCAAGTAATGTGGGTCTTGACCGTGGTATCTATTCAAGTCCATTTGATGCTTTCACAAATTACATGAACATTCTGGGCGACTTCCTCAACCGAGTAAACTCTCTCCATCCAGAGATGGACAATGAGCAGCTCGATAATTACATGACCAGTGTAACCAATATGGAGGAGGAGATAGAGATGAAGGATAAGGAAATCACCCGTCTCCAGGCTAAGTTGGACAAGATAGAAAAGGAAGTAGAGAAACTGCGTGAAGCACAGAAGCCTGCCAAGACTGCTACAAAGAAGACTGCTACAAAGAAGGCAGCTGCCAAGACAGCAGCAAAACCTGCTGCCAAGAAAACTACTGATAAGTAAAAATGAGATTCTTCAGGAAATCCCTGAAGAAAAAAATATAAAACAAGAGGGTGTGTCATAAGTCTGTGACGCACCCTCACGTTTTTTGAGTGATATTGTGTTTTATTACTTTGCAATATACTTTCTGTTGTTGTGGATATAAATACCCTTGTTGAGAGCCTGCAAATCGCTTGTAGAAGCGTTCTTGATTACCAGGCGACCGCTGAGGTCATAGACGTTGTTGTCCGCCTTGTTTTTATTATCTAATGTGATGCCTGCTATAGAGTTGGTTGCTTCAGTATAAAGAGTAAATGCCAAAATGCATTGTTTTACTTTCGGTGTGAATGTCAGCGTGTGTTCTACTGGTGAATTAAACTCCACTGTATAGTTCTTCACGCTCTTGTCCTTTGGGAAGGCATAGGCTGTTGCATCATAGCTTGTACCATTAATCTCGCCGATATAGGCATCTGCATCAGAATAGTTGTTGCGACCCTCAATATCCATCTTGGTTATCTTTACTCCATCAGGAATAATGATGGTGTATTGGTTTGCACTGTACTTGATGTAGTTTGTACCAGAACCAATATCATATGTCTTTCCTTTTTCATTGCTGATGGCGAAACCATTGCTGAAAGAACCTGCTGTTTTATCAGTTAGGGTCTTTGAGTTCAAGGTGAAAGGACCTTTTGTATCTGTAACCGTAGAACCTGTTGAGGTTGCATTGCATTCATCTGTCCATGATGAATCATATTTCTGAAGCCAGATAGCACCACTGCTTACTGTAATTTTGGAGTTGTTTTTGAATACGAGATTATCCACGAAACGGATATCGATACCCTTCTTGGCTGATATCTGTACGTTGTCGAGTGTCACGTTCTTGATGTGGCTCTCAGGGCGACCAACAAAGAAGATGGCGTTGCCATCGCAAACATCTGTAGTCTTTACATTCTGCAGATAAATACCATTATAGGTTGGGGTAGTGCCATCTACAGCTCTTGCGTTTGCCTTATCTACAGCAGGATCGCTATTGTAGTTCTTGTCGTAGAAGCAGTCGATAGAGAGTGGGTTCTTTACCTTGGTCATGGTGAAGTTAGTAAACTTCCAGTCTTCCTCACCACCGCCACGGAGGGTACCGTCGCTATTGATACCAGTCTTCATGCGGATACCTGCAGTGGTACCATTCATGGTAATCTTATCAAACCATACATGCTTGATGTTCTTAGTATAGCTACCGATAGAAGCACCATGCCCTGTTCCGAAATCGCAGTTCCAAACGTGGATATACTGTGCGTCATTGTCGCAAACTACGTTGTCATCACCTGTACTGATGTTGCAGTTATAGATGTTCATGTGATGACCCCAGATGGAGATACCGTCTGTGTTATGAGAAGGCTGTTCTGTCTTGGTTTCAGAAGAAGGGTTATAGATGGTTACATCATGAACAGTACCATTGTTGGCTCCATTGCTATTACTTAAGGTAATGTTGACACCTGGAGTATTCTGGATCTTGAGATTGCGAATCAGGAATCTGCTGCCTTTCTCGAAGCGGATCATAGCTCCTGGATTGAAAGTCTCTTTGTTGTCGCGAGCCTGCCACCATCGAGTTCCTTGTCCATCAATGATTGATGTCTCGCCTTCACCCTCTATGACAATGTCGCTTTGATTCTTATTCTTGCAACCAATGAATATAGTCTTATTATTTGGAGCCTTGCCGTATTCTACGAGCTTCAAGGTGGCACCTGCACAAAGGTGGAGTACAGTCTTAGACTTGATGCTGAGCACCTCTGTCTTGCTGGTCATCTGGTCTGTGCTACCAAACATCCAGGTACCCGCAGGTATTACGACCATACCGCCAGTTGAAGGAACTGCATCAAGGGCTTTCTGAATAGCCTTGGTGTTATCTGCAGCCGATGTAGATGCACCATAGTTTATGATGTTAAACGTATTTGCTGATGTGATGGCTGGCATTTGTGGTAATTCAACTGCTGTCCATCCTTCAGGAGTATTCTGGGCATTTTGCTCAGAAGTAATACCAGTAAAAGTCTGAGCCTTGGCAATGCCTGGCAGAGCCAAGAGTGCTGAAAGCACGATAGTTTTGATGATTGATTTTCTCATTGTAATTTAGGCTAAATTTTATTTGTGGCAAAATTACAACTATTCTTTATAATATAAGGTATAATCATCTCAAAATAATACGAAAACGATTGCGTAGTAGAAAAAAGTGCAACGCTCAAGTCGAACATTGCACTTTCTATGTGTTTATGAATTTATCTTTTTGATTTCCTCTATAGATAATCCTGTAGATTGGGAAATGATGTCCATTGGCGTATTTAAAGCAAGAAGTTTGAGGGCGATTTCTTTGGTCTTTTCTTTTTCCCCTTCAGCTCTTCCTTCAGCTCTTCCTTCAATTCTTCCTTCAGCTCTTCCTTCGATTCTTCCTTCTGTTAGACCATCTTGATATCCTTCGTCACGGCTGGTATCGAAGAGGCTCTTCATGTGCCTAACTGCTTCTAAATGGCGGAAATAGGCTTGTTTGTCTTTTTGAGAGAGTGAATCTACACGCAGGCGTTCGCGTGCCTCTGGTAATCCTGCAGCAGTAGCTTTTGAACTGATAGAGCCTGTTTTTAGAAACTCAATCCATTCATCAAGCGGAGTAGTTGCTACCTTGTCAAAATCATTGACACGTAGTATGTAGTACTCTGGGAACAAGTCACCAGGACTCTTCCTTAACTCCAATTTATCATCTTTGATACCAAAGAATTTCTCATTCTGTCGGATGGAGAGTTTAAGTGTATCATGTGGTTCGTGTTCACCGACGAACTCGGTTTTGCCATGGTAAACATAATCTTTGCCTTGTCCCAGTTCAAAATAGACGATATTGATGGAATACACCTTGCGGACTGCTTCGTATGGCTTGCCAAGACCAATATATTCCGTTATCGCTTTAGAAACTCCATAGAGCATGCGATGGAAATAGGTTTGTTCTCGACTGTTTTGTACTTCAATGATGCACAACTGCTCGTTCTCGCTTTCTGCCAAAATATCTACTCGGTTATATTTATCGTCCTCGTCTTCTTGGTTGCTTTCGCTTTCCAGAAAGCGGTGAATCTTAAATTTCTTTCCAAGTAATGAAGATAGGAAACCTTCAAGCACAACATAGTTAGCCTTGTTGCGCAGCAGGCGTTTCATCGCCCAGTCAAATCTTATATAGTTTTCTCCGTTCATTGTCATTTCTTATTTGCTTAATACTTGCTGCAAAGATACGCTTTTCTTCTGTAACTTCCAAGAAAAGTTTCAAAAAATATAAAGATGAGTATTTTTAAGATGTTCGCTGAATATAGTTTTGTTCAAAAACAAAAAAAAGACTATACCCATAGGAAATATACTCCAGAGGTATAGTCTTTAATTATCTCACTTTGTATGGTCTGGTCAAACGATACAATAACTCATCTTGATTTTTGCTTAATACCATCTTGGATCACCAAACTGGTATGTTTGCAAGATTTCATCTGTGATTGTGAAATCACCATTGCTTGGGTCCTTGAATGGATTTGCATCCAGAACTTTACCTTCCTTGTCGAATGCAGTCAAGCCTGTTTCTGTATTGTTTGGATCTTGTTCAAGCATATTCAAGCAATTATAATAATAGTTGTTGCTATATGTTGGAGTTCCCAATGCAGATGTATTACTAAATCCACGTTTGTTGATAAAGTTGGCAACTACGTTGTTTGTAAAGGTATTTGTATTACCCTTGAAACGAATGTAGAAGAACATGTGGTTTGAACCACCATTACCAACATTATAGAATGTACACTTATCAACGTAAGTTTCCATCTTTGCATTAACAGAAGAAGATGCATCGTCGCCACGGAAGATCTGACGTTTTGGAGCACACTCATAGAAAGTAGAATTTGTTACGTTCAAGCTGTTCCAACCGCCCTTACGGCTATCGATGAAATCCTGTCCATTGTTTGTATCCATGTGGTGAATGAGACAGTTGTCAATTGTGATATTGTCAATAACAGCAGCAACATTGTTGTAGATAAAACTCTTGTTTTCGAAGTTGCGGATTTCACAACCCTTGAGGGTCAACTCGCTGTAGCTGCCTGCACCCTTAAACTCGATAGCAGAGTTTGAATTACCTGTACCGTCCAAGATAACCTGATAGAGCATAAGTGATGCCTCATTGGTCAAGTGGATGTTTGCATTCAATATTGGTAAGCTTGCTGAATTCTGAGCACCAATCTTTACACTGTTTGAAATGACCAGATTAGTACCTGACAATTCGTAAGTACCAGGAGCCAATGCAATCTTGCTACCTGGAGCAGCATTCTGAATAGCACTTACCCAATCATCAGATGGAGTGATTACTGTAGCATCACTGAAATCGATGTTAGTTGTAAATGTAGCATAACCACGAGTCTTTTCACCCAACTTCAAAGTTACTTTATAAGTAGTTTCTGGGTCAAGACCAGATACCAGAGCAGAACCAGCTGCAATATCATCAGCTGTCAGAGTATAGGTAACTTTTTCTGCGGTAGAACCAGCACTTGATGGAGTGCAGATAATCTTATCAACCTGAAGACCAGCTAACCATGTCAATTTAACAGCCTTGCTTTGGATATCGCCAGACTTTACCTTGTTCATGTTTTGCTCAGGATTAGTTGTCTTCATAATTTCAACCCACTTAGAATTGCGGTTTTCATTATTTTCATCGAGAGCTCTTACACGAATGTAGTAATCAGTTTCACCGATTAATGAAGTCAGTGTACATGTGTTGCTTGTCGTTGTTGTCTTTACAGCTGGTTCGTTGTTGTCGTAATCATTGTTGTCTGCATAGGCTTCAATTTCATACGCTGTAGCACCTGTCATTTCATTCCAGTCAACAACAATATCAGTGTTGTTGGTAATACGAGCAGTAATACCTGTAGGGGAAAGTACTCTGTCAAGTACTAAGTCCTGGATATCATCAGGATCGCTGCATGAAGTAAATGCCGTGCTGCCGAAGCACAAGGCTACGGCAAGGGCACTTATATAGAAAATATTCTTTTTCATTTTTTTATAGTCTTGAAGTTATTAATACCAAGAGTAATTTTTAAGACTTGCATTGTCATTGAGGTTGACATTGAAGATAGGCCAGTACTGACGCTTGTCAGGATCCTGTACGTAAAGATAATCCTTGACATCATCAAGCGAAGTAGCCTTAATCCATGTAGCAGCATCGCCCTTACTGTCAGCATATTCTGTGTAACCTTCTGGATCCAATTCAGTTTCACCATAGTTCAAACCATAGATAACCAATTTTGCATTAGCTGTTGTGTAAGATACATCTCCACGTGACCAGCTATATGGTACACGCTTGTAGTAAACATGACCTGATAATTGGCTATATGGATGTTCTGCATCGTAATCCTTCAAGTTGACAATTGCGTTCATCTTTGCCTTAGCTTCGTCCATCTTTGTCTTTAGAAGTCCCCAGCGAATCAAGTCAGCCTTACGGATAAATTCACCAGCAAATTCAAGACCACGTTCTTTTACGATGGCATTAAACATGGTTTCTTTACTTGCAGAAACTTGATTGATATAAGAGCTGACGTCACCACCCAAGGCACGCTTGTGAATCTTCTCGAGATAAGGAGCTGCTGCAGAAGGACCATTCAATTCATTTTCCAATTCAGCACGCATCAACACAACATCAGCATAACGCATATAGAGTCTGTTGATACCATCATCGTTACCAGCTGGAATCAAACGGTTGGTCCACTCATAGCGGAGCTTACCAAAGCTCCAACTCTTGAATGACTGCAACTCTTGTTTACCTTTATTCCATTGGAAAGGACAGCAGGTAACATCACGACGGGTGTCGTTCTTGTCATACTCAAAATAAAGAGTAGGGACAGGACCAACCTGGCTACCTTGCTTCATGGTTGTCATTTCATCTTCTGAGTTATGCTTGATACCGAATGTGTACATCATACGGCCACGAGCAGGAGCGTTGCTGTAACCAATCTCAAACAATGATTCACTACCAGCAGTAATGACATCACCGGAGATACCATTGTTGTTCCAAATATCCTCAAAGTTAGACTTCAAGGCAACATACTGTCCTTCAACACCCATTACATCCTTACAAGCTTGGAGGGCAATAGGATAAAGTACTTCCTTACTCAATTCTGGATCTGTGCTTAAACGGTTTTCACCATCCATGCGTTGTGCATAACCTGCAGCCTGCATACAAACTCTTGCTAAGAGACCTTTAACAAAAGCCTTATTAACACGTTCAACGGTTTGAGTAGCCTCCAATTCGTTAGGCCATGCGCACAAGTCCTGAGCTTCTTGCAAGTCAGCAATAATCTGCTTGTAGATAACGTCACGGTCAGAGCGTTCTGCGTACATGTTATCAGAATTTACAGGCTCAAAACGAGCAGGTACATCACCCCACATATTGATCAAATCTACATACTGGAGAGCACGGAGAGTAAGTGCCTCACCTAAAAGCTGCTTGTTTTTTGCATCAGACAAATCTGCATGTTCTCTTAAACCTTTGATAGCAAGATTTGCACGCTCGATAGCTGCATACATTTTAGCCCAAAGGTCAGTACCTGTTGCTGTATTCATCTGGTCGTTAGCTGTTTGTGCATTGTATGTTGCCAAATCAGCTTTACCATCAGCTTTATTTGAGTTACCATAGAATTCAACATCGGTATTATAGCCATACCATACAGAACGAGCACGATAATTCTGCTCACCGAATTCTTGGTAGATATTAGCGATAGTTCCTTCAGCATACTCATAAGTGCTGAAAATATTCTTTCCATCCAAGGAAGAATCTGAACTTTGATTCAGAAAATCGCTACATGAAGTTAGACCGCCTGCCATCAATACAGCGGCAAAAGTTTTAACTATGATATGTTTCATTGTAGTGTCTTATTAGAAATTCAAGTTGAAACCAATAACAAACTGACGGCTCTTAGGATAAGCAGAATAATCTACACCTGGCGTCAGAGCTGTCTTGTTACGAGAAGATACTTCTGGATCAAATCCAGAGTAACCTGTAATGCAGAATACATTGTATGCAGTTGCATAGAAACGTAAACTGTTGATACCTACACGCTTTGTTAAAGTCTGTGGCAAGGTATAACCCAATGTGATTGTTGCAAGGCGGAGAAATGAACCATCTTCAATTGCCCAGTCTGTCAATACGTAATTGGTATATGGAGACCACATTGTTGTGTTTGCATTCATTGCAGCCAACTGCTCTGGATCATTGCAGAGAGTACCATCTGCATTGAGATTAGTCCAACGCTTGCCGTCAGCCATAATATCCAACATGTTACGATAGTAATACTGTGAAGCTGAAGTGTATTCAATCTTGTTTGCATTGTAAACATCATTGCCGATGCTATAAGTGAAGTTAGCATTCAAGTCGAAACCGTAGAGACGACCTGAGATATTGAAACCACCAGTTGCAACAGGATTCGTATCACCAATCTTAACGCGATCATTGTCATCTACCACAAAGTCTTGGTTTTCACCTTCGCCTTCGTTCATGTTTTGGAGTTTCAATGCACCTGGACGGAGATAGCTTGCACCGATTACCTTGCTGTTATCAGATACACCTTCTTTGAGAATCCACTTTTTCTTTACTTCATCATAGCCCTCAAAGTCACTTACTTCATAACGGCCTGCAACCTTATAACCATAGATTTCACCTACAGCACGACCAGGTTTAACAATGTAGTCGTCCTGAATCTGGGTAGAAGCCCAGTTTGAAGAAGCTTTGTATTGATCCAAAGAACCTAAGGTCTTCACCTTGTTCTTGTTGAAACCGATATTTCCACTGATGCTCAATGCATAATCTTTCTTGTTAATGGCGTTCCATGTAAGAGAGATTTCTAAACCCTTGTTCTCTGTTTCGCCTAAATTGCGATACTGGTAGTCATAACCAGAACCAGATACAGGGAAAGCAATCAGCAAGTCTTTGGTTGTATTCCAATATGCTTCAATGCTACCAGTCAACTTACTCTTGAAGAGTGTAAAGTCAAGACCGATATTGCGGGTAATCGTAGTCTCCCAAGTCAAATCAGGATTTGATGCGAATGTACCAGACTGACCAGATGCCAGACCGCTTGTCCAGAAAGAATTAAATTGGTTCAACCATGTAGAGTTGCTTGAACTCCAGATAGGTGATGTCTGGTCTGCAGGAATGTTGTTGTTACCAGCAGTACCATAAGAGAAACGGAGTTTCAAGTCATCAAGCCAGTCATTTGTCTTCTTCATGAATGGTTCGGATGAAATACGCCAAGCAACAGCTGCTGATGGGAAGTAACCCCAACGGTTTCCCTCTGAGAATTTAGAAGAACCATCGGCACGGAATGTAGCACTCAAAAGGTACTTATCCATAAAGTTGTAATTTGCACGACCGAAGAATGACAAGAGGTTGTCATCTGCATTGTTGTACTTGTTTACAAAATATGGTGTACCCTGTGAAGACATAGCCCAAGCCTGTGCGGCAGTAAATGTTGTTGGGAATAAATTCAATCTATCCTCGTTGACGTTACTCTTTTTATTGATAGTTTCTTCACCCAAGAGAATGTTCAGACTATGATCTTTATTCTTGATGATATTCTTGAAGTCATAGTTCAATGTATTGGTATTGCGGACTGTCTTACGCTGTGTATCGATGAAGTAAGCCATTGGATGGGTACCCTTTGTGTCAACACTATTAGTACGTGCATTGTAGGTTGATGTACCATAGTATTTCTTATCAGTATTGTAGTACCAGTCCAAACCGAATTCACTCTTGAACTTCAAGTCCTTGATGATTTCCCATGTGAAGCTACCATTCATGTTGAAGTTCTGGCGGCTCTGCTTTCTATCTGTATCATATACAGAAGTAATAGGGTTTGTCAACTGAAGATCTGGATCGTATCCGTCACTCAAGTCAGCAAAGTTGAACATAGGGTAAATCATTACGTTCTTCATACGAGAGTCTGCTGTAGAAACCTCGGTCTTGCTCTCATTAGCACCTGCACCATTGACAAGAGTATTAGAATAACGCATAGAGAAATCTACAGAAACCTTCTTGTTTACCTTGTGATTTAATTTCAAACTCAAGTTGTCACGGCGATAAGAAGAACCGAGCATGATAGCCTTATCATTTACGTGTGCATAACCGAAATTGAATTTTGTCTTTTCGGAACCACCAGTAATAGAAAGGTTGTGGTTGAATGTGTTACCTACACGGCCGAATACCTGATCCTGCCAGTCATTCTCAGCTGCATTTTCATAAAGGTCACGATCTTCCCAATTACCGAAGAGGTTGGTATATTTATCTTCATTGTCACGCAAGAGTGCATATTCACGCTGCCATTTTACGTAATCACTACCTGAAAGAGTATTTAAGGTCTTAGCCATTTTCTTCCAAGAATAGTAAGCATTGTAAGATACGTTTACCTTGCCCTCTTTACCACTCTTAGTAGTAACGAGGATTACACCATTTGCACCTCGGGAACCATAGATAGCTGTTGAAGAAGCATCCTTCAAAACAGTAATATCTTCGATTTCTGAAGCAGGGATATCGCTGATACTTTCTACAGGGAAACCATCTACGATGTAGAGAGGAGTGTTGTCGCCAGTGATAGAACCACCACCACGTACTCGAATCTTCATTTCTGCATCAGGAGAACCTTCTGTTGCTGTAATCTGCACACCTGCCATCTTACCTTGAAGAGCTTCTGTAGCATTGGCTACAGGTACAGCCTCAAGAGCTTTGTTATTTACTGTAGCTACAGAACCAGTCAAATCCTTTTTCTTAACAGATCCGTAACCGATAACCACGACGTCATTCAATGTTGTAGCATCGTCCTCAAGTTTGATGTTTACAACGGATTTGCCAGATACGTTAACAACTTGTGGTTTCATACCTACGTAAGAAACCTTCAATTTTTTACTGTTGCCTTTCAGCGTGATGGTGAAGTTACCATCGAGGTCAGTAACACCGCCGTTGCTAGCAGAGCCGTCTTCGATGACAGAAGCACCGATGATAGGCTCACCAGTATTGTCGGTGACATTACCTTTGATCACTGTTTGCGCAAAGCCATTGGCTGACATAGTCAATGTAGCTGCAAAGAGCGCAAATCTAAGTTTTTTAAAATTACCAGACATACACTTTTGGTTAGATTAATATTTAATAGTTTTCTTTTTTATGATTTTGTAGACTAGGCAAAAACTAAAATTACAATTAGATTGCTTCGTTTCGTATGCAAATTTATGAAAAATAATTCTAATAATCATGCTTTTTTCAGAAAAAAATGACGTAAACGTTTGCGAAATTAAAAGAAATATATAGAATTACATTTGATAAAAAACATAAATCCCCAACAAGAGTGCGCCGATTTTTATTCGGTTTCCTCTTATTGAGGATGCTTATGGTCTAATATATTTCAATAACTGTTTCAGTACCGCTTACTTGACAATCACTTTGCTTGTCTTCTTGCTTCCATCCTTGAAGGTCTTTACGATGATGTTGATGCCTTTCTGGAGGTTAGAGAGTTGGGTGCCGTCAGCTGCAAAGATTGCTGTCTTGATGACTGTTGCTGCTGTTGTCATGGTACTATTGATTCCTGTGCTAACAGTGCCGTTTGCAGTACCGAAACCACCCATATCATTTGCTGCGCGAACCGTGAAGGATGCTTTATCATCATTTACGTTCAATGAATTCTCTGTAGTGAGGGTATAGAATTTACCATCTTTTGCTACGAGATACATCTTAGCATCACCTGTCCATGAAAGCTTGCCGTCCTTTAATGTTGTGGTCGTGGCAGTTGCTTGAGCTGCTTTAGCTTCTGGTTTCCAGTCGCCGAATACCGCATCGAGGGTGTATGTTGCAGCTTCTTCTGCTGTAAGAATGATGTTTTCTTCTGTAGCTTTTGCTTTTCCGTTTTTATCCGTGAAAAGTACCTTCTTTTCTGCAGGAGAGAAAGTATTCCCCTCTGTATCTTTTAGTGCATCGATGCGAAACTTGTCTGCAATGGCTAAATCCATAGCTGCGATGTCAAAGTAAGCGTACTTCTTGCCATCATTTAGGATTTCATTCTTCTGGTTGACGGTTGTATTGAGCCAGATAAGTCGGGTAATATTGTTCCATGAACGACCAAGACTGAAGTTTGCTGCCTTATTTTCAATGGTACAATCTTTGAAGATGTAGCCCCATTCACTCTTGCTGTTGGGTGCTGCAATCACGTCTGTACCATTCTTTTCATTTTCCTTACGGCTTTCGTTGACGAAAAGTACACGGTTGAAATATACATCGCCACCGCCGCAAACGTAGTCAACAGTTCCGTGAATCTCTGAGTCCTCAAAGTAGAACTGACCCTTTCCGTTTGGCTCGTTGCTATAGTATGTGTCCTGATAAGACAGCATCTTCACGTTCTTGCAGATAGTCTTAGTGCCACGATCTTGGAGGCAGACAGCACGACCAGCTGATCCTGTCTTATAGTAATCGAGTGCATCTTTCAGGGTGATGTCCTGAAGATAGAGATTGTTGCTCAAGTTGAGAAGGGTAGCGGTGGTACCGATGCCTTCGTTCTCTATTGCAGGTTTGTTGACGATGATGGTCTTGTCCATGCTCTCACCGATGATAGAGATGTTGTTACCGCTAATCTGAGTGAGGCACTTGTCTCCCAAATCGTATGTTCCGTTTGGTAAGAAAATGTATGAACGTGGAGCGTCTGTTGCTGCGTTAGCTGCATTGACGATTTCCAGTGTTGTGATGAAACTCTTTGCATCACCAGCCTTTACTGTGTACCAGTTGCCGTCTTGAGTACAGGCTGGTTCTGTCATGTTTACGATGCTGAGACCGTGGAGGTAAGCAGTAGCTGCGAATGTAAGTGTGTATTCGCCACTTTCTGTAGAGTTGTTCTGCAGGATCGTGCTGAGACCATCCTTGCTAGCTTTGGTATCTACACTTGCAATCTTATTACCTTTAGGGTCTGTCAATGTGATGTTGCCTGTGGTTGAATAATTGCAGAGAGTCAGTTTGATGTAACCTTTTCCACCCATCAAGAATTTAATCTTGTCGCCTGCAGAGAAAGACCAACCATGTGTGGTGTTGTGCCATTTGCCATTGCCTTCAACACAGAAAGCCTCATGGTCGTCAGCACAGAAACCTTCCTTCTGAAGATTGAAATCGTAACGAGCTGTTGTATTGGCAGTCTCGATATCAGTAACGACTGCATAGAGTTTTGTATCTGATGTAATAACAGATGATGTCGTATATTTCTTTTCATCCTGCTTTAGAGAAGTTGCCCATCCGCGGAATTTCTTTCCGTCAGCTACGGTTACCTTTTCTTCAGCTTCTTTCTTGAAAGAATCTATTTGGGCATCCTGTTCAATCTTTTGGGTGCCGATAGCTGTAGTGCCGTCTATATTACAATAGGTGAGAGTGAAGTCTGGCTTGAATGCTACGGTCAACTCGTATGTTGCTTCATCACCATTGGCTTCTACAACGATAGTCACTACAGTCTTCTGGTCGTTACCCTCGCCTGTAGTTGTATAGGTTGTACTCTTGATAGTTCCGTTGTCTGCCGTGATATCTGTAAGTGGGTTGTTCTCGCTGATGAGTGTCGCCTTCTTTGAGATAAGGAGGGTTGCCAATTGTTTGCCGGTAGCGTCTTCGTTGAAGATATCTACTGCCTGATATTTTTCTCCGTTGAGGCTGAAACTTCCGAGCATAGGGGTTTTGCTCATATCGACATTACCATAGATAGAAAGGTCGGTAACGAATGCATTCTGGTTCAATGTAAAGCTCTCGAACTTGATTTGGCAGTTGGTGCGATTTACATCAAGAGACAAGTCCTCTCCTTTGGTAGTTACGATGCTTTGGTTGTGAATTGGTACCCAATCTGCATCTCCATCGCCCTTTACTGATACTTTAATGCCACGTTTGCTACCTGTTGCAGCCTGATGCAGGGTGATTTTTGTGATATTGGCCAAAGCAGAGGTTACTGCGCTTGGTTCGGCTGTGCTATACTCCCCCGTGTATTTTAGGGTCTTCATATAACCAGTTCGATCAGGAAACTTTGTGTTTGTTCCTTTTGGGTTAATCTCAACGCCATTAAGTGTCATGGTAAATGCCTCTTTACTGTAGAGTGTCTTGAGGTTTACCACAGTGTTGTTGGCTGTTTTGCCATCTACATTCTCCCAATTAGTGAAGTCGGTAGAGTAGAGTGTCTTTTCTTGAATAGCACTTGCTTGTACTACCTTTATTTGATAGAGGTAACAGTTGGCAGTTGCTATTACTTCAACATAGCCTTGAGCTACTTCTGCAGAAGAGGCTTTGTGGTCTGTGATATCTGCTGTCGCTGCAACACCACCTATTGTATAATTGTGATAGTTGGGATAACTTGTCACAGTAACTACATCTTTGGCAGACTTCACTGGAATCTGAAGTTTTGTACTAGTATTAAACTGGACATCGCTTGTTCTTCCCTTTAGTTTGCCTGTAGATGCATCGACGTGCATAGAGATACCGTCAACTGTTGATTTTACCTCACCAGTTGCACTTTGAATATTAGTCGCGGTATTGATACCTTCAGGCAAATTATTCTGAAAGTCCCAAATCGCCGTAACATCTTGTGCTTTTGCTATGCATGCAAAGACAAGTAACAGGCTAAACAGTCCGAATCTCAGTAGATTTCTTTTCATTGTTTGTTACTTTTAGGTTTAAATTTATAATGTTTTATATTTATTCTTGTATAGTTTTACTTGTTTGTTTCAAGTATGTTGGACTTACTTGTTTGCTTAAGTAGATTTCCGTGGCAAAAATACAACAAATATCTGTAATATGTATGTAAGATACCGGTGAAACGCACGTAATCGTTTGCGTGAGATTTCTCTACTTTTCTGTTCTATTTTATCAGATAATGTGTTACTTTTGCAAGCGAAAATAAGCTAATAACTTAAATTTTCAAACAAATTACTGATTAATAAACTTAAAACGTAACGATTATGAAGAAATTCTTTACTCTTATTGCCGCTGTCGCTATAGCAGCAAGTATGAACGCTCAGACTTTGTCGTTCGATACAGATTATGCAGCTGGTTCTGTGCCTGCAACTTTTTCTGCTAAAGGTTTGGTGTTGAAAGTTGTTGATACTGCTGCTAAGTTTGTTGTAGATCCTAATTCTGCTTATTTTGGTACTGCTGATTCTTATCAGAAGTTTGATAAAAGATTGAAATCTGGTGGAAAGTCTTCATCAAAGAATAATTTGACTCTTACTTTGCCTTCAGATGGTACTCTTAAAGTATATGCTCGTACAGGATCTTCTTCTGCTACAGACCGTAATGTTATATTGACACAGAATGATGCAGAATTGGTTAATAAGATACTCTTAGAGTCAGAGGCTGTTTCTGTTAACATGATGGTTGATGGAGTAGAGGTAGCTAAGAAAGTTTATCCTGCTGTCTCTGTTGCAGTAAAAGCGGGTGATGTGTCTATCACTTATCCAATAGGTAGTATCAATTTCTATGGTTTTGAATTCGTGGCTCCTGGCACTACTGGCATTTCTGATATCCAAGCTCCAAAGTCTTCTAAGGATGGCGCAACATTCAATCTCTTAGGTCAGAAAGTTGCAAATGATGCTAAGGGTATTGTTATCAAGAATGGTAAAAAGTTCATTAATAAATAATTTCCTTTTGAAAGCGTAAAAAGGTTAATCATAGGTTTAAGGATATAGTTTAATTACCCCCTGTCGGCAATATGCTGGCAGGGGATTTTTTTCTGATAATTTGTTTTGAAACTAATATCTTGACAAAGTTAAGCATAAAATATGTAATAAGTGGAGTTTTCCTTTTCTTTTATATATTTTTATGACAAAATGAGTTTTCTTCAAGCGGTTCTGTTTTTCCAACCTTTACCCCACTTTCATTTTTGCGTGGGCAAGCAATAATTTCTCCTTGCCCACGCAATAAATTTTCCTTGGGCAGGGAAGAAAAATTCGGCTTCAATAAAAAATGCAGTTTATGGAAAAATTAGTTTACATAGGATTATCAGTTTTAAAAATGAGAGAGTGATGCGTTATGATGAAGTGTGAATGGTAGTGATTGAATGTAGAGAATAAAAAATCCCAGTTTCTCGTCTGTTACAACGTGAAACTGGGATTTGATGTTAGGGGATCTGATAAATGGAATTGTATCCTATCAGATTATTTTGTTTTCTTTTACTTCTGGATAAACTTCTTGCCAGCCTTAATGACTACACCCTTGTATGCCTTACCTACCTTCTGACCTGCGAGGTTGTAAGCAGGAGCATTAGCGTCAGCTGCCTCGGTTGTGATGTCTTTGATATTTGTTGTCTGTCCATTCAGAGAGTAGAGCTGATTGTTCATGTCAAGCTCGTATTTATTATTGAATTTCTTCAACTTGCCCTTTATGATAACAACATCACCAGCCTTGAGTTGGTCTGCAGATGTGAAACCTTCTCCGCCAAAATATTTTCCGCTGTAAACTTCCAGTTCGTTGGTTGCTTCACCATTATCTGAAATTTTGTATGATAAGCTATTGAATTGGGTGTTGAGTGTTCCGACACTTGTGATGATACCCTTTACGTAAACCTCAGTAGATAAACCTTTTCCTGCATCAATCAGTTCCTTTGCCTTTGCAACAGTATAAGCTGTTTCTGGTGTGTTGGAGATATCTACAATGTCAGGACCTGTTCCTTTCTTGTAGTATTCTACCTTTTTTACGCTTACTAAACCATTTTTTGAGGCATGTTTTTTGCAATCAATTGCCAATTTGTAGTAGCAGTTCTCTTTAGGAGTCTTTATTGTAAAGACTGCGTCTCCTGCTGCAATCTTTTCGAGGTTGACTGTCTCGAGAACTGTTTTTCCTTCTTTGTCTGATGTAACTTCGAGTTTGATAGAGTTTACGTGATCAGCTACGATATTGTCTATGTCTACTACAACAGAAGATATCGCTTTGTCAATAGCAAAATCCGTAGTGATGGTTCCTACTAATGCAGCTTTCTTTCCACCGCATTTTATCCATTTCCAGTTTTGGTTCCAATAGTTGTTGTTGAAGTTAACTATAGACCAGGTGTCTTTACCGATTTTAGCAGTCCATGTCTTGTCGTAACCACCTATTCCGTTGGTGGCTTTGTTGTCGTCAGGGAATGTCAACGTTTTGTAAGCCTGACCGAATGCCATGTTGGCGATAAATGCCAATACGGCGATAAATGCATAGCGTAAATAATTCTTCATAAACTTTGAGATTTAAAATTAGTAATATAGTTGATTATCTCTTGTGAAAGTCCTAACACCCACATGGTGCTGTGTAAGAACATCGAATGGGTTGTATTCCTAAACACAGTACAAAGATAGTAAAAATATCAATTGGTTGTTTCAAAAAACGTATTAAAATTTGATGAATATACCAAAAATCACAAAAAAAGGTGGAAAAGAACATTAATAAGTCCTTTTCCACCTCAGTATTTTCTAAATTTTCTGTGTATTACAACTCTCCTGTGCGTTCAGGTTGCTCTATATCAGCAAGTTATTCTGCCTTTAGTCCCTGCTGTTCCATCTCCAAACTTGCCCAGATAAATGGGCCTACACCCTTAGGGTCATTGTCACGGATTGGTTCGCTCATGTAATATTCAAAGCTTCCGTCACGCTTATAGTTTGGCTTCTTTACGTATGGACCATCGCCAGGACCGAGACCGCTTACACTGCAGCACTTGGTCAGACTGATGGTCTTGTCAGGGTTCACCTGGATGAATTCCTTCAAGATTCCCTTGTAAGCCTTGATGCCGGCATCACGATATTGTTCTGCGAGGTAACCCTTGCGATAACCCTTCAGGAGTACATAGGCAAACATGCAGGATGCTGTACTCTCCAGATAGTTGCGAGGATCCTTTACGTCCATCACATCATACCATACACCGGTTTTCTTATCCTGATACTTCACGACACTTGTCATCGCCTTGTTGAGCAGTTCGATCACTTCACCACGGCGGGCATAGTCCTCTGGCATTGCATCGAGACATTCGGTCATTGCCATCACATACCATCCCAAGGCTCTTGCCCAGGTATGCTGGCTCTTTCCATTTTCCTTGTCAGCCCAGAACTGCTGATGCGTCTCATCCCAAGCATGTTTCCAGAGCTGAGTCTTCTCATCGTATGTACGCTTGTCAGTCTTGATCATCTGGTCAACGGCATCATCGAGGTATTTCTTTGCCTTCTTTGGTTTCATGGTCTGCACCGCATAGTTGCAGTAGAAAGGCAAGCCCATAAAAATACCGTCGAGCCAAACCTGGTTGGCATAGATGGCTTTGTGCCAATAAACACCTTCCTTGGTACGAGGTTGCTTCTGCAACTGCTTGAAGAGTGTCTTCAGTGCCTTGTCGGTACCCTCAGAAGGGAAGAGGTTGTGCATACGGAGGATGAATTTAGCCGTGCGAACATTGTCGAGATTGAAATCCTCGTACTTGTACCCAGTGATGTTGCCCTGTTCGTCAATCATCTTGGCAGGGTATTCCTTCAGGTAGTTGAGGATAGCCTCATTGTTGGTTTCAGCATCCTTGCCCTTGAAAGTGCTCTTGTTGTCCTTATAATATAAATAGGTGTCGAGCATACCTTCCATCTCGATGCCCATCACATAGCTCCACTTAGGTTTGCTGCTGAAATCGAGCAGGTATGGATGAGCCACACGGCTCATCTCGCTATGGGTAAGCCACTCGCTGTATGCCTGATATGGACGGTCTTCCTTGTTGAGAACGAGGGAACCGTTGATGATGAGATTGTCGAACTTCACATCACGGGTCTTGCCGGTAATCTTGACAGGTTGTTTGATGACGCCATCAAACTTACAGTTCTTGACGGTAATATCAGTTACGTTCTCTACCTGGTCACGACCAACGATGAGCACACCATAGTTGCTCTTCTTGCAGGTTACATTTTCCACATACACCTGAGATACGCTTGGTTCAAAACCGCGATAGCAGATCTCCTTTGGCTCGTAATCGAGGTTGATTTTTACGACAGCTTCCTTACATTGCCCCACAGTGACGTTGCGCATGTTGATGTTTTTGATGACACCACCGCGGCAGTTGTTGGTCTTGATGCGCAGGATGCGGTCGAGGTGAGGAGAGTCCATTTCGCAATCTTCGGCATATACATTCTCGCATCCGCCAGAGATTTCACTTCCGATAACCACACCGCCATGTCCATCTTCCATCTTACAGTTGCGGATGATGATGTTTTTGGAAGGTTGGTTCCAGAGACGACCATCATTGTTGCGTCCGCTCTTGATGGCAATACAGTCGTCGCCGGTATGGAAGATACAGTTCTGGATGAGCACATTCTCGCAAGCCTCTGGGTCGCATCCGTCACCATTAGGTCCTTCATTCCAGATAGTCACACCATCTACGGTGATGTTCTTGGAGAGCAGTGGATGGATAACCCAGAAAGGAGAGTTGAGCATCTTGACACCCTGGATGAGGATGCGCTCAGAACGTACGAAGTTGACGAGCTGTGGGCGCAGCCCTTGTCCCTTACCAAATTTTCTTTCGTCGAAAGGCACACCGTCTTCAGCCTGTTTCAGCAATTTGGCACGTGAGCCGAGTCGCTGTGCTTCCTTGGTTATGCCTTCCTGATAACCGAAACGTGGATGCCCATTCATAGGCCACCAGGTCTCGTTGTTACCACCACCGTCGATGGTACCCTTACCTGTGATGGCGATGTCAGTCACCTTGTAGCCATAGATGCATGGAGAATAGTTCCAGCAAGCCAGACCTTCCCAAGAGGTACGGACGAGTGGATAGAGATTGGTATCGAAAGCGAATTTCAGCGTCGCACCTTCCTCGAGAACGAGGTTGACATGACTTTTCATTTCGATGGCACCTGTGTTCCAGGTTCCTTTCGGTACAATTACCTTACCGCCACCTTTTCTGGATACCAGAGAGATGAGTCGGTTGATAGCCTTCTGGTTTTGGGCTGCAGACGCATTGATCTTGGCACCAAAAGAAGAGATGACAAACTGGCGCTCATGAAGTTGAGGCTTTAGAATACTTTGTTCGATCTGCTTGTACTCCTGGTCGTTCCATCCCGATGCAAAAGCGAGGGTAGGGAAGATAAGTAAGGCAAGCAGCAACGTTTTTAAGTGTTTCATGCTTGTTGTTCTGTTTGTAGATTTATATTAAATTTTGATTTAGCTTGATTTAGAACCTTATCTTTTATAAAGATACTGCAAAGATACGATTTTATTTTGTAATGTACACGCACACAATGTTAAAAAAGTGATTTTGCCTTAAAAAAGTTTGGTGATAATCGGAAAAAGACGTATATTTGCACCCGTAATACTTTGAAGACGTTTGCTTCAAAGTATTCATTTCTGGTTGGCTACGTCCTGTAACCAACCTTTTTTTATGTTAAAATTTTGGTGGTTTCTCAGAATTTTATTATCTTTGCCAACGATAATTAACTTATATTGTGCAATTCTTAAATAAAATAGCCTATTGATTAGACATTTACTTAATTAAGAATAAAAGGATTAAGAAATGAGAAATCTACAAGATTTGACCGACGAGGAGTTGGCCCTTCTTTATGTCGAAGGTAACAATCGTGCCTTTGACTTACTGCTTTCACGCAATGAAGTGAAGTTGTTTACATACATCATGTTCTTTGTGCGTGATCAAGAGGTGGCTAATGACATTTTCCAGGAAACGTTTTTGAAGGTGGTAAGCAAACTTCAGAACCACGAATATTCTGCAAACGGAAAATTCGGAGGTTGGTTGTTGCGTATTGCCCATAACGTCTTGATGGATATGTATCGTGGTCAGCGCTATAAGTATGTCGTTGACTCGAATGACGACAATGATCTGTCTAATATCAGTGGTGAAGATTTGTTGGAAACAAATGCAGAAGTTAATTTGATTAATATCCAGGTTCTTTCAGATGTCAGAAAGATGATGGATCAGTTGCCTATTTTACAGCGTGAAGTAGTGTATATGCGCTACTATCAGCAACTCTCATTCAAGGAAATCGCTGAGGCTACAGGTGTAAGTATCAATACCAGTCTTGGAAGAATGCGCTATGCTCTTCTCAATCTTCGCAGAATGGCTAAGAAGCATGACGTATATCTTCAGTTAGACTAGTATTGGATATGTTATTTCCGGAGGTTTAATCCTCTGGCTGTTTCAATTCTTTAAGGGCATGGATGGTGGAAATAGGATCTGTGCTCTTAAACACGTAACTTCCACTTACCAGTACGTTAACTCCAGCCTTTGCCAGGCGTGGGGCAGTTTCTGCCTGTACACCACCATCCACTTCGATGAGGGCGTTGGAGTGTGATTCCTTGATGAGTTTTCTCAGTCTTTCCACCTTCTTGATGGTGTTCTCGATAAACTTCTGCCCTCCGAACCCAGGATTTACACTCATCAGCAGTACCATATCTACATCGCAGATGATATCTTCCAGTACGCAGACTGGAGTAGATGGATTCAGCGTGACACCCGCTTTCATGCCAGCTGCATGAATCTGCTGGATGGTACGGTGCAGGTGGGTACATGCTTCATAATGTACATTCATCATCATGGCACCAGTCTTGGCAGTCTGCTCGATGTATTCTTCCGGATGTGCTATCATGAAATGCACATCAAGAGGTTTCTTGCAAACCTTGGCTACGGCTTCAAGAACAGGAAAACCAAAAGAGATATTGGGCACGAATACCCCATCCATGATGTCCATGTGGAGCCAGTCGGCTTCACTCTGATTGATCATTTCAACTTCGCTTCTCAGATCCAGAAAATTGGCTGAAAGCAAAGATGGTGATACCAATGTCTTCATATTTTGAGTTCGTTAGTTAAGACAGTACACCTCGTACTTACCATTCCTCTTGATCGTTCGATAGGTGTATGCTATCTGTTTGATAATGCTGATCGTCCTTTTGGATGGTCTCATTTCTTCGGAAGTAAAAACTTGCTTCATAGGCGTTACTGTTATGATAGTTAATATAATGATACTAAGATTCAGTTTGCTTCTTCATCTTTATTAGTATAACGTAAGGTTTTCTATTTTATTACATTTGAAATATCTTTTTTTTCTCATCAACATGACTCTTGCCTTATCATATATAATAATGTATAGTGCCTCTAAACACTTGATTTTACTCCCAAAAGTAGCTTTTAATTACTTATTTCTGTTAAATTCTAAAATTTTTCGCCAAAAAGTTTGTAGTTTAATAGAAAAAGTGTACTTTTGCAATTGAATTAAAAAATAAACAATATGATGACAACATTCGTATCTTCAACAGCATGGTGGTGGCGTATCTCAAGATTTAAAAAGTCGTGAGACGATAAGCCGTGCGTGGATATGAATCCATGATATAACTTAGGCCTGCCGTACTTACGACAGGCCTTTTTTCATATTTTTACCTCAGGAATGGGGGATTGGGAATAGAAAATAAAAAAATATAGGAGAATAAATTATGGAAATGAAGGACATTTTGAACAGAATGTTGAATCACGAGGAACTTTCCCGTGAGGAAACCAAGAATATCATCGTGGGTATCACCAAGAGTGAGTTCCCTGAGGAGCAAATTACTGCTTTGCTTACCGGTTTACAGATGAGAGGCGTTACCGTAGATGAACTGTTGGGTTTTCGTGATGGTATCTTGGCTACCGGCGTTCCTGCCATCTTAGATTGCGACCGATATATTGATGTGGTTGGTACAGGTGGCGACCGCAAGAATACTTTCAATATTTCTACTACCGCTTGCTTCGTCATTGCAGGTGCTGGTTATAAGGTTGCCAAGCATGGTAATTATGCGGCTACTTCTGTGAGCGGTGCTTCAAATGTCATCAAAAACCATGGAGTGCAGTTTACTGATGATTTGGATAAGTTGAACCGTTCTATCAATGAGGCTGGTATCGTCTATCTCCATGCCCAACTCTTTGCCAAGGCAATGAAGTTTGTAGGTCCTATCCGTAAGGCACTCCAATTCCCAACCGTATTCAATCTCCTCGGTCCACTGGTTAATCCAAGTCAGCCTAAATGCCAGTTGCTCGGTGTTGCCAACCTGGACCAGATGCGACTCTATAATCAGGTTTATCAGAAATTAGGTATCGACTATGGTATTGTAAATAGTATCGACGGTTACGATGAGATTTCCCTGACCAGTGATTTCAAGGTAACGACCAATCATTATGAGCGCATCTTCAAGCCACAGGATCTTGGTTTTGAAATTGCTAAACCTGAGGAAGTTAGAGGTGGTGCTACTGAGGAAGAGGCAAAGGAAATCTTTGATGCCGTACTTGAGAACCGTGCATTGCCTGCCCAGAAGAATATCGTACTTGCCAATGCCGCCTTCGGTATTCAGGTTATGGAGAAGGGAAAGAAGAGTATTGAGGAATGCGTGGAGATTGCACGAGAGAGCATCGATAGTGGCAAGGCACTCGCTACATTCAAGAAATTTGTAGAACTGAATAGTTAAAGGCTTTTTTAAAGGTAAAAAGGTAAAAAAGTAAAAAGGTAAAAAGAGCATTCTTGCTCTT
>OLGA01000511.1_pt1 | contig 34511 bp, 23 predicted proteins | sample 1604881 | NCBI WGS metagenome assembly OLGA01 (sample SAMEA3888896, study PRJEB22519) | human gut metagenome | biome: human gut; feature: human-associated habitat; material: faeces | place: Denmark | collected 2009 | reverse complement strand
TTCTGGAAGGATATGGTAACGATAATCCCGGTGCAAAATCACAGGGTATCAAACAGCTTATGAGTGGCGGTGGCATCATCATTGTGGCACAGACGGTAATCCCACAGCTTACCACACTGTTCTCATAATTCATGGGCGGGATCATTGATAAGATTACTGAATTCATAAAGGAACTGTTGCAGGGATGGGTGCTGACAAACTTTGAAACCATGTTTACCGATGTCAATGACAAGGTAGGCACGATTGCAGGGGAGGTCAGCAAAACTCCCAGCACTTGGAACTCCGGTATTTTTGACATGATAAAAACCCTGTCCGATAACGTGATGATTCCCATAGCGGGAATGATCATCAGTTTTGTACTCGTCTACGAGCTTATTTCCATGGTTATTGACAAGAATAATCTGCATGACTTCAATACGGCAATTTTTATCCGCTTTTTTATGAAAGCGTGTATTGCAGTCATGCTGTTAAGCAAGACTTTTGACATTGTAATGGCGGTATTTGATGTGGGAAGCCACATCGTCAATTCCGCAGCGGCAGCAATCAGCGGGGAAACCAGTATTGATGTTTCAAGTACGCTGCAGACGATGTTCAATGAGCAGTTTTCGGAGATGAGCATAGGCGAGCTGTTAGGACTGGGGATGGAGACCATGATCGTCAGTTTATGTATGAAAATCATGTCAGTCCTTATCACCGTCATTCTTTATGGGCGAATGATTGAAATATATCTTTATGTATCAGTAGCACCTGTTCCCTGTGCAACCGTAACCAACCGGGAATGGGGAACGATAGGAACCAATTATTTTAAGGGACTTTGTGCCCTTGCATTTCAGGGATTTTTTATGATGGTGTGTGTCGCTATCTATGCAGTGCTTGTGGCTGGTGTGGCAGTAGCCGACAACCTGCATACGGCACTCTGGTCGGTGGCAGCATATACGGTTATCTTATGCTTCTCACTCTTTAAGACTGGTTCATTATCGAAATCTATTTGGAATGCGCACTAAGGGAGGAACGATATGGCAATATCCGTGCAGGTGCCAAAGGATTTGTCCGGTATCAAGACAAAAGTGGCACTGAACTTGACAAAGAGACAGATCATCTGTTTCAGCGGTGCGGCAGTAGCTGGAATCCCCTTGTATTTTTTAACCAAGGGACTGATCGGAACATCAGCCGCATCACTTCTTATGATGGGAGCAATGCTTCCGTTCTTCTTTTTTGCGATGTATGAGAAAAACGGGTTTCCGGCGGAGAAGATTTTGTATTTTATGCTCCGGCAGAAGATACTCACACCGGGCATCAGACCATACCGGTCAGAGAACTTATACAAGCAGTTGGAAGAAAAAGAAAAATTACGAAGGGAGGTTCGTTATCTTGAAGAAAAAGCAAAAGGCAGAACCGGAAAGCCGCAGAAAAAGCAGTTATAAAGGCAATAGCAGGAACAACAGTAAAAGTGGCGGTCTTACCTTTTCAGAAAAGAAGCGTCTTATACAGTTAAAGCATATTTTATCGGGAAAGAGCATTGAGAAAGAAAAGCCGACTACCGCACAAAGGACGATCACTTTTGAAAAGATGTTCCGGGACGGTATCTGTCAGGTCAGCCACCGTTATTATACAAAGATGGTGGAATTTTTTGATATAAACTATGAGCTTCTGGAAGTGGATGACCAAGCGGACATACTGGCACAGTACAGCAAGCTTATCAATTATTTTGATCCGTCTGTGAAGTTTGAACTGGTGCTTTTCAACAGGCAGGTCAACGAGCAGATGCTTACAGAACAGTTTGACATTCCGTGGCAGGAGGATGATTTTAACGACATCCGTGAGGAATACACGGAGATGTTAAAGAAGCAGGCGGCAAAGGGCAACAACGGTATCATCAAATCAAAATATTTGATTTTTGGTGTAGAAAGCAACGGCTACAAGGAAGCCAAGAGCCGCCTTAACAACATTGAAAAAGATGTCATACGGAACTTAAACAACATAGGAACCCTTGCGAGGGGACTGGACGGAAAGGAAAGACTGCGCATCCTGCATGAATATTTTAATCAGGATACGATGGAGCCTTTCCGTTTTTCATTTAAGGATTTGGCAGAATCCGGTAAGTCGGTCAAGGACTATATTGCACCGCCGGGATTTGATTTCCGCTATCCGAACCGCTTTAAGTCGGGGAATATGTATGGCTGTGTATCCTATCTGGATATTATCGCACCGAAGTTTACGGACGAGCTGATCAAGCAGCTTCTTGACATTGATGCAAACCTTACTATCTCCATGCACATGCAGACGGAAGATCCGGTAAAGGCAATCAAGAAGTTAAAAGCGGTCATTTCCAATATCCAGAAGATGAAGATTGAAGAGCAGAAAAAGGCAGTCCGGAGCGGCTACGATATGGATATTCTTCCAACGGATATTGTGACCTATGAAAAGGATACGCTGGAATTTCTGGATGATTTGAATACGAGCAATCAGAAGATGATCAATATGACATTCCTTATTACCTGTTATGGCAGAACCAAGCGGGAACTGGAGAGCTTAATGCAGAGAGTGTCCGGTATCATTCAGCAGGCAAACTGTGACCTTAGATGTTTACAGTATTTACAGGAGCAGGGCCTTATGGCATCTGCACCGATTGGGTGCAATGAAACCGGAATTGAGCGTACCCTTTCCACAAAGAGTACCGCAATCTTAGTACCATTCTGCACACAGGAATTGTTTATGCCTGCACCGGCAATCTATTACGGATTAAATGCACTCAGCAACAACATGATTATGGCAGACCGCAAAAGGCTCCGTACACCAAACGGAGTTATCTTAGGTACTCCCGGAAGTGGTAAGAGTTTTAGTGCAAAGCGTGAGATTTTAAGCTGTTTTCTTATCACAAAGGACGATATTATCATCTGCGATCCGGAGGGAGAGTATTTTGCTCTTGTGGCAGCACTACATGGACAGGTGGTAAAACTTGCCACCAATTCCAAAGACTATCTGAACCCTATGGATATACAGTTATCCCATAAGGGGGATAAGGAAGCGTTAAAGCTGAAATCCGATTTTATTATTACTCTGTGTGACCTGATTGCAGGCGGCAAGGATGGATTGCAGAACGATGAGAAAGGTATCATCGACGAGTGTATCCGTCATATTTACGATAAGTATTTTGAAAATCCGGTGCCGGAGAATATGCCGCTGCTGGAAGATTTATATGATGCCCTGTTAGCACACAAAAATCCAAAGGCAGAGCGTATCGCAAACAGCCTTGTGCTGTATGTGCATGGTTCACAGAATTACTTCAACCACCATACCAATGTGGACAGCGGCAACCGTATCATGTGCTTTGACATCAGAGACTTGGGAAATCAGTTGAAAGAGCTGGGTATGTTAATCGTGCAGGATGCGGTTTGGAACAGGGTATCGCAGAACAGGGAGCGAAAGATTGCTACCCGTTATTACTGTGATGAGTTCCACCTTCTTCTGAAGGAGAAGCAGACAGCTATTTATTCCGTGGAAATCTGGAAGCGTTTCAGAAAATGGGGCGGTATTCCGACAGGTTTGACGCAGAACGTGGGCGATTTTCTTCGTTCTGAGGAGATTGAAGGTATTTTGGGTAACAGCGATTTTGTGTATCTGTTAAACCAGAATGCCAAAGATCAGGCAATTCTCGCTGATAAACTGGGACTTTCTGATAAGCAGCTTTCCTATGTCACCAACTCCGAGCCGGGAAGCGGTCTGATACTGTTTGACAATGTGGTTATTCCATTCGTGGATAAATACCCGACAGACACCAAGACCTACAGAATTATGAATACCAAGCCGGAGGAATCGGTGCAGAAGGAGGACGCAGTATAAAATGGCAGAAAAAAGACAGAAGAAGCAGGCAGTAAAGGCATTTGAAAAAGAGACATTTTCCAAGGATAAGGAAGTGACTGGAGCAAAACACACAGAACACAGGCAGGATAACACCTTTCCTACGGAAAATCATTTTCATGCCAATGAGAAGCCTGTGAGCAATCTGCCACGGGATGCGAACCATGGCAGTGATACAAAAAATGTAACTTCTGGTCACAATGTCCAAAAGTCGGAAACTGGAGCAGAGAGAAAAACGGGCAATAAAAAGAAATATTACCGTCAGTTGCAACAGCAACAGAACACTTCTGGTCACAATGTCCAGAAGTCAGAAGCCGATGCGGAAAAGGCATTCTTAAAGGAAAACAGTTTCATGCAGGAGGAACAGCCGGGGGATTCTGACAGCACGATGGAAAATGAGGTTCATGTCAGGGACACCTACCAACGGTCTGAGGAAAAAGGAAAATATCACAAAGGGCGTGTGCAGAGAGAACACGCACACAGAGAGCGTGCGAAGTCAGAAAATACAAAGCAGTCCGATTATGGAGATTTCCAGACAAAGGATGCCACATTTTCGCAGGGACAGGCGGAAGAATTTACCGACAAAAAAGTACAGAAGGCTTTTGATAAGTCGGAAAAGAGTCGTCAGAAGTTACAGAAAGCAAAGGACAAGATGCCGAAAAAGCGGCAGTATGAGATGAAACGTGTCTTTGATGAACAGACCGGAAAAGCAAAGTATGTGGTGGTTCCGGTGGAAGTGGAGAAGCCATTCAAGCCTGACGGACTTGGAAAAGCTGCGGTTCACAAACTCCAGACCGAAAATATGTATTTTGTGCATCGAAAGATTGCAGAGACAGAAAAGGATAATTCTGCGGTTGAGGGTGCACATAAGACAGAACAGCGTGCAGAAGATGTTTACCATTACATGAAATATCACCGCAAGAGCAAGGCACAGAGAAAGCGTGACCGATTAGAGCGATTGCAGAAAAAACAGGTCACAGCGGATATGAAGCTGGAGTATGAGAAATTCATCAGTGAAAATCCACATCTAAAGGGCAACAGTCCAAAGAAGCAGTTGCAAAGGCAGCTACAGAAACAGCGTATCAAGCGTGAGTATGCCAAGGCAAGGCGGGCAGGAGCAGAAGCCAAGACTGCAAAGGAAACATTTACAAAGACAGCCAATGCTGCAACCGGGATTGCAAAGAAGTTACAGGAGATTGCCACAAAAAATAAAACACTGATTATCACAGTGGGTATTTTTGCTCTTCTGCTTATTATGATCATGTCGGCATTATCAAGCTGCGGTTCCATGTTTACCGGAACTGTGACAACAACGATGGCAAGCACATATCTTAGCCTTCCGGCAGAGATTGATGCAGCAGATTTATCTTTTACAGAAAAGGAAATGGAGCTGCAAAACAAGATTGACCGGATTGAAACTGATTATCCGGGATATGATGAATACGATTATAACCTTGGTGCAATCGGGCATGATCCATATACACTGATCAGTTATCTTTCCGCAGTCCATACGGAATTTACTGCCGCAGAAATGGAGAGTGAAATTCAGGAATTATTTGATGCCATGTATTCCCTTACTACTGAGGAAGTGGAGGAGACACGGACAAGGACAGTCACAAAGACCGGAACCAGAACAGTTACAAATGCAGATGGAAGCATCAGTACCGAGGAATACGAGTATGAGGAGGAAGAAGAATATATCGTAACAATCCTTCGAGTCACTTTAACGGTCACACCTCTTGAGAGCATTGTTGCCGGACGTATGGATACGGAACAGGCAGAAATCTTTGCCGCCTACACGGAGACAAAAGGCGGGTTACAGGTATTTGGAACACCCGTGGATTACTACTGGTACTACTATATCAGCAGTTATTATGGCTACCGGAAAAATCCAAACACAGGAGACGAGGAGATTCACAGGGGTGTGGATATAGCAGTACCGACTGGAACCATGGTACATGCAGCACATGATGGAACGGTTATGGAAGCAGCTTACGATTCCTATTATGGGAATTATGTGGTGATTACGGACAGTAAGGGATATACCACAAAATATGCCCACATGGACAGCTTAAATGTGTCCGCAGGGCAGAGTGTAAAAAAAGGTGACAATATAGGTAAAAGCGGAAATACAGGAAGCAGTACCGGAAGCCACCTTCATATCGAGTGCTTGTATAACGGGGAGTATTATAACCCGTTATTTTATTTTGAAGCAGGAGAACAGACCATTTATGGAGAAACACCGGGCGGCACCGGAGGAGGAACCGGCAATGTGATACCACCGGAATCTTATGATGATGCAACCGTACAGACGCTTATGCGGGAAGCAAACAGGTATCTGGGAATGCCATACACCTTTGGAGGAACAGCTCCGGCAAGTTTTGATTGTTCTGGCTTTGTATGTTGGGTATTTACAAACAGCGGCGTACATAACCTGCCAAGAACCACCGCACAGGGCATTTATGACCAGTGTACTCCGGTATCAGCGGCAGACGCAAAGGCAGGGGATATTATCTTTTTTACCGGAACTTATAATGCGGGACGTCCGGTTACACACGTTGGCATTTACTGCGGAAACGGTACGATGGTGCATTGTGGCGATCCAATCCAGTACACCTCAATCAATACCTCTTACTGGCAGAGCCATTTTTATGGTTTTGGAAGATTGAATTAGCGAAGGGAGGAATTATTTTTGTCAGTAGAGCGAATCAATTCACAGCTTAAAAAGGTCAGGGAGCAGATAGCACAGCTACAGGCAAAGGAAAAAGACCTTGCAGAGCAGAAACAGATGGCGGAGGATGCCGAAGCCATGAAGATCATTCGGAAATATAAAATCTCATCCGAGCGATTGCAGATGCTTAATAAGCTCAGTGAGGATGAAGTCAGAAATCTATTACAGAAACGGGAACAGGAAAAGGAGGATTCGACTAATGAAAAACAGGAGATTATCGGCTAGGGCAGTGGTGTCCCTTATGCTGTCGGCAATGCTTTTTTGTATGCCGATTGGGGCATTTTTTGCCAACAGGGCAAATACTGTGGAGGTTCATGCGGAGGATACCGCAGAGCAGAAAACAGAGAGTGCGGCAGAAGAAGGCAGTGCAGAAAGCACAGCGTCCGGCACTGATAACAAGGACAGTTCCGGTAGTGGAGAAAATCATACAGAGCAGTCCACGGAGAATACAACAGAAAATTCCACAGAAGGCACAACTGAGGAGACACAGCCTGCCGCAAAATGCACCTGCAAGGAAAAATGCAGTCAGTATGCAGTAAATGAAGATTGTGAGGTGTGTGCAAAGGATTACAAGGAATGTGCCTATATCAATCCGAGTGTAAAAATCACAATCAATACACCGTCTGGATGGCATAATGATACCACTAAGGTAACTGTCAAGGTGGAAGATACGATAGTTTCCGGTAATTTTACCATTCAGACAGTAAAGGCAAAAGTCGGACAGAATGGAAGCTGGACGGACATTACCGAGGATATGCACATAGAGATTTCCGAGAACAGCACCATTTATGTGCAGGTCACAGACCAGAAGGGCAAGACCTACGAGAAAAACCGCTACATCAAGTGCTTTGATTTTACAAAGCCTACCTTAAATGCGGCAGTCAGCGACGGTCTTTTGAGCATTCAGGCACATGATACGGATTCCGGTATCAAGGCAATCTATGTCAATGGCTATGAGTTTACAGAGCATACGAATGGAGCCTTGAATATCCGTCTGCAACAGTTCGATGCAGGGTATCAGTATTTCACGATTTCTGCCATGGATAATGCAGGAAATACCTCTGAAATCTATAAAACAGCCAATCCGTATTACACCGATCCGGAGAATAAGGACAGCAGTGAAAAAGATCCGGCACAGCAGCTTCCGGTGGATGCGTCTGCAACCAAGCCAAGCTCTGCAACCGCACAGGTTACGGAGCATACGAAAACGGATGTGAATGGAAATACAGTTTCCCAGACAGGCAGTGGAACAACTTCAAGCAGTTCCGCAACAGCAAAGCAATCTCCAAGTACGGGAGATATTTCTAAGGATGCAGACCAGAGCAGTGACAGCCAGACCACAGAAAAAGGCAAGGAATTTTACACAATCCAGACTGCATCAGAAAAGGTATTTTATCTTGTGATTGATCGTGATGGGGAAGATGAAAAGGTGTATTTCCTTACAGAAGTCAGTGAAAACGACCTGCTGAATACCACAGCGGATAACAGCGAGACACTTCCGAAAAATTCAGCGGCATTGGAATCTGCAATCCCTACCAAAGACAGCGCATTATCAAACAATAATGCTGATACCACAGGAGATAAAACACAGGGAGCAGAAAGTGTTGAGGACAGCACCGAAGATAGCACCGAAGATAGCACGGAAGATACAAGTGAGCCGAAAGAGGATACCGCAAAAGCAGATGGTTCCGGCTTTACATATATTTTAATGGGCATTGCTGCGGTAGCTGTGATCGGAGTGGTATATGTTGTGAAATCCAAGAAGAAAAAGGAAAACTTCATTGATGAGGATGAAGATGAGGACGAGCTTGACGAGGACTACGATTATGATGACGAGGAAGAAACCGAGCAGGATTCCGACGAAGCATTCATAAATGGTGGTGATGATACAGAATCAGTAGACACAGACGAGAATGACAATGAAGATAACAACAACGAGAATGATGAAGAAAATGGGGAGGAATAGAGATGGAGCTTGTAATTGCAGAGAAGCCGAGTGTGGCACAGAGCATTGCGGCAGTTCTTGGTGCCACACAGCGTAAGGACGGATATTTGGAAGGCAATGAGTATCTGGTATCATGGTGTGTGGGACATCTGGTAGAACTGGCACAGCCGGAAAGCTATGAGGAAGCATGGAAGAAATGGAGCTATGAGAGCCTTCCAATCATTCCGCAGGAATGGCAGCATGAAGTGAAAAGTGATACAAAAACACAGTATCAGATTTTGAAAAAGCTCATGCATGATGACAGGGTAGATGCTGTTGTGTGTGCAACCGATGCCGGAAGGGAGGGAGAATTGATTTTCCGCCTGACCTACAACATGGCAGGGTGCAGAAAACCGATGAAACGGTTATGGATTTCTTCCATGGAGGAAAGTGCTATCCGTGACGGCTTCCATAATCTTCGCCCAGGCAGCGACTATGATAACTTGTATCATTCAGCATTATGCAGGCAGGAAGCAGACTGGCTTGTGGGTATCAATGGGACAAGACTTTTTACGGTATTATATGGCGGTAAGGCATTGAAGGTTGGCAGAGTGCAGACACCGACACTTGCCATGCTGGTGGATCGTGAAAGCAAAATCATGAATTTCAAGAAAGAAGCCTATTATATGGCTCACATCATGGGAAATGGTCTGGATGCGGTATCAGAGCATATCAGTGATAAAACGGAAGCAGAAAGAATTGCAGGAGCCTGTGAAAACGGACAGGCTCTTGTCACTTCCGTGGTAAAGGAAGAAAAGTGGGTAGCACCGCCGAAGCTCTATGACCTTACAACACTTCAGAGGGATGCAAACCGTCTGTTTGGTTTTACTGCCAAGCAGACATTGGAATATACGCAGAGCCTTTATGAGAAAAAGTTAGTGACTTATCCAAGAACAGACAGCCAGTATCTTTCCGATGACATGGAAGGTACTGCAAAAAATGTGATCGAAGCGATTTTCAATTCTCTGTTATTTGAGCAGAATATCATGTTCAATCCAGATATTAAAAGAATTTTGAACAGCAAGAAAGTGACGGACCACCACGCAATCATTCCTACCATGGAGATCATCAAGCAGGACTTAAAGGCAATCCCGGAGAGCGAAATGAAGATACTTTCCCTTTGTGCAAACCGTCTGCTGTGTGCGACCGGGGAGAAGCACATTTATAATTCCACAAAGGCAGTGATTACCTGCAACAATACTGTATTTAAGGTATCTGGCAAGGAAGTGTGGAAAAATGGATGGAAGGAATTTGAGGATTTCTTCAAAAATTCCTATAAAACCGCAGAGGATAAATCGGATGCAGAGGAAGAAAAGAAACTGCCGGAGCTTCATGAGGGCATGATGATTGCAGTGGAGCAGACAAAGGTTTCCGAGCATTTCACACAGCCGCCAAAACATTACACTGAAGATTCCCTTTTGTCTGCAATGGAACGAGCCGGAAACGAGGACATGACTGACGATGTGGAGCGCAAAGGACTCGGTACACCTGCCACCAGAGCAGACATTATAGAGAAGTTAGTCAAGGACGGTTTCGTGAAGCGTGAGAAAAAGCAGATCATACCGACAGAGGATGGAATGAAGCTGATTACGGTGCTTCCCGATGTGGTAAAGTCACCGAAACTTACCGCTGATTGGGAAAATGCCCTTACCCTTGTTGCAAAGGGAGAGATGGAGCGTGAGGACTTTATGGCAGATATTGAAACAATGGTATCTGACTTAATCCACACCTACCACGAAGTCAGTGACGAGCAGAAAAAGATGTTCGCACAGGAGCAGAAGGTACTTGGTAAATGTCCGAACTGCGGCGGAGAGGTGGTAAAGGGAAAATACGGAGCTTTCTGCAAGAATAAGTGCGGCATGAATGTAAGCCGGATCATGGGCGTTTCCCTGTCAGATGAACAGGTGGAAAGCCTGCTTGACGGGAAAAAGACGTTGCTAAAGGGGCTTACAAGCAAGGCGGGCAAGAAATACGATGCCTATATCATTCCGAGCGGTACGGAAGAATACCACTACACAAAGGACGGAGAAGAAAAGTCCGGAGTGAAGTTTAAGTTTGTCATGGAGTTTCCCAATAAGAAATTCACAGGAAAGAAAAAATAAAAGGAGGATGTAACAAATGGGAGCAGAAGAAACAAAGAAAATACAGGACAATGAGAGCAAGGCGGACAAGTTTGTCCGTCTTGGGGAGTATCGTGTGAACAAGGTCATTGATGCAATCGGCAGGCTTGAGAACCTTTCCAACCGCACCAATTATGAGTATACACAGGAGCAGGTGGAAGCCATGTTTTCCATTATGGAAAAAAGGCTTTTGGAAGTCAAAGGCAGATTTGCCCCGAAAAAGGAAAAAGAAGATACGTTTTCATTTGGAAGAAAAGCAGAATAGGGAGGAAAGTCAGAATGAAGCAGTTAGAAAAAGAAATCAATGTAACAAGCCAGAGAAACATGATGAAGAGGTACCAGATGTATGGTGCCACAGTATCAAAGCTGACAGAGAAATCACAGAATGACACTAAGAAGGGAGAGAAAAAGTAATGGAATACAGAGATTTTGTAGAACAGGTAAAAGAACAAATACAGGATTTTCTTCCTGAAAAGTTTGCAGATGCTGCAGTTGAGGTCAATCAGATTGTAAAGAATAATGACTGTGTTCTGGACGGTCTGATGGTAAGAACAGAAGAAAGTAATATTGCACCTACCATTTATCTGAATCCATATTTTGAGCAGATACAGGATGGTGCTGAATTGGATGATGTGTTAGCTCAGATTGCAAGTGTGTATCAGTCACATTATATAGATCATGATATAGATGTATCGGCAGTTACCGATTTTGACAAGATTAAGGAAAAAATTGTATGTAAGCTGATCAACGAGGAAGCAAATAAGCAGTTCCTTCAGGATAAACCGTACTCCAAGTTGGAAGATTTAGCAGTTGTGTATCAGATTTTAATGGATAAAACAGGAGAAGGAACTGCGACCATTACCATTACAGATAATCTGATGGATGGATATGGAATCACACTTGAAGAACTGCATGACCAGGCGTTGCAGAATATGGATACTTTGCAGCCACATAGTTTCAAAGGAATGAATGAGACGGTTGCGGAGATGATTGCAGTTGATATTGCAAGAGAACAAAATGTGGGTATGGATGAAGCAAAAGAAATGGCAATGCAGATGATGTCGGATATTCCCGATACCATGTATGTGCTGACAAATGATACAAAAGTAAATGGGGCGGCTGCAATTTTAAACGATGATATCAGACAGGAGATCGCTGAGAAGGTAGGAGATTTTTACATGCTGCCTTCTTCAATCCATGAAACGCTGATTATACCGAAAGATGCGGGAATGGAGTTTAAAGAACTTGAGCAGATGGTACAGGAAGTAAATCAGACACAGGTGGCGCCTGGAGAACGTCTTTCGGATCATGTATATGAGTATGATGCCAAAGAACATGAACTGTTCCGCAGTGACCGGGCAGAGGAACGTGCTAAGCAGAAAGAGGAAAAAGGAGATAACCGTCATGAGCGTGTTTCAGTAAAGGAGAAGCTTGCGGAGAAGAAGGATGCTGTTATTAAAATGAATGCCGGGAAAGAGCATTCTGCACCGGAAAAGAAAAAGGAAGCCGTAATATAGGAGGAGTGGGATATGTATACAACAGGAGATAAGCTATTAAACGTGATGAAAGAGGAAGAAATCGGGATTGCGGAGCTTTCCAAAATTTCCGGTGTGCCGGAGAGAATAATCCTTGACATTATGGCAGGAGTTAAGGAGCCGGAGCTTGGTGCTATGTGCAAGATTGCAGAGGGACTGGGTATCTGTGTTCATGAACTTCGTGCGGATGAGGAGAGTTATGCGGTATCCGTTCCGAAGGATACCCTTGCCAAGCTGATTGTTGTCAGCGAGATTAACGGAGTGGAACTTGAGGAACTGATTAACTGTATTCTGGAAAAAGGTATTGAGGAGCATGGTTTTTATGCCTGATGCCGATAAGTAACTGATCACAGGCTGTAGGGTGCTTAAAGTGCCTTACAGCCTTTTTTACGGAGGTTTACCATGAGAAAATATAAATTGATTTCCGCACTGGCAGAGGAAACAGCAAAAGAAGTCGTGCGGAATGAAGAAAACTGGAGGAGATACCTAAATACTGCTTCCAGATTGTATAAATATCCATTTAAGGAACAGCTTTTAATCTATGCCCAAAGACCGGAGGCAACCGCCTGTGCTTCCATAGAGATATGGAATGAAAAGATGCACTGCTGGGTAAACAAAGGTGCAAAGGGCATTGCACTGATAGATGAGGATAGTTTTTCCGGTTTGAAGTATGTCTTTGATATTTCAGATGTGCATAAGGCAAGAAGAATCGGACAATTCCCTAACCTTTGGGAAATGCGTGAGGAACACATGGAATCGGTGATTTCCCGTCTGGAAAAGACTTATGGGGATACCGACAGGGAAGCCGGGTTTGTGGGACGTATCCGGGAGATTGCCGGACGGATTGCAGAGGACTGTTATAAAGAGCTTGCTTCAGATATGGAATACTTAAAGGAAGGGAGCTTTTTAGAGGAACTGGACGAGCTGAACGTGGAAATAAGGATACGGGAAACCCTTGCCGACAGCATTGCCTATACTGTTTTAAAGCGTTGCGGCATGGAGGAGAGCGAGCTTGCCGAAGAAATAAACTTTCCTTATATCCATGAGTTTAACACAGTGGAAACACTGTCACAGCTTGGCAGCAATGTGTCTGATTTATCCAAGCCAATCCTTATGGAAATTGGAAAAGCAATCGGAGCGTATGACAGGCAGATTGCCCAAAATCGGGAAGAAACGAGAGTAGGCAGGGAACGTATCGACACCCATGAGAAAAATATCGAAAAAGGACTTGCAAATGCATCTGAAGCAGACTATAATGCGTTAAAGCGTGAAAGCGAAAGTCAAGACGAACAATCTATCACACAGACCGGAGAAGCCGGGGAAAGGAGCAAATATGATGAATCTGACATACGAGAAGAACGGGGATTATCAGATACCGATGGTAGCAATGGACGAACAGCCGAAGGAGGTACTGACAAAGTACGGACTGATGAGGAAGAAGTTCTTACAGGAGCACAAGAACGGAGTATATACGGGACTTCTTCTGAGCGGGAAGCTGAAGGAACACTTGTTGATGATACAGGAGCAGGCAGAGGAGAGAATGGAGCTTCTGACCAGACAGATGAAGGAGAGAGAGGGGATAACGGAGCAGATGAAAGCAGAGAATCAGATGCTCTGGGTAGCGAAGATGAACAGCATCGTACACTCGGCAGAGGAGATCGTGATGACGGAACTAATCTACAGTTAAATATCGAACAGCCGGAGGGAACCTATCAGCAGTTAAGCCTGTTTCCGAGCTTTGAGGAACAGGTTGGCACAATCGCAGCAGCGAAAGCAAGTATTCAATATACCATGCCCGCTGCTTTTTCTTTGCCACAGGAGCAGATTGACAGTATCTTGCGTAGTGGCGGCGGTAGGGATAACAGCAGAAAACGTATCTATGCCAAGTATCAGCAGGGTAAGACACCGGAAGAAATGGCAGAATTTTTAAAGAACGAGTATAAGACCACCGGAAAAGGTTTTGAGTTTGACGGAAATCCTGTTTCACTGTGGTTTGATGAAATGGGTATGCGTATCGGTTATGGTACATCGGCAAAGAAAAATACCCTTGCAGTGATGAACTGGAGCGAAATGGAGAGCCATATCCGTGTCATGGTGGAGAACGGTACATATATGAGTGCCAACGAAGTATTCCTTGTGGATGCGGTGGAGCGTGAGAGAATTGCTACGGACATTAACAATTTCTTCCGTGACGGAATATCGGAAATGCCGGAGAGTCTGGAGCTTAAATTTTCTAACTACCCGGCAAGCATGGAAAGGCTATGCGAGCTTTTATCCACCACTGAGGGCAGAGAACTGATTCAGGATGAGCTTGAAAAGGCAAAGGCACAGCTTGACAGCGGAGAAAAGCAGATTAAATGGCGGTATGTGAAAAGACCGGATTATTTATTAGAACAGCTTGCTGATTTAGGTGTGGAAAAGAAAGAATTTCCGGCACCTGATACGGTGGAAGTAAGGAATGAGAACTTCATCACACAAGACGAGATTGATTACAGGCTGGCAGGAGGAAGCGGCTTTGAATATGGAAAGTTCCGTATCTATGAGTATTTCATGGAAGGACATGACAAGAAAGACAACATTGCTTTTCTGAAAAATGAATATGGTACGGGCGGTAGCTCCCACGCACTTCCGGGAAGTGACAGAGCGCACGAAGATCACGATGCTAAAGGTATCCGTCTGGAGAAAGGCAACTATGGCAGTCCTTACGCAAAGGTGCTTTTAAACTGGAATGTTGTCGAGAAACGTATCCGGGAGCTTGTGCAGGCAGAAAAATACCTTTCGCCGGAGGGAAAGGAAGCCTATGCACAGTATAAACAGGAACAGGCAGAGAAAGCCATGCAAAAAGAACAGGCGAAGTTGGAGCGTGGTGTAACCAATCAGGAATTAGATAGAGAAACAGGAACTGTTGCTGAAGGAGAACCAAAAGCACCGGAAACCGGAAAAACAGACATAGAGCAGCTAAATGAAAGGTTGTCTGAAATGTCGGCTGTGGTTAAAATCTGCGGAGCATTAGACCGGAAAGATGTGGTTGGCTGGAACGAGGAAACACAGGCAGTCACGATTACTGACGATGAGCGAACTTTAGTGGGAAAAGAGGTCTATGATTTCCTTTTTGCAGAAGCGGCAGACTATGTAATGATGCAGACGATCAGCGGCGAAACAGAAAAAGCTCTGGAGATGGACGGACTGTTAAAGGATGCCGGACAGTATGCGTCACGTTATGAGGGCGAGCCTTCCATAGAGCAGAAAGAAGAACCGCCTTTGACTGCGGATGATGTTCAAAACCTTGTATTGATAGACCGGGAATATATCAGAGGTACACGAACAACAGTCTATGATTTTGAGTGTGATATTCGTGGGGAACATGATAAGCTGCAATATACGCTTGAGTACCATGATGACGGAGAAGGCTTTACCATTCATACGGAGAAGGATGATATTTGGGAACGTATGCCAGAGCCTGAACTGACACGCTTGGAGGGCATTCTTGGCAGGGAAGCATTATATTTTAAGTACCATGATAAAATAGCCGGGGCAAAGAGCCTTGAGGATATGGAGGAGATTCAGTTCAGCATTATGGAAGAAGAATCTCCTTATTTTTCTGCTGTTTCCCAAAGAGTATGGGGTGAATATGAACAGAAAAATGAAGAATTGTCCAATCCAATGCAAGAAAGTGAAGTGATTGCCGAACCAGAGCCGCAGAATGAAGCAGAAGCGCCAAAGGAACAGCCACAGATTGACAAATCGGGTGCAGTCAACTTCCACATTGCTCCGGAAACAGAGGAAAGTGCCGGAAAAGGCTTTGCGGCAAAAGAAAAATTCCGTCAGAATGTGGAAGCAATCAGAACGCTTGAAAAGATTGAGGGTGAAAACCGTATTGCCACACGGTCAGAACAGGAGATTTTAGCAAAATACGTGGGCTGGGGTGGTCTTGCCGATGCCTTTGATGAAACCAAAGCGAATTGGGCAAGTGAATATCAGGAATTAAAGAGCCTGTTGTCAGCCGAGAAATACGACTCTGCAAGGGAAAGTACCTTAAATGCCCACTATACAAGCTCTGTGATCATCAAGGCGATTTATGATGCGATGGAAAGAATGGGCTTTTCAAAAGGCAACATCTTGGAGCCGGCAATGGGGATCGGAAACTTTTTCGGTATGCTGCCAGAGAATATGCAGGAGAGCAGGCTTTATGGTGTGGAGCTTGATGGAATTACCGGAAGAATTGCAAGGCAGCTATACCCGAATGCCGATGTGAAGATCACAGGCTTTGAAAAGACGGACTATCCAAATGATTTCTTTGATGTGGCAATCGGAAACGTGCCTTTCGGTCAATACAAGGTGGCAGACAGAGCCTATGATAAGCATAACTTCCTCATACACGATTACTTTTTCGCCAAAGCCTTAGATAAGGTCAGACCGGGCGGCGTAGTGGCATTTGTCACTTCAAAGGGAACAATGGATAAGAAAAGTCCGGAAGTCAGAAAGTACCTTGCGCAGAGAGCGGAGCTTCTTGGAGCGATCAGGCTTCCAAACACAGCCTTTAAGGAAAATGCGGGGACGGAGGTCACTTCGGACATTCTTTTCTTAAAGAAACGTGACAGGGTAATCGACACCCTGCCGGATTGGGTGTATCTTTGTGAAAATGAAGATGGCATAGCCATGAACCAGTATTTTGCAGACCACCCGGAGATGATCATGGGAAAAATGGAAATGGTCAGCGGGCAGTTTGGCATGGAAGCCACCTGTACACCGGATACAGCCATTCCTCTATCAAAGCAACTTGAAAAGGCTATATCCCATATCGAGGGAAGCATTGACGAGGTAGAGTTCGATGAACTTGATGATGAGCTGGCAAGAGAAGACATTCCCGCCGATCCGGGCGTGAAGAATTACAGTTATACGATCGTGGACGAGAGGGTGTATTACCGGGAAAATTCCATTATGAAGCCTGTGGACGTATCAGAAACGATGGAGCAGCGTATGAAAGGCATGGTGCAGATTCGTAACTGTACACAGGAGCTGATTGACTATCAGTTGAATGAATATCCGGAAGATATGATTAAGAGCAAGCAGGCAGAGCTTAATGAGCTGTATGATGCGTTTTCCAAGAAATACGGTCTGATCAATTCACAGACCAATAAGAGAGCGTTTAATCAGGACTCAAGTTATTGTCTGCTTTGTTCATTGGAGAAACTAGACGATGAGGGCAACTTCAAAGGCAAGGCTGATATGTTTTCAAAGCGAACCATTAAAAAAGCAGAAGTTGTCACAAGCGTGGATACCGCAAGTGAAGCACTGGCGGTGTCATTAGGGGAAAGGGCAAGGGTAGACCTAGCCTATATGTCGGAGCTTACGGGAAAAAGAGAGGAAGATGTGGCAAAGGAACTTGCCGGAATTATTTTCCAGAATCCGGTCACAGAAAAGTGGGAAACCGCAGACGAGTATTTAAGCGGCAATGTCCGGGAGAAGCTGGCAACGGCAAGGGTTTTTGCAGAGAACCGTCCGGAGTTTGCAATCAATGTCACAGCCCTTGAGGGTGTACAGCCAAAGGAGCTTGATGCAAGCGAGATTGAGGTGCGTATCGGTGCCACATGGATTGAGCCTAAGTACATCGAGGATTTCATGCGGGAAACCTTTGAAACACCGGATTACCTCTTTGACCGCAACCTTGTCGGGGTGCAGTATTCCGATGTGACAGGACAGTGGAACGTAAAGGGCAAAAATGCGGATCGTGGCAATTCACTTGTCAATATGACCTACGGAACGAGCCGGGCAAATGCCTACCGTATTCTGGAGGATTCCTTAAACCTTCGTGATACCCGTATCTTTGATACGATAGAGGAAGATGGGAAGGAAAAGAGAGTTCTTAACAAAAAGGAAACCACACTTGCCAGCCAGAAACAGGAAGCCATAAGGGAAGCCTTTAAGGACTGGGTATTTCGTGATCCGGAGCGCAGACAGACCTTGTGTGCCAAGTACAATGAGCTTTTCAATTCCACCAGACCGAGAGAGTATGACGGTTCGCACCTGAAGTTTCCGGGTATGACACCGGACATTACATTAAGACCGCATCAGCTTAATGCGGTGGCACACCAGCTTTACGGCGATAATACCCTGCTTGCCCATTGTGTGGGTGCGGGTAAGACCTTTGAAATGATTGCTGCAGCAATGGAGAGCAAGCGGTTAGGGCTTTGCCAAAAGAGCTTATTTGTTGTACCGAACCATTTAACAGAGCAGTGGGCGAGTGATTTCCTGCGCCTGTATCCGGGTGCAAATATTTTAGCTGCCACAAAGAAAGATTTTGAGCCTGCCAACCGTAAAAAGTTCTGTTCCCGTATTGCAACGGGAGATTATGATGCGGTCATCATCGGGCATACGCAGTTTGAAAAGATACCGCTTTCAACGGAAAGACAGGCTGCCATGATTGAGCGGCAGATAACGGAAATAGAAATGGCAATCGAAGCAGTCAAGGCGGAAAAGGGAGAGCGTTACACCATTAAGCAGATGGAAAAGACGAAAAAATCTTTAAGCGCAAGGCTGAGCCGATTAAACGATACTTCCCGCAAGGACAACGTAGTAACTTTTGAACAGCTTGGTGTTGACAGGCTGTTTGTAGACGAGAGCCACAATTATAAGAACCTTTTCTTATACACCAAGATGCGGAACGTGGCGGGTATTGCACAGACAGAAGCACAGAAGTCCTCGGATATGTTTGCAAAGTGTCAGTACATGGACGAGCTGACAGGCGGCAAGGGCATTACCTTTGCCACAGGTACGCCGATTTCCAACAGTATGACGGAGCTTTATACGAATATGCGCTATCTGCAATACAATACGCTCCAGAAACTTGGTCTTGGCAATTTCGACAGTTGGGCGGCTACTTTCGGAGAAACGCAGACCGCCATAGAGCTTGCACCGGAGGGAACAGGATACCGGGCAAAGACAAGGTTTGCCAAGTTCTTCAATCTGCCGGAGCTGATTTCACTTTTCAAGGAAAGTGCGGATATTCAGACACCGGATATGCTAAAGCTGCCTGTACCGGAAGCAGAGTACGAAAATGTGGTGTTAAAGCCGAGCGAGTACCAGAAAGAAATGGTACAGTCCCTTGCGGATCGAGCGGAAGCAGTGCGTGACCGCAGAGTAGATGCAACGGTTGATAATATGCTCAAAATCACGAATGACGGAAGAAAACTGGCATTAGACCAGCGTTTAATCAACGATATGCTTCCCGATGAGGATAATTCCAAAGCCACCACCTGTGTGGACAAGGCATTTGAGATTTGGGAGGAAACAAAGGAACAGAAGTCGGCACAGCTTATCTTCTGTGACTTATCGACACCGAAAGGAGATGGTACATTCAATGTTTATGAGGACATTCGGGGCAAACTGATAGAGAAGGGTGTCCCACCGGAAGAAATCGCATTTATCCATGATGCCAATACGGAAACAAGGAAAGCGGAGCAGTTTGCAAAGGTAAGAAGCGGACAGGTTCGTTTTTTGTTGGGTTCTACTGCCAAAATGGGAGCCGGAACCAACGTACAGGACAGATTGATTGCATTACACCATTTGGATGTGCCCTGGCGTCCGTCTGACATTGAACAGCAGGAAGGTCGTATTTTACGACAGGGCAATATGAATGATAAGGTCAAGATTTTCCGGTATGTGACGGAAGGCACCTTCGACAGCTATTCATGGCAGCTCGTTGAGAACAAGCAGAAGTTTATCGGGCAGATCATGACGAGCAAGTCCCCGGTACGTTCCTGTGAGGACATTGACGAAGCGGCGCTCTCTTATGCAGAGGTCAAAGCACTTGCAACCGGAAACCCGTATATTAAGGAGAAGATGGATTTGGATATACAGGTGTCAAAACTGAAGCTCTTAAAGGCGAATCACACAAGCCAGCGTTATCGTCTGGAGGACAATATCGCAAAGCATTACCCGATGCAGATCACAGCCTTAAAAGAAAGGCTTGAGGGATACCGGACGGACATTCAGACCTATACAGCGCATAAGCCTGTGGATAAGGACGTTTTTTCCATGAAGATAGGAAACCGTACCTATACGGACAAAAAGGAAGCGGGTGCGGCGTTGATTGATATGTGCCGGAGTGCAAAACAGCCAAACATGGCAGTAACAATCGGGGAATATCAGGGCTTTAAGATGAGCGTGTCCTTTGACTCGTTCTTCTCCAAGTTTACGGTCAGCTTAAAAGGAAGTCTGAGCCATGAGGTGGAAATCGGAGCCGATCCGCTTGGAAATCTGCAAAGACTATCCAATGCGTTAGAGGGAATGACCGGGAAAATGGCAGATGTGGAGCAGAAGCTTTCCAACGTGGAACATCAGCTTGAAACCGCAAAGGTGGAGGTCACGAAACCTTTTGCACAGGAGCAGGAACTGGCGGAGAAGCTAGAGCGACTTGCAGAGTTAAATGCGCTTCTTAATATGGACGAAAAGGGCGATAATGCGTTGGATATGGGAGATGATGAGCCGGAGGACGAAAACGGAGAGCAGAGCGCACAGGCACAGGAGGGCGAGCCGGACAGGGCAGAAGATATACAGGCGGTGGCTGATGAACCGTTAAAGCCTGTTGCAAGTTTTCTGATGTCGGAGCGTATCGCAGAGCATGACAAGGAACGGATGTTAGCAGACGGTTCCAGAGGGCGGGTATCCGTCAAGGAGAAACTTGCCGAGATGAAGCAGAAAATTTCCGATCAGAAGATGCCGGAGAAACCGGAGACTGTAAAGAGCAAAGGAAAAGAAGAAAGTTTATAGGAGGGTGCTATGGAAGCAAACGAACCAAAGAAAGAACAGAACACAGAGGAAATGGACGTTATGAAGCAGTTCATGGAGCTTTTGGGACAGCAGGGCATGAAAGAGCAGTCACAGGACTTTATGGAGGTCTTGCAGTATATCGCCGGGATGCAGTTACAGCTTTCCGCTATGGTGGACGAACTGCAAGGAGTACGGAAGCAGCTTGAAAGGATGCAGGAGAGCCAGCCGAAAGCAGCGGAAAGTCAGCTTTTGGATAAGGTGTCATACCTTCAGGAGAAGGTAAGCAGTCTTGCAGAACGCTTATCGGAATTGAAAGACCATTTGATTGACACCGCAGCACAGGCAGTAACCGCCTTTAAGGAAAAGGGAAGGGAGGAAATGAACAGGGTTCTTCAGAAAGGAATTTCCGGTGTGCAGTCGGTGCTTTCCGGATGCCGGGAGAAGATGGTTGATGTGCTTACCAGTTATGAAAAGACCGCCAACCAGATAGACAGTATCGGGGACGAGTTCAAGCAGATAGGGAACAGCGTAGCCAACGTGGGAAGGCTCTTAACCGGAAAAGGTACAAAGGAAGTGTCGGACGAAAAAGAGGGCGTTGCCCTTACAAGGGTACTGAATATGCCTGTAAAGAAGCATATCTCAGCCTTAAAGAAACAGGTGGAGCGGATTGACGGTGCAGTAGCGAAGCTGGATAAGATCTGTGCCGGACTGGATACCGGAAAGGATAAGGAAAAAAGCAGGGTGTCCGTCAAGGAAAAGCTGTCACAGATGAAAGTGAAATCGGAACAGCAGAAGAAAGAACCGGAAAAATCAAAGACCAAGAGTCAGGAAGCAAGTTTATAAAGGTTTATGGAAAGAGCAGGTAGCAATCTATCTGCTTTTTCCTGTTATGTGGTTATCGTAAGCAGAGAAGATTAAGTGACGAGCAGAGGAAACAGGCAAGGTTGCGATGGAGAAAATCAATTCAGACGAAAACAATAGGCAAATTTAAAGTTGATAAGAATTCACCGATATACCGATATATTTATTAGACTATTCAGCATTACACATCATTACAGTTACATTTCAAAGCATTATAATTGTTTCACTTGAGGATAGATGCTAAAATAAATTTTTTAAGGAAAGAGGTGGTCGTGTGATTAACATAGCAATTTGTGATGATGAAAAATACATATTAGATAAAATCAAAAAGCTGGTATTTGATTTTTTTCATAGAAAAAACGTAGAAATAACTGTTTCACAATTCGGGAGTGGTGAGGAATTACTGAGACACAACAAAAATATAGATATTCTGTTCTTAGATATTCAAATGGATGGAATAGATGGGATGGAAACTGCAAGGAAGATGCGTAGTCAAAATTATAAAGGATACCTAATTTTTATAACAGTTCTAAAGGAAATGGTGTTTCAATCCTTTGAAGTCCAGGCATATGATTATCTGGTAAAACCGATTGAAGAAGAATGCTTTGAAAAAACGATGGAGAGATTATTTTCTGCTATGCAAAATGCAAAAGACGCAAGTTTGCTTGTCCAAAAGGGATACGAGAGTAATATTATTGCCTTTGATGACATTGTTTTTTGTGAAATTATAGACAGAAAAATATATCTGCATCTAAAAACGGAGGAAGTTATTGATTACTATGACAGAATTGAAAATCTTGAAACAAAACTAGATGGGAGATTTTTTAAATGCCATAGAAGTTATTTAATTAATTTGAGCCATCTGAAAAGTTATAAAAATGGGATGGCGTATATGATAAATGACAAACAGATACCTGTATCACGCTTACGGAGCAAGGAATTTTCAAGTGTTGTTTTGAAATATATGAAGGAACGGAGAGTGTGAAAGAATGGATGGATTAGATATTTTCAATGTATATATTATGGGAAGCATTGAAATGTTGACGGTTTTTCATTTCTTTACCAGATTTCTTAAGAAAAAGGTAAAGTTTATTTATTATATATTGTTTGCCTTTCTTGGAATGACGATTATGATGTTTTTTCCAACCGGCAGTATTATGGAATTATTGGTATATGTTCTGCTGTTGATGGCAGGAGGATTTTTTATATGTAGAACATACAATATATTTGTCGGGTTATATGCAGTTGTAATGATTGAAATAATGCACTTATGCTATGGAGTTTTTAATTCGATTTCGTGTATTTTATCTCCCTTGTTTTTTCAGGAAAATCCTAAAGCGGTTAGCGTTTTATTTATGGTAATGAGCAGTATTTTAGCTCTTGTTACATCTGTTTTGTGTTATCAGGTCATAAATAAAAATTTTTCATATGATGAAAACGTTGGGGCAAAATATGTTCTTCTGATTTTAATACCGACTTTAGTGATTTTTTTGGTAAGTGAATATATTAGTTCAAATATTTATGGACATACGATTACGATACAAGCAGATGGGAGTTTACCTAGCATAAGTCCGTTTCCATTACTGTTTATACAGATATTGGGGATAGCCAGTCTGTTTTGCATCATGTTTGCGTATAAAAAATTAGTGGATAGTTTTAAATTGAGCAGAGAGCTATCTTTATTAGAACTGGAAAAACATTCTTTAAATCAGTATGTGGAAGAAGCAAAAGTACGTTATGAGAAAACAAAAGCATTTCGACATGATGTGAAAAATCATATATCTATTGTCAAAGAATTGGTACAGAATGGCGATATAGATACAGCATTGCAGTATATGAGTGATATGGAAAATTTAACAGCAGATATGTCATTTCCGGTAAGTACAAATAACCCTGTACTTGATATTTTAATTGGAAATAAGTTAGGGATAGCTAAGAGCAATCAGATAGAAGTACAATGTTCATTTATTTCTCCATATCCATGTGGAATTGCTGATATTGACTTTTGTATTATTTTTTCTAATGCATTAGATAACGCTATCTCAGCTTGTAACCGAGTGCCCCATGATAATCAGAAATATATTCACATAACAGGAAAAGTGCAAGGTGATTTTCTTTTAATTGAAATAATTAATAGCCATAGTGGGAGAGGGAGCATTCGCAGTGGGACAGGACTTGCTAACATAAAAGCAGTTGCAGAAAAATATCATGGAGCAATGGAAGTAAGAATAGATGGAGATATATTTGTTTTAAGTGTTCTTTTAATCATTCCGCAACAATCAGAAAGCATTTCACAACAAATCTGTTAAAAACAGATATATGAATGACGAATAAGAGATTGTAAAAACATTATAGTGTATTAAAGAAAAGGAGGACGTTTTATGTCAATGGAAATAAGCAGTAATTATAAGGATTACAAAAATGAGTATTTAGATAGGGTACAGACAGGGCAGGATAAAGTAAAAGAAGCTTCACAAGATCAAAGGGGGGAGGATAAAAACGAAGGTATTCCCGTTCCAAAGGACGAGTATATTAGTAGCGAAAAATCTGGTAGCAAGCCAAGTGGTCTGTATCGTTTAGGGCAAGATGAAAATGGTAATCCAAAAGTAATGTATGATGATCCTAAGAGAGTCGCAAAGGCGAAAGATGTTCAACCAAAGGAGGAGCCAGCGAAAAAGGCAGAGAAATGTACGACAAATACAGATAATGTTGACAGAGAGATTGAGAAACTCAAGGAGGAAAAGGAACAGCTTGAACAGCAGATAAAGGCTGCGGCGGGGGACAAAGAAAAGGTTAAGGTATTGGAGAAAAAGCTGGCTCAGATTGAGGGGGAGTTAAGCCAGAAAGATAATGATACATACAGGAGAAAGAATGCAGTAATTTCTTAAACAAATTATGAATATGAGTGGGTGAATAAGAGGGAAAGGCTTTATTCACTCCTTTTGCAAAAGGAAAGAAGTTCAGATTAAGAGTAATTGCAGAAAAGGATTTCGATTCTATATCTCAAGGAGGACAGAGAGATGATGAATGGAAGGCATTCAGAATACAGGGAACATTGGATTTTTCCTTAATCGGAATCCTTTTAAAAATATCTTGCCTGATGGCAGAAAATAATATAGGCATTTTTGCTATATCTACGTTTAATACGGATTATGTTTTAATAAAATCAAAAAATTTTTCAAAAGCAATAGAGCTGTTGTCAAAAACAGGGTATAGAGTTGCAGAATAACAAATTGTTAAGAGGATAGCAGTTTGGAACAACCGGAAAAATAATTTCCTTTATAGCATATAGGAAAAATAAATAAGAAAGATCAAATAGCAAGTACCACATTGTTTGGTTGGATATAGGAATTATTCTTTTGTATTGACCAGAGCTTTAGCAGTAGATAAATGTAATAAGGCAGGTGATGTGTATGGGAAAATGTTAGTTCTGACATTTGAGGATAATGAGGATGCTATGATGAACCGCATACTATCGTTTATAAATACCAGAGATGAAATTACTCAGATGTCAGATTTGAATAATCATCTGTTGAATTTCAAAGGTCTTCTGATTGACGAGGTTCAACGGGTGATAATTCGGGAGAATCAGGAGATAGATCTTACCTATACCGAGTTTGAAATCTTGAAGCTTCTTGCAAAGCATCCGGGAATTGCAAAGCATCCGGGAATAGTGTTCAGCAAGGAACAGATTTATGACATTGTGTGGAAGGAATCCTATTCCGGTGATTACAACATCGTCATGAGCCATATCCGGAATATCCGGGAGAAGATAGAGGATAACCCAAGTAAGCCAATCTATATACAGACGGTATGGGGCGTCGGCTATCGTTTCAATAAAAATTTGATAGCATAGAAACAGGCAATTAAGAAACAAAATCTTGGTTGTCTTTTTTATTTGTAAAAAACATTTACAGCGACAGGTGCAGAAAGGAGACAGGAGTACATTGCAGAAATCAAAACGAATCAGGGCAGTAATAATAAAGATATAAGTGAATATCGTAATTGTGCAATGGCAGTCAATAATGGCTGCCTTTTGTCATGCAAAAAATAAGCAGATGGAGGAAATACAATGGCAGATGCTAAAACAGAAAAACAGAAAGTACAGGAAATAACGGAGAAGCTGGAGCAGGGTATCAAGGAGCTTTTTGAAAGCGAGAAGTACAAGACATATCTGAATACCATGTCAAAATTCCACAATTACAGCTTTAACAATACCATGTTAATCGCAATGCAAAAGCCTGACGCTACGTTAGTGGCCGGATTTAAGGCTTGGCAGAAGAATTTTGACAGGCACGTTAAGAAAGGGGAAAAGGGTATCCGTATCCTTGCTCCGGCACCGTACAAGATTAAGGAAGAACAGGAGAAACTTGATCCGGTAACGGGAGAGATTATGCTTGATAAGAACGGAATGCCCATTACGGAGGAAGTGGAGATTAAGATACCCGCCTTTCGTGTGGTTCCGGTCTTTGATGTGTCACAGACGGACGGAAAAGAGCTGCCGGATATAGGGGTAAATGAGCTTTCGGGAAGCGTGGAGGACTATGAGGATTTTATGCAGGCACTTACGGAGGTTTCCCCGGTTCCCATTACCTATGAAGATATAGAAGGGGAGGCAAAGGGATATTTCCACACCACAGACCACCGGATTGCCATACAGGAGGGCATGAGCCAGAGCCAGACCGTAAAGACCGCTATCCATGAGGTGGCACACGCAAAGCTCCATGACCGGGAACAGAATCAGGATATAGATGCGGTCTTAGACAAAGACCGCAACACAAAGGAAGTGGAAGCAGAGAGCGTTGCCTATACGGTGTGTCAGCACTTCGGCATTGATACCTCAGACTATTCCTTTGGGTATATCGCCGGATGGAGCAGTGACCGGGATATGAAAGAACTGAAATCTTCCCTTGATATCATACGAAAGACCGCTTCGGAGCTGATCACAGGCATTGAGGACAGGTTAGCAGAGTTACAGAAGGACAGGGCAGTGGAGCAGGAACAGAATAAGGAGAGTATTCTTCTGATACAGAATGATGATCTGACACAATACAGCCTTGTGAGTGTTGTGGGCATGGACAGACAGGAGCTTATGGACGTTCTTTCAGCCATGAGTGAGGACAATAAGCTGAGTATTCAAGCATATCTGGAGAGTAAAGGGGCATGGACTACCGAGATTGCCAACGAAGATACAAAAGAATTTGGAGAATACCACCTTGATGTCCGCTACAATACCGATACAGAGGAACTTGTGGATATGAAAGAACGAAAGGAAATCTATGATAGAGCAATGGAGCCTGTTGCTGCCGGAGATGTAGTGGTAAAATTCTCCGGTTCGATGGGAAGTGAATGGGAGATTTCCAAAATCACAAATATGTCCCCGGATGAAGTTAAAAAGCTGCTTTATGATATGGCGCTGCTTAACGAGAATGAGTGGGACGGAGATTATAATTTGTATCTGAAAGAACATGGGGCAGAAATGACTTTGATTAGTTCCAGTGCCGGACTGAATGAACACGCACCGCAGTTTTTTGATTTTGCATACGATGCAGATATAGGCGTGAGTGCATCAACGGAATTGTCTGCCATACAGCAGGCAGAGAACCTTATCAACCGCATGGAGCATGGGGCAACGGTCTTTACGGATGATGAGAGAAATCTGATTGTGAATTACAATTACAAGCTCGATGACATGGAAAAGACAAGAGAATTGGCGGAGAAACTTGCATACATGATAGAAAATCAGCCTGTCAATGAAGCGCTTACTGTCATAGATGCACAGGCGGAGATTGATGCACTTCCGGATGGCAGGATAGGTCTTTCTGAGATGCATGAGTATGGTTATTCCTGGAATGAAATGCTGCCTTTGACAAAGGATAAGGCAACAGAGCTTTTCGGGGAAGATGTGGCTGTGTATCAGCTCCATGAGGACGGTTCCGAAACGCTCATTGAAGATTTGGAAGAATTAAAGGAGCATGAGGGCATTTTCGGAGTGGAAAAGGACGATTGGAGTGCCTATCTGGAACACCAGAGTATGAAACAGGAGTTAGAGGAAAGCCCTGCAAACAGGGAAGCACAGCTTCTATTTGGCAGTGAGGACAGATTTGGCATATATCAGCTCAAAGATACAGAGGAAGCAAGGGACATTCACTTTATGGGAATGGACTATCTTGAAAGCAAGGGCATTGCGGTTACAAAGGAGAATTATGATCTGCTTTATACCGCACCGTTAGAGGGGGGCACAAACCTTGAAGATATTTACACCCGCTTTAATATAGATCGTCCGGCAGATTTTCGGGGACATTCCCTTTCCGTCAGTGATGTGGTGGTGCTTCATCAGAACGGAGAGAATACAAGCCATTATGTGGATTCCTTTGGTTACAGGGAAGTGCCGGAATTTACAAAGGAGCTTATGGCAGAGCATACACAAGAACAGACTTTGGTCATTGATGAAACAACGGAGATCCTTTCGGAGATAGCACAGGAACATGCAGACGATGAACCGGACAGGGAAAATGAAGTGTTCATCGTCAATTACAACGAATGGCGTGAGGTCAGTATGCTTGACTTTGAACAGAATTACTTTGCCATTGACGATCCGTATGCAGACGGGGATTTCAGGCTTTTGCATTTGCAAAGCCAGATCAAGGACATCACACCAGCAGGAGTGCATTACGATACCTATGAGGAAGCTGCGGCTGCTTTATATGAAGCAGAGCGGGAAATGGCGAATATGCCTTTCAACAAGGAAAATAACATTGGTTTCTACATGGTAAACGGAAGGACACAGCTTGAGCGCATCATGGAAGCAAGACAGCTTCAGAAGCATATGGATATTGATAATGACAAGGTATCCTACTATGTCATTGCCGATTTAAGCACATGGGCAGAGAACAGCTCAGAAAGGAGCAAGCTGGAGCGTTTTGACAGCATTTCTGAAGCAATGGAAGCATTTCAGGCTTATCGTGGCAAAGATGCACAGTACAGCGATGACAAGGCAAGGACAACCTTTGGTGTCAGTGTGCATGGCATTGAATTTGATGTAATCCATGTAAAGAATAACGAAAACGTCCTTTCCCTTGATTTTACCCACAGCAGTGAAGCAAAGGAAAGTAAGCACTTCATGGACGATTTGCAGACGTTGAGTGACAGTATCGGCATCGACAAGGTAAGAGTACACCGGGATATGACACCGGAGGAAGTGAAAGACTTTGTGAAGCGGTGTTTTGAACATCAGTTGAAACAGGGCGGTCTTGATGATATTTCCCTTTATATGAGCCGGTTCGATACGCTCTATGAACAGGGCAAGATGGAGAAGTTAATGCCTACTGCCAACCAAAAGCACATCGAGGAAAATGTACCGATTACGGAGTGGGATAATCCGTATTTTGAGGTAAAAGAGCCGGAGCAGATGGCATTTTCCATAAAAGATAAATTTGTCAGCATACAGACCTGTACGGAGGGATATGATTATTCCGTTTTTGATGCGGATTATAAGCTGGTTGACGGTGGCGTGTATGATAATCCTGATATTTCCATTCATGCGGCGTTAAAGGACGTTCTGGAGGACTTTGGACTGTCGGAACAGGATAAGCGTATTCCGGTGGACTATGAGGAGCTTATGGAGAAAACAGAAGCGGTGGAGCGTGAACGGTTAAGCGAGCGTATCCGGGAGGAAGCAGACAGTGTTGTTGCTGATTTCAAGGCAAAGACAGAGGAATTATTTAACGGAATCAACGGACAGACACAGGACGATATAGAGCAGACGGTATGGGCATATCTGCAATCCAAGCTTGACGAGTATGAGATAGATGTTGAGCTTGTGGATGTGGTGGTGTCCGGAAGCAGATGCAGAGGTCTGGAGAAAGCAGGCTCCGATCTGGATGTGGTTGTGGAGTATAAGGGCAGGGAGCATGAAGATGATCTGTTCAATGTCTTTAACGAGGACGGTCTTATGATTGGCGGGGTAAAGGTTGACATCAATCCTATCACAGAGGGCAAGACCGGAACACTTGCAACTTATCTTCCGGAAGTGGAAAGCTATCTTGCAGAGAAACAGGCAATGCAGAAAGCGTCTGCTGTGGAAGCCATACCGGAGAAAACCATTACCTTAACGGTTGCAGAGTGCGGCGAATTTCACAGTCTGGGAGAGTTCCATGAGAATATCGCAAGCGTGGAGGAAGCAATCGCTGTGTGGAAAAGCATACCGCCGGAGCGCATGAATGGGATTCCGAGTATCGGCATTAACATACACACCGAGGGAACCGAGCGTTATGAGGACGTGGAAATGGATATTCTCTCCGGCAAGGTCATTGATCTGGAGGTTTTGGATTATGTACCGGACATAACAGACGAGCCGAAAGCAATCGAGGTCATAGCGGAGCTGATTGACAAGTTACCGGACATTGAGGTGCGTGGTTCACTGGAGAAGTGGCAGGCGGCTATCCTTGCTTCTCAGATAGACCAGTTTTCCTACGATTATGATACCTATCAGTATCAGGATACGGTTGAGGACAGGGAAGCACAGGTTGCTAACATCACTGAGGACATCAGAAACGGAAATACCGGGTATCTGAATGACTTTCTCAATGCGGTCATTTCTGAAGGCGTCAGAGAGGGTATAACGGACATTTTCGGAGAGGGTGTGGAGATTGATGACAGCGAAGCGGTTCAGACTGCGAGAAGGGCGAAGGAGCTGCTTGACAAGCTGGCAGAATACAAGCCGCTTGCAAAGGTGGAGGAGCTTGAAGAACAAAATTACAACATGATTGATAATGTCTTAAACAATGGAGCGGAGAAAAAGGAACAGGAGCAGATCAAAGGCAGAATTTCCATAAAAGAGAAGTTGGCAGAGAAAAAGGCAGTCATAGAGCAGAGGGATAAGGCGGAACGTACTTCACCGGAAAAGGAAACCGAGAAAAAATCACAGAGGGAGATGTAAGAAGATGAGTAAATTCACAGTAGAAGAAATCAATTTCATGTGTGTGTTTGAGACACAGGACAGGACGGATATGATTGGGCAGATCAGACAGGTAATGCCGCACATAAAGGACAGCGATATGGAGGAGCTTGGAGAGCAGGTGTTAGGTAAGCTCCAGAGCATCACCGATGAGGAATTTGCAGAAATTTCTCTGGAAGCGGCAGAAGATATGTAGGAAAGATAGGCAGTTGGCTGTATTGCTGGCTGCCTGCTTTTTTATTTTCTCAAAAAATATGGCATATAAAATTGATTGAGAAAAATGGTTTTGTAGGGTATAATTCTAATGCATATATTCCGATGTTAAAAATGGAACACAGTGTGTTCCGTTTTTTGAAATGTATTATTTGGGAGGTAGCAATGAAAAAGAATAACGAAATTATCACAAATGATATAGATAAATTCCCAGAATTTGAAAATATAAGAAATGCAATATTAGAAGCACGAGAGAAAGTAGCTACAACGGTTAACTTTGCTATGGTATCCGCTTATTGGACGATAGGAAAACAGTTACATGAAGCAATGAGTGGTGATGGTTCTATTTATGGAAAACAACTGATAAAGTATGTTTCGGTAAGGTTAAGTGAAGAATTTGGGCAAGGATTTGATGAAAGAAATTTGCGTAATATGCGACAGTTTTATGAGGTCTATCCAAAATGGAACACAGTGTGTTCCGAATTGAGTTGGTCGCATTACAGATTGCTTATGCGTATAAAGGAACAAGAAAAAAGAGAGTATTATCAAAATGAATGTGTAGAATGTGGATGGAGTGTACGACAGTTAGAACGTCAGATAAATTCATTTTATTATGAGAGAATATTAGCCACTAGCGAAGGTAAAAAAGCAGAAGTAAGGGGAGAAATCCAATCACTGGAGCCTAATACAGAACCAAAGCATTTATTAAAAGATCCGTATATTTTAGAGTTTTTGGGTTTAGAGGAAAATAAGACATACCTGGAGCATGAACTGGAGCAGGGATTGATTGATAATTTGCAGAATTTTTTACTTGAATTGGGAAAAGGCTTTTGTTTTGTAGCAAGACAAAAAAGAATTACTATAGATGGGGATCATTACTACATCGACTTGGTGTTCTATAATTACATTCTAAAGTGTTTTGTTTTGATTGACTTGAAAACACATAAGCTCACATATCAGGACATCGGTCAAATTGATTTTTATGTAAAATACTTTGAGGAAAACATTAAAACGGAAGGAGATAATCCTACGATTGGAATTGTTCTTTGCTCGGAGAAAAATGAAACAATGGTTAAGTATTCCGTATTAAATGAGAATGATCATTTATATGCTTCAAAATATAAGTTATATATGCCAACAGAAGAAGAATTGAAGAAAGAGATAGAGCGTGAACGATTTAATATTGAACAAAGACTTGATGATTCAGATGAATAATATCAAGGCAGATGTCCTGTGTTGGATATCTGCCTTGTATTATTATAAAGTCTGATTTTTACTTTTTTCCTGCTGTTCCTGTGCCGGATCGGGCTGTGTCCGTCCGAGATACTGATTGAGATTTTCCTGTTTCCGTTTCAGCTCACGCACTTCCTTTTCACAATTTTTATAGGTGGAAGTCAGCTCGCTTTTCTGCTTCATCAGTTTCTGATACTCAGCTTTTAGTTTATCGACATTCAATCCCTTTAAGCTTATGTCCGCCTGTTCAAGCATACGTCTGGCGCCGCCATAAAGGATAATTTGGCTTTCGTATCTGCGGAAATATGTGTCAGGATTCTTGGCTTTTTTGTAGCCGATATGATAGGAGCGGTTGTCTTTGTACTGATGTGCGTATTTGATGATTTCCGCAAGGTCTTTGATGCGGTGTTCCAGTTCCACCACGCTCTGCTTTGCAGACTTTCCGGCTTCGGTTTTCACCGCAATTTTGTGTTCCAGTTCTGCAAGGGAGCCGACTTCATTATAGCTCTGTGCGGCAATCTTTAAATTCTCGATGGCAGCCCACCTTTGCAGTCCCGGACTGTTCTGAAATTTCTCGTCCGAGGTGTCAATGAGCCTGCGGGCAGAGTAGTCCTTTTTGGGGATCACTGCCTTTCGCTCCCGTTTCCTTTCGATGCGTTCCCTGATACGTTCCTTTGTGTATTCTTTACCCAAAGACTTTGCACTGCCACGCACAAAACGCTCTTTATCCAGAGGGCGGAATGAGATGTATTTGGCAGCTCCTTCTTCAAAAGTTTCCCCCTTGATTTCATACCCTTTGGCTCTCATCAGAAGCAGAAATTCTTCGTAAGTGGAAGCCGACTTGATGCAGAAATTGATGTCCTTTCTGATCTGCGTTTTCCATGCAGAACCGTTCTGGTTAGACTGCCATTCTTTGTATTTTTTGCCACGCTGCGCACCCGGAATGATGACGGAAAGATTGTGTTCCTTGCACAGTTCATCACTCAGTTTCCGGATGTGATAATAGGACTGTTTGCAGTCGTGATATTTGTTGTGTTCAATGTTGTCAGCAGAGCAAAAAATGATGTGATTATGAACGTGTCCTTTATCAATATGGGTGGTAACAACATACGAATATTTCCCCTCTAAAAGTTTATCTGCAAGCTCCTTTCCAATGCGGTGCGCTTCCTCAAAACTAACCTCTCCCGGAGCAAAAGCCTGTATCAGATGATAGGCTTTGTTGGGACTGTTTTCCCGGCAGTGGTCGAGGGTATATTTGAAGTCATAAGCTGCGGTTTCCGGAGAACAGGCATAAGAGGAAACGAACATTTTTTCATCGGTCTTTTCGGGGTTGCAGATGTAGTCTATCGCTTTATCAACGGTTGCTTTGATAGCATGGATTTTTGTGTACGCCATACTTTATTCATCAACTCCTTTACTTCGTTTATATCCTCTTGATAAATGTTTCTGGTGCTGTTTACCCTCTTTGCGATCTGGTTTAAATTGGAGCTGATACGTCCCAACTCCGTATTATAATTTCGCAGGTAACTGTAATCAACATCATACACATATCCATATAAGATCAGCTTGCGCAGGAACGCAGACATACTCTTCATGCCGGATGCTTTGAATTTGGTGTTGAGGATGTACTGCTCATCATCGCTGAGATAAAATTGCACCGGATGGGTGCGGTTTCTGTTTGCCATTGTGCCACGTCCTTTCTAAATTTTGATACAAAAAAACTGCTGTAAAATGTTCGATTTTTACAACAGTCTGTTTCATGTTTTATTCAATTTTGGGTGTAATTACCCATAGCAAATTGTAGCAAAAACGGCAGGAAAGGTCAATGCATTTCGACGGTAAAATGAAGAATAACCGAAGAAAAATCGAGAGAGGGTTAGGGATACTTCCCTATGGAAATTCAACTACACAGACGATAGGAAAGTGTGGGGGATTTCGCCTGTGTCATGACACAGGCAGTGCTTGCTACGATTGTTTTTTGCCACTCCAGGAGGGTGTGGCGGATAGTAAATGTTGATAGTAAAGTAATAATATCAACATGACGATATATAAAATGCAGGGAATTCTAGCACAAAATGTAGTTGACCAGAAGTATGTTCAAGACTACCTGTTGGGAATGCAAGAAAGTAAAAGCTGGAACATTTGAGTATAAATAAATTCATTTATACTTTTATGTAATAATTATGGAAAGGAGATACCGCTACAGGGGGGATTGGTAGTAAACCGTGATCCAAAGACAGGG
>OLGA01000495.1_pt1 | contig 35160 bp, 28 predicted proteins | sample 1604881 | NCBI WGS metagenome assembly OLGA01 (sample SAMEA3888896, study PRJEB22519) | human gut metagenome | biome: human gut; feature: human-associated habitat; material: faeces | place: Denmark | collected 2009 | reverse complement strand
CAAACTTTAGGCAAACGAGAATAATCCGAACCCGTTTTGCGTCGTCCGATTTACTTTTATAAAAAAATGTGGTATTATATTTACGGTGATTAATATGGAATATAAATATCAGGCATATAACGCCGCAAAGGAAATAATTGAAATTGCGGGTCTAAAATCGGGTCAGATACTCATAGTCGGCTGCTCAACAAGTGAAATTTCGGGCGAAAAAATCGGAACCGATTCGTCCCCCGAAATTGCAAGGGAGGTTTTCGACGGAATTTATGCCGCGGCAAACGAGAAGGGCGTATTTGTAGCCGCACAATGCTGCGAGCACTTAAACCGCGCCGTGATTTGCGAGCGCGCCGCCGTGCCGAATGCCGAGCCGGTCAATGTTGTGCCCTTCCCAAAAGCGGGCGGCTCGTTTGCAACGGCGGCATACGCGGCATTTAAAAACCCTGCGGCGCTTGAGGAGATCAAAGCTGACGCAGGGCTTGACATAGGCTTTACACTTATCGGAATGCATCTGAAAAAGGTCGCGGTGCCCGTAAGACTCAAAAACGATTTTATCGGCAGCGCAAAGGTGTTGGCTGCAAGGGTCAGACCGAAATTTATCGGTGGAGAAAGAGCGCATTACAACAGTGAATTGCTGTAATTCGCCGAAAATTTCCTCATCATTATTGCTCCTGACGATTGCTTCCGCCGCTCGGATACACCGCATTCTGCAGCTCACCGAGGCTCATATTGCCGTTTTCATCCGTACGCTTCATTTTAAACAGCCAGTTGACGGGAAAATCCTCTGACAGCTGGCTGCCCTTTGCAATATAAACGTCACCGTTTTTCTGCTCAAGCAGATAATAAAAGCTGCCGTCTGTATTAAACGCCGTAAAAGCGTGTAAATTATCCCGACGGAGCTTCTTCGCCGATAAGCCGTCGACCCATACTCCGCCTGAAAACGATTTATCAAATTCCGATTTTTTAAGCCTTACTGATTGAAGTCCGTCGATTTTTTCCCATTCGGACGATGCAGGCTCTTTTTTAAGCAATGAAAAACTGAAATTATCCACTTTGAATTGGGGGATATTATCATTCGTATAGTCGGACGAAGGCTCAGTATATGCTGCCTTTTCGGGCATATATTCAGCCAAAGCCTCGCCCGCTTTGAAAACAATATAGGCTTTGTATTTTTTGTCATTCGCGCTCTTTAAATAAAAGGTTTTTTCAAGCCTGTATTGTACCCCGGGCTCAATATCGTAATAAGCCGATAAATTATAAATTTCGGTCTTGCTGCCGCCGGGGCTTATTATATTCCCCACGGCGGCAAAGCCGGTAGCTTTTTTCTGCGTGCAGGCGGCGTCGCCGTCGGTTTTAAAAAGCTTAAATTCTTCACCGAAATAAAGATCTTCTTTTCGTTTATTAGTCCACTTAACGCGGATAGATATATTATTTTTTTCGTATGTGCTTGAAACAAGCTTATAGCCAATGCCCTCGCACCCGTCTTCTACAATGCAATCCCGAACCACAAGACTGTCTGATCTGCTCGAGCCGGTTTTGGGGCTTGTAAGCAGGCAAACGGACGCAGCTATGCCCGCAATAACCGCCGCGGCGGCTAACCAAAAGGCGGGCTTTTTGTAATTAAGCACGCTTTTTACCCGACTTTTAACGTCCACCTCGCCGAACGCCGGAGGATATGCGAAAAGCATATGCCGCCCCGCGCTGCAATTGAGCAGTGCCTCGGAATAATCCGCCCGTTTATCGGTGTTCAACAGACCTATTGCCCTTTCATCACAGGCGAACTCAATATCCCTGCAAAACAGTATATATGCAAGCCACATAAGCGGGTTAAACCAATGAACGCTTAAAAGAAGGAAACCCAGCGGCTTCCATAAATAATCCCTGCGGGAAATATGCGCCTGCTCATGCAGAATTACACTCTCTGCGTTGCGCTCCGTTATGCCGAAGGGCAGATAAATTTTAGGCTTTATAATTCCGAAAACAAAAGGCGAGGAAATTTTTTCGCTTTGAAAAATATTATCGCGCCAAAGCACAGCCGTGCGCAACCCTTTTTTAAGCCTGAAAAAGCTTACTGCGGTGTATATAAGCAGCGCCGCTGCACCTATAAGCCAAGCTGCGGCGGCTATTGTTGTAATATCGGTAAAATGCCCGGCGGGTCTTGTAACGCCCTCAAAATAATGACCCTCCAAATAATTGTTTACCCCGTTATCAATCACGGTGATACCCGAGTTAAGGTTAGGTCTGGGAGAGTCCCACGCTTTGCTCACCGTCTCATTACTCGGTATAAGGCTGAAAATACTCTCAACCGAAAAGGGCATTATAAGCCGCAGCCCCACAATGCACCAAAGCAGCACGGTTATGCGCTTCGGTGCTTTTTTAAAGATCAAACGGAGAATCAGCACCGCAAGCAATACCCACGCGGCGGATATGCTCATATTAAGAACGGATACAAATAAATCACCCATTGCTTTCACCCTCCCTGAAACGGTCTATCATCTGCTGAACCTCATCGATTTCCCGCTCTGAAAGCCTGCGGTGCTTTGTAAATGCCGCTATAAACGCCGGCAAAGAGCCGCCGAAGGTTTTTTCCACCATTTCGTCTATTTCCGCCGCCTGTGCCTGCTCGCGGCTTACAAGGGACGAAACCACCGTGTTTTCGTTTTTCACAATGCCCCGCTCGGATAAGCGCTTTATAACGGTGTAGGTTGTGGTGGGCTTCCAGCCGAGCTTATCCCTGCAAAGCTTTACAAGCTCGCTGCTTTTAATCGGTTCGCATTCCCATAAAATAAGGCAAAAACGGTACTCGCTTTCAAAAATCTTTGGTGTGCTCATAATAAACGCTCCTTTCCGGCTCTAACGCATTAGAGCTCAATTTCAGTCTAACACATTAGAGCGAATTTGTCAAGACCTTTCCGCCGCCGTCATCCGGTGGCTGTGTTTTTGCAAATGCAAGTGAATTTTGTCGAAACAAAAAAAATAAATAAAGTTTATTAACGGTGCCTGCTGGTAATAATTTTTAATGAGAATTTCGGAGGTGCCGTTTATGTATAAAAATAAGGTTATTATATGCGGAGTCGATACCTCAAGGCTTCCGGTAATGAAGGAGTCAGAAAAGGAGGCTCTGCTGAAAAAGAGCGCGGCGGGAGACAGATCTGCCCGCGAGGAGCTGATAAACGGGAATTTGAGGCTGGTTTTAAGCGTCATACAGCGCTTTGCCGGACGCGGGGAAAATCCCGACGATCTGTTTCAGGTCGGCTGCATCGGGCTTATAAAATCGATAGATAATTTCGATGTAACGCAGAAGGTTCGCTTTTCAACCTATGCCGTGCCTATGATAATCGGGGAGATCAGGCGGTATCTGCGCGACAATAATTCCATACGCGTGAGCCGCTCGATAAAGGATACCGCCTACAAGGCAATGCAGGTCAAGGAGCGCCTTGCAAGCAAAAATCAAACCGAGCCTACCGTCGGTGAAATAGCGGCGGAGCTTCAGCTGCCGCAGGAGGAGGTCGTTATGGCGCTTGAAAGCATAGTGAGTCCCATATCGCTCTATGACCCGGTTTATTCCGACGGCGGCGACACGATATATGTGCTCGATCAGGTCGGGGACAATAACGATGACCGAAACTGGCTTGACGAAATTGCGCTTAAGGAATCCATTAAAAATCTTAATGAACGGGAAAAGCATATTTTATCCCTGCGGTTTATGCAGGGAAAGACCCAAATGGAGGTGTCCGAGGAAATCGGAATTTCACAGGCGCAGGTGTCACGGCTGGAAAAGGGCGCGCTGCGCCGAATTACCGAAAATTAAGTGAACCGCCCGTACCCCTTGCAATGCAGGGAGTACAGGCGGTTTTATTTTCGATTGCCTAAAAATAAATTTGTTTGATAACTGTTAAAATTTACACTACTCTCAAACTTGAGTCCAAACGGAGCAATACTGACGTTAGTTTGAGTACCATCTGAATTTACACTACTCTCAAACAAATTCGGTCGCGGGCTTGTTAATAACTTCGTTTGAGTACCATCTGAATTTACACTACTCTCAAACTCGTCTTTCTTGATGAAAAGAACCTTTTTAGTTTGAGTACCATCTGAATTTACACTACTCTCAAACCTCGGAGTGGTAATTATAGCTCGGGGTATAGTTTGAGTACCATCTGAATTTACACTACTCTCAAACCATACAGGCGTTGCAGCGCGCCCAGTCCTCGTTTGAGTACCATCTGAATTTACACTACTCTCAAACTGATGCTCGCATGATTTTTAACGGTCTTTCGTTTGAGTACCATCTGAATTTACACTACTCTCAAACGCAGAATAAACATTATCAAAACAAATGAAAGTTTGAGTACCATCTGAATTTACACTACTCTCAAACTCTTGAGCCTTATTTAAAAACGGGTACACAGTTTGAGTACCATCTGAATTTACACTACTCTCAAACAATTCCTGAACAAGGTTATGACCTATCTGCGTTTGAGTACCATCTGAATTTACACTACTCTCAAACCTCAAATTTTAAGGGGAAAGCTCACCGCACTACAATACGGCGGAAAATTCAAACGGTCAGACAAGCGTTCGGAACATTTTTTAGTTAAAGAAAATTATTCCCGGCTTTGTCTGTGCAGCAACTGAATTATAGCATACTGCAATAAAAAAATCAACTATATTTCGCAAAGATCGTTATCGATTATTCTTACGGTCTCATTTTCGGCGGAAAATTCGCTTTTTCGGTTTTCTATAAGCAGCACCCTGATTTTTTTATAGCGCAGCAATTTGGCAAGCTCGGAAAATTCCCTGCCGTTAAGAGAAGCCTTAAGATTCAATATCACAAAAAGCTTTTTTCCGCAGTACAGACTTAAAAAGCTTAAATATTCCGCCGCTTTTTCGGGAAGGGAAAGCCCTTCGGTCTCTATGTGGAATCCGAGCAGCTTTATTATGCCGCCGAAGTCCGCAAGAGGCGTATAGCCGGCTTCAAAGCTTAAGGACGAAGCTATATCCGCGCCGACGGCATTTATTCTTCCGAGCAGCTCAGCGGAGCTTTCAGACAAAAGCCCCAATTCATCGGCAGCCGCCTGATTGACCCTGCTTTGAACAGTCCGCGATTCAAAGGGCAGCCGAAATATATCCGTAATTATTTCGGCCTCCTTTGAAAGATTAAGCACGGTATTGCCTTCAGCCAGCGTAAATCTTGACGAGCATGACTGCGACTGCAGCAGCAGATCCTCAATAAAGCTCCGATAAAAAACGGGGTTTTCGATCACAAGCGTCGCAACGCCGTTTTCGGTTATTTCGAGCGGCGCTTGCAGCTCATAGCAGGATAAAGTCATAGCTCTATAAACCTTTCGTCCGTATTTATAATATCGCCGCGGCTGTCTCCCAAAAGAAACTCCATTTTTTCAAACTGCTTTTCGGTGACGGTAAGCATCTGAATCAGGCCCTGCTCGGGCTTGTTTTTGCGAAGACCGTTGCCGACAGAGCTTAAAACGGTCTGATTCAGCACTATTTTGCAATATACCGATTCCTGCATCATCATAAATCCGCTTTTTATAAGATATTTTCGGAATTTAGTATATTCCCTTTTTTGCTGCGGCGTTTCCACGGGGAGGTCAAAAAATATCAGCATTCTCATAAATCTGTAGCTCATAATCAGGCAGCCTTATTTTTGAAATATCGTTTTCGCCGAGCGCGTCAAAAATACTCTTAACGAATATTTTTATTGCGTTCGTCATATACTGTGTTTTTCCGTCAATGATAATTTGTCGGTTCAGGGCCTGAACCAGCTTCATTTTTTCGGAATGCCCGAATTCCGAAAGCTCCGCCATTGTTACGGCGTAATCGATAAAGGGTCTGAACGGCTCCATAAGATCGCAGGCGAGATTGTAGTGATTGAACATGTTATCGTGGAATATTCCGAGCTGGGTGGAGTATCCGTTCGCAACGATCTCTCTCGCAAAAGCCGAAAGCAGAATGCCGTAGCCGTAATTTAAGGCGGCGTTTATGTTGTTATCGAGGCTGCGGGAAAATTCCATGCCGAAAAGCGAATTGAAATATACCTTTGCCGCATGCCCCTCGCGGTTTGTGGGATCTCCCGGCTCGATCCCGCTTATGTATTGCTCCAAAAGCGAAGCATTCCCCCGCCCGCATTTTTTAAGCACCGCCGCCTGCCCAGATATTTTTGCGCGAACAACCTCCGCCCACACAAGCTGCTTTGTGTATTCATTCCATTTTACCTGATTTCGGAGCTTAAGCGCGGTATCGTGACTGCCGTAAAGCGGCAGATACAGCCCTGTGGGGCAGCGCTTTTCATCGCAGAAAATAACATCTATTTTCCTTTTTGAAAGCTCGCAAAGCAGATACGCCGTAAGGGATACCGCGGTGGACTCTATAAGTAAAACCGAAATTTCCTCTATGTGAATTCTTTTGGCGCTTTCCGCGTTTCGCACAACCAGATAGTTCATTTTGTAATCAAGCTTTGAGTTGCTTGATATTACCACCGTTCTCCAGCTCATATTACTTAAGCAAATCAACGCGGCGGCTGTAAAGCCCGGTAACGGAGGAACAGATTGCAAAGGCGGAATGAACCTTTTTAAGCGAATTGTGCTCTCTTAGATTGCCGCAGTTTGCACCTTCTCCTATTGCCGAAAAATCAGATGTTTGACGGTCGCATTTAAAGAGCTTTAATATTTCAAGCAGCATTTTGCACTGCGCAACAAGCGGAAGCTCCGCAAAAGCTTCTTCCTTTGCCTTTAATTTTTTCAACTGACCATCATGCAACCTATTATACACCTGAGTCTCTAATTTTCGTAGGAAAAGCCGGTATAATTCCGTATTTTTCTCACTGCATATTTCGCTGTCGGGCGCGAGCCTGATTCCGTTCTCAGCCCTTTCGGCAGCGCTGCGGGCAATATATTTTGAAATTTCTTTTATGTACCTTTCATCTGCGGGAGAAACCGCAAGCTGATATTCATGCCTGCATAGCAAATAATTTTCGCTTTTGCCGCAAATGCCGAGTCTTTTTCCGTCAATTTCAACGGTTGCGTGGATGAGTAGGCGCGGATATATTATCTTCGGATCGCACAGCCCCAAAATCTCGGTACAGTAGGCAATCGGGTCTTTTTCATAAAGTGCCTTTTTATAAATATAAACCGGCTGAATCGACCTTACACGCGCCTTCTTTTCGGTATGCTTCGCAACGAAGAAGTAAGCTACCTTTACCTTGTTGTAGCCGCCGTATTTTTCAATCGGTTTTCCGCTCTTTGAGGGCAGCTGACCCTTGCCCGCAGGCATCAGCTGCAGATCGTAAAGCGCTCCCCTTGTTTCATGCGGCATTCTTGTGGCAAGGATATTGTTCTTCCGCATTACGGATTTCACGGCGGCAATAGATTTATCCTTATCCCACGCGCCGGGAACGCTGTATTCAAACACCTTGTTCAGGCTGTAATTCTCGTTCCGAATGTTTTTAAAGAAGGCGTCTGTGAATTTTGTATCGTAAACATTCCCGACAACAATGTTCAAATACGCGTCCTTCGCATGGTGCAGATCGTTTACATCCCTGCATTTTATCAGCTTGAATTCCTGCCTGAACTCCGATACATTGCCCGCCTTTGAATAAACGACTTTTGTCCCCGCGGCGCCGTACATGGTCTTAAATATTTCGGCAAGCGCCTTGGTGGATTGCCTGGTTTCCACAAGCTGCCGCGCTACAAAGGCGGAAAGTTCCTCCTCTGTCAGCGGTGTTCGGCGGGTAAGACGGTCGTATTTCTTTTGGCTTATATATCCCTTGTCCTTCAGCATTCGCCAGAACGGCTGCATATTTTTCTGCCAATCGGACTTTATCGGGTATTCGTTGCTCTTTTCCCTGTTACAGATTTTTTTCACGAGCACGCGGTTTTCGATGCTGTCGTCCTTGATTCGCGATTGCGGGAAAATATGATCGATATCGTAATCGCTGTCGAGCCTTTCAAGGCTTATCTTCTCGCCCGAATACATACATTTGCCGAACTGCGTATAGTAAAGATACAAAGCGTCCCGCCGCAAATCGCCTTCGTCCGCCGCCTCGATAGCCTTATACAGCTCGGGATATTCATCCCTGCATGCCTTATAAAGCCCCAAAAGCCTTTCCCTGCGCGAAACCGTTGCTTTTTTGGCATTATCGCCTTCGCGATCTCTCGCAACCTCGATCATTATTTTTTTCGGTGCGGATTTTTTGATATCGGTTATTTCATCGACTATTTTCACGGTCTGCAGCAGGCTGCGCTTTACCGCGGGCGAAATATACATATCCTCAATCATTTCCCTCAAGGATTCCCGCTCCCCGCATTTTTCCTTTAGGTGAGCCTCGGCGTTTTCGGCAAACTTGAAGCTGTTGCTCAAAAGCTGCATCAAATTGTTATCGGTGCTCCTCAGCATATCCATAATACTGCGCGCCTCGCCGTTTTCATCGGGTGAGTATATCTCTGTAAGCAGGGTTTTTGAAAGACTGCCCCAGCCGCTGAAGCTTAATCGGCATACGGCGGCTGTCTGCCGCTCGTCAAGGCTTGGACAATTCCTTTTAAGCCATCCCTTCAAAAGCTTTTTATCATCCCCGAATATCGTGACGGCACGGATGATATTTTCAGCCGTTTCGTAATTTTCCTCAACGCTCATTATTTTTGAAAGGCTGTGATACGATTTAAGCCGTGATTTTAAAATATCGGCGACTCCGGATATCTCGTCCTCCGGCTTAATATAGCATTTTTTAAGCAAAAAGCCCTTAATTAATTTAGCCGTGACCTTTGAATTCGATTTGAGGAACAGCTCATCGAAAATTTCTTTTTTAATTTCGGGGGATATTTTTTCGCCGTTGACCTTCAGGGGATTTATTTCGTTCCATACGCAATACTCGCTGAACAGAAGCGATTCCTTCGGAAGCACCTCCTCTCCGGTATAGCCGCACTTGCTTATAAGGTTTATTATAAAGCCCTCGGAGCTTTTTTCGGTATCCACAACACGGTTAAAATTCCACGGGTATATTTTTTCGTCCGTCCTTACGACCCACGAATGCGCAGCATTTTTATTCAGCGGCCCGACATAATACGGTATTCTGAACGAGAAAACCGATATGATCTTCTCCTTTACCGATACCCCGTTTTCATCGGTCTGCTTAAGAAGCTCCAAATAATTTTCCGCGTTATCCAGTATCTTTTTAAGCTCCTTTAAGTGTAGCTGATACGGAATCACGCCGTTATCGGCGCCCTTAAGCTTTGAAAGCAGCGTATTGTTATCTAACTTTGCGTATATATCGGCAAATTCGGAATCGTTTTTCAGCTCCGGCAGCGTTTTTTTAATATACTTGCAAAAATCCTCCTGTTTGCAGGAATAATCGCCCGATTCAAGTGTTTTTCCGCTGTAGGCGGCAAAATTGTTGAGCTTATCTTTTTTATCGCAGAAGATCTCCCTGTATTTATCGGGCGCATTTTTACGGACATATTCTTTAAGCCTTTTTAAATCGCGCTTATTCGTTTCATACCGCTCAACCTTAGCTTCGCAAATATATTGATGCCCGCCGAGCATTTGAGCCAGCTTGCCCGAATCGAATATTTCCTTCAGCATTCGCAAAAGCTCTGTGCTTTCTTCGCCGAGTAACGCCGCGGTTTCGCCCAATGCTTCGTCAAGGTCTTCGTTTAACGAAAATTTCCCGGAGTCCTTAAGCTCTTCGTCGAAAAACAGTTTGGAGAGGTTTATTGCAGCACCCGACAGCGAATCGATCGCAAGCGCAAAATCAATATCGTCCGATTCGCCCTCAATCGTAACACCGTCTCTCAACAGTTTTTTCTTTGCATTGATTCCCAAATTGCCGCTGCTTAGGACTGAAACAAATTTTTCCTTGTCGGCAAAGCCGAGCTTCACACCGTAAGCTTCAAAAACACGGTCGGTAAACTCATCCAGCATAATATCGACAGTCTTGTATTCGTCCGACAGCTCCATATCAAAAAGGAAATGCCCGCGGCTTTTTATTATATGATGAAGCGCAAGGAATACCAAGCGTATATCATGCGGCTTATCGGATTCGATAAGCTCATTCCGCAAATGATACGCCGTCGGGTAATCCTTGTAATAGTCCTTATCGGTATAATCGCTGTCGTTGAAGATCGGAAAATCCGCACGGTGCGTTTTATCTTCGTTTAAAAGCGAGCTTTCCTTTAAACGGATGAAAAACGAAGGATCTGTTTTGCTTATTTCCTCATCGAACAAAAGCTCCAGCCATTCAAGCCTCTGCTTTCGGCGTTTGTTAAGCCGCCGCGCGATTCTGTACTGCCGCCTTTCCGCCGCGGGATTCGCCTTCTCAAAAAGGCGCGCTCCCCACATGGCGTTGCCCCGAAACTTTAAAATATTGTACTCGGTATCGGTTACTGCCCAGCCGACAGAGTTTGTCCCCACATCGAGTCCGATATAATAATCGGATACCTTTTCACGATTGCCGCTGATTTTCATATAATCTCCCCCTGAAAAATATTAAAAAATTTATTTTTAAATTATTGACATTTCTCTTTTCCGGTGTATAATAAAGATGTTCGGACCATCCGAATTTACACTACAAGTTCAAATAAGCTTTCAGCGAAAACATCGTTTCGACGAATTCACAGTGTGTGAGCGAGGCTCTGCCGTAAGGCGGAGCCTTTGTTTTTTGTTTTGTCCGATTTAATTATAACTTATTTATCGCGGTTATTCAACATTTTTTAGATTTAATAACAATTATTGCAAATACAATTCATTCTTCCCGTAAGGCCGTGCCGAATTCGGAATCGGATATTGACTCGCGCGGAGATAGGCGCCATAATAAAGAAACGGATGTAGCGCAATGCGTGTTTCTTTAACAAGATTTAATTAAGGAGCGTGGAAAAATGCCGAGAGCATTTATGTTCACAAAAGAAGAAATTATTTCGGCGGCAGTGAAATTAACGCGGGAAATGCTGCGTGATCCGCTCGTGGCTTTGTTCGGGCTTGGCTTTCCGCAGCGGTTTTCCTGCGGCAGATGAAAAAATGATTCCTCCCCGTCCCTTCGCCGCTTTTCGGCATGAGACAAATCTGTCAATTCAAAAAAATCGGGTAATCATTTGCTATCAACATAATAATTATTTAAAATCAACCTGTTGCTGTCGGTAAAACCGATAACAACAGGCTTTTTCTTTAGTTGCTCCGCATTATATTTAAGTCTCATAAGGTATAGATTTTGAGACGATTATATTTCTTTCCTATTTTAACACAATTATTTCCGTATTGCAATCCCTTTTTATAAAAATGTTAAAAAATTTTATATGGTTTCACCGTAAACACTTCAGTCTCAAAACCTATACATTTTGAGACTGAAGTGTTGTAAACCGCGGAAAAACGCGTTTACATATTGTCATTGAAAAAAATTTTATAAAGGAGGAAAAGAAGCAATGACAAACGGCAAATCTCTTAAACGGGCGTTGCTTTCAAGCGCATTTTCACTTATAATCTGCGTCGCAATGCTCATAGGAACCACCTTTGCGTGGTTTACCGACACCGCATCTACTGCGGTAAACAAAATTCAGGCGGGAAACTTGTATGTGGCTTTAGAAATGCAAAAGGCCGACGGAACATGGGAATCCGCCGAGGGAAAAACTCTCACCTTTAAAACCGCCGATAACAGAGCGGCGGAAAACATTCTTTGGGAGCCGGGCTGCAGATACGAGCTTCCCGCGCTCCGCGTTGTAAACAACGGCAATTTAGCTCTTAAGTACAAGCTTGTAATTACCGGTATAAAGGGTGACGCAAAGCTGAACGAGGTTATTGAATGGACGATTAATGACAGCGATATCAACCTTACAGAGGAGCATCTGCTCGCAGGCGAAAAGAGCGCTGTCATCACCGTAAAGGGTCATATGAAGGAAGCTGCAGGCAATGAGTATCAAGGGCTTTCTATCGACGGTATAGGTATCACGGTTTACGCCGCACAGTATGCCTACGAAAATGACAGTAAAGACAATACCTATGATAAGGACGCCGAATATGCTTCCGGCGCCAACATAATAGGCTTGGGCAAAACCTACGACACTCTTACCGCCGCCGCAAAGGCATGGCGTGAAAGCAAGGGAATTGTAACGAGCGGCAGTCAGTTCGGTTATAACACGCTGAATGATACCGTTGATTCCATTGCATGGATTATCAGCGGCGAAGTGGAAATCGGAGACGGCGAAGGCGTTATCGGCAGCAACGGTGCCGGCAACAGCATTTTCGGCGGCGGCTATTACACCCCCGGCGTTACGGTCAACAACATTACAATCAGCGGTGTTAACGGTGCGAAAATTACCAAGACCGGCGACAGCTATCTCGTTTCCGCAGCCGGTAAGAATGTGGTTTACGAAAACATTACGTTCACCGATACCGTTAGGATTGACAGCAATCCCTCAAATCTGACCTTTAAAAACTGCAAGTTTGAGGCAGGCTTCAGAATGCCGCACTCCGCTGCCGACGGCAATGTAACGATTGAAAACTGCACATTTACCGGGAATGAATCCAGCGGCTATGCTGTTTTTGCGCAGGGCAATATGGCGAGCTTTAAAATCGCCGGCAATGAGATTTCAAACTGTCGGCGCGGCATCAATATTCAAGCCGGCAATAATGCCGTTGTTACCATAAGCGGCAATACCATTAAGAATATAACCGGTAAAACCGAAAACGGCTTCACCTACGGCGCTGCAATTCAAATGACAAGTGCCGAGAGCTTCACTGTTACCGACAATGTTATTTCGGATGTTGCCGTAAACGCACTGCATATTTATAACGGCTGCCCCGCCAAAAGCATTACAATAAAGAACAACAGTATATCCGCAGCTTACCTCTGCTGGAATGAAGCGGACTATGATATGAATAAGGTCATATCCGCAGGAAATACGATCAGTATTGTAAATGAAGGCAAATGCGTGAACAAAACCGAAGTAATCGACAGCAGCTTCACATTAGAATAAAATAATCCAAACACCCCTTCGTCGTCTTTGCGAAGGGGTGTTTGGATTAAATTAATGTCTACTGAATAATTGCATTAGCAAATGCAATTATATAAAATCGAGTTAAAATCTCGATTTTATGGGTCAAAACCTTTGTTTTGACCGTCAGTATCCATTGATTGTCGCCTGATTTTAAAAAGAATCAAAATGTGATTCTTTTTAAAGTGCAAGGTTTTTCGCGAAATTGCGCAAAAACCTTGCACCTGAACAATTCAAAAGTTTATACCGACATGCTCGGGTTAAGGTACTTTTGAATTGTTCAGCAGGCATTAAATTAAGCTTCTCTGTGCTGTCCGAAATATTATTTCCGAATTTCTCTTTTAATCAAGTATTCTTCCGTCTGTGGAAATTATGACGATCTGCCACGGAATAAATTTACCGCTTTGCTGAAGTGCGGTCTTCACCGCTTGCTCAAGTCCGCCGCAGCAGGGCACCTCCATGCGAACGACGGTAACGCTTTTAATATCGTTATTGCGGATTATCTCGGTCAGCTTTTCGGAATAATCCGCACCGTCCAGCTTCGGGCAGCCCACAAGCGTGATGTGTCCTTTTATAAACCGCTCATGAAAGGCGGCGTAGGCATATGCCGTGCAGTCGGCGGCGATGAGCAGCTTTGCACCGTCAAAATACGGTGCATTTACCGGGACAAGCTTTATCTGCACCGGCCACTGCGATAGTCGGCTTATGGGTCTTACGGCAGCGGCAGCCGTATCGCTTTCCTCACTGTGCTCGATTCTTTGGAATCTGCTGCCCGGGCATCCGCCCCTTAGGTGCATGCCCTCCTTATGCTTTTTTTCCTGCAGCTTTTTCCGCTTATTTTCCATAACAGCTTTTTCGTCATAAGCCGCCGCCTCGCGTTCAACAAAGGTTATAGCTCCCGTAGGGCAGGCGGGCAGACAATCGCCGAGCCCGTCACAATAATCATCACGCATCAGCTTTGCTTTTCCGTCCACCATGGCGATGGCTCCCTCGTGGCAGGCCTTGGCGCAAGCACCGCAGCCGTTGCATTTATCCCGATTGATCTCAATGATCCTTCTTTTCATAATCCATGACCTCCTTGATTTTCTGATCTGATTATACTATAATAAAATAGATTCGTCTGTTGAATTTTCAACGAAAGAAGATTTTTATGAAAGATTTTTTGCCTGTGCTCCGTTCCTCTCCGCTTTTTTCCGGAATTTCTGCAGAAGAAGCATCTGCCATGCTCTCCTGCCTTCAAGCGGAAAAAAAGGACTTCCCCAAGGAAGCCTTTCTGCTCCATGCCGGCGATACTGCAGAATCCATCGGCCTTATCCTTTCCGGAAGCATCCTGGTGATCCAGGAGGATATCTGGGGTAACCGCAACATTCTTTCCAAGGCAGGGCCGGGGCAGACCTTTGCCGCCGCCTATGCCTGCGCCCCCGGCTCGGTGCTGAATGTGAACGTCTTCGCCGAAACGCCGGTCACGGCTCTGTTTTTGAACGTAAAGCGCATCCTGAACGTATGCCCCTCCGCCTGTAGCCATCACAGTCGGATCATCCGAAACCTGCTGAGTGATCTTGCTGAGAAAAACCTGCGTTTCAGCGAAAAGCTCACGCACATGAGCCAGCGCACCACCCGAGACAAGCTCATGTCTTATCTCTCCGCCGAAGCCCAACGGCTGGGGACTTACGAATTCGACATTCCCTTTTCCAGGCAGCAGCTTGCGGACTACCTGGGGGTGGAACGCAGCGGCCTTTCGCTGGAGCTTGGGAAAATGCGCAGCGAAGAGCTTCTGGATTTTCACAAAAACCACTTCGCTTTAAAAATATAACCGGTCCATCGGGAAAATCACACTTACAGGTGTGTCGGTCCCTGTAGGACAAGTGGGAGACTTCAAAATGGATGAAAAGCATTTTTCGCTTTTTTGAGAAGCTGCAAGTCGCACCGTTTTTGATGTTTCAACTCGTTTTAAGTGAAAGCCCTTGAAAATCAGTAAATATTTGATTGTAATAAATAATGAATTGTTATATTGTTGAAACGGACAAAAAACAGATAGTGAGGGAGTTTGTGCCGGTCAATCAGTCAAAGGCCTGAGACATAAAGCAGGATGGCTTGAGAAGAAACAGCCGGCTGCTCTGTTTGAGATGCATTGCCTGATGAGGCAGTGCACTTTTCTGTTTTATGAGGAAGCGGCAGAGTGGGAAAATCCGGCTTCCGACCGATCAAAAAATCCGAATGGACCTTAAGGGAGAAGCGGCATAAATGATTTCGCGAAAGAATGAAGCGGACAACTGCCGGGGGTTTGAGCTTTTTTCTGGCGCTGACGGCTTTTCTTTTCCGGCGTTTGTCGAAAACGGGGATACAAGAACCGGCCGGGTGGGCTATGTCAATGTGCTCAATTATGAAGAGAGCGGCGAAGAAGAGTATAAAAGCGGCGCCGGTTACGAGCACCTGCAGAGAATCTCCTATCTGATGGGGTGGAACTACGAGTACGTTTATGACTTCTTTTCGAAGTGCCGAGCCATGCCTGCCAACGGAGAGATCGACCGATTCGGCAATGTTTCCTATGCTATACCCTTTTTGAATCGCCTATATTTTTCATCAATCCATGCATTTCAGCCTTGACATCGAATCGTTAGTCTTTTTCCATAGTGTTTCGGGAGTTGCTTTTTTGGAACCAGCATCCGTTGCTTTGATCTCAACGGTTCTTCCACCCAAGTTTTCGTAAATGCGGTGGGAAATAGACAGGACCGTGCGTCCTTCAGAGGCACGGCGCAGGGCTTTCAGCACCCGCGCTTCGGTCTCGGCGTCTAAGTTTGCGGTGATCTCGTCCAGCAGGAGCACCATCGGATCCGCCGCAGCGGCACGGGCGATGGACAAAAGCTGCCACTCGCCCTGGGAAAACATCCCATCGGTGCAGACGGTGGCGTAGCCTTCGGGGAGGGAGCGGATGGTGTCGTCCATTCCTGCCAGTTTTGCAGCTTTTTGCGCCATTTCTTCGGTGATCGTGGGGTCGCCTAAGGTGATCTGCTCCAGCACGGTTCCCGGCACTCGGGAGAAATGCTGCTCCACGCAGCCGATGCAGGAGCGGCGCTCCCGGTCGGTGATGTCTGAAACTTTTACGTCCCCGATGGTGATTTCGCCTGCTTTCGGTTGATAAAGCCCCAGAAGCAGGCGGAACACGGTGCTTTTCCCGGCTCCGGTCCGGCCTACCAGCGTGACCTGTTCCCCTTCTTTTACGGTCATGGAAAAGTCAGAAAGCACCGGCTTTTCGCCGTATCCGAAGGTTACATGGGAAAGCACCACGTTGCCCCGGGGTGGGGTCTTTTGTTTCGGAGGAATGGTGCGCTCCGGCTGGGAAAGGAAGGCGTCGATCCGCTTCATGCCTGCCATGGCCGACTGGATGGTCTGGATCTCCATGCCGAGGCTCTCGATGGGGGTGAAGATGCGGGAGATGTAACTGATGACGGCCACCGAAGTGCCGACCGACATCCCGAACAGCGCCAAGACCTCCGCCTTTCCGGAAGCGGAAAGCAGCATCACGATGCCGATCACTGCAGCATCCAGCCAAAGCACTACCGGTGAATAGATGGCGTCGTAGAAGTTCGTTTTTTCCACGGCGGCATAGCTTTCGCCGATCCGCCGGTCATAGCGGCCTTCTCTATAATGTTCCAACCCCAGCAGGCGGATGGTGCGGATGTTGTGAAGGGTCTCCGGCACCTGTCCGGAAACGGCGGCGACAGCCCGGCGGTTTTCCAATTGAGCTGCAAGCATCCACTTTTGCACATGACGGGTAAAAACGGCAAAGAGAGGGAGAACAACCAGTAAAACCAGAGCAAGCCCCGGGTTCTTTACGGCAATCACCGCCAGGATCGAAAGAATCCGGCAGGTGTCTGCAACCATGCTGAGGATGCCGGAGGTGAAAAGCGCTTCCACCGTGTCCACATCTCCCGAAAAACGGGCGGCGACTTCGCCGGGGTTCTGGGAGACCAGTGTGCTGGCCGGAAGCCGGGTGAGCTTCTGCGACATTTCCGAACGCAGGGCGTGGGTCATTTTCTGACCGAAGAGTATGAGAAAGGTTTCCTGCGCCGAGGAAAGCATCCCCTCCAGCAAAAGGCTCCCGAAATAGAGGAGTATGGCGGTAACGGTCAGCGGGAGCCCTCCGGTCAGCCGGTCAACGATGCGGGCCAGCAGCAGCGGCGGGATCAGCGATGCTAAGACGGAAGCCGCTACGCACAGAAGGGTCCCGATTGTAAGAAAGCGGTGGGCAAGCGCCGCCATACGGACGGCGGCGAACACGCCGACTTTATTTCTCTTCTTCATGTCGATTCCCTCCTGTCTGGCTTTCATAAAGCCGGAGATATGCCGGGACAGATGCCATCAGCTCCTCATGGGTACCGATGGTCGCTTTTCCGCTTTCCATAAAGATCACTTTCTGCGTCTGCGGGAAGTGGTAGAGCCGATGGGAAATGAGAAAGACCACCTTATCCTTCGCATAAGCCTGTAAATTGGCGAAAACGGTGTCTTCCGTCTTACGATCCAATGCGGAAAACGGATCGTCCAGGATCATCAGCGGCCTCGGATGGGCAAGCGTTCTTGCCAGCGCCAATCGCTGCGCCTGTCCGCCGGAAAGGCGCACTCCGTTGTTCCCGACGATCGTATCGGCGCCGTTTTCCATGGATAGCACCTCGCCTTTCAGAGCAGCCACCTCAAGATAGGGCAGGGCGTCCCCTTCGCTGCCGCAAAGGACGTTTTCTGAAACGGTGTCAGTGCTGAGCTCCGGGTCGTGTCCCAGATAGCCCACCGTCCCGACGATTTCCCGTGGGGAAAGGGCGGAAAGCTCCTTTTTCCCGAACCGGATCGACCCGCCGTAGGCTTCTTCGCAGAGGAACGTCCGGCCGAAGGTGGATTTCCCGCAGGCCACCGGACCGGTTACGCCGATGATGTCGCCGGGGTGCGCCGTCAGGGAAAGGTCAGAGAAAACCGGTTCTTCCCCGTAAGAGAAGGAAAGATCGGTAAGGGTCACATCGGCGGGTGGAGTGGTCTGAAGCGAATCTAACGGTTCCGGAGCTTTCATCATCGGACGGATCCGCTTCCAGGAGACCTCGGCCTTCTGAACGGAGTTAAAGAGCTTCGCCGCCTTGGAGGACTTCACCGTCAGCTTCGTAAAGCAGGAAAGGAAAGTGGTAAACGCCGCAATGTCCCAGCTGCTCCATCCGGTTCCCAGCACGTTTTTCGCCCCGAACCACAGGATGAACAGCACGCCCGCTTCCGACGCCGCCAGATAAAGGGGCGGCAGTGCCGATTGCCACACGCTGTTTTTGACGGCGGTCTTTTCGTAGGTTTTCAGCGCCCCTTCGTATTGTTCCGCTCTGGCGTCTTCACAGCCGTAGATCCGATAGGTCACGGCGTTTTCCGCACGGTCAAGCGTTGCGCTGCTCAATGCTCCGGCTGCTTTTTTATAGGCTGCTCCCGCACGCTGCACCGGCTTTTTCATCCGTGCGGCGCAAAGGTACGAGATAGGGGTGAAGAGCAGGCTGAGCAGGGCCAGACGCCAGTCATAAAAGAGGAGCATGACCCCATAGCTGACCATTACCACGCCGGTGTCGAAAACCTCGGTGGTGAACTTCCGCATCCCTTCCACGCAGTCATCTACGTCGGATATGGCCTTGGTCATCAGTTCTCCGGCGCTCTCCTTCTCTAAGGACGCCTTACTTGCCCGTACCAGATTGGCGTAAAGAATGCCCTTCATCCGGCGGTTGATGTTGTTGGCGAAGCGCCGGACGTAAAAGCGTTTTACGAACCGTGCTCCCTGCACCGCCAACGTAACGACCAGATAGGAAAGCACCAGCATCGCCATCGTACCTGCCGTTTCGCTCCCGCCGAGAATATCGGCAAGGCACTGAGCCAGCCGCCCTTCAAACCACGGCGACGCAAGCAGACCGACGTTATAAAATAGCCCGGAAAGGGTCACAAGAGCCAGCGGAAGCCACTCCGCACGAAAATAGGATAGGATCCGATCCGGACAGAAGTTTTTTGTCTTTTCCATCTGTCTTTCACTTCCTTTGACCGTTTCTGAAATGCGGAAATCCCTTGCGGCTTTCGGCTTTTGAAGCGGTATACAGCTTATCCAGCAGCGCTGCAAAGGTTTCTGCTTCCTCCCGGCTCAGACCGGAGAGCAGGTATTCGTAAAAGGAAGCCTCAATCTCCGTTTTGGAGGATTTCATCGCTTCCGCTTTTTCCGTGGGATAGAGCAGTTGGCTCCGTCGGTCGGCGGGATCATCCTCCCGTACAAGAAAGCCCTTCGCTTCCAGATTTTTCGTTCTTCGGGCGATGGCCGCTTTGTCTGCGCGGAGGATCTCTGCCAGCTTTGCCTGAGAACAGCCGGGATTGTGACGCAGTGCGTGGATCAGGTCGATCTCCGCCGTACCGACCCCTTCCTCCCGCAGAGAAAGCAGCACCAGCTTTTCCGCTTCCCGTGCGATTTTTGTGATCTTCCGTTCCGTAAGATCCATTGATGTCCCTCCATGATCTTGGTCGTTGTACCTACATCGTTGTATATACAACTATTATAAAATGAAAAAGAAACATGTCAAGAGGGGTTGAAAGAAAAGGATGATTGGATCGTCAAAAATTCTTTTTCACTTGCTTTCCTTCCTCGCTTTATCCGCCAGCTTCGGGAGCATCTCTTCGAGGATGGAGTAGAGCTTCCCCTCCGTCATGCCCCAGCGGCTTTTGCGGGAGTTGTAGGCTTTTTTGACCCGGGTCAGGAGTGCATCGTAATAAGGCTCCTCCTCGTAGGCGGAGAGGGGGCCTTCGATTAGCTTCCGGATCACATAGGGGATGAATTCAACGGGCTTTCCGGTTTCGTAGGCGGTTTGGTAGGGTTGGAAGATGAGACCGAGGGTGTCGAAGGCTGCGTCCGGCTGGGCTTCCTTGTAGCCTTTTTCCAAAACCTGCTGCTGGAGATCCTGAATGTACTCCTTCAGCTTCTCCGGGGGGTGACCGTCGAATGCTTCAATTCCTTTCAGATAGGGAACAAGGAAATATAGGTTTCCAGTAGATGGTTGGATGGGGATGATAGTTTTAAGTCCAAATGCGCTAAAGTATGGGTTTTCACTTTTGGCGGGCTTTCCCTCCGGCCATGGTAGAAGCATAAAAACATAGGAACATCCCGGATGATCTAGAAAAAGACTGTCATCACCGCCAATTGTGCTAGACTCCAGCGTGATGAATCCTCCAACCGTTTCTCCGCCCCATAGATCGTCCACTTGTATAGTGTACCGCTTTTCGTGCTGCTCTTTTTGCTGGCCATTGGATTCATAGGAGATTACAATCTCTTCTGTTTTCTTAACGCTCCCCACGAAAATTAAGTCTGAAATGGTGATAGCATCATCAAAGACGACTTCCGGACCATATCCCATGAGAAGTCTTTGAATGGCGTTTTTTTGATCTTCTTCGGTGAAGTCTTTCAGCTTTCCGCAGGAAAACAAGGAAATTGCCATGGTGAACGACAGCAGAATACAAATAAGCCGTTTCATAATTATTTCCTCATTTAAGGATAAATCTTATTCAACTCACCCATATCATAATCTGTAAACGTCAACGAGGAATAGGCACTGTCAATATTTGGATGCATCAGGGCAGTGATACCCGGTTCTGTTTCGCCGTAATCCGTATTAAACGTGTGACGAAGTCCGATTGCATGGCCCAACTCATGACGAAGAACCTGTTTCTTTTGTGCCAAAGTGAGGTTCTGGGTATCCGTGCAGTTTTTATTAAAGACGATAATTGCTTTTACATTTTCACCAATGTAATATCCTTCAACTAGTTCGTTAATTTGATCTGTTTCAAGTACATATTGTAGACCTGATACCCACAATCCTTCGGCATTTTGTATGAATGTAACTGCGGCTATCTCTGGATACAACATCTGTCCACATGCCACAACCACCATCGCATTCTCCGCCGTGATATAGTTCCCGCCGGTATTTACGACAACCAGACCATCCGTATTGTCGTTGTAATAATCCGCCGTGTCCTCGATCAGGGAGGTGTCGCCGCTGCTGAACATCTGATTAAATTCGTCCGTTCCGGCGAGGGAAAGGGTGGGGCCGCGCTTGCCGTTGTCCCGCACGTTTAAATTTGCCCAACGGGTGTTTTGAATCACATATCCGTTTGCGCTTCCCAGCGAATTCATGGAATCGCTCCGCCAGAGGTAGTTGGAGCCGAAGGTGGAGGTGACGTATTTGCTCATCCGGACGGTGCCTTTGCTCAAAGCGCCATAGATGGAGTCACCGTGGAACAGGTCACCGCCGATCTGGAACCAGTTGCGCTTGGTGATCCTGTCCGAACCGATGTAATACTCGTTTTTATTTTCCGTCAGGAATCCGCCGTTGTACATAAGGCCGGTATCGGGGTAGTCGGGCTCGCCCATGTAATAGCGCTCCCCCTTATACTCCACCCAGCCGTGAGCCATCGCTCCGTTTTTCTCGAAGTAATACCAAAGCGGCTTCGCATCCGTTCCGCCGTTTTCCTTGTCGTTGAGCCAGCCGTAGATATACAGCGCCCCGCTGTCCATTTGTCCGGGCGTTCCCATAAAGTATTTGTTGCCCGACGAGAGCCAGCCGTGAACCATGTAGTCGTTGTTGTTGGGATCAAAGTAGTAGGTCAGACCATTGATGGTCGTCCATCCGGATGCCCATGTTCCGTCACCGTAGGAGTACCACCATTTCCCGGTGCTGCCCTGCCAGCCGGCTGCCGCACGGCCGCTGCGGGTGTCGTAGATGGCGAAGCGCTCTTCTCCGGAAACGGTGAAGAACCGCAGCTCGTAGGGGAACTCCTCCTCGTCGGACAGCCCGCTTCCGCCGCCGAACTGCGCTATAAATTCCGCCCACAGCTTCTCCGGGGTTTCGTTTTCCAAGGGTTCGCCGTCCCGGTCGATGAGAGCCGGCTCGTCGTCTGCAATGGGCGTCATGACCCGGGCGTTTTCGATGGCTTCTAAGATCGCCGCCGCTTCCTCAAAAGCCGCCTGCGGGTCTTCGGGCAGCCCGGTCAGCTGCTCCATCCTCAGTTTTTCGGCGATGGCCGCTTCCGTCGCCCAGCGGTCGAATGCTTCGTTCCCGTTTTCGGCAGCATCTGCCGCTGCCGCCGGCGTTACGAAGAGAGCTGCCGCCAACACACCTGCTGCGGCGAGGCTTAACAGTTTCCGGAATCGCTGTTTCATTGTCTGACTCTCCTGATTCTTGAAATGTCGTGGAAAACTCTTGTGCAGGATGCCAATTTCAGTATAGCAGAGAGCGGAGAATTTGTCCAGAGCTTCAAAAGAAAAAGGTGCCCCGGTGGGAAAGACATCGTAAAGAAGTTCTCTCCCACCGGGCTTTCGAGTGATCCCATTTGCAACGCGGAGCTTTTCCTCCAATTCCACCTTTTCAAATTCCGGCATACGGATGTGATGCTCCAATTTTCATGAAAATCTATCCCGTCACCGATGCCGGTGAGAAAACGAACAAGGTCATCTTCTTACCTTACTGTTTGGACGATGGCCATATCCTGTGCAAAACGGGGATGTTGTAGTAAGGCGCCAGCACCTATGTGATGCCGTTTTTCTCGACGCAGTTCGTTACAGAGTCCTTGTAGAAACACAGATCGATGAGATGGGTCTCGGTGTAGTCGCTGATCACAAACTGCGAAAAGCGGTTCGCGTAGGAATCTTTCAGAATCAGCAGTTTGCCCCCGTTGCCGGAAACCACAGTGGCGGACTGGTTGGAATTCAGGAATGTAGCGTATTGTTTTTTTGCTGAGATATTTCCGCTCGTAATGCTGTCCGTCACATAATTGCCGCCGTTATAGTTGGCGATTTGAGTGCTTTGCTATTCGATTTTCCCTTTCAAAAGTCCATCCAAAATGCGCCCGTCGATCCGGATGTCTTCCTTCGGGATCCTGCTCCAATCGAAAAGGGGGATTAACTCCTTTGCTTTTACCGGCTCCGGACGGTCGAGAAGACCGGAAAGCCACCCCAGCAGCCCGAGAATGGGTTCCGGGGAAGGGAAGCGCCGGCGCAGGGCGCCGAGATCCAGATCCCCGTCCCGCTTGGACAGCCGCCTTCCGTCGACTGCCGCCAGCAGGGGGATGTGGCCGTAGCGGGGCGGAGAAAACCCGAAAAGAGACTGGAGCCAGATCTGCCGGGGGCTGGAGGAGAGAAGATCGCTGCCTCTGACCACTTCCGTGATCCCCATCAAAGCATCGTCCAGCGCCGCCGCCAGCTGATAGGCAAAAACCCCGTCAGCCCGACGGACGATAAAATCCCCGCAGTCCCGGCTCAAAAGCTCCTCCTGATGGCCGTAATGAAGGTCGTCGAAGGAAACAACGGTTTCCGGTACCCGGATCCGGGCGGCGGGCTTCCGGGTCTTCCGGTGCTCAGCTACTTCCTCCGGCGTTAAGTTCCGGCAGCGTCCGGTATAGAGAAACCGTCCGTCGGAGCGGTGGGGCGCTTCCGCCGAGTGGAGCTCCGTCCGGCTGCAGAAGCAGGGATAGAGGAGGCCTCTCTCTTCCAGCTTTGAAAAGTAGGATCGGTAGATCTCCGTCCGTTTGCTTTGATAATAGGGGGCATGGGGGCCGCCTTCCTTTCCGCCTTCGTCCCAGAAAAGCCCCATCCACCGCAGATCGTCCTCCAGAAGCTCGGCGTAGGCCATGGGGCTTCGCTCCGGATCCAGATCCTCGATGCGCAAGATGATGCGCCCGCCCTGAGAACGGGCGGAGAGCCACGCCAGCAGAGAGCAGAAGGCGTTCCCCAGATGCATCCGCCCGCTGGGGGTGGGAGCAAAGCGGCCGGCGACAGGTCTATCCATTCTGCACCTCCGGTTCGGAAGCCAGAGGATACTCATAAAGCCGGAACCATTTAAGCCCCGGAACATTCAGTCTCAGATCCACTGTCCCCGCCAGCCGGAAGCCGTAATTTTCGTAAAGGCAGATGGCACGGTAATTCCCGGTGAAGGCGTCCAGACGGATGGCTTTGCAGCCGGTCTCCCGCCCCAGTTTGCAGGCGGCGTCGATCAGGAGCCGAGCCCCGCCCCGTCCGGAACAGGCAGGATCCACCGTCAAAGTGTGGATGACCAGCACCTCCGGATCTGCGGCAGGAGTCTGCCAGTTCCCCTTCCGGTAGGCAGGGGCCTGTTTGTGGTTGAAGACGGCGACGCCGGCAGGGATGCCGCCGTTTTCTAAGATCCAGAGCGTCCCCTCTGAAAGGGCGGCGGCAGCGTCTTCCTCCGTGGGATAAAAGCCGGAGCGCCAGCCGCAGGGGTTCACCGGCTGCCGCTGCGCCCAGCGGCAGACCCGCAAAAGGAGCCGGCTGACGGCGGGAAGGTCGGACATTTCCCCTTTCCGGACCTGAAAAAGGGGAAAACGGGGGTAATCCGGCGGCATCAGCAGATCCGTCGGAAGATTTTTCAGCAGCGCTTCTTTCTCATTGGGGCAGGAGCCGGAGAGAACGGATTCCAAAAGCTCTTCCATGGCAAAACCCACGGTTTTTCCGGCGGGGATGCCCGTCTGGATCAGGTCCTCACCGGTAACGGCAAGCTGGTTTAAGGTATAGCAATCCTGCCGTTTCAGGATCGTGAAAAAGCGCTTCTCCAGCCGGTCCAGCTCCGGCCCCCGGTCGGAGTAGGTAAGGTTTTTGGCTTCGTTGTCCGCCCGCTTCACGGTGAGCAGGAGGAGGAACGTTTCCGCCCCCAAAAGCCGCAGCCAGCGGCGGATGTTTTCATCGTCCTCTTTGATGGAGGCGTCGTGCCACTCAATGAGCTGCAGTACCCGGCGGCAGGTGTCGCCGTCGACCTTCAAGCGGGTGAGGATGGTTCGTGTCATGGAGGCGGAGAGGGCAGGGTGCCCCTTGAAGTGTCCACGCCCCTTTTCGTCGAGAAAGAAGCGTCCCGGCTTCCCGATGTCGTGGAGCAGCATGGTCAGCCGCAGGGCGGGATCCGGTCGGATGGCTTCTACCGAACGGATCGTGTGCTCCCACACGTCCCACAGGTGGTAGGGGGTGTGCTGTTCAAAGCCGAAGGTGGGGGCAAGCTCCGGGATCCAGACGGCGAAGACCTCCGGAAATTCCCGTAAAACCCGTCCGGCCGCCGGGCCGCAAAGGAGCTTTTTTAATTCGGAATAGACCCGCTCCGCCGAAACGAAGCGGAGGGCTTCCCGGTTTTTCCGAAGGCTTTCCGCCGTGGCGCTTTCAATGGAAAAATCCAAAGTGGCTGCGAACCGCAGCGCCCGGAGGATCCGCAGGGCGTCTTCCCCGAACCGCTGATCCGGGTCGCCCACGCAGCGGATCACCCGGTTTTTTAAGTCCTCCTGCCCGTTGAAGCAGTCGACGAGCCCTTCTTTCGGCGACCACGCCATGGCATTGACGGTGAAGTCCCTCCGGGCCAGGTCTTCCGTGAGAGTGCGGGTGAAGGAGATGAAATCCGGCCGCCGCTTGTCGGAATATGTCCCGTCGATGCGGTAGGTGGTGATCTCCAAAGGGGTGCCTTTTAAGAGGACGGTGACCGTTCCTTTGCTTTCCCCGGTGGGGATCACCGGAACATTGGAGAAGGCCCCTTTCACCTCCCCGGGCAGGGCGGAGGTAGTCACGTCCCAATCATGGGGCTCTTTTCCTAACAGGGAATCCCGGATGCAGCCGCCGACGGCTTCCGCTTCATAGCCTGCCTCCCATAGCCGCCGGAGGGCTTCCCGGACGGCGACGGGGCAGAGCTCCTCCCGGATCACTGGGCAATGGCGGCAGTGAAGCCGCAGGTCAGCTTTAAAAGGTCGTCGGGGGAAAGCTCCACCTGGGTGCCGATTTTCCCGCCGCTGACCATGACGGTGGGAAAGGAGAGAATCCGCTCGTCGAAGGTGGTGCGGTAGGCTTTTTTCATCCCGATGGGGGAGCAGCCGCCCCGAATGTAGCCGGTGACGGCGTTGATTTCGCTGACGTGGATCATTTCGATGGATTTTTCCCCGACAGCCTTGGCGGCGGCTTTTAAGTTAAGCTCCATGGCAGCGGGAAGGACGAAGACGAAAAAGCTCTTGCTGGCGCCTCTTGTCACCAGCGTTTTGTAGACCCGCTCCACCGGCTGTCCCAACTTGGCGGCGACGGAAACGGCATCGATGAGCCCGTCATCGTGGGAGTAGTAATGGGGCGTGTAAGGCACTTTTGCTTTATCGAGAATGCGCATAACATTGGTTTTTTCTGCGGACATGGGAATGCTCCTTTCTGTGGTACTTTGAGTATAGCACGTTTTTCTTTTTCTGTCGAGAAAAGGGGAAGAGAGTTTTTTAAAAATGCTTGCTATGCTCTTTTTTCTATGATAGAATAAAAGTGATTAAATCTGTATTCGTTGGCGGAATTTTCAAAGGAAAGGAGCGGAACGTATGACAACTTCCGAAGAGAAGATCTTGCCTCAGGTCCATGTCCGCACCTTGGGCGAATTTTCGCTGACAGCGGGGGAAAACCGGATCTCTGATGCTGATGGGCGGACGAAAAAGGTTTGGCTCCTCATCGAATATCTGGTGACCAATCGGAAAAAAGATTTATCGATGGAACAGCTCACCGAAGCCATCTGGGGTGAGGAAGAGGAAAGCGACAATCCCGCCAATGCCTTGAAAAATCTGGTGTATCGGGCTCGGACGCTTTTGAAAAAGCTGCTGCCTGAGGAGAAGATCGAATGCCTTCTCTTTTCCCGGAACTCCTATCACTGGAATCGGGGGATTTCCTGTGTAGTCGACTCCGAGGAGTTTGAAGTACTCTGCCGTTTGGGAAGCAATGCAAAACGAACTTCCGAAGAGCGGATCGAAAGCTGCATGAAGGCAATGGAGCTTTATAAAGGGGAGTTTCTTCCCAAGTCCTCCTACGCCGACTGGGTCATCAGCCAGAGCACCTATTATTCCTCTCTTTACAACAAAACGGTAGAAACATTGGTGGGGCTTCTGCAAGCGGAAAAGCGGTACGCCGATATCATAAGGGTCTGCGAAGCGGCGCTGGTTTTAAGCCCCTTTGAGGAATCCATCCATTATGAGCTCCTGAAGGCTCTGATCGCCTCGGGACAGCGGCGGAAGGCCATTGCCCACTATGAATATCTGGCGGACTTTTTCTATAAGAAGCTGGGCGTTCTGCTGTCCGACCGGGTCCGTGGGCTTTATAAAGAGATGACCAAGGGCGTGGAATCCCTTGAAATGGACATGGAAAACATCGAGGAGGATCTCAGAGAGGCGGAAAAGCCAAAAGGCGCTTTTTACTGCGACTATGAGATCTTCAAGCAGATCTATCGGATCCAGGCCCGCTCCATTGCACGGACGGGACAGGCTGTTCATGTGGCGCTCATCACGGTGCGGGATCCCAAAGGGGACATGCCGGGCATCGAGCTTCTGAAAACGGCCATGAACGACCTGCGGGACGCCGCTCTTGCCAGCCTTCGGAGGGGGGACGTGGTGGCTGCGTTCAGCTCCGCTCAGCTTGTGCTGATGCTTCCTCTTACCACCCGGGAAAATGCGGAAATGGTTCTGAGACGCATCCTGACCGGCTTTCAGAAACGGCACAAGATTTGGGACTGCCGCATTGACACCAAGCTGCGGGAGATCACTCCCAGCGCTGATTGACCCATTTAAGCCGCCTCCTCTCAGGCGGCTTTTTTAGCAAGAAAAAAGGAAAAGGAAAGCAACATGGACGAAAAGAAAAAACAGATCCGAAACATTGCCCTTGCGGCAGCGGGAATCGTGGTGCTCTATTGGGGACTTAACCATCTGGAGCTTTTAAAAACAGGAGCGGGAAAGGTAATCGGTATTTTGTCTCCGTTTCTGGTGGGACTTTGTATCGCCTACGTCCTCAGCGTACCCATGCGGGGCTTTGAAAAGCTGCTGTTCCGGCCCAATAAAAAGACCGGGAAGGTGCGGTTTGAGAAGTTCAAAGCACCTGTCTCCCTGACACTGTCCATTCTGGCGGTGCTGCTGGCGGTGACGGCGGTGGTCGCATTGGTGGTGCCGGAGCTGGGACGAACGGCAATAGCCATCCGGGACGGTATCCCGGATTTCGTCACCCGGATGCAGGACTGGGGCAGCAAGGTCATGAACAAGCATCCTCAGATACTGACAGCCATCGAAAAAGTGGATTGGGCGGGGATCTGGGACAGCGCCCTCACCTTTTTGAAATCCGGCGTGGGCAGCTTTGCCGGCTCTACCGTCAGCGCCATCAGCTCGGTCTTCAATGGGGCGACGACGTTCTGTTTAGGCTGCATCTTTGCCTGTTACGTCCTGCTTCAGCGACATACCCTTGCCCGGCAGTGCAAGAAATTGTTGTACGCCCACCTGAAAGAGGAGCGGGTCGACCGGTTCTTGGAGGTCTGCACCCTCACCGACCGGACCTTTTCCAAATTCATCACCGGCCAGTGCGTGGAGGCAGTGATCTTAGGCTCCATGTTCTTTGTGAGCATGCTGCTCTTCCGGTTCCCCTATGCGCTGATGATCTCGGTGCTGATCGCATTCCTGGCGCTGGTCCCCATTTTCGGAGCCATTGTGGGTTGTGTTGTGGGGGCGCTGCTGATCCTCGTCAACGATCCCATTCAGGCTTTGTGGTTCCTCGTACTGTTTCAGGTGCTCCAGCAGATCGAGGGGAACTTCATTTATCCGAAAGTGGTCGGCTCTTCCGTGGGGCTGCCGGGGATCTGGGTATTGGTGGCGGTGACCATCGGCGGCAGCGCCATGGGAATTCTCGGAATGCTGGTCATGGTCCCGGCCGGGTCGGTCATTTATACACTGCTTCGGAGCGGCACGGCGGCCCGCTTGAAAAAGCGGGACACCCCTGCGGAAAAGTATCGGTAAGGAGACGCTATGAAGAAGATCCTGCAATTTCTCACCCATCGATTGGTGATCTGCATCCTGCTGATGCTGGTGCAGGCGGCAGTGCTGGTGGGGATGATTTTAGAATTCCAGAACTATTTCGGCTATTTTTACGTCATCTGCATTGTTTTAAGCGTTCTGGTGGTGCTTTATATCATCAATAACCGGAACAATCCCGCCTACAAGATCGCATGGCTGATCCCGATTCTGGCCTTTCCCGTTTTCGGCGGACTGATGTACCTGATTTTCGGCGGAAACAAGCTGTCCCGTCGGGAGCGGAAAAAAATGGCGACTATGACCGAACGGTTCCAGAAGGCGGAAGAAGACATTCCCAACGCTATGGAGGAGCTGGCCGAAGAGGACATGGACGCCGCCAATCAGGCCCGCTACATCAAAAACTATGCCGATTCCCCACCTTTCCGTAACACCTATACCGAATACCTCCCCACCGGCGAGGCGAAGTTCGCCCGGATGCTGGAGGAGCTGAAAAAAGCGGAGCATTACATCTTCCTTGAATACTTCATCATCGAGGAGGGGATCATGTGGGACAGCATCCTGACCATTCTGATCCAGAAGGCGTCGGAAGGGCTGGACGTGCGGGTCATGTTCGACGACTTAGGCTGCATTATGACCCTTCCCGCCAAATACGATAAATTCCTTCGGGAACACGGGATCAAGTGCCAAGTCTTCAATCCCTTTGTGCCCGTCCTGTCCCTGCGCTTCAACAACCGGGACCACCGGAAGATTTGCGTCATCGACGGCCACACCGGCTTTACCGGCGGCGTGAATCTGGCGGATGAGTACATCAACGAAAAGGAAGTCCACGGCCACTGGAAGGATGTGGCGATCCTCTTAAAGGGCGACGCCGTCTGGAACCTGACATTGATGTTTCTGGCGCTCTGGGATGACCTGATCGGGGAGATGGAGGACTTTACCCCTTACCGTCCCGACGTGTACCAGTTAGAACCTATCCCCTCCGATGGCTACGTCCAGCCCTATACGGACAGCCCTCTTGACGGGGAACCGGTAGGCGAAACGGTGTACATCAATCTTATTTATAAGGCACGGAAGTATGTGTATATCAATACCCCCTATCTCATCATCAGCAACGAAATGGTCACCGCCCTTTGCACGGCGGCAAAATCCGGAGTGGACGTGCGGATCGTGACCCCCCACATTGCGGACAAGTGGTACGTTCACGCTGTGACCCGTGCCAACTATCCGGTACTGGTGGAAGCGGGCGTGAAGATCTACGAGTACACTCCCGGCTTCATCCATGCAAAGACCTTTGTGGTGGATGACTGCTACGGTGTGGTTGGAACCATCAATCTGGACTACCGGAGCCTGTATCTCCACTTTGAGTGCGCCGTGTGGCTTTATCGCTGTTCCTGTCTTGCGGCGATCAAGGAAGATTATCTTAAGACCCTGGAAAAATGCCAGCCGATTACGTTGGAAGAGTGCCGGAACACCAAATGGTATCGGAAGCTGGGGCGTTCCATCCTTCGGGTGTTTGCTCCCCTGATGTAAAAAGAGAGAGGAAGAAGCGTATGCAGCGACAGTACGACGGGCACTTGAAGCCCCGCAGCGACACAAATAACCAGTCCTTTGCCCATGGGCTTAACTTTTATCAGCTTTTCTGGATCTTCTTCATCGGCTGCTTTTTAGGTGTGGTGGTGGAGACCATCTGGTGCCTGCTGACCCGTCATCATTACGAAAGCCGCACGGGACTGATCTACGGCCCCTTTAATCTGGTGTACGGCTTTGGAGCGCTGTTCATGACCCTGGGACTCAACTGGCTCAGCAAAAAGCGGGACGCATGGATCTTTTTAGGCGGTGTCATCATCGGAAGCGCCTTTGAGTATCTTTGCAGCTGGGTTCAGGAGACCCTGTTCGGCACCGTTTCCTGGCAGTACGACAAGATGCCTTTTAACTTGAACGGGCGTATCAATCTGCTTTATTCCCTTTTCTGGGGAGCTTTGGCGCTTTTGTGGGTCAAGGGGATCTTTCCGTTGATGTGCAAGCTCATCAGCAAGATTCCAAACGCCATTGGGAAGCCGTTGACGTGGGTGCTTTTAGTGTTCATGATCTTTGATTCCGCCATTTCGGGGCTGGCTGTAGCAAGAATGTCCACCCGGCGGGAAGGCGTTCCGGCCGCCACGGCGGTGGAGGAATTTTTGGATCGGCACTACCCCGACGAACGGCTCCAGAAAATTTATCCCAACATGGTTTATGTGGAAGAGTGAAAAGTCTCCCTGCCTGCAAAAAACGCAGGCAGGGAGACTTTTTTATTCTTCCGGGGCGCCGCCCCAGAGATCGTGGATCCCTTTCCAGACCTCTTCGGCCTTTTCCGGGGAGAGCTTTGCGGCCAGGGCCAGCTCCTCGGGAGTAGCTTCCAGGATCCGCTTCTTGGTGCGGAACTCCTTTAAAATGGCTTTGGCTCTGGCGTCGCCGATGCCGGGGAGCTTTTTCAAGTCACTGTCGTAGGCGACCTTTTTATGCAGGGTGCGCTGGTAGGAAATGGCAAAGCGGTGAACCTCATCCTGAATGGACGTGACAAAGGTGAAGGCGGATTTCACCGCCGAAAGGGCGATCTCGCCGTCTTCGCTGACGATGGCACGGGTGCGGTGGCGGTTATCCTTGACCATGCCGAAAAGGGGGACGTCTACCCCTAATTCGCCAAAGACCTTCCGGACGGCGGAGACCTGCCCTTTTCCTCCGTCCAAAAGGATCAGATCCGGCTTTCTCGAAAAGCCGGGATCCCCCGCCTGATACCGCAGGAACCGCCGGCGCAGCACCTCTGCCATGGAGGCGAAGTCGTCCTGCCCCGCTACTTCTTTGATGGCGAAGCGTTTGTAGTCGGATTTTAAGGGGCGGCCGTTTTCAAAGACCACCATTCCCCCCACCCGTCCGGTATCCCCCCAGTTGGAGATGTCGTAAGCCTCGATGTAAAGGGGCGGGGAGGGCATCCCTAAGAGCTTTCCCAGCTGTTCCAAGGCGGCCACCTCCCGGCCGGTGCGTTGGACCCGGTCAGAAAGCTGCTCTACAGCGTTGTTGTGGGCCATTTCCACCAGTTTTTTCCGATCGCCCTTCTGGGGGACGGAAACGGTGACGGCGTGGTTTGCCTGATGCCGGACAAACCGGGAAAAAAGTTCCGGATCCTCCGGTTCGCCGTCTAACAGCACGTCCTTTGCAATATCCGAAGCGGAAGCGTAGTAGCGGTTCAGGAATTCGCTGCGGACTTCGGAAAGGTCGGTGACCTCGTCAAAAAAGTAGGTCAGTTTATCCGTGAGCCGGCCGTCCCGATATTGGATCACCACGGCACAGGCCAGCAGATGGTTCTGGGCAAAGGCGATGACGTCTAAGTTTCTGTCCGTCCCCAGCAGCACCTGCTGGGTGGCGGTGATCTTCTGGATGGCACGGATCCGATCCCGGAGCCGGGCGGCTTCTTCGAAATCCAGTTTTTCGGCGGCGGCCTCCATCTGCTGCTCCAGCATCTCCACCGAAGTGGTGCTGCCGTGGCGGATGTAGTCAATGGCTTCGTTTACCAGTGCCTGATATTGCTCCCGCCCCATTTTCCCCATGCAGAGGCCGAAGCAGCGGTGGATGTGATAGTTCAAGCAGGGCCGTCCCTTTCCGAACTCCTGCGGGAATTTCCGGGAGCAGCTGGGGAGGGAAAAGACCCGGTTTGCTTCATCCACGCTCTGCTTTACGATAAAGGAGCTGGTATAAGGGCCCAAAAAGGTGCCGGGGCCGGTCTTTTGCTTGGCGGCGGTGATCCGGGGGTAAGGCTCGTCGGAAATGTGAATGTAGTGGTAGCCCTTGTCGTCCTTTAAAAGGATGTTGTACTTGGGGGAATGGAGCTTGATCAGGCTGCATTCCAATACAAGAGCTTCAAATTCACTGCCGGTGACGATGTAGTCGAAATCGTTCACATGGGCCACCATCTGCCTCACCTTTTCGGTGTGGGAGGAGTTTTCCCGGAAGTAGCTTACCACCCGGTTTTTCAGGGCTTTCGCCTTTCCGACGTAGATGATCTCCCCCTGCTTATCCTTCATCAGGTAAACACCGGGCTGGAGGGTCAGGCTCAGGGCTTTCTTTTTCAGTTCTTCGATGGTCATGGGGCACCGCCTTTTTGTTACGGATTGTAAGGATTTCGGGAAAGCTGTAAGGGTTTTGTTGGTATTTTTTAGGAGGTTTGTAGTGGTACTCCCTCCGGGGGACTGCTATAATAAAAGTAAAGGGGGAATCATCATGAAAAAGCTCTTAGCATTGGCGGCGGCCGTTTTCATGGCACTGACCGTGGGAACCGCCGTTTCGGCAGCCGGGACTCCCGGCGCCATAGACGCCCGCCCGCAGTTTTCCTACACCCTAACGGGGAAGAAAGCCACCATCCGCAACCGGGATGGGGCGACTCTGATTCTGGACAGCGTCCTCAAGGTGACGGAACAGGCTGGCCATCTGACGGTTTACACCCTTCCGGAGCCTGCTTATCAGGTGGACGCCAACAGCTTTGCCGTTTTCCTCGCCGATTCCGGGGCCTTTAACTCCGCCCCGGCCTCCCGCTATCGCATTTTTGAATGGAACGCCGACGGCACCCGGGGCAAGCCCACCGGGGAGATTTTGACCACCGCCCAGCTTCGGGAGCGGGGCATCGTTGCCGAATGCAACCCCACCACCGAAGATAAGCACTGGGAAATCCTCCCGGACCACAGCAAGGGGACCCTCCAGGGCCTGTACGGGAAATATTACATACAACTGAGTAACCGAAGCATTTTTGCGTCGGATAACCGCGATGTAGGCGGCGGGATCACCATCAAAACCGTGAGCAGCGAGATGGATTCCGAGCTGGCCGACGTGGTCAGGACCATTTCCGTGGACGAGCACCATCAATGGGTCTATCTGTCCAACGGCCGTTGGCAGTACTGGGAGGTCTATGGAGCGGAGGTATATCCCATATCCGGCTGGGAAAAAATCAACGGCAAATGGTACTACTTCTATTCCTATCCCAATTCCGATGAGGAAGAGAGCACGGAGTATTTTCCCGGGGACATGGTCACGGGATGGGTGGGGGAAAGCCCCTACATCGACCGGGATCATGGGCTTACCGGAAACATCGGCGGGCAGTATTATCTTCAAAGCGACGGCAGCCTGAAAACCGGCTGGGTCAAGCGGGACAAGGACTGGTACTATCTGGATCCCAAGACCCTCTGGTACCGATCCGGGTGGTTCCAGGACACCGACGGCAAGTGGTACTACCTTTCCCCTAAGACCGGGAAGATGCACACCGACTGGGTCTGGGACAGCGGGAACTGGTACTACTGCGGTCAGGGAGGAAGCATCTGCCGGGACGGGTGGTATCCGGTGTATCCGGCTTCCTCCGGCGGCGTGGCGCAGGTCGGAGACTGGAACGGCTTCCGGTACTTCCGTGCAGATGGCACAATGGCCACCGGCTGGGTGATGCTCAATCATGCCTGGCACTATTTTAAAGAGGACGGCGGTCCGTACCACGGCTGGCTTCTGTGGGAAAACAAATGGTACTATATCAGGCAGGGAACGATGTTAACAAATACTTCCGTTGATGGGTTCTATGTGGGGAACAACGGAGTTTGGATCCAGTAAAATTTTATAGGAAATCAATAAAATTCCTCTCTTGCACATTGAAAATTCATGTGATACAATGAGAGCAAAGGAGGAGTACGAAATGAAAAAGAAGTTCCTTGCTTTGTTTGCGTCGGCAGTGCTAGCGATGTCTTTCGGCGCCCCGGGAGCGACGGCGGCGGAGAAAGGTCAGTGGCAGCAGACGTCCGACGGCAACTGGCAGTATCTGGAAACCGACAGCAGCGGAGCGGCTCAGAAAGCCACAGGCTGGCGGGAGATCGACGGCAAGTGGTATTATTTCGCTCAGAAAGACGGCGAGGTCGAAGGCTACAAGCAGTATGAGCGGGTCAGCGGGTGGATAAAATCTACTCCGATGCTGGATCCGGATCCGATCAAGGATTATTTTCCCTGCTATCTGCAGGAGGACGGCAGCCTGAAGACCGGGTGGGTCCGTCAACCGTTTCGGGCAGCTCAGTCTCAGTATGATTGGAAATATCTGGATCCATACACGCTCTATTATCATAAGGGGTGGCTCAAGGATAACGGAAACTGGTACTATTTTAACACGTTCGGCAGCCGGATGCACCGGGGGTGGATCTGCGACAACGGAAAGTGGTACTATTCCGGGGAAGACGGGAGCCTTGTGAAAAACGGCTCCGTCTTTCAAACGCACCAAACGCTCCGGCCGCGCCGGTCACAGCCCATTTGCCATTGTCCTTGTTAA
>OLGA01000493.1_pt1 | contig 35257 bp, 39 predicted proteins | sample 1604881 | NCBI WGS metagenome assembly OLGA01 (sample SAMEA3888896, study PRJEB22519) | human gut metagenome | biome: human gut; feature: human-associated habitat; material: faeces | place: Denmark | collected 2009 | reverse complement strand
ATGTTGAACACCTGCGCGATCACGCTGCCCGCAAGCATCAGGGCCATCAGTCGCGTGTAGGACAAAATGTCGCCGAAGTAGCCCGTCACATGGTTATAGACTGAGCCGAACACGCCCGTGAGCTTTCCCCAGCCTTTGCCCTGCACGATGGGGCCAAGCAGCACCAGCGCGCAGCCGAGGTACAGCACCGCCGTTCCCTTTTTGAGAACTGCCAGCGCAATGCCGAGGAATACGAGCCACCATGTGATCTCTTCAAAAAAGGCGTCGAGGAATTTCTTCCGCTTACATTTTTCGATGAGGCTGATGGCCATGCCCGTGACGATCTGCACAAGGCCCAGCGCCATCGAACCGATCAGGATCATCGTCAGATCGTCGAGCGGGTCGAAGAGCTTCGGCAGCGCAAAGACCGTGCCGGGGCTGACGATGGCGACAAGCTGGGTGAGAAAGTCGCCGAAAAAGCCGCCCGTCATCGCGCCCACAATGAAGGTGCTGAGACCGCAGAGCCCCAGCAGGCTGAACAGCTCTCCGCTCGTTCCCTTGGGACGGTACTTTTTGCTGATGATGACCGAGGCGATCATCATTAAGAGTCCGTATCCCATGTCCGCCATCATGATGCCGTAGAACAGAATGAAGAACGGTGCCATCAGCGGGTTCGGGTCGAGCGTGCCGTAGGCGGGGAGGGAATACATCTCCGTCACCATGTTGAGCGGGCGCGTGAGCTTATTGTTTTTAAGCTGTACGGGCACCTTCGGGTACTCTTCCTCCGTCGGATCGCGTGTTTCGATGGCACAGGTGAACGGGGCGAGCGTTTTCTCAAGCTCTTCGCAGCGCGCGGCGGGCAGCCAGCCCTCCAGCAGGAAGGCGCGGTCCGTCTCGACGAGGCGGCTCTTCGCCTCCTCGCGCCGCAGCGTGATGGCGGCGCGGTCGCTCGCTTCCAAGAGCACCTCCCGCTTTCCACCGAGCGACGCGATGCGCTGCTCGATGTCCTCCCGCTCCTTTTGGAACGCGTTCAAATGCGTCTGCGCCGCCGCGTCGTTCTCCTTGGCCGTACCCTGCAAGCCGCGAAAGCTCACCGGGGAAAAGCCGATCTCGCGCAGCGCCGTCATCGCTGCTTCGTTCACGCTCTCATGGCAGGCGATAAAGAGATAGCGCAGCGAGCGGTCGGCCGAAGCCTCGCGCCAGAGGGCAAGACCGTCGAATGCCGCACACGCGGCGTTCAGTGCTTCGTCCGTCACCGCCGCGTTCACCGTGCCGAGCGTCACGCACAGCGTGCCGTCCTCCTGCTCGAGCGGTACGTCGAGCGCCAGCCACGGCGCAAGAGAGGCGCGCAGCGTCTCTTCCTTTGTCCGCTCGTTCTCGATCTCGCCGAGGCGGCGCTGCATGGCGTTCAGCGCATCCGCTGTATTCTTTGCCTCCCGCGCGCTCTCCTCGCTGAAAAAATCTTTGCGCGCAACGCTCGCCCGCTTGCGGAAGAGTCCCTTTTTCTCGGGTGCGCAGTGATCCAGCGCTGCAAGCGCCGCGCGGCAGGACCGCGCGCTCTCCTGCGCGGAAAGGAGCGCTTTATCATCCGGGCGGGCAAAGCCCTCGTGCAGCGCATCCTCTGCGCCGTCCACGCCGGAGATCTCCACGCATCCCATGTCCTGCATGGCCCGGAGCATCGCTTCGCGCTCGCTCTCAAGCCCCACAAGACGCAGATGTTTCATTGTTACGATTGCCATTCGTTTCTCACAACCTCTTCTGCGATCCACTGTGCCGCGCGATCAAGCTTTTCGCGCGCCGCCTGCTGCATCTTCTCGCACTCCCCGCGCGATCTTAAAAGGATCTCGTCCGCCTGCCGCTGTGCGCGCTGCTCGGCGTCCGCCATCTTCTGCCGCGCTTCCACGTCGCAGTTGCAGCGGTTATCCTCGATCTGGCGTGCACAGGCCCGCTGCTCTACGGCGATGCGCTTCTTCGCTTCTGCCTGCGCCTCGGCGTATTGCTCTGCAAGCCGTTTTTCCAATTCCTGCACAGTCAGTAATTCTTCCATTGCCATTTTGGTCCACCTCTTCTTTCTCGGCGCCGGGAGCGGCGCTTCTGCTTGCTCCGCATTATAGATGATTTCGATAAATAAAGCAACAATTAATTCTTTCGATATGCTTGTTTTATTTTGTTGTTGCAAGCTTTCCTGCGTTTGCTTTTCTTTATGCTTACTTTATACCATAGTTTTCCCGCTGATTCCATGTACACTCGCCTTGATTTGCACAGTCTCCCCCAATCTTTACAGTCCGTTCACACAAAAACGCCATTTTGCAGGAAAACGGATTTTTTCCGTCATTTTTCAGCAAAAAAGAGCGGTGACCGCATCTTTTGGGTCACCGCTCTTTAAGAAGTCGGATTCAGTTGTCCTCGCGGATGAACATGATAAGAAAGCTGATCGTCAGCAGCACGCACGATACCCAGATCGCGCGCTCGGCGCAGTGTTTCGTCAGCACCGCGCCGATGCCCGCGCCGACAGCGAACAGGCCGATCACGCCGAAATAGGTCAGCGCCTTCTCAAGGATCTTTTTATCGTGCGTGTGGAAATAGGCGCACAGTGCGTCCGTTCCGCTGCGCATATTGCCGATGCACATCGTGCTTGCGTAGGCATGGCCGCGCACCTTGCGGAAGGTCTGCACCTGCATGGCGCAGACGAACGAGACGAGCGCGTTGGCCAGTGTGTTGACGCTCTGAGGCAGAAAACCCACAAGAAACAGCAGCACAATCTCCGCCACGATGATGAGCTGCCGCCAGTGTACCTTTTCCATATACCGATAGCGCCGATGCACACACTCGGCCACGAATACGCCCGCCATGAACGACAGCACCGGCACAAGGTAGTTTGCGCAGACCGCCCATTCCCTCTCGAAGAGGTGGGCGCTGAAGAGCACGATGTTGCCCGTCTGCGCGTTGGCGAAGACCTTGCCGCGGCAAAGGTAGGTGTAGGCATCCTGTAATCCGCCGGACAAGATGATGAACGACGCCGTCAGCAGCGACTCCGACATCTGCCCGTGCGCTTTTTTTGCAAGGGAACTCATATTGCTCTCTTCTCTCCGTGATTTTTACTGCACTGCGCGATGCGGCCCCCGGCCGCGCTGCTCAGCGGTTTTTCCGTATTATTATAGTCACTTTTTCTTACGAAGAAAAGCCCTAGTTTTGCATGACCGGTATTAACAATTCTGATAGCACGCTCCTGTACATCGGAGCGCCGGCCTCCGTGCGCGCTGTTTTCCCCGCCGCCCTTTCGTCAATAGTACCCAAAGGAGGCACTGTATCTTGGCAGTATTTGCACATACTTTTTCCTTGCATTCACGGCCTTGATGTGCCATAATTAGGTTGCTGAACAGAAATACACCACAAGATATTGTGTAGGATACGAAATCACTACTTTTAGGAGAGAAAAGGAGAGGGTTGATATGAAGGTCATCAAGCGCAACGGCGCGGAAGTCGAATTCGATATCGTCAAGATCATCGCAGCAGTGAGCAAGGCCAACGATGTCGCAGAAGAGGATGCGCGCATGACGCCTGTCCAGATCCAGCGCATCGCTGAGAGCGTGGAAATCGCCTGCCAGGGCCTCGGCCGCGCGCCCACGGTCGAAGAGATTCAGGACTTTGTTGAGCACCAGATCATGGCGCACGGCGCGTTTGAGGTCGCCAAGCGCTACATCACCTATCGCTACACCCGCTCGCTCGTGCGCAAAAGCAACACAACGGACGACAAGATTCTCTCCCTCATCGAGTGCAACAACGAAGAGGCCAAACAGGAGAACTCCAACAAGAATCCCGTCGTCAACTCCACGCAGCGCGACTACATGGCCGGCGAGGTCAGCCGCGACCTGACGAACCGCATCCTCCTGCCCGAGGACATCGTCAAGGCGCACGAGGAGGGCATCATCCACTTCCACGACACGGATTATTACGCCCAGCACATGCACAACTGCGACCTTGTGAACCTTGAGGACATGCTGCAAAACGGCACCGTCATCACCGGCACGCTCATCGAGCGCCCCCATTCGTTTGCCACCGCCTGCAACATCGCCACACAGATCGTCGCGCAGGTCGCCTCGAACCAGTACGGCGGCCAGTCCATCTCGCTGACGCACCTTGCCCCCTTTGTCGACGTATCGCGCCAGAAGATCAGAAAGCAGGTGCTCGCCGAGGTCGAGGCCCTCGGCGTCGACCCCACGGAGGACAAGATCACCGAAATCGTCGAAAAGCGCCTGCGCGAGGAGATTCGCCGCGGCGTGCAGACCATCCAGTATCAGGTCGTGACGCTTCTGACCACGAACGGTCAGGCACCGTTCATCACCGTTTTCATGTACCTCAACGAGGCGAGAAGCGAGCAGGAAAAGCGCGACCTTGCCGTCATCATCGAGGAAATGCTCGAGCAGCGCTATCAGGGCGTCAAGAACGAGCAGGGCGTGTGGGTCACGCCCGCCTTCCCCAAGCTCATCTACGTGCTCGAAGAGGACAACATTCACGACGACTCGCCGTATTATTACCTCACACAGCTCGCCGCCAAGTGCACGGCGCGCCGCATGGTGCCCGATTACATCAGCGAAAAGAAGATGCTCGAGCTCAAGGGCGATGTGTATCCCTGCATGGGCTGCCGCAGCTTCCTGACGCCTGACCGCTTCACCGACGCGGGCGTCGGCAACATCGCGAATGCCGGCAACTATGTTCCCGGCAAGCACAAGTATTACGGCCGCTTCAATCAGGGCGTCGTCACGATCAACCTGCCCGACGTGGCACTCTCCTCCGGCGGCAACATTGAAAAGTTCTGGACGATCTTTGAAGAGCGTCTTGAGCTCTGCCACCGCGCGCTGCGCTGCCGTCACGACCGCCTGAAGGGCACGCTCTCCGACGCGGCGCCCATTCTCTGGCAGTACGGCGCGTGCGCAAGACTCAAAAAGGGTGAGCCCATCGACAAGCTCCTCTACGACGGCTATTCCACGATCTCGCTCGGCTACGCGGGACTTTACGAGTGCGTGAAGTACATGACCGGCAAGAGCCACACCGACCCCAGCGCAACACCGTTCGCCCTCTCCATCATGCAGAAGATGAACGACAAGTGCAAGGAGTGGAAAACCGCCGAAAACATCGACTACTCCCTCTATGGCACGCCGCTCGAGTCCACGACCTACAAGTTCGCCAAGTGCCTGCAAAAGCGCTTCGGCGTGATCGAGGGCGTGACGGACAAGGGCTATATCACGAACTCCTACCACGTCCACGTGACGGAAAAGATCGACGCGTTCACCAAGCTCAAGTTCGAGGCGCAGTTCCAGCACCTCTCCCCCGGCGGCGCGATCAGCTATGTCGAAGTGCCCAACATGCAGCAGAACCTTGAAGCGGTTTTGCAGGTGATGAAGTTCATCTACGACAACATCATCTACGCCGAGCTCAACACGAAGTCCGACTACTGCCAGGTCTGCGGCTGGGACGGTGAGATCGACATCGTCGAGGAGGGCGGCAAGCTCATCTGGCGCTGCCCGAAGTGCGGCAACACCGATCAGGACAAGATGAACGTCGCCCGCCGCACCTGCGGCTACATCGGCACCCAGTTCTGGAACCAGGGCCGCACGCAGGAGATCAAGGAGCGCGTGCTGCATCTGTAAAGATCGAAGAATAAAAGTGCAGAGCAAAAGCGCAGACCCGAGCGGGTCTGCGCTTTTTGTGCCTTGGTTCATTTTTCCAGCAGCGCATGAAGCTCGCCTGCATCGGCGGCCAACTCGGCTGCTCCCGCTTCGAGCAGCTGCTCCCGGTCGCGGAAGCCCCACGTCACCGAGATGCAGGGGATGCCCGCGTTCCGCGCCGTCTCGATGTCCACCTCGCTGTCGCCGACGTAGACCGCGCGGGACTTGTCCGCGCCGAGCGCCGCGAGCGCGTCGTTCACCATGTCGGGCGCGGGCTTGCGGCGGCGCTGCGCCGTCTCGCCCATGGCGATGTCGGCAAGCGCGCCGAAGTGCTCCGCGACCAGCGGACGCACCGCCTCGTCCGGCTTGTTGGACACCACCGCGAGGCGGAAGCCCTCCGCCTTGAGCGCTGCCATCAGCTCCAAAACGCCCGCGTAGGGCTTCGTCTTGATCTGGCAATGCGCGGCGTAGTAGGGCTTGTAAAGCGCGAGCGCCTTCGCGACGGTCTCCTCGTCCGCGTCTGCGCCGAGGGCGCGGCGCATCTGCATCTCCGCGCCGTTGCCGACGAAGCGCCGCATCTCCGCGAGCGTCCGCTCGGGATAGCCCAGCTCCCGCAGCGTGTGGTTCGCCGCACCGCAGATGTCCTCGAGCGTGTCGAGCAGCGTCCCGTCAAGGTCAAATAGGACGGTATCAAATCTCCGCATGGTTCGTCAGCCCCTTTCTCCGGCCTGCACCCGCCGCGCGACCTCCTGCGTGAAGCGCGCGGTCGCCGCGCTCGGCGGCACGTCGCGCAGCGTACACATATCGACGGAGCGCGGCGGGATCTCAAAGTCTGTTTTCAGCTGGCGGATCGCGCCGCTCTCCAGCTCCGCGGTCACGAACTCCCGCGTCACGCCCGCCACGCCGAAGCCGATGCGGGCGAGGTCCACGAGCAGGCTCCTTGCGCCCAGCTCGATCTCCGGCGAAAGGGAAACGCCGTGCGCGAGGAAGTATTTTTCCAGATACACGCGCGAGCTGGCCTTGCGCTCGAGCAGAATGAGCGGCAGCGCCGCGAGCTCCTGCATCGAATAGGCGCGCTCAAAGTCGCAGGGATAGTCCGCCGCGGCGACAAAGCACGAGTGCGTCGCAAAGCACGGCACGCAGCTCAGTCCCTCGTCCTCGCTCGGCGACGAGGCGAACGCCACGTCCACCTTGCCCGAGCGCAGCAGGCCGAGCACCTTGTGGCTGCGGCCGCTGATGATCTGAATATGGATGTTCGGGTACTTCTTGTGGAACGAGTCGAGGTGCGGCAGCAGAAATTGGCTCGTCACCGTGTCGCTCGCGCCGATGACGAGCTTGCCCATCTGCAGGGCGCGCGTCTGCGCGAGCTTTTCCTCGCCCGTTTCCAAAAGGCCCATCGCGCTGCGGACGTGCTCGAAGAGCATTTGCCCGTCGTCCGTGAGCGTCACGCCGCGCGGGGAGCGGATGAACAGCCGCGTCTGTAAGGCGCCCTCGAGCTGCTTGACGCTCTGGCTCACCGCGGACTGCGAAATGTAAAGGTTCTGCGCCGCGGCGGAAATATTGCCCGTCTCCGCCACCTCGCGGAATACGCGGTACAGCTCTAACTTTGCCGTCATAGCTCTGTCCTCCTCAGATCTCGCGCCGTCCCTCGAGCGCGCGCATGAGCGTCGCGTCGTCGGCAAATTCCAGATGTCCGCCCACGGGGATGCCGTAGGCGAGACGGGTGACCTTCACGCCGAAGGGGCGCAGCAGCCGTGCGAGATACATCGCCGTGGCCTCGCCCTCCGTGTCGGGATTGGTCGCCATGATGACCTCGTCGATGCCGCCGGCGGCGACGCGCTCGACGAGAGACTTGATCTCCAGATCGTCGGGACCGACGTGGTTCATCGGTGAGATGACGCCGTGGAGCACATGATAGCGCCCGCTGTACTCGCGCGAGCGCTCAAGGGCCGCCACATCGCGGGCGTCCGCCACCACGCAGATCACGCGCTCGTCGCGCTTGGGCGAGGCGCAGATGGGGCAGAGCCCCCCGTCCGTCAGGTTGCGGCAGATGGGGCAGCACGTTACCTTCTTCTTCGCCTCCACGATGGCGTCGGCGAACTCCTGCGCCTCCGCGTCCGTCAGGCTCAGCACATGGAACGCCAGCCGCTGCGCGCTCTTGCCGCCGATGCCCGGCAGCCGCGCGAACTGCTCGACCAGCTTTTCCAGCGCTGCGGGAAAATACTCCATACCTTGTTAACCCTCTCTCAAAGCCTTGATCTTCGCGGGGATGTCCGCCGCCTTGTAGACCGCGCTGCCCGCGACCAGCACGTTCGCGCCCGCATTCACGCAGGCGTCGCGCGTGGCGGTGTCCACGCCGCCGTCCACCTCCAGCTCGCAGTCCGGGTTGACCTCGTCGAGCATCGCGCGCAGCTGCGCGACCTTGGGCATCATGTCCGCCATGAACTTCTGCCCGCCGAAGCCCGGCTCGACCGTCATCACCAGCACGATGTCGCACTCCTTGAGGTACGGCAGCGCCGCTTCGGCGCGGGTGTTGGGCTTGAGCACGATGCCCGCGCGCTTGCCCTTCGCGTGGATCTTCTCCAACGCGGCGTGGATGTTCTCGGGAAAGTCGGACTCGACGTGGACGGTCACAAGATCCGCGCCCGCGTCGCAGAACTGCTCAACGTAGCGCACGGGCTTGGTGATCATCAGATGCACGTCCAGCGGCAGCCCGCTCACGGGCCGGATGGCCTTGACCACTGGGATGCCGATGGAGATATTGGGCACAAATTCGCCGTCCATGATGTCCACATGGACGTAGTCGGCGGTGTCGATCTTCCGAATGTCCCGCTCGAGGTTGGCGAAGTCGGCGGAGAGAATGGACGGTGCGATCTTGATGTTCATGGCGGCAGCCTCCTGTGAAAAAACAGATTCAATTTATTGTAGCAAAGGCCGCGCCTAAAATCAATCGCAAAATAAAAATGTAAAAGATACTTGACATTTTGCCGATGAGGTGTTATGCTCATGAATGTAAAGCAAGCTTGACTTTCTAAGAACGGAGCACAGCATGAAAAATATCATTGAACAAAAGCGGAAGGAGCGGGGCATGACGCAGCAGCAGCTTGCCGCGGCGCTCGGCGTCTCGCGCCAGACCATCATCTCATTGGAAAACGGGAAATACAATCCGTCCATCCTGCTCGCCCACGCCATCGCAAGGCTGTTCGGCACGCAGATCGAGGACATCTTTCTTTTTGAGGAGGAAGAAGTATGAAATTGAAGGAACAGAAAAAATTCGGCATTTTGTGGCTCAGCATCGGCGCGGCGCTCTTTCTTGCGGGGCTGCTGCTGGGGGAGACGGAATACGGCAGCTATATCAGCGGCTTCGGCGGCGCACTGATGGGCGTGGGAGCGGCGCGGCTGCTGCGGGTGCGCCGTCTCAGCCGAGATCCGGAAAAGGCGGCGGACTATGAGGCCTCACTCCGCGACGAGCGCACGGCGTATGTGGCAAACAAGGCGCGCAGCATGGCTTTTTTCATTAGCATCTACGTTCAGCTTGCAGCCGGACTGCTGGCGATCCTTGTGTTCGACCGGCCGCTCGTCGGACAGGTGCTCTGCGGCCTGACCTGCTTGCAGAGCCTGCTCTACACCGTATTCTACTGGCATTATGACAAGGTCTATTGAGAAAGAGAAAGAAAGCATGCACGCATTGGAGGTCAGCGGCCATTCCCAGCCCCTCAGGGACTTCCGGCTGCAAAACGTCAGCTCCCCGGGCGAGCGGTCCGCGAGCTGAAATCTTAAAAAAGTGTTAAACGGAAGCGCGGCGCTTGTCAACGCCGCGCTTTTGTGCTATCCTAACGGGTGGTCAAGGTGGAAAGGGCCTTCCCTTTCCGCTCCGGCCGCCGCGTTTCTCCCGAGAAAGCTACAAAAGGAGACCCTGCGCATGAAGCTCGATCATCGCCGCACGATCCTCGTCGGCCTTGCGTTTTTATCCATCTGTGCCTTCTGGCAGATGTACGACAGCGTCATCCCCAAGATCCTGACCGAAACGTTCCGCCTGAATGAGACGATCTCCGGCGCGATCATGGCGCTGGACAACATTCTGGCGCTTTTTCTGCTGCCGCTGTTCGGCGCGCTCTCCGACCGCACGAGCACCAAAATCGGCCGCCGGATGCCCTTCATCCTCCTCGGCACGGCCTGCGCCGCCGTGCTGATGAACCTGCTGCCGGTGCTGGATAACCGCTACGCCGCAGCTCCCTCGACCGGGAAGCTCGTCGGCTTCGCCGCCGTGCTGGGCCTGCTGCTCGTGGCGATGGGCACCTACCGCTCGCCCGCCGTCGCCCTCATGCCGGACGTGACGCCCAACCCCCTGCGCTCACGCGCGAACGCCATCATCAACCTCATGGGCGCCATCGGCGGCATCATCTATCTGGCTGTCGCGGCGGTGATGTACCCGAACGCCAAGATCGCGGGCCTCGCCCACGTCAACTATCAGCCGCTTTTCCTCGTCGTTTCCGCCGTCATGCTCGTGAGCGTCGCGGTGCTGTTCCTGACGGTGAAGGAGCCGAAGCTCGCCGCGGAGACGCGCGCGCTCGAGGCGCAGCATCCCGAGTGGGACCTCACCGAGGACGACGGCAGCGGCAATGAGGTGCTGCCTAAGCCCGTCAAGCGAAGCCTTGGCTTTCTGCTCGTGTCTATCGCGCTGTGGTACATCGGCTACAACGGTGTGACGACCTGGTGGTCCACCTACGTCGGCGCAGTCATGGGACAGGGGCTCGGCGGCGCGTCCACCTGCCTGCTCATTGCCACCGCCGGCGCGGTCGTCAGCTACATTCCCATCGGTCAGCTCGCCTCGCGCATCGGCCGCAAAAAGACCATTCTCTTCGGCTGCGCCCTGCTCGCCGCGATGTTCCTGACCTTCTACTTCCTCACCACGCTCTACTCGACCATTCATCCCGTCATGTTCGTCTGCTTTGCCCTCGTGGGCTTTGCGTGGGCGGCCATCAACGTCAACTCGCTCCCGATGGTGCTGGAGATGTGCCGCGGCAGCGACATCGGCAAATTCACCGGCTATTACTATACCTTTTCCATGGCGGCGCAGGTCGTCACGCCGGTGCTCGCCGGCACGCTGATGCGTCATATCAGCTACCGCGTGCTCTTCCCCTACGCGGCGCTCTTCGTCGGCGCGTCCTTTGTCACGATGTGCTTCGTGCGCCACGGCGATTCCAGAGCCGAGGCCAAGAGCGGCCTGGCTGCCTTTGAGGATATGGACGACTGAATTCGGCAATTTCCGATAACAAGAAGTGATATTTCGTGCAGACTCTACAATTCGTTATCCTTTTCACACTGTTTCTGCTCACCGTCTGGCTCTTTTTTCTCAACAGCCGTGCCAACCATCCGAGCTGGGCGGCGCTGGAGCATCGGCGCTATGCTCACCGCGGGCTGCATTGCAGCGCCGACAGCGTGCCGGAAAACTCCCTTGCGGCCTTTCGCCGCGCCATCCGGCACGGATACGGCGCGGAGCTGGACGTGCATCTGCTGCGCGACGGCACGCTCGCCGTTTTTCACGACAGCGACCTAAAGCGCATGACCGGCGTGACCGGCGTGCTTGAGGACTGCACGGCGCAGGATCTTGCCGCGCTCCATCTTGCCGGTACGCCGGAAACGATCCCACAGCTGTGTGAGGTCCTTTCCCTTTACGAGGGCACGGGCCTGCCGCTTGTCGTGGAGCTCAAGAGCTATCGCGGCAACCACCGCGCGCTCGCCGAGCGCACGGCGAAGGAGCTGGACAAATATCAGATCCCCTATTGTATGGAGAGCTTCGACCCGCGCTGCCTGATGTGGCTGCGCGCCTTCCGGCCCGAGATCATCCGCGGCCAGCTCTCCGAAAATTTCCGTAAGGACGCGCGGGGATGGGAGCATTTCGTGGGCTTCCTGCTCTCGAACCTCCTGTTCAACGCCTTCACCGCGCCCGACTTCATCGCCTATAAATTTGAGGACCGCCGGCGCTTCGCGCCGCGCATCTGCCGCGCGTTCTACGGCGCGCATATGTTTTATTGGACCGTCCGCACCTATGAGGACCTGAAGGCCGCGGAGCGCGAGGGCGCGCAGGCGATCTTCGAGGGCTTCGACCCGGACGGGGCAGAGAGAAAATCAGAAAGAAAAGAGGACACTCCATGAGCGAGACTCCGAAGAGACGCCGGGGCGACCGCAGAGACGCGGTGCTCCTGCGCGAGACCGACGCCCTGCACTTTATCATGGGCATCATCTACCCCCACCGCGCCGACAACGAAGCCTACATCGCCGAGCGCATCGATCTGGAGCCCATCAAGGCCTACCTTGCGAAAAAGAACGTCGAGGGCATCGAGTTCAAGTACACCTTCTTCCACGTCATCGTGGCAGCGCTGGTCAAGACCATCACCCTGCGTCCCAAGCTCAACCGCTTCTACGCGAACGAGAATTATTACCAGCGCAACAAGGTCACGGCGGGCTTTATCATCAAGAAGGAATTTTCCGACGGCAGCGAGGAGGCGGTCGCCCTGCTTGACGCCGCACCGACCGACACCGTGGACACCGTTCACGAGGAGATCCGCCGCCGCGTCTACGCCACGCGCCATGAGCAGAAGCTGAACACCACGGACAACAGCATGGATATTCTCAACAAGCTGCCGCGCTTTCTCTCCAAGGCGGCGATCCGCTTCATCCGCTGGCTCGACCGCCACGGCTGGTGTCCAGATTTCCTCATCGGAGCCGATCCGAACTACGCCTCGGTGTTCCTCTCCAACCTCGGCTCCATCCGCCTGCGCAGCGGCTACCACCATCTTACGAACTGGGGCACCTGCTCGTTCTTCTGCGTCATCGGCGAAAAGAAGTGGACGCCGCTTTACGATCAGAACGGCCTCGTCGCCATGCGCGAGACGGTCGACCTCGGCTTCACGGTCGACGAGCGCATTGCCGATGGCTTTTACTATTCCAAGAGCATCCGGCTCTTCAAACACCTGCTCGCGCACCCCGAGCTGCTCGAGCTGCCATTTGAACAGGAGGTCGATTATGACTGAGATCACTGCCAAGACCCCGTGGGCGGGTCACACCGGCGACGTGCCGCTGCATCTGGACTACTTTGACGGCTCGATGTTTGAGGCGCTCGAGCTGGTCGCCAAGAAGTACCCCAGGAACATCGCGTTCGACTTCATGGGCAAGCCCACCACCTATCCCCAGATGATCGAGGAGATCAAGAAGTGCGCCCGCTCCCTCAAGACCATCGGCGTGCGCGCGGGCGACAAGGTGACGATCGCCATGCCCAACTGCCCGCAGGCCATCTATATGTTCTACGCTGTCAACCTCGTCGGCGGCATCGCGAACATGATCCATCCCCTCTCGGCGGAGAAGGAGATCGAGTTCTATCTTAACGAGTCTGAGAGCGTCACCGCCATCACGCTCGACCAGTTCTACAACAAGTTCGAGAGCATCCGCCAGAACACAAAGGTCGTCAACATCATCATCGCGAGCGTCAAGGATGAGCTGAGCAAGCCCGTCCGCGCGGGCTATATGCTCACCGAGGGCCGCAAGATCGCCAAGATCCCGAAGGACGCGCCGGTCATCCGCTGGAAGGAATTCATGAACATGGGCAAGGCCTGCTTCTGGAATTATTCCGTCAAGCGCACCGGCGACGACCCCGCCGTCATTCTCTACTCCGGCGGCACGACTGGCACGACCAAGGGCATCGTGCTGACGAACAGAAACTTCAACGCGCTCGGCCAGCAGGTCATCGCGGCGAACCCGATGTTCAACCCCGGCGACAAGATGCTCGCCGCCATGCCGCTGTTCCACGGCTTCGGACTCGGCGTGTGCGTCCACACCATGCTCTCGCAGGGCGGGCGCTGCATCCTCGTGCCGCGCTTCACCGCCAAGAGCTACGCGAAGCTCATCACCAAGTATCACTGCAACTTCATCGCGGGCGTGCCCACGCTCTACGAGGCGCTGCTGCGTCTGCCGAGCATGGAGGGCGCGGACCTCAGCTCGCTCAAGGGCGTGTTCTCCGGCGGCGACAGCCTGTCGATCGAGCTGAAGAAGAAGCTGGATAAATTCCTCTACGCCCACGGCGCGCCCGTGCAGGTGCGCGAGGGCTACGGCACCACCGAGACCGTCACGGCCTGCTGCCTGACGCCGCCGCACATGTTCAAGGAGGGCTCGATCGGCGTGCCGTTCCCGGACACCTACATCAAGATCGTTGAGCCGGACACCGACAAGGAGGTTCCCTACGGCACCGAGGGCGAGGTCCTGCTCGCCGGTCCCACCGTGATGAAGGAGTACATGAAGCATCCCGACGAGACCGCGCAGACCCTGCGCCGTCACGCCGACGGTCTGACCTGGGTCTACACCGGCGACCTCGGCACGATGGACGCCGAGGGCTTCGTCTACTTCCGCGGCCGCGCCAAGCGCATGATCGTCTCGTCCGGCTACAACGTCTACCCCGGTCAGATCGAGAACATCCTTGACGCGAACGAGATGGTGCAGATGAGCTGCGTTATCGGCATCCCCGACGCCTACCGGATGCAGAAGGTCAAGGCTTTTGTCAAGCTCGCCGCCGGCATCCCCGCGAACGACGCGACCCGTCAGGCGCTGATGAGCTACTGCTCCAAGCACATCGCGAAGTACGCCATGCCCTGCGACATCGAGTTCCGTGACGAGCTGCCCAAGACGCTCGTCGGCAAGGTCGCCTACCGCGTTTTGGAGGAAGAGGAGCAGGCCAAGCACGCCGCCGAGGCGCCCGCCGCGCCCGCCGAGGAGGGGAAAAAGTAAGCAAAAAGCGAGCCGCCCTGTGAGCGGCTTACTTTCTTTTTGCATGAGATCGTTCGGCGGCGCGGCGGTCAGAGATCATCCTCTCCGGTGTCGCGGTCGAAGCCGAGCAGATGGCCGGGCAGACGGCACCACGGCTTGCAAAGCGTATCGTTATAGTGCGCGACGGCCTGCCGGTAGATGCTCTCGCTGCGCGCGAGGATCTGGGCGAGCTCGGGATCGTAGCGCACGCCGGCGGCCTGACGGCGGCAGGCAGAGAGCTGCGCGGCGGCGCTTTCCACCACGCTGCGGCGGCTGCGCAGAACGCGCCGCACCTCCCAGAACCAGAGGACGAGAAAGGCGGTGGTGCTCACGGCGGCGATCAGCCAGGCGACCCACGACGGCATCGGCTTCAACTCCTTTTTCTGCAGATTTTATCGTTGGAACCAAGCATAGCAATTTTTTCCCAAAAATGGGAAACAAGGGTATGAGATGTATGCTTTTTCGGCGCGAAATGCAGGAAAAGGCGAATTTTGCGAAAAAATGAAAAAAGAAGTGACAGCTGTCCGCCGGCTGTGGTAAGATAGAAAAACAACGATACCGGGAGGTCAGGATATGAGCTATGCCGATCAGGTTTTTCGCCGGAACTGCGAGGACATTTTGAAAAACGGCGTGTGGGACACGGAGCTTGCCGTGCGTCCGCGCTGGGAGGACGGGACCCCGGCGCACACGGTCAAGAAATTCGGCATCGTCAACCGCTACGACCTGCAAAGGGAATTCCCCATTCTCACGCTGCGCCGCACCTATTGGAAGAGCGCGGTGGACGAGCTTTTGTGGATCTGGCAGAAAAAAAGCAATAACGTCCACGACCTCTCCTCCCACATCTGGGACGCCTGGGCGGATGAGAGCGGCAGCATCGGCAAGGCCTACGGCTACCAGCTCGGCGTGAAGCACCAATATAAAGAAGGAATGTTCGATCAGGTGGACCGCGTGCTCTACGACCTGAAGCATGATCCTGCCTCGCGGCGCATCCTGACGAACCTCTACAATTTTGCCGACCTGCATGAAATGGCGCTCTATCCCTGCGCCTACTCCATGACCTTCAATGTGTCGGGCGATACGCTCAACGCCATTTTGAACCAGCGCAGTCAGGATATGCTGGCGGCGAACAACTGGAACGTGGTGCAGTACGCGGTGCTGGTCCACATGATGGCGCAGGTCAGCGGGCTCAAGGCCGGCGAGCTGGTGCACGTCATTGCGGACGCGCACATCTACGACCGCCATGTGCCCATCATCGAGCAGATGCTTTCGGAGCCGGAGAAGCCCGCACCGGCGTTTTTCATCGACCCGAGCGTGACGGATTTCTATGCCTTCACAAAGGACAGCTTCCGGCTCGAGGGCTATGAGCCCTGCCCGTTCGAGGCGAAAATTCCCATCGCGGTGTAAAGGAGAACGCTATGACCGCCATCGTCTGTGTGGACAAAAACTGGGCCATCGGAAGGGAGAACCGGCTTCTCTTCCGCATTTCCGCCGACCTCAAGCATTTCCGTGCGCTCACGACGGGAAAGACCGTCGTGATGGGGAAGAATACCCTGCTTTCGCTGCCGGGCGGCAGACCGCTGCCGAACCGGCGGAACCTCGTGGTGAGCACGACGATGGCGCCGCGTGAGGGCGTGGAGATCGCGCGCAGCATCGAGGAGGCCGCGGCGCTGGCGGGAGAGGACGCTGTGCTCATGGGCGGCGCGCAGCTCTACCGCGCGCTGCTGCCGCGCTGCGAGCGCGTGCTGGTGACGCAGGTGGACGCCGCGGCGGAGGGGGCGGACGCCTTCTTTCCGAACCTCGACGCCGCGCCCGATTGGACGGCGGAGACGGTGGGGGAATGGCAGGAGGAAAACGGCCTGCGCTTCCGCTATGTCGATTACGTCCGAAGAACGTAAGGGAACAGGGGCTTTCCGCAAGAGCGGAAGGCCCTTTTCAAATGCGGAGAAAACGAGTATAATGAAGAAAGATTTTCTGAGAGGAGGCGAGGGCCGTGGCGGAGCTGAATACCGATGTGCGCTTTGTCAGGGGCGTGGGCGAGGCGCGGGCGAAGAGCCTTGCGAAGCTCGGCATCACAGACCTGAAAAGTCTCATCTCCTATTTCCCGCGCGCCTATGAGGACCGGCGGGAGAGCCACCGCATCGCGGAGCTGCAGGTCGGTGAGCGCGCCTGCGTGACGGCGATGGTGGCATCGGAGCCGAAGCTCTCGCGCATCCGAAAGGGATTGGAGCTCGTCAAGCTGCGCGTGGTGGATGAGAGCGCCGCGCTGGAGCTGACGTACTTCAACCAGTCGTACCTGAAAAACACGTTCCACGTGGGCGAGAGCTACACGTTCTACGGTACGGTCGAGGGGACGCTGCTGCGGCGGACGATGACGAATCCCGTCTTTGAGCGGGAGGGGCTGCGCGCCGTCACCGGCTGCATCGTGCCGGTCTATCCGCTGACGGCGGGCGTGGGGCAGAGCCTGCTCCACCGCGCCATCCGGCAGGGACTGGATGAGGGAGCGGACCGGCTGCCCGACCTGCTCCCTGCGGAGCTGCGGCGGCAGCATGGGCTGTGCGATGTGCGGTATGCCTACGAGAATATCCATTTCCCCGCGGACGACGCGGCGCTGGCGGCGGCGCGGCGGCGGCTCGCGTTCGAGGAGCTGTACTTCCTCACGCTCGGGCTGCGGCTGCTGCGCGCACGGCGGACGACCGTAAAGGGCAAGACCTGCGCGGCGGTCGATATGACGCCGTTTTTCGGCGCGCTGCCGTTCTCGCTCACCGGCGCGCAGGCCCGCGCGGTGGACGATATTCTGCGCGACATGACGGCGGAGCGGCCGATGAACCGGCTGGTGCAGGGCGACGTGGGCAGCGGCAAAACGATGGTCGCGGCGGCGGGAATCTACTTCGCGGCGAAAAACGGCCTGCAGGCGGCGTTGATGGCGCCGACGGAAATTCTGGCCGAGCAGCACTATCACACGCTCGCGCCGCTGCTGGAAAAGCTTGGCGTGCGCTGCGCGCTGCTGACGGCCTCGACCAAGGCGAAAACGCGGCGGTCGATCTTAGAGCAGCTCGCGGCGGGGGAGATCGACCTTGCCATCGGCACACACGCGCTGCTCTCGCCGGACATTTCGTATCAGAGCCTCGGGCTGGTCGTGACCGACGAGCAGCACCGCTTCGGCGTGAACCAGCGCGCGGCGCTGGGCGCCAAGGGTGAGAACCCGCACCTGCTCGTCATGTCCGCGACGCCTATCCCGCGCACGCTGGCGCTGATGATCTACGGCGACCTCGACGTTTCCGTGATCGACGAGCTGCCGCCCGGACGGCGGAGCATCGAGACCTACGCTGTGCCGTCGAGCTACCATGAGCGCATCTACGCCTTCCTCGAAAAGCAGCTCGCGGAGGGACGGCAGGCCTACATCGTCTGCCCGATGGTGGAGGAGAACGGCGAGCTGCCCGACGAGCGCAAGGCGGTGACTGCCTATGCGGAAAAATTGCAGAAAGAGGTGTTTCCGAACCGAACGGTGCGTTTTCTGCATGGAAAAATGAAAGCGAAGGAAAAGGAAACGGTCATGCGCGCGTTCGCCGCGGGCGAGATCGACGTGCTCGTTTCCACCACGGTGGTGGAGGTCGGCGTGGACGTGCCGAACGCCTCGGTCATGCTCATCGAGAACGCGGAGTGCTTCGGGCTCTCGCAGCTTCATCAGCTGCGCGGGCGCGTGGGGCGCGGGCCATGGCAGTCGTACTGCATCCTCGTTTCCGACAACCGCGGCGAGGACAATAAAACGCGGCTCGACGTGATGCGCCGCACGCAGAGCGGCTTCGCGCTGGCGGAGGAGGATCTGAAGCTGCGCGGCCCGGGCGACTTCTTCGGCGCGCGGCAGCACGGTCTGCCGACGCTGCGCGTGGCGGACTTCACCTGCGACATGGAGCTGCTTTATGAGGCGCAGGGCGCGGCGGAGGCGCTGCTCGCCCTCGACCCGAGGCTGGAGGGACACCCGGCGCTGCACGCGCGGGTGCGCGAGCTCTTTGACCTCAACGCCGAGGCGCTGAATTGAAACCGAACAGAAAACGAAAACGACCGCGGGAGCGGTCGTTTTTTCACGGGAAAAAGCCGGTGATGGGCAGGAATAAAGGAAGCGGGGCAGAAGGCCGAACGGCTCTCTGCCCCGCTTTTGCTTCAGGGTATCCGGTGAATGAGACGGGCTCAGGCGTTATTTTTGGCGAAGCGCTTGCCGATGAGCATGATGACCGCGAAGGTGAGCAGGTACCAGAAGTTGCCCATCTTGTGGCCGATGAGGCAGGCGATGACCATGAAGATCGAGCCGCAGATGGCGAGCGTCGGAATGACGTAGCGGCGCAGCGCGGATTCGTCGGTCGCCTTCTTCATCCAGTTGATGAAGATCGGGATGTAGAGGGCATAGATGGTGATGATGGGTAGCTCGGTGGGATCAAAGAAGAAAATGACGCTTTCAAACGGCGTGCCGACAAAGGCGACGGCATGGCTCCAGGTGCCGGCGAGGTTGGAGAGATAGAAGTAGAGGCCCCAGGCGGCGCAGTAGAACAGGCCGAGGATGGCGGAGTTGTTGGGGAGGTTGGAGACCTTGTCTACCTGACCGAAAAGCTCGGGGTGGGGGCCCTCGCCGCGGGCGGCAAGGGAGTAGGGGCCGCGGCAGCAGCCGAGCATCAGGCCGTTCATCGTGCCCATGCAGGAGATGGCGATGAAGAGGTTGAGGATGTTGCCGAGAACGGGACCGAACACGTTGATGAACGCGGCGGTCGCGCCGGAGTCGCACAGCTCCTGATTGGTGGCGCCGCCGGCGACGCCGATGTAATAGAGGATATAGGTGGCGACGATGATGAGACCGCCGATGAGCAGAGCCTTGGGCAGATTGCGCTTGGAATCCTTGAGCTCGGCGTTGATGGAGGTGGCGATGATCCAGCCTTCATAGGCGAAGGCGGTGGCGCAGACGGCGGCGAAGAGCGGGCTGCCCGTGACCTCGTAGCCGACGGCGGGGGTGGTGAAGTTGTTGGTCAGCATCCCGTTGGCGAGGCCGAAAATGATGCCGACGACCGCCATGAGCGCGAGGGGAATGAACTTGATGACGGTGGTGGCGACCTGGAATTTACCGGCGAGCTTCGGCGAGAGCGCGTTGACGGCGTAGGCGCAGACCATGTAGAAGAGCATGAGCGCGAGGCACTCGGGACCGATGATGCAGCCGCCCGCATCAGCCGGAACGATGAGCGGAAAATCGGGATCGACGGAGGTGACGAACACCAGCGTGTAGCGGGCGCTCAGCCAGGCGAGCGCCGAGGTGAGCGTGGGATAGTAGGTGGTGGAAAGGAACCAGCCGATGTAGTAGCCGTAGCGCTTGCCGACGATGGCCTCGGCATAGTCGACGATGCCGTTGACCTTTTCGTATTTCTGCGCCATGGCGGAAAAGGCGAGGATGCAGACGATCATGATGGCGCCGCCGATGAGCCAGGCGAGGACGCCGAGCGGCATATCGCCGCCGGTCTTCTGCAAAATGACCTGCGCCTTAAAAAATACGCCCGAGCCGACGACGATGCCGACCACCATACAGATCGCGGTGAAGAGGCCGTATTTCTTTTCGAGCTTGTTTTCCATTGCTGTCACTCCTTATCCGGCGGGGATCTTCCCAAAGTCCGCCGTATCAAAAATTCGGCGGGGGTATTCCCGTATCCGCCGTGTAAAAAAGAAGCCCGCCCATTCAGGGAACGGCGAAACCATAGCAAAAATTATAAAGCGATGCTTCAAAAAAAGCAATCATTTTGACGCTTTAGAGAGGTAAAATATGAATTTTTTGTGAATGTGACGAATTGACGGGTAAATCGTTGGATATTTTGACCGTAAAGATTTCGTTAAAATGAGAAAAAGCGAAAAAGATAAAAACTTTTGAACGCTTGACGCACGGAAACGTGCAACAAAACGGGGGTGGGCGGCTACGGGTGAAAACGAACGGCGGCCGGAACCGGTGCAGCCCGCGCAGGGAAGAAAGAAATGCGGGAGAGCCGGGGACGGCGGCGGAAGGGATGTGATCGAAGGAATGCGAGCAAAGGCGACCCGTGAGCGCGTCATTCAGAGATTGTACGAAATGGCGCTGGCGCGGGCAAACGACGCGGTGAAGCTCGCCTACTGCCAGGAGCCGACGGAGGACGAGATCCGACGGCTGGACCTCGGCGCGGTGGCGGAGTTCCGCCGCAGCAACCTCGGGAGCGTGGAGATCCGGTTCATCGACCGGGTGAAGGCATTGCAGGCGCTGGCCGGTATGCTGGAGGGCGAGGGCTGCGAGGCGGAGGAGTTTTTCCGCGCGATGGTGCAGGCGGAGGAGGAAGCGTGAAGGAGATGATACCGCTCTCGCTGCGGCAGAGGAAGGCGTTCGTCTGGTGGGCGAGGAGGGAATACGAGGACTATGCGGCGATCATCTGCGACGGCGCTATCCGCTCAGGCAAGACGCTGGCGATGGGAATGGGCTTTTTCTTCTGGGCGATGGCGTGCTTTTCCGACCGGCAGTTCGCACTGTGCGGGCGGAGCGTGGGCGCGCTGCGGCGCAACCTGCTGGAAACGGTGCTGCCGCAGCTGCGAAGGCTGGGCTTTGCCTGCGAGGAGAAGCGGAGCGAAAAGCTGCTGATCGTGCGGCGGCGCGGACGGGAAAACCGGTTCTATCTTTTCGGCGGGGCGAACGAGGCAAGCGCCGCGCTGATCCAGGGCATGACGCTGGCGGGAGTGCTGTTTGACGAGGCGGCGCTGATGCCGCGCTCGTTTGTCGAGCAGGCGAGCGCGCGCTGCTCGGTCGAGGGGAGCCGGCTGTGGTTCAGCTGCAATCCCGAGGGGCCGAACCACTGGTTCTACCGGGAGTGGGTGTGCCGGGCCGAGGAGAAAAGGGCGCTCTATCTCCACTTCACGATGGAGGACAATCCGTCGCTGAGCGCGAGGGTGCGCGCCCGGTACGAGAGCATGTACAGCGGTATTTTCTACCGCCGCTTCGTGCTGGGCGAATGGACGGCGGCGGAGGGGCGCATCTACGACTTCTACGCGCCGGGGGAGTACGCGCAGGAGGCGCCCGCGGAGCCGTGGGAGAGGCTGCGCGTTTCCGTGGACTACGGGACGGTGAACCCTACGAGCATGGGGCTGTGGGCGCTCAAGGACGGCGTGTGGTACCGCGTGGACGAATACTACTACGATTCCCGCACGGAGGGCCGGCAGAAAACGGATGAGGAATACGTCGACGCGCTCGAGGAGCTGACGCGGGGAAGAAGGATCGAGCGCGTGATCGTGGACCCGTCGGCGGCGAGCTTCATCGAGACGTTGCGGCGCAGGGGCTTTCGCGTGATGCGGGCGAACAACGCGGTGGCGGACGGACTGCGGGTGACGGCGGATCTTCTGAAGAAGCGGAGGCTCGTGATCTGCTGGAGCTGCAAGGACTGCCTGCGGGAGATGGAGAGCTACGAATGGGTGAATGACGGGAGCGGACACGACGTGCCGCGCAAGGAGAACGATCACGCGATGGACGAGATGCGATACTTTGCGATGTCTGTGGCGGCGGGGCGCGGCGCGATGCCGACCGCGTGCGCGGTGACAAGAACGACGAACTGGAGAGGAGCGGCAGAACGGTGAAACGAAGGAAAAAGGAGCAGACGGGCGGCGCGGCCGCGGCGGTGCAGGTGCGCGAGAGGGGAGGGCATCCCTTTGCGGCGCTGCGAGGCTATATGCCGCTCGGCGGGGCGGACGCGGCGCTCTACCGCAGCGTCCGCGAGGCGGTGCCGATCGTGGACGCGGCGATCGGAAAGCTGGTGAGGCTCAGCGGCGGCTTCCGCGTGCTGTGTGAGGACGAGCGGGCGCAGGAGGAGCTGGGCGAATTCCTGCGCACGGTGAATGTGGGACACGCGCAGGTGGGCTTCAACGCCTTTCTGGACAAGTATCTGGATTCGCTGCTGACGAACGGACGCGCGGTGGGCGAGATCGTGCCGGACGCGGAGGGACGCGAGATCGCGGCGGTGCTGTGCCATCGCGTGGAGCAGCTGGCTCTGCGCGAGGGCGAGACGGCGCTGGATGTGCGGTTCTGCGGCTACGACGCGGCGGGGAGGCTGCGCGAGCTGCCGCGGCAGGAGCTGGTGCTTTTCACGCCGCTGCTGCCGGAGTCGGAGAATCCCTACGGCGTGTCGCTGCTGCGCTCGATGCCCTTTATGGCGGAGCTGCTCTCGCGCATCTATTACGCGGTGGGGCAGAACTGGGAGCGCTGCGGCAACGTGCGCTTCGCGGTGGTCTATAAGCCGCAGGGCGGGGAGCCGGACGGCGCGCTGGCGCGCGAGCGGGCCGAGCTGCTGGCGCAGGAGTGGTCCGGCGCGATGCAGGAGACGCGCGGCGGGAACGTGCGCGACTTTGTGAGCGTGGGCGACGTGAGCATCCGCGCCATCGGCGCGGACAACGTGATGCCGGACTGCGAGGTGCCGGTGCGGCAGATCCTCGAGCAGCTGGTGGCTAAGACCGGCCTGCCGCCGTTTTTGCTGGGGCTGAGCTGGTCGTCCACCGAGCGCATGAGCAGCCAGCAGGCGGATATGCTCACGAGCGAGATCACGGCGCTGCGGCGCACGCTCACGCCGATGGTGGAGCGCGTGTGCCGCCTGTGGCTGCGCCTGCATGGCTACGGCTGCCGCTTTGCCGTGGAGTGGGACGACATCAATTTGCAGGATCTTGTGGAGGAGGCCAAGGCGGAGCTGTACCGCGAGCAGGCGCGCAGGCTCCGACTGGAAAATGACGAGAGGGAGGAACAGACTTGAGCGAGAAAGGAAAGGAAGCGGGCATCGCCGTGACGGCGGAGGAGCTGGCGCGCATCAACCGCTTTGCGAAGAAGGAGCTGCGCGCGGAGGAGGTCTACACCTTTGCGGTGAAGCTGTGCGACAACGAGGTGGATCGCGACTTTGAGCGCTTCGACCGTGCGGCGCTGGAGAAGCTCTCGGAGCTGTTCGTCGGCAGGACGGGCATCTTCGACCACAGCTGGTCGGCGGGCGGACAGACGGCGCGCATTTATCGCGCAGAGGTGATCGAGGAGGAGACGCGCACGACGGCGGGCGACAAATACTGCTGGTGCAAGGGCTGGGCCTATATGCTGCGCACGGAGAAAAACGCGGAGCTGATCGCGGAGATCGAGGGCGGCATCAAAAAAGAAGTGAGCGTCGGGTGCAGCGCGGCGAAGCGAAGCTGTTCGATCTGCGGGAAGGACGCGGGGCTCTGCGAGCACGAGCGCGGAAAGTATTACGGCGGGAAGCTGTGCTACGCGGTGCTCAGCGACATCACGGACGCCTACGAGTGGAGCTTTGTGGCGGTGCCCGCGCAGAGAGCGGCGGGCGTGGTCAAGCGCTTTGGGCAGGGCGAGGGCTCGCTCAAGGCGATGGTGCGCGCGTGCGGCAGCCGCGCGCAGGTGCGCGAGCTGGAGGAGCTGGAGAAGCTCTCCGCGCTGGGGAAAAGCTATCTCGGCGCGCTACGCCGCGAGGTGAGGCGCCTGATGCTGGTAGCCGACGAGACGCTCGACGGCGCGGTGGCCGAGAGCGTGACCGAAAAGCTCGGCGAGCGCGAGCTGCTGGAGCTGAAGAAGGCCTTCGGCGCGCGGGCGGCAAAAAAGCTCGGCACGAATGTGCAGATCGTCGATCCGCGTGAGAAGCGCGAGGAAAACGAGCGCGACTTCTGCGTGTGAGCAGAGAGACCAAAAAAGCGGAGCGCTTTTTGGAATAAATAACGAAGAAAAGAGGAGGAAATGAGATGAGCATTTCTTACGAGGGCATCGGCGCGTGGTGCGCCACCTTCGCGGCGGGCACAGGAGCCGAGGAGGGCAAGGTCGTCAAGGTATCCGCCAACGGCACGGTGAGCAAGTGCGCCGCGAACGACGGCTTCTGCGGCGTGGTGGCGGCGATGGGCCGCGACGGCAAGGCGTGCAGCGTGCAGCTCGGCGGCCTTGTGCGCGTACCGTACAGCGGCGAGACCGCGCCGGCGGTCGGCTGGAATCTGCTCGCGGCGGACGGAAACGGCGGCGTGAGCGTTGTGACCAGCGGCGGACACAGCTACCTTGCCGTCGAGGTCGATACGACCGGCAAGACCATGACCATCATGCTTTAAGAGGAGGAGAAAAATGACGTACGGCTATGAAAATCTGAAGCTCGAAAAGGGCATGTATGCCCAGAGCGGCAAGAGCTTTTCCAGAGTGCTCGAAAGCCTGGACCCGAGCGAAAACTACCGCGGCACGGCGATGGAGGGGCTGGACGCCTTCCAGCGTCAGCTCAAGCGCTTTGATATCCACGTCAAGGGCGCGGGCAGCGACATGGTGGAGAAGTTCTTCCACACGACCGACAGCGCGGTGCTGTTCCCCGAGTTCGTTTCGCGCGTGGTGCGTCAGGGCATGGAGAGCGATATTCTGCCCGAGATCACCGCGACCACGACCAACTTCGACGGCATGGATTACCGCACCATCGCGTCCGTGCCGACGGACGACGACAAGGCGCTGCGCCGCGTGGAGGAGGGCGCGGTCCTTCCGACGACCGCCATCCGCACGCAGGAGAATCTGGTGAAGCTCCACAAGCGCGGACGTATGCTCGTGGCGAGCTACGAGGCCATCCGCTTCCAGCGACTGGACCTGTTTTCCGTGACTCTGCGCCAGATCGGCGCGTACATCGCCCGTATGCATCTTGACGACGCGGTGCAGGTGCTGATGAACGGCGACGGCAACAACAACGCCGCCGACGCCTATGAGATCGGCAGCGGCAAGATCAGCGGCACGGCGGGCACGCTGACCTACAGTGCGCTGCTGGAGTTCTGGTCCAAGTTCGACCCCTACAGCATGAATACGATGCTGGTGTCCAACGACGTGATGCTGCAGATGCTCAAGCTCTCGGAGTTCCAGAACCCGCTGACGGGCCTGAACTTCCAGGGCACCGGCACGCTCTCCACGCCGCTGGGCGCGAAGCTGCTGCGCACCTCTGCCGTTCCCGCGGGCAAGCTCATCGGTCTCGATAAGAACTATGCCCTCGAGCACATCTGCGGCAGCGAGGTGATGGTGGAGTACGACAAGCTCATCGACCGCCAGATCGAGCGCGCGGCGATCACGAGCATTTCGGGCTTTGCCAAGCCCTATCAGGAGGCCTCCAAGGTGCTGACCGTTTAACGGCGGCAGGAAGCGAAAGGAGGGAGAGCGATGGACGAGGAGATCCTTGAGACGGCGAAGAGCATCTGCGCTTGCGGCGCAGAGGATGAGGCGCTGCTCAAACGGCTCTGTGCGGCAAGCGCGCAGGCGCTCGAGCGCGAGCTGCGCGAGGGCGTTGCGCCGGAGGACTGCGAGGGCGCGTTCATCTGCGCGAGCGCATGGCTGGCGGCCGCCGCGCTGACGGACGCAAGGCTCGGCGGGGCGGAGGAGCTGTCCTCCCTCCGCGCGGGCGACGTGACGATCGAGGTCAGGGGCGGCGCGAACAGCGAACGTGCCGCGGCGCTGCGGCGCAGCGCACGGCAGCTGATGGCCCCGTATACGGAAGGAGGCGGCTTCTTCTTTTGCGCAGTGAAGGGATGAAAAGCATGATCGATCAGGCGTTCCGCCGCTACGGCATGACCGTGACGGTGGAGCATGGCGCGGAGACGGGCGAGACGCACGGCTTCGTGCAGCCCGTTACGGCGGTGAGCGGCGGCGAGCCGTTCTCCGTCGGGCCGCTGGGCGCGGCGGATCGGCGCTGCTGGCGTTATCTCGGCAGCGCGGAGGTGAGTGTGGCGCAGGGGGACCATATCCTCTGCGAGGGAAAGCGCTACCGCGTCCGCCGCGCGGAGAGCGTGAAGCTCGGCGCTCTGGTGACGCACTACTGGGCGGTGCTTGACCGCGAGGAGGAGACGGCATGACGGCGGCGGGACAGGTGCGGTCGGAGATCGTGAGCCGGCTGAAGGCCGCCGGTCTTGACGCGGCGGAGGCCTATGAGGACGAGCGCTTCCGCGAGAGGAGCGGGAGCGTGGTCGCCGTCGGCGCGAAGCAGGCGGAGCTGGCGCACGCGGGGCTGATGAACTATCTCGGCGAGCGGTACGACGCGGAGAGCGGGCGGACGGTCGAGGTGTACGGCAGGAAGCTCAAAATGGCGGCGTCGCTGGACGTTTACGCGCCGCGGCGCAAGGGAGCGCGCGGCTGTGAGCAGACGGCGGAGGCCGTGAGCGAGGCGCTGCTGGACGGCCTTGCCGACGGGCTGACGCTCGATGAGCTGAGCTGGGAGAAAACGGAGTGGGACGAGGAGTACGGTATGTTCGTGCGGCGGGGCACCGCGCGCTGCACGGCCTACTTCGTGGCGACGGCAGACGAGGAGAGCGCGGTGCTGACGGATTTTATTTTGAAAGGTGTGATGCAGTAGGTGGGCAACACGGTGGTACATGAGCACCCGGGCGTGTATTCGTCCTACGACGCCTCGAGCGTGATCGGCGGGAAAAAGACCGCGAGGATCCTCGGCGCGGCGGCGGTGAGCACGACGGGCACGGCCAATGAGGTGGTGACGCTGACCTCTTACGCCGAGGGCGTGAGCGCCTTCGGCGAGGACGCGGAGGGTACGGTCGGCATGGCGGCGCTGCTTGCGGCGCTCTACCGCAACGGCGCGGCGGTGGTCAAGGCGGTGAAGGTATCCGCGGCGACGCCGACCGGCTATGAGGCGGCCTTTGCCGCGCTGGAGCAGGAGGCGGTCGATGTGATCGTGTGCGACAGCACGAGCGTGGACGTGCAGCTCAAGCTGCGCGCGAGCGTGGAGAAGGCGTCGGGCGCGCAGAAGGAGCGCATCGGCGTGGTTTCGGGCGGCGCAAGCGAGACGGCGGCGAAGCTCGTGGAGCGCGCGGGCAAGCTCAACAGCGAGCGCATGGTGCTCACGGCGCCCGGCGATGTGCGTATGGCGGCGGCAGCCGCCGCGGTCATCGCGGGGGAGAGCGACCCGTCCGTGCCGGTGAACGGTGCGGTGCTCGCGGGCTTTTCGGGCCTGAGCGCGAGCTACGACGACACGCAGGTGGATACCCTGGTCACCGGCGGCGTGACGCCGTTGGAGTGTGTGAGCGGTGAGGTGAGCATCGTGCGCGGCATCACGACGCGCACGACCACCGGCGGGGCGGCGGACAAGACCTGGCGCGAGCTGACGACGGTGCGGATCGTGGACGACGTGATCCCCGCGCTGCGCGCGTCGCTGCGTGCGCGCTTCGTGCGCAGCAAGAACACCGCGCAGGTGCGCGCGGCGATCCGCTCGCAGGTGATGGTGGAGCTGGAAAACAAGCGCGCGCAGGAGATCATCGACAGCTTTGGCGAGGTGAGCGTGAAGGCATCGGAGGACGATCCGACGGTGTGCCTGGTGGAGTTCAGCTTCGCGGTGGCGCACGGGCTCAACCGCATTTATCTCAGCGCGCACATCACGGTGTAAGGAGGCGGAGAGATGGCAAATATGACGATCCCGACGAGCCGGGACATTTATCTGGAGCTCAACGGCAAAAAGCTGGCGGTGGTGCAGGGCTACAGCGCGAAGGCGCTGCGCACGAGCCGCGAGGTCGAGGCCTTCGGCGAGAGCGAGCCGGTGGCGACCGTGGGCGGGCAGACGCGCTATACGCTCGAGCTCAGCCGCCTGTACGCGACGGACGAGGCCATCGGCGACGGCGTGAGCTTCTATGAGCTCGACGACTTTTCCGTGGTGGTGTGCCGCCCGGGCAAGCGCATCATCTACAGCCATTGCCGCTGGAGCAACATCGAGGAGCTGGGCAAGCTCGGCGAGCCGGTGGCGGAAAAGGTGACGGTCATCTCCTGTAAGCGTATGGAGACGGACGCCTGATGGGAGACGATGCGGTTTTCGCGGCGCAGCAAAGGCGCGTGACCGAGCAGCTCGGCGCGGCGATGCTTGCGGCGGTCGGACTGATGGTGCGGCAGTATCTGGGAGCGCCCACGGGAGAGAACGAGGGGCAGGACTCCGCTGACGCGGCATGGGAGGACGGCGCGCAGGCGTTCCGTGCGGGCGAGACGGTGAACGAGAGCTTTGACATGGCGCGTTATCTGCGGCTCAGGCAGGGCGCATCGGCGGCGGAGCCGGAGGAGAGCGAGGGCCGCGCCGATGCGGAGGACCGTTCGCGGAGCGTAAGGCGGACGACAGAAAAAACGACATCCGCGCGCACGGCGGCGGGGGACGCCGGCGCGCGGGGAAGCGGGGAACGGAGCGCATCCGCTGCCGCGCCGGAGAGCGGCGCGGGAAGGCATGACGCGGCGGAGGCGTTCGTTTCGGCGGAGGGCGGAGACGCCCTCCGCACCGCGCGGAGCGTGAGCGGAGAGATCGAGCGCGACGCGCGGCGCTATGACGGCGGATTCTATCTTTACTGAGAGGAGGCGGGGACGTGAGACTGACGCCCATGCGATATAAGGACTACATCTGGCCGAGCAATCCCGGGAGCTACCGCATTTCGTTCCGCCGCGTGGTGGCGGAGCACAAGCTGCCGTTCGGCAGGAGCGTGACGCAGGACCTCGGGCAGGTCTGCCGCGTGCTCGAGGGCGAGGGGGAATTCGCCGGAGAGGGCGCGTATGAGGAATTCAAGCGGCTGGCGACGGTGTTTTACGGAGAGGGCGCGGGCGTGCTGGTGCATCCGGTGTGGATGACGACGCGCGCTTACTTCACCGAGCTGGAGGTCGTGCAGGAGCCGCTGCCGGACTATGTGCGCTACCGCTTCGCGTTCTGCGAGGCGGGAAGCGAGGGTGCGGCGCTGAAGGAAGTGAGCACTTCGGCGGCGGGCGGCAGCGCGGCGGGAACGGCGGGGGCGCGGTATCACACCGTGGTGCAGGGCGACACGCTTTGGGCCATCGCGGAGCGAAACGGCACAACGGTGCGCGCGCTGTGTGCGCTCAACCCGCAGATCGCGAACCCGAATCGGATCTATCCCGGAGAGCGGGTGAGGCTTTCATGACCGGCAGAGTGGAAACGGCCGACGGCAAGGTATACGAGCTGCCGGCGCTGCTGGAATGGCGGCTGCGGCGCACCGGCGGCGTGCCGTGCGACAGCTTTCGGGCAAGGTGCCTTTACAGCGCCGAAATGGGGGAGGCGCTGAAGGCGGCCTGCCGCTTTGCGGCAACGGAGAACGGCGTGACACGGTTCCGCGGCGTGATCGACGAGTGGAGCGCCGTGTGCGGCGCGGAGGGGACGTTGCTGACGGTCGAGGGGCGCGGCATGGCCGCGCTGCTGCTCGACAACGAGGCTGAGGCGGTGACCTATCAGCGCGCGGCGCTCAGCGAGATATTGAAGGACCACGCGGCGGCGTGCGGCGTGGCATGGGAGCCGCGCGGCGAGGTGTACGGCACGGGCGAATACGCGGTGGCGAGCGGATCGAGCCGGTGGAAGGCCATCGAGGGCTTTGCGCGGCGCTGTGGACTGACGCCGTATTTCACGCGGGAGGGCGTGCTGTGTCTGCGCGGCGCGGCAGAAGGGCGCCGGCTTGTGCTGGAGGAGCCGGAGGGCGTGATCGAGGCGTCGTACCGCGACAGGCGGTACGGCGTGCTCTCCGAGGTGACGGCGGTGAACCGCGCGAAGAAGCTGCGCCAGACGGTGCGGAACGAGGCGTTCCTCGCGCGGGGCGGGAGCTGCCGCCGCGTGGTGTATGTGCCCTCGCGGAGCGTGAATGAACTGCGCTACACGGGGCGCTATCAGATCGAGAAGAGCGCGGAGGACGCGCGGGAGCTGACGGTCACGCTCACAGGGAGCGTGGACGCCGAGCCGATGGACCGCGTGGAGCTGTCACTCGCGCGGCTGGGCGTGCGGGGGACGTTCCGCGTGAGCGAGACGCTGCATACGCTCTCCGCAAGCGGCGAGACGACGGAGCTGACACTGTGGGAGGTATGAAAAAATGTGGGTAGCAGGCTGGCTCCGACGGACGGAGGAGCCGCAGGAGACAACAAATGCGGAGAGCGGCACCGTGACCATCGGCGGAAGCACGGCGGGCGTGCTCAGCCGGGGAGAGGAGCGCAACGTTCCGCTCGCGTCGCCGGGCGGGTATGCCTGGCGGCCGAAAAACGGCGAGCGTGTGCTGGTCATCAAGGGCGGCACGCTCGGCGAGGAGCGGTATGTGGCCGGCTCGCTGGACGCCGCGCGGGAGCAGGACGATCTGGACGACGGCGAGGTGCGCATCTACGCGGAGAGCGGCGGCGCGAGCATCACGCTGCGACGAAACGGCCATGTGGAGATCGAGGGAGATCTCTTTATCAACGGCGCAATGTATGTGCCGCCTGTAAGCTGAGGGGTGACGGGAATGGAGCTGAAGATCCGAAACGGAGACTATATCGCCGACGGCATCGGCGGGGAACGGCGCGCGGATGGAGCCGAGGCGCTGCTTGAGCGCGCGCTCTTCCGGTTGAGCGTGCGGAGAGGGAGCTTTCCCTTTCTGCCGGAGCTGGGGAGCGAGCTGTATCGGCTCGGGCATGAGAAGCCGTCGGCCCGGGCCTCTGCGGCGAAGCAGTACGCCGCCGCGGCGCTGGCGGAGGAAACGGCGCTGACGGTGGAGGATGTGGAGCTGACGGAGCGCGGGGACGGGGTCATGGCCCTGCGCGTGCTGCTGACGGCGGACGGCGAGAGCGCCGCGCTGGAGATGACGGTGAGAGGAGCGTGAGAGACGGTGAAGGAATGGACGGAGATCTATGAGCAGATGCGCGGCACGTTCGCGCAGAGAGCGGGCTTTGTGCCGAGCGAGGGCTGCGACAGCGCGGTGCGCCTCTATGCGCTCGCGGCGGAGCTGCAGTCGCTGCTGATGCAGGCAGACTGGGTGCTTGACCAGAGCTTTCCGCAGACGGCGCAGGGAATGTATCTGGACTATCATGCCGAAACGCGCGGCATCACGCGCGCGGCGGCGGAAAAGGCGGTCGGTACCCTCCGCTTTGCCGCGGCGGACAAGGTAACGGCGGCGTGCCCGATCGAAAAGGGCACGGTGTGCATGACGGCGGAGGGCGTGCGCTTTGAGACGACGGAGGACGCGGCCATTGCCGTGGGCAGCCAATGGGCCGACGTGCCCGCGCAGGCTGTGGAGGCGGGCGCGGGCGGCAATGTGATCGCGGGGACGGTCACGCTGCTGTCGGCGATGCCGGTCGGCGTGGTGCAGTGCACGAACCCGACGGCATTTTCCGGCGGCTGTGACGCCGAGAGCGACGAGGCGCTGCGCGGGCGGGTCCTGGCGAGCTATCAGCGACTGCCGAACGGCGCGAACGCGGCCTATTACGAGCAGGAGGCGATGCGCTATCCCGGCGTGGCGGTGACGGCGGCGCTCAAGGCGGCGCCGGGGTATACCTTTGCCGAGGTCAAGGCCGGCGCGCAGAGCGCGCTGGAGGCGCTGTTCACCGGCGGGCTGCTGGGAAAGAACGTGACGACGGCGAGGCTGCTGACGCTGCTTTGCGGTGTGGAGGGCGTGGAGAACGTGCATCTGACCGCACCGGCGGCGGATGTGGCGGTTGGCTCGACGGAGCTGCCAATGCTCGGCACGGTGACGCTCAGCGAGCTGACGGAGGCGTGAGGCGATGGGCTACTACAACTATCTTTGCGAGCTGTTGCGCCCGCTGCGGGTCTATCGGCTCGATGAGGGCAGCCTGAGCGGTGCGGAGCTGTACGCCGCGGGCGAGGGACTGGACGCCGCAGCTGAGGCGCTGGAGAAGGCGGCGCGTGAGGGTGTGCTGATGACGGCGGAGGGCGAGGGGCTTTCCCGCCGCGAGCGGCTGTTCTCCCGCGTCGGCGCGCGCACGACGCCGGCGCTGCGCCGGCTGGCGATCGCGTCGCTGCTGCGCGTTGGGGGAGACGGCTTCACGCTCGAGGCGGTCAACCAGACCATCAGCGGCTGCGGCGTGCGCGCTGTGGCCGCAGAGACAGATGAGCAGGGCGTGGTGCGTGTGACCTTCCCGCAGGTGGCGGGCGAGCCGGAGGACTTTGCGCGCATCCGCGACATCATTCTGGAGATCATGCCGTGCCATCTGCAGGTGGACTTTTACTTCCGGTTCCTGACATGGGAGGAGTGCGAGGCCGCCGCGTGGACATGGCAGGGCATCGAGGACGCGGGGCACACCTGGGAGAGCTTTGAAAAGGCGGTGCCGACGGTATGACGGAGCAGGAGGTCTCGGTCCGCCTGACGGAGAACGACGAGCGCCTGTACGCCTGCGCGAAGCGTCTGGAGGCGGTGGAACGCAGACAGGACGCTCTGGATAAACTGGTAACGGCGGTGGAGGTGCTCGCCGTGCGGCAGGAGAGCGTGGAGGGCAATGTGAAGGAGATCCGAAACGCGGTGCAGAGCATCACGGAAAAGCCGGGGAAGCGCTGGGAGGCGCTGGCCGACCGTGTGCTCTACCTGCTGCTCGGCGCGGTATTCTCCCTGCTGGCACAGGGGGCGGCGGCATGAGAAGAAAGTGGACATTTTCCAAGCTGCTGCTCCTGCTCGAGAGCGCGGTGGTGCTCTACACCACCTATGAGGGCTTCGCGCTGGCGCGGCTGGCGGTGGGATACGGCTATCTCGGCACGCTGCCGTGGGTGGCGGCGGCGGTGAGCGCCGCCTGGGGGGCCTACGGCGCGTCGGCGGGCTTTTATTACAACAAGGCAAAGGCGGAGAACACCGCGGGCGGCATCGTGTTTGAGTCTGCCTGCGGCAGACAGGCGCGCAGCGGACAGGACTGCGACGGATGGGAGGAGAACGGATGAAGGAGCTGGCGCTCAAGCGGCTGACAAATCTTTTTACGGTCAAGAGCATCGTGACGATCACGCTGACGATCACGTTCTGCGTGCTGGAGTGCTGCGGGTCGCTCTCGCAGGACTATATGACGATCTACACGGCGGTGATCGGGTTTTATTTCGGCACGCAGAGTAAGAAGGACGAGGATGTATAACAGTCGGGAGATCGGCGAGCTGCGCGCCGATGTGGCGGTGAACTGCCGCACGCTGATCGAGCGCGCGGCGGCGCGGGGGCTGCCGGTGCTGGTGGTGCAGACCGTGCGCGACGCGGAATACCAGCGCTACCTCGTCTCAATGGGCTACGCGGCCAGGACGGCGACGGTGCCGACCTTCCACGCAAAGGGCGTGGGGCTGGCGTTCGATATCTGCAAGAACGTGAAGGGACACGAGTACGACGACCCGGGATTTTTTACCGCGATGGGAAGGCTCGGCAAGGAGATGGGCTTCACCTGGGGCGGCGACTGGCGGAGTTTTCCCGACCGGCCCCATTTTCAATGGGACGGGGGCGGAAAATACACCTCGTCGATGGTGCGCGCGGGGCGGTATCCGCCGCCGATGCCGCGCTTTGAAGAGGAGGAAACGATGACGCAGGAGCAGTTCAACACGCTGATGGAGGGTTACTGGCGCTCGCTCGCGCAGCGCGAGCCGGCGGACTGGAGCGCGGAGGCGCGCGAGTGGGCCGAGAAAAACGGACTGATCGTGGGCGACGGAAACGGCAACAAGCAGTACCGCTCGTTCGTCACGCGCGAACAGCTGGCGGTGTTTCTCAAGCGCTTGCGGGAGCTGGAGAAATGAGAAAAAGAGGGGGAAGCCGAGTGGCTTCCCCCTCTTTTTTCTATGTTCCGTCCTTGATCATGTGGACGTTGAGATGATCATAGGTCATCTCGACGCCGTGGGCGGCAAAGGTCTCGCGGACCTTTTCGTTCATGCCGTAATAGACCGTCCAGTAGTCGGCGGCGGAGACCCAGAGCCTGACGAGGTAGGAGATGCTGCTCGCGCCGTATTCGCTGAGGACGACCGTGGGCGCGGGCTCGTCCGTCACCTGCGGGAAGGCGGCGACAGCCTCCAAGATCGCGGTGCGGACGGTCTCGGTCGGCGCGTCGTAGGAGGCGGTGTAGGTCAGGTCGACACGGCGGCGGCCGAGGGCATTGTAGTTGACGATCTTGGCGGTGACGATCTGGCTGTTGGGCACGAAGATCTCCTTATTATCCACGGTGGTGAAGGTGGTGTAGGCGAGGTCGACGGCGCGGACGGCACCCTCGATACCGTCGCAGGAGACGTAGTCGCCGACGGTGAAGGGCTTGGAGATGAGCAGCATGACGCCGCCGGCAACGTTGGAGAGCGTATTTTGCAGCGAGAGCGACACGGCGAGACCGGCAACGCTCAGCAGGGCGACGAACGAGGTGATCTCCACACCGATCGAGCCGAGAACGGCGAGCGCGAGGAGAATGTAGAGCACGGCGCGCAGCGTCGAGCGCAGATAGGTGCGGAAGGGCGCGAGACGCTCGGAGCGGTCAAACGCGCGGTCGCACAGGCGCAGGATGACGCGGATGAGCAGCATACCGAGCGCCAGCAGCAAAAGGACGGTCGCGGTGAGGTTGAGCGCCTTGTCCAGCGCGGGGATGCCGAAATCAAAAAGCTCCATAAAGGGTACCTCCTTGGTATGATAGGGAAATTTGCGGCAGAAGCTAAGGACATGATAACAGCTTTTTTACGCCGGCGCAACACCTGCGTGCCGGAAAAAAGCGAGGGGAAAGGGTGTAAAAATGCTGTTAAAAAGTTCACAAGTGCAAGTTTTCCTGCAAAAAGAAAAGGGGAATGCAGCGAAGAGCGTCGAAAGCAATTCGCGAATACGACAAAAATGGCAAAAAATTTTTGGCTACTTTTTTTTGATTTTCTTTGCTTTTTTCATTGATTAAATGGACGCTTTCCTCTATAATCTACAATGAAGCCTGTATGAGCACCTGTCGGCTGATTTTGAAAGGTTTCATGCAAACAGGGGCCCATTGGCAATAAGATACCGTAACCAATAAAAACAGGGAGGGTTTTATCTTGAATAAGGTCATGTCACTGCACGATGCCGTTGCAAAG
>OLGA01000479.1_pt1 | contig 35524 bp, 34 predicted proteins | sample 1604881 | NCBI WGS metagenome assembly OLGA01 (sample SAMEA3888896, study PRJEB22519) | human gut metagenome | biome: human gut; feature: human-associated habitat; material: faeces | place: Denmark | collected 2009 | reverse complement strand
GTATTTTCTCCGACGTACACGCCGCCGGAGAAAATGATTCCTACTTTCTTTGCGCCTGCGGGCGCAAACTCTGCGAGGCTTTTTCGGCAGAATGAAGCAGGTCATAAACGGCCTGCTTTTTTGAAACGGTGGTTAGAGAATACTAACCTGAAATGGAGGCGATTTCTATGGTACAGATGACATTGAAGATCGACGGTATGCAGTGCGGCATGTGCGAGAGCCACGTCAACGACACGCTGCGCGCGGCCTTCCCGCTGAAGAAGGTCAGCTCGTCGCACAGCAAGGGCGAGACCGTGCTCGTCACGGCCGAGGAGATCCCGGAGGATGCCCTGCGACGTGCGCTCGAGCCGACTGGCTACAAGCTCGTGTCCGTGCAGAGCGCGCCTTATGTCAAGCGCGGCCTGTTTCACCGCGGCTGACTCGCCTGCCGGTTGCGCGCTCCCGCTCCCGCGGCGCTTTCCTTTTTGCGCGGCGTGTGGTATGCTGTATCCAGAACGCAGCGCTGCACGACTTTGAACGGAGGAAACGAACATGGAGATCGGGAAAAAGATCCGCGAGCTTCGCATTGCCAGAAATCTGACGCAGGAGGCGCTGGCTGCCGAGCTGTCCGTCACGCCACAGGCCATTTCCAAGTGGGAGTGCGGCACGACGACGCCGGACATCCAGCTCCTGCCGGACATCGCCATCTTCTTTGGCGTCACGCTCGACGAGCTGGTGCGCGGCGAGGACGCGCCGCAGAGCGAGCCTGCCGCGGCGGAAGTGCAGAACGATCCTTCGTCCTTTGCGCCGCAGACTGTGCCCGCGCGGGATAAGAGCCGCAGTATCATCGGCACGGTTCTGCTGTGTACCGGCGCGGTCATCGTGCTTTTGTTCCTGCTGCTGTTTGGCAGTATTTTCTCGGGGCTTCTTTTCGGCGCGCCGTTTTTCATCTGCGGTGTCATTTGCCTTACGGCGAAGAGCCGTGTCGGTCTCTGGTGCGGCTGGGCGGTCTATGCCTGCGTTGACCTTTACCTCCGCTTTGCGACGGGCCTTTCATGGACGACCATCTTCATGACGCGCATCTGGACGCCGGAGATGAACTATATGCGCCTTGCCATCTCGTGGGTGCAGCTCCTCGGCATGCTTGTGATGATCGTCTGGACGGTGTGCTCCTACCGCGCGCTCAAGCTGAATGCCACGAAAAAAGAGATCACATGGCTCGCTGCCGGCTGGTTTGCCGCGCTTGTCGCGCTGCCGCTTCTGATGAGCTACGGCGTCATGCCGCTGCTGCTCGACGATCTCGGCAATTACAGCAACATTTCGCCATACTTCCTTCTGAATGTCGTCTACAGCTACGCGCGCCTTGCGCTCATCAATGTTCTTCTGGTGCGTTCACTCGCCGTATGGCGCTTGAAGCGGGAAGAGAAGAAAGCGGAAAAGTGAATCGAAATGAGAAAAAGCGGACCGCACTGCGGTCCGCTTTTTTGATGCAGATATGCCTTACTTCTTGCTCTTCTCCAGCGCGGCAAGCTTGAGGCAGCAGCAGAACACTGCCATCGCCTGCTCGAGCTCTTCGACCGGGGGCAGCGACGGAGCGACGCGGATGTTGCTGTCAAGAGGGTCGTGTCCATACGGATAGGTCGCGCCCGCGCTCGTCATCACGACGCCCGCCTCCTTGGCGAGCGCCAGCGTACGCTTGGCAAGGCCAGGGGCCGTGTTTACGGAGACGAAATAGCCGCCCTTGGGCTTGTGCCAGGTCGCAATGCCGAGCGGCGCGATCTCGCGCTCGAGCGTAGAGACCACCATCTCGAACTTCGGCTTTAAGATCTTGGCGTGCTCCTTCATCAGTGCGAGCGTATGCTCCTTGTTTTGCAGGAACTTCACATGGCGCAGCTGATTCATCTTGTCAAAGCTGATGGCCTGAATGCCGATAAGCTTGCACATATACTCCATATTGGCCTCGCTGCACGCAAAGCACGAAATGCCCGCGCCCGGCAGCGTCACCTTGCTCGTGGAGGCAAATTCAAAGACCATGTCGGCGTTGCCATACTTCTCGCATTCGCTCAGAATGTCGGCGAAGGGAACAAAGTCGCCGTCGAACTCATGGATGCAGTAGGCATTGTCCCACATGAGGAGGAAGTCCGGCGCGGCGGGCTTCATGGAGGCGATGCGGCGGATCGTCTCGTCGGAGTAAATGATGCCGTCGGGGTTCGAATACTTCGGCACGTTCCACATACCCTTGACGCTCGGATCCTTGATGAGATTCTCGACGATGTCCATGTCGGGGCCGTTTTCGGTCATGGGAATGGTGATGAGCTCAAAGCCGAAGCTTTCGGTGATCTTGAAGTGGCGGTCATAGCCCGGGGCGGGGCAGAGCCACTTGATGCTCTCTTCCTTGCACCAGGGCTTTTCGCTGTGCAAAAGGCCGTGGGTGTAGGCCTTGGAAACGGTGTCGTACATGAGCTGAAGGCTTGCGTTGCCGCCCACGAAGACCTGCGAGACCTTGCAGCCGAGAAGTTCTGCAAAGAGCGCGCGTGCGCTTGCAAGGCCCTTGAGCTCGCCGTAGTTGCGCGCGTCCACGCCGCTAACGATGCAGTCGGCAGGATCGCTCAGTACCGTCAGCAGACTGTTGGAGAGCTCAAGCTGCTTTTTGCCCGGCTTGCCGCGCGCCATGTTGAGCTTGAGGCCCTTGGCCTTCCAACTCTCATATTCGGCGGACACCTTGTCGTATTCCTGCTGCCATGCAGCGGCGGAAAGATCCATGTAACCCATCGTATCTTCTCCTTTGCAATTGATTACGCAATATTAAGTGAATCAATTATAGCACAGCGCGAAAACGGAAGCAAGCGCCCGTGCATAAAAATCATTTGTACTTCTGTGAGGGAACGCTTGCCCCTCATCGTTTCTGCGGCCGCGTTCTGCCGGAATCGCGGCGGTCTGTGTCGTTTCTCATTTTGGGCACTGGCGGCCTGTGTGGTCGATGGTGTAGTCGCCGCTGAGCAGGATCTTCGAGATCGGCACAATGTCGTACCCTTCGGAGAGCAAATAGTTGAGAATGTCGGGCAGTGCCTCGGGCGTGTGCTCGCCTGCGTTGTGGAAGAGAACGATCGACCCGTTCTGTACCTTGCCCGTCACGCGTTTGGTGATTTCGGCGGCGGAAATGCCCTTCCAGTCGAGCGAATCCCCGTCGGCAGCAGTTGGAACGCATTGCGAATAACCGCCTGCCGGAGCTCATACGCTTGGGTAGGAGGACGACAATATGATCATCACGAACACATTTACGACTACCGACCCCGCCGCTCGGGCCGCGCGTCAGGCGGCGATCTGCCGCCGCTGCATTCTGCTGCTGACTTCCTGCACGCAGGGGTAGAAAGATGGATGCCATCTACGCCCGACAGTCTGTCGACAAGAAGGGCAGCCTTTCGATTGAGGGGCAGATCGAGCTGTGCCGGAAGTTCACTGCGGGAGAGCCCCGCATTTTTTCAGACCGGGGCTTTTCCGGTAAGAATATGCGGCGCCCTGCCTTCGGCGAACTGATGGAAGCCGTGGAAGCGGGGGAGATCGAGCGGATCGTCATCTACCGCCTGGATCGCTTCAGCCGCTCCCTTGCGGACTTCAGCCGGATCTGGGAAGTGCTGCAAAAAAACGGCGTTGCGTTTCTCTCTGTCAGCGAGCAGTTCGACACGTCGTCGCCGGTGGGACGCGCCATGCTGAGCATCGTCATGACGTTTGCACAGCTTGAGCGCGAAACGACCGCCGAGCGCGTGCGCGATAACTACCATCACCGCGCCTCCCTCGGCGCATGGCCGGGCGGCCCTGCGCCATACGGGTATGCGCTCTCGAAGGCGGAGGTGGACGGGCGCAGCGTTTCCTCCCTGATCCCCGATGAACACGCGAAGACCGTCTGCCGGATCTTTGAGGAATATGCAAAGCCTGAGACCTCGCTGCGCGGCCTTGCGAAAGACCTGACTGCCCGGGGGATCCACGGCCCGAAGCGCGAGGCATGGGACAATGTGACACTTTCGCGCATCTTGCACAATCCTGTTTATGTGCGGGCAGACGAGGCGGTTTATTGCCATTATCTGGCGCAGGGCGTGCAGAGCCGCCAGACGAGCGCGGATTATGACGGTGAGCATGGCTGCGTGCTGATCGGAAAGCGCAGCCGCAGCGGTGCTGCGCAGAAAGAAGAAAAGCTATTATGCCTTTCTGCGCACGAGGGGATCGTCTCCGCTGCGCTCTGGCTGCGCGTGCAGGAGAAGCTCTCTTTCGCGGCGCAGCTCCCCCGCGCCAACGCCGGGAAATATTCGTGGCTGACCGGACTTCTCAAGTGCGCCAAGTGCGGCTACGCCGTCAAGATCAATTCCATCAAGGCGGAACAGCGCTGCAAATTGCTCTGCTCCGGACGCTCCAACCTCGGCGGCTGCGATGCATCGATCGATGTCGATCTGCGGGAGCTGGAGGCGTATATTGCGGGGGAGATCCAACGCAGCTTTGATGCCTGTCCGATGGAGCTGCTTCCGGCAGGAAAAGACCGCGCGCAGGCCGGGGCAATCCTGGAGATCGAGCGGAAGATCGACCGGCTGGTGGCTGCACTCGCCGAAAGCAGCGCGGTCGCCGTTCCTTATATCTCCCAGAGGATCGACGCGCTGCACGCCGAGCGCGAGCAGCTTTTGCGTGCGCCGACCCGTTCTGCACCGCTGCGGCGGTTTGATTTTCAGCGCGCGTCCTTTGACGAAAAAAAGCTCATTGCCGCCGAATTTGTCGAGCGGATCATGCTTGACGGCGAAAGGGTGCATATCATTTGGAAAGCCTGATGCGTGCGCACGCATCAGGCTTTCTGCCTAAAGGTACGGAAGATCAGGAGATGCTCAGCAGCAGGCCGGATACAGCGCACTGCGGCAGGCCGGACAGGGCGGAGGCTGCATAGTTCTTCTCGCTCGAGACAACGGAGAAGTCATCGGACTTTTCCACGCGCAGCGTGAATTCCTCTCCGTCTGCCGCAACGGGATATTGTATGCTCTTTTCGCCGCTGAGGGCAAAGGTGAGCAGGGCACGGGTCTGTGCGCTGCCGGAGGCAAGGAAGTCCTCCGGCTGCTCGGGTGCGGCGGACTTTGCGGGGCCTTCCTTTGTGGAGGAAGCGATGAGCGTGCCGCTTGTAAAGTCGAACTGATCGCCCGCGCTCAGCACGAAAACGCGCAGATCGCTGACGCTGAAATGCGAATCGTCGTTTCCGTAAACGGCGCTGCGATTGTCAAGCACAGTGACCGTACCCGCTCCATAGACCGTGCCGACGCCGCCGGTGACGGCGATGCCGGTCGCCTCGTCCAGCCCGACGGCGTATGCCGCGCCGCCGGAGCGCTGCATGGTGCAAAGGCGGGCGAGCCTTCCCCGTGCGCCAAAGTGGGAGTCAAAGGTGAGCGCGGCGCCGCAGGCGGCTGCGTCGCAGGGGAGACCGCCGTAGAGCGCGCCCTCTTCGCCGCACACAACGCCGGCGGCGGTCAGCACGGCTTCGGTGGGCTTTGCGTGCGTCAGCGCTGCATGGGAGTCGGCGTCCTGGAAGCAGACCGAGCCAAGCATGTGCGCGCCCGCGCTCGTTCCGGCAAGGAAGCCGCCGCGCGCGAAAAGATCCTGCACGGCCTGCCCGACGGCATTCCAATCGCCGTCGGCATTTTGCAGGGCGTAGATGCCAAGACTCTGGTTGCCGCCGGTGAAGTATACGCCGTGGCAGCTGGAAACGAGAGAGGCAAAATAGGCGTCGCTGCCGATGGTATCCCGGTTCTCCGCGGTGAGCGGAATGTAGACTGCTTCGAATCCTGCGTCCGCAAAGCGGTGCTCAAAGCTGCGCACAGAGGGGGTATCCTGATAGAAGTACGACCACAGCTCACGTTCGCTGCCGCTGGAGGCGCCGATGACGGCGACGCGCGGCGTATCGGGGAAGCCGCGGAAGATCGCCTGCGAGGTGGAGATGATGGAGCTGCGGTCGCCACCGATCGAGGCCGCGCCGCCGTTGGGGAAGAGAATGCCGCTGCCGCTGCCGATCGTCCCGCTGGAGGTGGGAAGCGCCTCGGGCGTAACGAAGCGCTCAGCACAGTAGGATACGCCCATGAGCGTTTCGGCCGATGCGCTGGCAACATAGACATAGTAGCAGCGCGCGGGATCCACGGCATTTCCGTCAAGATCCTTCTGCTCGGAAAGATCCAGTGAGAATTCGGTGCTGCCTGCGTTGTCGAAGCGCAGCGCGCAGCCGCTGCCGCTCAGCGCGTCGAGCGCGGCGCGGTCTGCGCCGGAGAGCTGCTCCTTTACGGCGGCATAGCCGTTTGCGGAGAGGAAAACGTAGTTCGTTTCGATCTCACCTTCGGTATCGCTTGCAAAAGTGCCGGTCAGGACGCTGCCCTCGCGCGTGAAGCTCAGCTTTCCGGCGCTCGGCGCGATGTAAGCGGTCTGCGCCGCTTTTCAAGGCTCAAAAGACCGTCGGCGCCGAAAACGGCGGCGTAGAAATAGTGCGTGCCGGGCTCTGTAAAGTCATCGCCGGTGATAAGATCCTTCTGCGCGGTGTTGAGCGTGTTGCCAACGCCGTCGCAGTAGCTGAGATCGGTCATCACATAGGCGCGGTTGGCAGGCTTGTCGAGCGCGAGGATCTCTTCGCGGGTGAGCGAAGAGAGGTATTCCCATACCTCGTCGAATTCCCGCACGCTGTAAAAAACGAGAAAGCCCTCGGCTCCGTCGAGCGTTTCCGGCGGGAAAAAGGCGACCTTGTAGCCGGAGCTTTCATCGCCCTTGCCGACCATGCGCAGCTTTGTGAGCGTGTACTCATTGAACTGCGGGTTGACCCAGGCATCGCCCTGCTTTTCGGGAGCGGCGGGTTCCTTGCTCCCGCAGGCGCACAGCATCAGCAGCAGGAGCGCGGCGGTCAGAACGGATAGGCATTTTTTCATCAAAAGTCACTCCTTTGAAAAAACGGGCGGGGCAGCATGCCCCGCCCGCGGCTTGTCGGGAAAATGGATTTAAGCCTCTGCGCCGAAGTACACGGTGACGTAGGCGGAGGACTCGCTGCCGTCCTTGACGAGCGTGATGTAGTAGTCGTCGGGGTAGTCCGGGTCGTCGTCATATTCGACCGTAACGGTGATGCCGAGATCCAGCGTGTCGACCTGAGAAGAGAAATAGTCCTGAACGGCCTGCGTCTTTTCTTCCTGCGTCATGGCGGAAACGTCCTGATCCTCCATCAGCGTGGTCTCGGTGACAAGATCAAATGCGGCGGCAAAGTCGTTGGCAAGGTCGATGGCGCTCTGCTCCATCACGAAGGTGCGGTCTGCTTCGCCGACCCACAGCACCTTTTCATAGCCGATGGTCACGAGATAGAAGTGATACTCGCCCGCCTGCTGCAAAAGAGAGGTGCCGTTGATGAGATCAACGCCGTCGCCGTAGAAGCGAATGGGATCGGCGGTGTTGCCGTCAAAGTAGCTCATCTTATCGCCGGAGAGGTTGCGGATATTGCCGTCGAGATCCAGCGCATCGATCTCTGCAAGGAAGCTGTCGGGATCGCTGAAGCGCTCGGAGGTGAAGAAGGCCTTCACGTCATCCAGCGTCGCGGTGGAGTAGCACATGGCAATGCTGAATACATTTTCGTTGTTGATCAGGTCACCCGCGGTGCCCTGCATGGAAAAGCCCTTCATAAAGCTTGCATCGTTGGTGTTCGTGCCGCAGAGCGTCACGTCCGCAACGGCGTAGGCGTCATCAAAGGCGGCGTCCTTGCTGTCGCCATCCGACTGATTGCCGCAGGCGGTGAGAGTGAGTGCGAACACAAGAGCAAGTGCCATAAGAGTAAAGAGACGTTTGCTGGTTTTCATGTTGGTTTCCTCCTGATTTTAGTTTTATTGTACGGCGTGCTGCGCCGCAGTCAACTTGTTGATGGTGATCGTCCCGCCGCTGCGCGTAAGGTGCATGACGTAGGCTGAGCCGTGCACGCGCAGCGCCCCGTCGGAGAGGGAGACCTCAAGGGCGGTGTCCTCGCTGATGCCGAAGCCCTCGTTTTCGTCCGCATCTTTCATCGCAGCGAGCAGACGCTGAAGCCGGGCGCGGCGGTTGAAGTGCTGATCGACGATGCCGCCGGGCAGAAAGCCGAGTCCGCGCGAGAGCAGCAGCTGCTCCGGCGAAACGCCGCCGTTGTCACAGTAAGCTGCCGCGTCGGTGCAGACGGGGAGAGTCAGCGTCCCCTCGTCGTCGCCGCGCACGATCATCGTGCGGCTCATGATCGCCGCGCCTGCGGAAGAGCCGCCGATCACGCCGCCGTCGGAAAGAAGGCGGCGCATTCTGCCGAGCACCGGCGTGTCCGAACCGTCCGGCTGCAAAAGAAGCCTTGCCGTGTGCAGTTGGTCGCCGCCGCTGAACCATACGCCGCTCACCCCGTCAAAAAGCGGGAGCAGCGCCTCGTCTGCGCGGTTTGTCCAACCGCTGCGGCCAAGCAGCGCGGGATCCTCTGTCAGCGGCAGCAGCACGACTTCGCCGATCCCGGCGGAGAGCAGCAGCTCGCGGTTGAATCGAAAGCTCTCCTCCGCCTCTCCGCTGGCGCAGACGGCGAGCATGACCTTGCCGCGCTTTCCGCCGCAGAGGGCGGAAAACCTGCCAAAGATGTCGGCTTTGCCCTGCTCGGTCGCGCCGATGTTTCCGCCTGCGATCAATAATGTACCGTTCATCCGAGCATCCTCCTGTATTCGTCGCATTCGCGCGCGTTGGCAAAGACAAAATGACCGGGGGCGATCTCCGTCCAGGCCGGTTTGTCCACGCTGTAATCATGCACGGACGGATTATAGGGCGTGCAGGTCTTGCCCCGCTCGGCGGCAGGATCCGGCATGGGGATCGCGCTGAGCAGCGAACGGGTGTAGGGGTGCAGGGGGTGGGCAAAGATCTCTTCGCCCGGTGCAAGCTCCATCAGAGCGCCCTTGTAGATCACGCCGATGCGGTCGGAAATGAAGCGCACCACGCTCAGATCGTGCGCGATGAACAGATAGGTGAGCGAGTGCTCTTTTTTCAGTTCATTGAGCAGGTTGATGATCTGAGCACGAATGGAAACGTCCAGCGCACTGATCGGCTCGTCGGCGATGATGAATTCCGGCTCCATGATGAGCGCGCGGGCGATGCCGAGACGCTGGCGCTGTCCGCCGGAAAATTCATGCGGGAAGCGGCTGGCAAACTCGGGCAGCAGCCCCACGCGCTGCATGACGCGGGAGACCTTGGCCTTGCGGTCGGCTTCGTTTTCGAAGATGTTGAAGTTATAAAGTCCTTCGGAGATGATGTAATCCACCTTGGCGCGCTCATTCAGGCTTGCCATGGGATCCTGAAAGATCATCTGCACCTGCTGGCGGTACTGCTTGATCTCCTCCCGGCTGAAGTGGCGGTTGACGCGCGTGCCCTTGTAGAGGATCTCGCCGCCGGCGGTGGGAATGATCTTCATAATGGCGCGGCCAATGGTCGTTTTACCGCTGCCGGATTCACCGACGAGGCTGAACGTCTCCCCGCGGTACACATCGAAGGACACACCGTTGACGGCATGAAAGACCTTTTTGCCGGAGCCGAAGTCGATCGAGAGATCCCTGACCGAGAGCAGCGGCTCGTCGCTGCGCGGCGCATACGGCTCGGGTGCGGCGGGCGCTCTGCCAAGACCGGGGGTGCGGTAGTCGCGCGGGTCGCCCCATTTCTGAATGGCCATGGGGTGCATCGTCCATGTTTTTGCCGTGTGCCCGGGAGAAACGGAAAACATCGGCGGCTCTTCCAGCCGGTCGATCTCCATGGCCTCCGGGTTGCGGGGGTAGAAGGCGTCGCCCTGAATGTCGTTGTAGAGATTCGGCGGTGTGCCGGGAATGGCGAACAATGCCTGCCCCTTGACGCCGAGCTGCGGCAGCGCGCGGAGCAGCGCGCGGGTGTAGGGGTGGACGGGACAGGAAAAGACTTCCTCTGTCGGCCCTGTTTCGATGATCTCGCCGGCGTACATAACGGCCACGCGGTCGGCGATATTTGCCACCACGCCGAGATCGTGCGTGATGAAGATCACGCTCAGTCCCATGCTGCGCTGAATATCGCGCAGCAGCCGGAGGATCTGCGCTTGCAGCGTCACGTCGAGCGCGGTGGTGGGCTCATCGCAGATGAGCACCTCGGGGTCGGCGGCGATCGCGGTCGCGATGACGATGCGCTGGCGCATGCCGCCGGAAAACTCGTGCGGGTATTTCCCGTAGCGGTCAGAGGAGATGCCGACCTGCTCCATCAGCTTTTTCGCCTTTTCCGTGGAGGCGTCCTTGCTGAGGTCAGAGTGCAGCGTGATCATCTCGCGGATCTGTTCGCCGACGGTTTTGAGCGGGTTGAGCGCCGTCATCGGGTCCTGAAACACCATGGCGATGCGCTTGCCGCGAATGGCGAGCCAGTCCTTTTCTACAAGCTGGTCGAGCCGGGTGCCCTTGAAGTCGATGCTGCCGCCGACGATCGTACCGTTTTTGTCGGTCATGCCGATGAGCGTCTTGGTCAGCACGCTCTTGCCGCTGCCGGACTCGCCGACGATGGCGAGCGTTTCGTTTTCATAGAGATCGAGGCTCGCGCCGCGCACGGCGGTGAGCGTTTTGCCGCGCAGGCTGAAATTGACGCGGAGGTCGCGGACGCTGAGAATCGTATTTGCCATAGCTGCGTTCCTCCTTAAATGTGATTGCGCGGGTCGGAGGCGTCCGCGAAGCGGTTGCCCACAATATAGAACGACACCGTGACGAACGAGAGGATGATGGTCGGATAGATCAGCTGGAAGGGATAGACCTCAAAGCTGTTCTTGCCGACGGAGACAAGGTTGCCGAGCGACACAACGTCGAGCGGAAGACCGAGGTTGATGTAGCTGAGGAAAACCTCGGAGCCGATGGAGTAGGGGATCGTCAGCGCGACCTCCATGATGACGATGCTGACGATATACGGCACGATGTTTTTCAGCAGAATGCGGGAGAGCGGCGTGCCGAGACACTGGGAGGCAATGTTGTACTCGTTTTCACGGATGGCGACAACGCGGTTTCGCACGAAGCGCGCGATGGAGAGCCAACCGGTCAGACACATGGCGAGCACGATCGTCCAGAAGCTCGGGCGCAGAATGTAGGTGAAGAGCACCAGATAGACCGTCTGCGGGATATTGGTGACGATGTTGTAAAGCTCCGTCATGAAGCGGTCGATGCGCTGCACGTAACCCCACAGCGCGCCCGCGATCGTGCCGAGCGTCACGTCGAAAAACGCAATCACAAAGCCCAGCAGCAGCGAGGTGCGCGTGCCGTACCAGGTGCGCGCCCACATATCGCGGCCGATGTTGTCCGTGCCGAACCAGTGCTCCTTGCAGGGGGAGAGGTTCCATATGGCGCTGCCGGTCTGGGCAAAGTTCGGGTTGCGGTAGCTCGTTTCCCAGCCGGGGATCAGCTCGCTGATGAGCGGGTAGAGCAGGCTCATCGCAACAAACGCGCACATGATGCCCAGCAGCACCGTGGAGCTGCGCTGTTTGAAGAAGGTGCGGAAGGTGCTGTGCCAGTAGGAGTAGTTGGAGTAGCCGGTCAGCTCGCTCTTTTCGTAGTCGAAGGGAATGCGTTCGAACATGCTCTCGCTCAGCGAGACCTTGAGATTTGGCTTTGCAGCGTTCATGACTATCCCTCCTCCTTTTCCGTAAGGCGGATGCGCGGATCCAGAAATACCATCAGAATATCACCGAGGAATACGCCGAGCACGCCCAGAGTTGAATACAGAATGACAAGCACCTGAACAAGAGAGTTGTCCATCTCCTGAATGGCTTCCACAAGAAGGCCGCCCATGCCGGGAATGGAATAGAGGCTTTCGATCACGAGGGAGCCGGAGATCGTCAGAAGCATTTGCAGGGGGAAATACTGCGCGAGAGGCACGAGCGCGTTGCGCAGCACGTGGGACTTCATCAGCTTCCAGTCGCTCATGCCCTTGCTGCGGGCGAATTTGACATAGTCGCGGTTTTCCTCGTCCACCATGAACCGGCGCAGCCAGATGGCATACCAGGCGATGCTCGAAAGCGAGAGCGAGATCGTCGGCAGGATCCAGGTGACGGGATTGCGCTCGCTGAACATCATGGGGATCTTGAAAAGACCCGTGATGGCGATCTGGAGCAGGAAAAGATAGATAAGGCTCGGCACGGCGCGCACGATGACCACGTAGCCCGTGCCCAGCGCATCCGGCAGGCCACCCTTGCCCTTGGCCATTGCCATGCCCATCAGAAGTCCGAGAACCAGCGAGATGAGCATGCTCACTACGCCGAAGTAGAGCGAATAGGGGATCTTTTCCGCCAGAATATCCGAAATGGCGCGGTGGGGCTGGAGCACGTAGGACTCGCCGAGGTCGCCGTGGAAGAGGTCGACCATGAATTTGCCGAAAAGCTTGATCGGATTGCCGACAGCGCCGATGTCCTCAAGGTACATCTCGCGCTCGGCTTCGCTCATGTTCTGGTAGTCGTCGCGCGTGAAGTAGCCGTCGGTCGGCATCAGGCGCAGCAGCAGAAATACAACGAATACCACGATGAAAACACTGAGCAGGGATTGCAAAGTCCGCTTAAAGATATATTTAGCCATGTTACCACCCTTTATATCGGTACGGCGGCGTCTCAGCCGGCATTTCTCTTGAGCAGCTGCTCATAGAACTTATCTTCCAGCTGCTTGTACTGCTCGGCCGAGATGGGCTCTTCGGAAAGCTGCATGCCCTTATACTTGAAGCGGGAGAGGCCAAAGCCGCCGCGCGGCGCGGTGAACGGGATTTCGCGGGTCATGCCGTAAGTGCCGCCGCCGCTCTCCCACGGAATGATGTAGCCGCCATTGATGAGCATGCCTTCAGCCTGGGCGAAGAGTTCATAGCGCTCGGAGGCGACGAGCTTTTCACTGGCCTCCTTCACCAGCGCGTCGAACTGCGGCAGAGAGTAGCGGCCGTCGTTGACGGCGCCGCCCGTTGTCAGACGGTCGAGCTGAGAGAGAGGATCGGCATATTTGAAGCTGTAGTTATCATAGGCAAAGTCAAAGTTGCCCGGAGCGATGACGTCGTTGTACTTGTCGCCCGTGAACTGGGAGAGGATGACCTCGATATTCTCGCTGCCAAAGACCTCTTCAAGGTTCATTTTGATGATCTGCGCCATGGAGACCTCGTCGGAGGACGCGCCGTGTACGTAGACCAGCTGGAGCGGCAGCTTACCGTCGGTCTGGAACGAGAAGGTGCGGCCCATCTTGACCTCGCCGGCGCTTGCGCCGCGAATGTTGCCGCTGCCGTCGGTCACCGCGCTGAGCGCCTTTTCAAAGTACTCCTTTGCAAGAGCGGGATCGTAGGTGGCGGCGCCGCGCTCCTTGATCTCCTTGAGGGGAGCGTAATCGGTGTAGTCGATGCCATTTTCATCGTAGCAGACGTCCTCGGGGCAGATGAGGTTGGTCAGCATATCCTCGGTGTCGTAGGGGTTGTAGAGCTGCGCAATGGTCACGCGGTCGAGCGCGTGATAGAGCGCGAGGCGGAAGTCCTCGTTCTGCACGAAGGCGTTGAACTCGCTGTTGGGGCTTTCGAAGTTCGGGAAGAACCAGAAATTGACGGAGGACTTGTCGCGCAGCGTCACATACTGTCCCCATTCGGGGTCCTGCATGTAATGCTCGACCTGATCGCCCGTGAGGGAGGTGCCGGTCAGCTCGCCGCGCTTAAACATTTCGACCGTGGCGGCGCCGTCGGTGATCTTCTGTAGAACGATCTTTTCCACGCTGACCTTGTCGGCATCGTAGTAGTTTTCGTTCTTGACCATGACAAATTCCTTGTTGCGCTGCCAGCTTTGGAGAATGTAAGCGCCGCAGTAAAGGAGCTGGTCGGGGGAGGTGCCGAACTTGGTGCCACACTGGTCGGAGAACTCCTTGTGGTTGGGCAGGAAGATCTCAGTGACGAGGAAGGATTCAAAATACGGCACGGGCGCGGTCAGCGTGTACTGGACGGTGTACTCGTCGAGCGCCTTGACGCCGACGGTGTCGTCGAACTGTGCTTCCAGCTTTTCGCGCGGGCCTTCGGGCTTTTTACTCGCCGCCAGGTTGGGGTCATCAAAGTCAACGAGCGTGTCGTAATATTCGCCGAGGCCGGCGATCACGCTCTTGATGATGGACATGTCGCTCTTGGTTTTCTTATGGTCGGCAACAAAGCGCATGCCGTCTACAAAGTCCTGTGCGGTGACGGGCGCGACCTCTGCGCCCTTGCTGTCGTACCACTTGGCGTCCTTGCGCAGGTGGAACGTCCAGACGGAGTAATCGTCGTTGTGCTCCCAGCTTTCAGCGAGCGAGGGAACGAAGGCACCAAAGCGGTCGGTCTCGATCAGACCGTCGATGACGTTGGAGATGACCTTCTTGCCCGTGGTGTCGGGCAGGTAGAAGGGAATGAGGGAGGTGACGTCGGTAGAATAAGTGCCAAGATACTCTGCGGTATTCACGCTCTTGGAACCGCAGCCGCTCAGACAGGAGACCGTCAAAAGCATTGCGAGTGCGATGGACACTGTACGGGATAGGATTTTTTTCATCATAATTCCTCCGATCGTTTATTCGAAGCGACCCTTGACGATCGCCTGACCGTTTTTGACCATTTGTCTGCCGCGGGAAAAGACGCCGTCGATGCTGAGCGCCTGCCCGAGAAGGACAAGATCCGCGTCTGCACCCTCGGCGATACGGCCCTTTTGCGCTTCCATCCGCAGCACGCGCGCGGGATTGCAGGTGATAAAGGTGAGGGCGGTTTCCAGCGGGAAGCCTTCACGCTGCACAAGATTTACAAGCTCATCGTGCAGCACGCGGCTCGTGCTGTAGCTCAGCCCTGTGCATCGGCCCTGCTCGTCAAAGCGCGGCTGACTGCCGAAAGCATCGCTCGAGAGCGTCATGCGGCTGCTGTCGGCGCCCTTGTCCATGGCGTATGCCATCAGGTGCGCCGTGCCGCCGGAGGAGGTCTCACCGGCGGTGAAATCGGCCTGCCCGCCCGCCTTGATCCACGCTATCGCTTCCTCGAGCAGCGCGCTGTTGCGCGCGACATGAGTCGGAAGAAAGGTGCTCAGAGGCACCTCGGATTCTTTCAATGCACGGAAGAGCTTGGAAAGAGCCTCTTTTCCATCGCCCATGTGAATGGTCAGCAGCCCTGCCTTGCGGCTCAGTAGTCCGCCGCGGCGAACCGCGCTTGCCAGCCGCAGCAATTCTTCATAGGTGATCTCGGAGCTGCGGTGGTCGGAGAGCGCGATCTTTGCGCCCACAACGCGGTCGATGAGAACGAGATCCCGCTCTACGCTGCCGCAGAGGGTGGGGGATGGGTAGCCGTAGGCGCCGGTGAGCATATAGCAGTCCATGCCCTCTTCCGTCAGGGCATGCGCCTTGGCATAAAGCGTTTCCAGGCTGCGGGCGATGCCGTCCGTTCCGAGAAGCCCTACGGCGGTGGTGACGCCAGCGGTGGTAAAATCCGTCAGGCGGGATTCCGGCGCGCGGGAGGAAAAGCCGTCCTCACCGCCGCCGCCCGTGATGTGAACGTGCAGATCAATGAATCCGGGGACGAGCGGTTTGCCTGCCGCGTCGACCGTTTGCAGCGTGGGAAAGCGAGAGGGGATCTCCCCGCAGGGAGCGATGAGGGCGATCTTTCCGCCCTCGAGCAGCACGTCGCGCATGCCCAGGTGGCGGGGGGCGTAAACGTCTGCATTCTGGATCAGTGTTATCATTTCAGATGCTCACTTTCTTCTGGAATTTCTCCGCTCATAAAGCGGGATACGCTCAGCTCCTCGTCCAGGATCCGATCGAGCGCCGGGCCCATTTCCAAGGCGATGCAGGAGGTGAGCACGTTGATCAGCGAGATCGGCGCGGTGAGCGAGTTGAAGAAAAACTTGGTCTTGGTGCCGCAGATGAAATTGAACGGCCCGTCTGTGACGGCGGGGGAGGCGCTGCTGTCGGTGATCGTGATGATCGTCGCCCCGCGATAGGCGGCGTAACGGGCCACGTTGGATACCGGCTCATAGTACGGCGGGAACGAAAAGAGCACGATCACGTCGTTTTCGTTTGCCATAGAGAGCGAGGTTTTCACCGTGTCGCTGTCACCGAGCTTGAGACTTGACGCCTTGATGCGAAGGTAGTTCAGGCGGTGGGCGAAGTAGTCTGCCATCACCTTGGAAACATCGTGACCGAAGAGCAGCACCTCGCGCGCGTTCATTAACGTCTGTGCGCAGTCGAAGATCTGTTCCTCTCCGATCGAGGCGGCCAGCGCGGTGATCCCCTGCTGCTCGGCTTCGAACATCGAGCGCAGCAGCGCGCCGCGGTCGCTGCGGGAACGATCGTCCACCGTTTCCAATGTGTAGCTGCGGTCAAAGGAGTCCTTCAGCCGTTCGCCGACGTAATGCCGGAACACCTCTTTCATCTCGGCATAGCCGCTGCATCCGAGCTTGCGGCAAACCTTGAGCACGGAAACCTCCGTTACGCCGATGCGCTCGGCGGTATTGCGCAGGGTGTCGTAGCAAACGGCCTCCGGGTGGTTGAGCATGTATTCGAAGATACGCGTCTGCGTTTTCGTCAGAGTATCGCTCAGCTCAATCATTTGCTGCACAGTTGGCATGAAAGCTCACCACCTTAGTAAAGTGTATGCTATATTTTTACCACAAGAAAGCAGCTCTTGCAATATAAAAATTCATAAATAAAGCATTTGGTGAATAGAATTTACAATTTGTATAGTGCAAATGATATCGTTTGTTTTAGAAAAAAGAAAAAACACACAGATGAGTGAAAAGTGCCCGCTTTTCACTCATCTGTGTGCATTCAAGAGAGATGCAAGTATACCTAATGGCAAAAGATATACATTGCTATGCTATGGGTGTGACTATCATAACGTATTATTTCGCATTTTGCACGTGTTATCGTATAGAGGCAGCACATTACTTTCCTGCATTAGTGCATCGGTGCACCGGTGCTACAATGCACAAAACAAGCGGCTGCAGATTTGCTGGAATTTGTTGTATTTGCATAAAACGCATGATAAAATACCGAGTGTGGCAAGCGGCCTGACAGACACCGCCTGCCCGCTCCACGCAAAACTGGAGAAAAACAAATCGACAAAAACAGAGAGAGAGGAAATCTATGAGTATTTTAACCAACCCCGTGACCATATCGGTCATCGTGCTGTGCGTACTCAGCCTTCTGAAGCTGAACGTCCTGCTCGCCATGCTGGTCGCCTGTATTGCCGGCGGTCTTGCCGGTGGTATCCCCATCTACGCCGCTAAGGGCGATAGCGTTATGAGCCTGCTCACGTCCGGTTTCTCCGGCAACGCGACTACCGCTCTTGCCTACATCCTGCTCGGTACCTTCGCTACGGCGATCGCTACCACCGGCCTTGCCGACATTGTCTCCAAGAAGCTGAGCAAGATCATTGGCACCAAGAAGCTCGTGCTTCTCGGCATGATCACCCTGATCGCCTGCCTGTCTCAGAACCTCATCCCCATTCACATCGCTTATATCCCCATCCTGATTCCTCCCATGCTCGTGCTGATGAACAAGATGCGCCTCGACCGCCGCGCTGTGGCTTGCTGCCTTGCCTTCGGTCATAAGGCTCCCTACATTGCCATTCCCTTCGGCTTCGGTTTGATCTTCCAGACCATCATCAGCGACAACCTGACCGCCAACGGCATGGAAGTCACTGTCAACGACGTTGCCAAGGTCAACTGGGTGCTCGCCGTTGCCATGATTATCGGTCTGCTGATCGCCGTGTTCGTGCTCTATCGCAAGCCCCGCGACTATCAGATGATCGAGGCTGATACCTCCGCGTCCGACGCTGTTACCGGCGAGCTCGGCTACCGTCACTTTGTGACCATGGCTGCTATCGTCGTCGTCGTTGTCGCTCAGGTCCTCACCGAAGACCTCGCTCTGTCCTCCCTTGCCGGTCTCGCCGTCATGATCGTCTTCCGCGCCATTCCCTGGAACGAGATCGACGAGCAGCTCGCCGGTGGCGTGAAGCTCATGGGTCTGATCGCTTTCGTTATGCTCATCGCCGGCGGTTATGCTACCGTCATCAAGGCGACCGGCGGTGTCAACGAGCTGGTTGAAGCTGGCGTTTCCGTCATGGGCGGCAGCAAGCTCGTCGCTGCGATCGTCATCACCCTCATCGGCCTTCTGGTCACCATGGGCATCGGTACCTCCTTCGGTACTGTCCCCGTTCTGGCTGTCCTCTTCGTGCCCCTCTGCGAGCACATCGGCTTCTCTCCCGCTGCTACCATCCTGCTGATGAGCGCTGCTGCGGCTCTCGGTGACGCCGGTTCCCCCGCGTCCGATACCACCCTCGGCCCCACGTCCGGTCTGAACGCCGACGGTCAGCACGATCACATCTGGGATACCTGCGTGCCGACCTTCATCGCCTTCAACATTCCTCTGATGATCGCTGCGGTCATTGTTTCGCAGTTCATCTAAGACTTAGATCCTGTTCGTCTGTCTGTGTGCCGGCGGTGTTCAGCCGTTCAAGAATGAGCTGATAGCCGCCGGTACCGAATTGCAGGTTTGTGTTGACACGCGTGATGGTACAACTGCTGGTTGACAGCTGCGAGCGCACAGCGCCGTAGGTGCAGCCGTCCGACAGCATTCGTGCAACTTGCAGCCTCTGCGAAAAAAGGGACAATTCCTGACGGGTGAAGAGGTCACCGAAAAAAAGATGGCACTCATCTTCGCTGCGAAGGCTCAGAATGGCGCGGTACAGGTCATCTATCGCCTCGCTCGGCGGAAGTTTGATCGACGGCATAGCATTCACTCCTTATCATTTCTAAAAAGTTATTTGACTGTGAAGCCTATTGTAAGTCGAAAATCCGCGTTCATGTCAAGAGACCGTTTTTTTCGTTTCACGCGCTACAGATAAGCTCACTTTACCTTTTGCCGATATTTTGCCAAAAGGTGGAGTGAGCTTTATCTTTATAAAAAATGAATTTGAAATTCTCTTGTTTGCATGATAAAATACGAATAAGATACTGTACGCCTGCTGTTATCAGAGATAGGAGAGAAAAATAAAATGAGAATCGGTGAGGCATCTAAACGTTCCGGCGTTCCGGTCTCCACGATCCGCTATTATATCCGCAGAGGATTGATCGTACCAGACGGCGAGGGAACGCAGTACCTTTTCGATGAACAGGACTGCCATACGTTAGAGAGAATCGTGCAATTCAAAAAGTGGGGGCTTTCCCTCGAAACGGCGCACAGGCTGCTCTCGCTTGAGCGCGTGTCGAGCGGCGTGGAGCAGGACACGGTGGAGGACTGCGTGGCGCTGCTGCGCACACATCAGAAACGGTTAGAGGATCAGCGTGTGCGGTATCAGCACTACAAAGAAGAGATCAACGAGTTCATTGATGAGCTGAACCGCCAGGCGGCGGTGCCGCATGGCAGCGCTCTTGCGCCGACCGGCGTGCCGCTGCGCGCGCTCTCACTGCTGTGCTGCCCGCGCTGCGGCGGCGCGTTCCAGATCAGCAAGGCAGATATGGATATGTCCGCTATTTTTTCCGCCGACCTCCACTGTAGCTGCGGCTACCGTGCGGAGATCCGCAACGGGATCGTCTACGCCGAGTGCGAGGAAAAGTACCCCTTTGACGAACCGGACATTGACCGCGAACTGTACCGCAGCGCGCCGAGCGAGCTGGTGTCATTGATCCAGAAGTCTTACAACTGGATGGGGACGCGGATCAAGGAGCTTTCCCTGCCGAGCGGCAGCGTTGTGATGGAAACGCACCTGAACTCGTTTTTCGCCCTTTACAAGAAGCTGACGCAGATCGATCCAAGCAACATCTATGTGGTGCAGGACAAGTTCCCCGCGATCATTGAGCTTTATAAGGGCTACATCGACCGTCTGCCCGCAAAGCCGGAGATCCTTTACATTGCGGCAGCGGACAACACTACCTTTCCGCTGCGAAAGGGCTGCGTCGACCTGCTGATCGACTATTGCAGCACGAACGAATACGGCATCTACGCCGGCGATTTCTATCTCGATCGGATGCGGCAGTATCTCAGGCCCTCTGCCTCCGTGATCGGCACTTATTTCTACTTTGACCCCGACAGCCGCTCGCTGCAAAAGCTGCGGGAAATGTACCCCTTGAACGGAGAGAAGAACTACACCCGCGATTATTTCAAAAGCGGTATCCGCTCGCACTACCACATTGCCAAGCAGGCGGAGATCGGCGTATCGACCGACTCCGGCGATGGCATGACCTTCGATTTCCACTGCACGGGCGACGCGCTTTACATGAGGAGCTTTTTGCTGCACCCTGCGGAACGGCACCGGCCGGAGCGGGAAGAGGAGTAAGGGGATAATTGCATTTCAGCATGAGAAAAAGTACAAGGAGAGCAAGCACGAAATGGGCTTGCTCTCCTTACTTTAGTTAGAAAGCTGCCGCAGCACTGCTTTTAACAACTGGTATACCCTGTCGATCGAGGAAAGATTTACGTTTTCTTGAACTGTATGCGCATAGCGAATGGTTGGGCCGATAGAAATCATTTCCTGAATGAAGGGGCAACGTTCCTGGAGAATGCTGCATTCAACACCGGCATGAACATTTTCCATAATGCAGGGCTGCTGAAATAATGATTGGTAAGTTTGTGCAAACAGTGCGTGCAGCGGAACATCTTTTGCAGATTCCCAAGGCGGATAGTAATCCTGCTGAGAAGATTGAAACGATGCGCGGTCAGCGGTGTGAACGACGAGGCCTCTTCCTTCGCTGAGCAACGCCTGAGAAGAAGCACGCAGGCTTTCCACAATTTCAACATTATCGCCAAGCTGACGGACAGTGGCTAAATTGCTGGAAAGCTGGATTATTTCCGGGGTACGCTGCAATACACCGTGAGGCAGGGCGGCAAGCGTAGAGAGCAGTTGATCGCAGAAGGAATCCGTATATGCTTGCTTGCAGATCGGTGCCTCAAATGAAGTCTGAAGAAGAATCCCGTGATCCGCAGATTCTGCCTGAGCGGTGATTGCGCTGGCGGCAAGCTTCCATTCTTCTTCTGAAGATGTATCGCCGACCTGAATGAGGGCTTCTGCGCAAACTGGAATCGCATTGGAACGTGTACCGCCGTGCAGTTCGAGCAATTCCCAGTTTGAAGCGGGGCAGCTGCGAAGCCAGCGAACCAAAATCTGAATGGCATTGAGGTGCGGGGTTCCAATATCAAGACCGGAATGGCCGCCCTTTAGGCCGGATACAGAGAGCTTGAGGACCTTGGGGTTATGAAACCGCGACTGCTTATGACATTCAACGGAGGCATTCAAAATGATGTTGAGACCGCCTGCGGCGCTGATGGTGAATGTCCCTTCTGTTTCACTGTCCAAATTGATCAGCCGCGTACCGGAAACAAGAGATGCGTCCAATTCTTTGGCACCGGTCATACCGGTTTCTTCGTCTACTGTAAAAAGACCCTCGATATTCTGTACCGTGTCGTCTTCCATCAGTGCGAGGATCAGAGCCATTCCGATTCCGTTATCTGCGCCTAAGGTCGAACCGACTGCGTGGAGACATTCATCAGTTTCGCGCAATGATACGCCCTTTTGATAAGGAGTTCCCGTCGATTCCCATACCATATCCATATGAGCTTGGAGAATTGTAGGCGGCGTTGCTTGGGAAATCGCTTTGCGGAGAACCACGTTTCCGCAGCTGTCCTGATCAACTTCCAGACCGAGGCGCTTTCCTGTTTCGATTAAATACTGCGCTACGTTTGATTCATCGCCGGAGCGCCGGGGAATGCTGCAGATTTCACGGAAGTAAGAAAGAACGCGCTGCATGCTGTCCATTAAACTGCACCAGCCTTATTCTGGAGCTTCCGGTTCTGGAGCTTCTGGCTTACAACGTACAACACCATAGCGACTGCAATGCAGATCAGGGGAACGGGGATCACATCACCCACCGCGACAAACCAACCAAGACCCACGGGGCGAGCCGTCATGGTAACGCCGACAAACGAAGCCACAGCCCACGACACAATGGCGTCCCACTTGATGCCCTGAGGAACGTCGCCGCCGTCATAGTTTTTCCGGTTGCAGATATAGAAGTCAGCAATCAGGATACCGCCGATCGGGGTAATGAACACGCCTAACAAGGAGAGGAAAGTCACAAAGTATTTATACAAGCCAACTGCAGCAATTGCAGTGCTAATCAAACCGACAATGAGGGTCAGGCGCATGCGGGGGACTTTGCTGATACCGTCCAGAGTATTCATAAGACCCAGTACGCTGGTGTACAGATTGTTGTCGTTCGTGGTCCACTGACCGATGATCAACACAAGAGCGCCGAACAGGCCCAAGCCGAGGGACAGAATCATAATCTCCACGATATTCCAGTTGTGGAAAGCGTAGTTGAAGAATGCGCCGCACATCAAGATGGGAATGTATCCCCAGCAATGACCGATGCTTACGCCGATCATGCAGTCCCGCTTGGACTTAGAGAAGCGGCTGAAGTCACCTACCATTGTAACACCTACGGCAAAGGAACCGACGACGGCGGCGATGCCCATGGGAATGGTAATCGGCGTGCTGACCGGCCCGGCGTTCCAGATGTCGCCGAAAGAAATCATGGAGCTTGTTTTCCAAACGGCAATGACGCAGAGAACCGCAAGCAGCGGCAAGCCCACTTCGCTGAGAAGCTTGATCGCCTTAAATCCGAAAATGGCGGTCAGCGACATGGTGATACCGCCGATAATTGTAAAAATCACAGAATTGACAGAGCTTCCGTTAACGTGCTTGATGACAGAAGCAATCGTTGTACCGAACAGGTCTGCCTGAAATGCGTACCAACCAAAGTTGGAGATGCAGAGAATAATGCCGATGATCTTGGCACCCTGTATACCAAAGGAGCGGCGACAGGTAAAAGAAGTAGAAAGATGGGTATGCGCGCTAACAAGAGCATTGAGAGTACCGATGATGGTGATGATAATAGATCCGATTATGCTGACTAAAAGCATATCCCGGAAAGAGAGACCGTCGGCAAGCACACCGCCGGTAGCTAATCCGCTCAGGCCAAATCCCGCGCCAAGCCATACCATGCCCTGCTGATACCAAGTTTGTCTGGCGGTTTCGGGGACTGGAGTTTTTTCGTAGTCGTTGTACTTTTCTTCCAACGGAGCCTTGGTTGCAGTGTTATTACTCATATTATTGCCTCCCGCAATACGTCATTTGGCTATTTCTGTCTCATATGATGATTCTTCCCTACTGTGATCGAATCTACTGCTTGGGTTTGAATTGTACCGAAATAGGCCGCCCTTTGCAAGATGTTGGCGTAAAAAGAGTGCTTGTCCATTTCGGTACAAATTCATTCCCTAAATCATAAGAGTTCGTTGCAGGTTTGTGCGATCAGTCCTGAAGGAAGACGCAGTCCATATCAAATCCAAAGAATCGGGGATTAAGAATCTCCAATGCGCGTTCGCGCGTCCAGAGCTCGTGGCAGTGGAAGCCGAGAACGGCAACCTCCATTCCCTCGACGCAGTTCGGATTGGTGATGGGGTAGCCGGTAGCTTTTTCCACCACGCAAATGAGATCCGGACAAGTGAGATTTACCTTGTCGTCGATCCACATTACCATGTTCTCGTTCTTGTACCAGATTTTTGAAGTCTGGTGTGCAAAAGCGCCTTCGCCGGCAATGTGAATCGTGCCAACGGTAAAGCCCTCCTTGATGCCCCATTCGGACTCGCCGGTGACGGTTCCCTGGAAAAGCAGCTTACCCTTTCCGGTGTCCAGGATCGCCTGAATGGGATCGGAACCGCGCTCAACGGCTTCTCTTTGGGCACGACCAACAGTAGCTGCATACGTCAATGCATTGGGAATGACTGCGTGACGCAGCTTGTCGCCCTTGATCGGGTGATCGGTCATACCAACCAAGCCGCCGGATCCGATTGCCATATAGCGGGAGAGCGCTTCTGCGCGAGCATCATTTTCTACGTTTGTGACGATCGCCATGTCGCCGAATGAAGTACCGACGGAGAAAGGCGTGATGGGATTTTCCGTCACATAATAAGTGGAAAACTGAAGCTCCGGCACTGCGCGGCCGGCTGCATCTGCATCGACAATGTATTTGCCCGTACGAGCTGCGGCGGCCATGACTGCGCCGGTGTTTCCGCCACCATACTCAATCGAAACAAGGCCTTCGAACTGAACGCCCATGTACTCTTCCAGAGCCTTCACCGACGTGGCAATCTCGTCTCCGCGTTTCTGGCTGGTATCGCCCTTGGGGACGATAGAACCGCAATAATAAGGATTGGCATAGTAGCTGTTATCGTTGATTTCATCGAAGGAGAGCAGTTTGAACTCGTGCCCGGCGTTCCAGGCTTTTTCGACGGCCTCTAACCCGCTCTCTAAAGAGCCGCCGCCGCCTGTACCAAGAATGGTGCAGCCAACCAAAGTGTCCTTGATTTCCTGAAGAGTTAGTTTTTTCATAAAGAAGCACCTCCAAAATTTGTCTATTTTGAATAATTCCCTTGCGGATTGCTTGACAAAATTATAAGATATATGCAAAGGCGCTTCAATGTGCCATAGTACAAAATTTGATTTAAATTTCTGTAATTTTTATAATTTTCCATTTATTCTGCAAGTATAATTTGACATCTTGGGAAGGCTTGATTATACTGATGCATAATTAAAGGCAAGGAGGTGCTTGTTGTGAGCGTTACGGTAAGCGATGTTTTACAGCTGGATATTCTTAACTCTGCCAAGGTAATTGCAGGGAAGAATGGGCTTGACCGGGAGGTTTTGCGGATCAACTTTACAGATTGTCCGATCAATCCCCTTGTGGATGCCGACTTGATTATAAGCGGAGATGCTTTTATCTGTAGCTTCTATATGAATAAAGATATGGAGGCAAAGATATATGATGCAGTTTCGTTTTATATTCAAATGGGAAGTGCTTGTTGCATTGCGCTGAATGAGTTTCTGCCGCAGTTTCCGCAAAGTGTGATCGAACTTGCCGATTCGCGGGATTTCCCGATTATTCACATTGATGGGACAGTTCCTTACGGTGCGCTCATACATGACATTTCTGAACTCATCATATCAGATCAATCAGAGTTATTACTGGAAAATAAAATTTTCCACCTGCTGAGCAAGGAACTTTCTGATGCTGAGCAGCGCAACATTTACCGGCACCTTGCACCGCATGTTCAATCTGACTACATCGTTGTGCATGCGACCTTTCAGGGCCTGAGTCATCGGCGGCTTCAAATGCTGAAGAAAGATGTGGCGATACAATTCAAAGTGCCTCTTTTTAAATATTTGGAGGGAGCCTTTTTTGTGCTGCCTTGTCAGGGGCAGAGGGAAATCAACAATATACTGCAGCAGATGACACCGATTTTTTCTTATTATGCGCCAGAACATTCCATGGGGTACAGCTCGGTTGCGGCGGGAGTAAAGCAGTTTTCTTCTGCATTTCGCCAGGCCCTTTCGGCGGACGAAATAGGAGAAGTATTGGGAAAATCTCCAATGGGATATGATGCGCTGTCCGTCTATCAGTTGCTGCTGCCGCTGAAGAATCATCAAATCCTGAGGAATTTTTGCAGCAGCATTCTTGACCCGCTAATAAAGCAGGATTTCTTGGAAACGGTTTCTGTATACCTTGAATGCAACGGAGATGTTAAAAGAGCGGCAGGCAAGGTGGGAAAGCATGAAAATACAGTCCGATTTCGGATCGGTCAGGCAAAAAACCTGCTGAATTTAGATGACTATGAATTTATTGAAAAAGTATCCATCGCGCTTAAAGCGAGAGATATTTTCGGGCAGCAGATGGGGGACGACTAAGACTCTGTTAAGGAAAATATGAATCCGGCGACGTATCTGCAACAATTGGATTTTGAACCTGCCTTCTGGCCCGGATAACCGGCAGAAGGCGCGCGTATCGCTTGCGCCGCGGGCGCTTCCAGGCGCTGCCAACGCTTCCACATCCCACTGAATCGGCTCCATGCCGATCGAGCGGATGGCGGAGATCACATGGTCGTCATATTCGCCGAACGGGCAGCGAATGAGCGTCGGGCGAACGCCGGTCAGCGCTTCGATTTTGTCGTTGCAGGTATTCACGTCCGCAATGATCGCGTCAGCGGAGAGAGCATTGAAATGGTCGTGCGCGTTGGAGTGATTCATCAGCTCGTTGCCGCTTTCGACGATGGCTTTCGCCTGCTCGGGGTACTGATCCGCCCAGTTGCCCACGACGAAAAAGGTGCACGTTACGCCGTACTCGCTCAGCACGTCAAGAATTTTCTGCGTGTTGTCTGCGCCCCAGGCTGCATCGAACGAGATGGAGCAGACCTTCTGGTCGCGCTGCACACAGTAGATGGGCAGCTGCCGCGTTGCAGTCGACGCACTGACGGCGGCAGGATAATTGACGGCGGCGAAGATCGCCGCCGCGGCCAGCCCCGCTGCGGCCAGCGTCAGCCATTTGCGCTTGAGAATGAGAAAGCGCGGCGGCTTTCGTTCCGCTTTTTGTGCCCGGTTGCGTTTGAAATGAAAAAACATCAGCATATCCTCCCAAGATTCTTTTGGTAGAGGGTATGCTGATGCTTTTTATATCATGCGGCGGGACTTGCCTGCGCGGTGCGATGATGCGCAAAAGACCCCTGCCGTCCCCAAATGGCAGGAGTCGTCTGCGTGATTGTGTGTGGGCGCGCACGCGCCCTGGTATCATAAAGCCGCGAGCGGCTCTATCATCAAGCTTCGTTTTCGAGCATTCGATAACCCACGCCGATCTCCGTGAAGATATATTCGGGCGAGGCGGGGTTTTTCTCGATCTTGCGGCGGATATTCGCCATGTTGACGCGCAGGATCTGGTTGTCGGCCTTGGCCTTGGGCCCCCAGATCTGCTTGATGAGGTAGTCGTAGGTCAGTACCTTTCCGGCATATTTGCCGAGCAGCGCCACGATCTTGAATTCGTTGAGCGTCAGGTGGACGTCCTGCCCGTCGACGAGCACATGGTGCTTGTCGTAGTCGATCGTGAGGTCCCGGACGGTGAACTTGCCTGACTGGGCGATCTCGCCGTTGTCGAGCGGCGTGCGCGTGTGGCGAATGGCCGTGCGGATGCGCGCGAGCAGTTCACTCGTGCCGAACGGCTTTTCGATGTAGTCATCCGCACCGAAATCGAGTGCCGTGACTTTGTCGCTCTCGTGCGTGCGTGCCGAAACGACAATGATCGGCAGATTCGACCACGCGCGAACCTCTTTGAGGATATTCATTCCGTCCATATCGGGAAGGCCAAGGTCGAGAATGATGAGATCGGGGCAGTGAGAGGTGATCATCGAGATCGCCTCGGCACCCGTCTGCGCCATAAGAACGTCAAAGTCGTTTGCGGTGAGAACCGTCGAAATAAAGTTGCTGATGTTCTGTTCGTCCTCGACAACGAGGACCTTATCCTTCAATTTCACTGTTGATGCCCTCCTCCAGCGGCAGATAGAAACGGAAGCACGCTCCGCCTGATTCCAGATTTTCTGCGGTCATCGTGCCGCCGTGCGCCTTGACGATGGTATAGCACACGGAAAGGCCGATGCCCATGTTCTTCTTCATGTCGAAATTGTTGTGCGATACGCCGGAAAGCCCACCGTCGAAAATCGTCGGAAGCTTTTCCTTCGGAATGCCGATGCCGTTGTCGCTGATGGCAAAACAGGCGTTGCTGCCCTCGCGCGAGAGCTGAAAACGGATCTGCGTGACGTTGCCGCCGTGAATGGCGGCGTTTTCCAGCAGGTTCATCATGACCTGACGAATGAGTGTTGCGTCCATCGGCACCATCAGCACCTCGTCCGGCACCTCAACGGTAACTTGGATATTGGGGAAGCGCTTGGTGAATTTGCTGACCGAAACGGCAACGATTTCTTCCGCTGCCTCGCATTCCTTTTCGATCTTGGCCTGGCCGCCGCTCATGCGCGTGATGGAAAGAAGGTTCTCCACCATACGGATAAGCCACTGGGCGTCCTCGTTCACATCTTCAAGAAGGCGGCGCTTCTGCTCGGGGGAGAAGGAATCCTCGTTGTCAAGGATCGCCGCCGTGTTGCCGACGATGCTGGTGAGCGGCGTGCGGATATCGTGCGACATGGCGCGCAGGAGATTGGCTCGCACGGCTTCCTTTTCCGTTTCGAGGCGCAGCTTTTCCTGCTTTTTGATCTGCGTGTTCATCGCGCTGATCATGATGGAAACGGTCAGCATGGCAAGGAAGGTGAGCGGGTAGCCGGTGATCGTAAAGTTAAACGCCCAATAGGGGTAGGTAAAGACGAAGTTGACGAAGAGAACGGCCGATACCGAACTGAACGTGCCCCAGAAAAAGCCCTCTGTCCAACGCGAGATGCACGCGACCGCCAGCACAAAAATGAGGTTGACGTAGCCGCTGCCGTCGTCGAGTCTGCGCAGCAGTGTGCAGAGGATCGTCGCGATTGCCAGAATTGCCACGGTGAGCAGAAAATCGTAAAAATGGCGCAGGTGCTTGGGCTTTGTTTTCATATTGCTGCCCTTTCTCGCTTGATTATTGGCGCGAAGAAAGCCTCCGCATACTATTCGCACCTATTATACCATACGAGCCGCTAATTTTGTGCTAAATCGAATATTTTTTTGCAGCAAAAAGGACGGCCTTGGCCGTCCCTTTTGCCGTATAAAGGAAGAAGCGGAATACAAACTTAAATCTTGCGAATGCTGACGTTTGTCACGTTCGCCATATTGAAGCCGGGCTGCTGCGCGATCGCCGCCATGATGGCGACCTTGACCTCGTCCGTCAACCCGTCTGCGGGGACGGCAGGGGCTGCCGGAACGACAGGCTCAGCCTTCGGCGGTTCGGGGCGGGATAAGATTTTGCCCATGAGCAGCGTCAGAAAGATGATGCAGGACAGACCTACAAACGTGACGCCCATGCCCATGACAACAACAAATGCGCTGGATACTTCCATCGGTGGATACGCTCCTTTTATGTAATCTGGCGCTATTATAGCGCACGGAGAGAACATATCAAGCGTTTGGAAGCGGCCTTAACACCGGCTTAACGAGAGAGGTTTTTCCTTTAACGGCATTTTTATCAATGCTTGTTTTCCGCTAAAGAAAATACCTCAAGGGTATCGCCGTTCACGCGGAAGCGAACGTCCCAACCGGCAAAGCTCATGCCGTATTCGCGTGCGGGGTCGTGCTGATATTGCGGGCGCGGATCCTGAGCAAGCACACCGAGCAGCGCCTCGCGCTGTCCCTCTGGGATTTTAGAGAGAAGCTCCGGCGGGCAGCGGACCGCGATCGTTTCCTTTGGCAAGGGAGCAAATCCGCCGAGCGCTTCGGGGTGCGCGTCGGCATAGGGGAGATAGGGCTTGATGTCGTAGATAGGCGTCAGGTCCATCAGGTCGGCGCCTGAGACAAGCAGAACATCGCCAAGCCCGTCCTCGTGCTGCACACCCTCCAGCTTGACGCAGGAAAGGCCGAGGGCGTTCGGGCGAAACGGTGAGCGCGTGGCGAACACGCCGACGCGTTCGTTGCCGCCAAGCCTCGGCGGACGGACGGTGGGCGACCAGGTGTCGCGCACGGCGGCGGAAAACTGCCAGATGAGCCAGAGATGTGAAAATCCCTCGATGCCGCGCAGCGCATCGGCATTGCGGAATTCCGGTTCAAAGACGATCTTTGAGCGCAGCTCCGGCACAAGTCCGCTCTGGCGCGGAATGCCGAATTTTTCGGGAAAGTCGGAGCGGATCCTTGCGATGACCTTCATTGTGTGCTGTTCCATACGATGTTCCTCCCTGAAAAAGAAAGGGCGCTGCGCGCCCTTTTTCCGATACTGCCGTGTTTGGCTTACGAGATCTTTCTGATGAAATTGCCGCCGATGCGAACGCCCTCCTGCACGATAAAGAATGCGTGCGGGTCGATCTCGTGTACCGTTTCCTGCAAGTCTGCTGTCTCGAATTTCGACACGCAGACGCAGAGCACGCGAATGTCGCTGCCGGTGTAGGCTCCCTTGCCCTCCCAGTAGGTCAGGCCGCGGCCAATGCGGGACATGATGCGCTGCGGCAGCGCGGGGTCAGTGTCCTTGGTGAAGATAAGCACCTGCACGTTGATGTTCTGCTGATGTCCGCGGTCGATAAACAGCGCGCAGAACACCGTGTAGATGACCGAATAGATGGCCGTGCGCAGGTCGAAGAGGAACGCGCAGGCAACGTAGAGCATGATGTTAAAGCCCAGAGAAAAGCGCCCGACGGTGAAGCGGCTGCCGCGCTTGGTCAGGCACAGACCGACAACGTCCAGTCCGCCGGTCGAGCAGCCGCAGGTAAGGGCGAGACCAAGGGCGAAGCCGCAGAGAATGCCGCCGACAAGGCACGAGGCGAGCGGATCTTCCAGAATCGGCACGGCGGGGGAGCGTACCACGCTCAGGAAGAACGACGACGCGCCCACACAGATCAGCGTACGCAGCAAAAAACCGCGGCCGAGGTCGCGCCAGGCGAGATACAGCACCGGAATATTGATGAGAAAGTAAAGAATACCGGCGATGTCCACGCCCGCGGGCAGATCAAGATGCTGCATGAGCAGTGTACGAATGACCTGGCTGAGACCGACCACACCGCCGGAATAAAGCCCCATCGGCACGATGAAAAGGTTTACGCCCAGCGCGTAGAGAAACGTTGCAAAAACCGCGATCAGGACGCGCACCCATTTGTTTTGCAGTGCTTTGTGCAGCATGATCTTTCCTCCTCGTTTTTGTCGCACCGGCCGCTGCTTATGTGTCGGCGCGGGTTTCAGTTCCAAATCTTCTCTATTTTATTATAGCCCATATCGCAGACATTTGTAAAGCCTTCTGCGCGCGCGGGAGAGCGTGCGCGAAACGGTAGACTTGTCCCGCCCGATCGCTGCGGCGATCTCGCTTACGGTCATGTTTTCCTCGTAGCGCAGGCGCAGCAGCTCGCGCTGGCGGGGTGTCAGCTCTTCTTCCCGCGCGAGGCGCAGGTTGCGCTTGAGGCGCATAAGGTCGCTCTCGTTGTCTCCGGCGTGCGCGGTGAGCCAGGCGGTCAGATCGCCGTAGATCTCATTGTTGCGTATTTTATAAGGTGTACTTTTCACTACGGTAATATCCCCTTTCGTAATAGTGGCGCGTCAGCTCCGCAAGCTCATGCGACTGGCGCTGAAGCTGCTGCAGCTCCAGGATCCGCCGCTTGAAGTGCTCACGCTCGTCCTTCGTCGGGGCGGCCTTGGCCTGCTCGCGCAGCGCCGTGATGCGCATGCGGAAGCGCAGCGCGTCCTCGCGATAAACAAAAGACATCTGATACAGGGTCATTCCGCCATCTCCTCTCCCAATATGTATTCGAAGGGACGCAGCTCCTCGCGCGCAAACGGCAGAAAGCAGTCTGTGCAGACGGTCGCGCCGTCCCGCTGCCACAGTGTTTCGCCCGCGCGGATCTCCTGCGCGCAGAGCGAGCAGACCGTGGTGATCTGGCGCCTCTTTGCCGGCGGCCGGCGCCTGTTTTTCGTGTACAATAAATTTCCTCCTTTTTTTGAACTTTGTTATTGACAAATTGCGCGGAGTCTGGTAATATACAACCTGTTCGTTGCTGAGATGCTGGTATAGCTCAGCTGGTAGAGCAGCTGATTTGTAATCAGCAGGTCGGGGGTTCGAATCCGTCTACCAGCTCCACTTTTTCTCGGTGGGTCAAGTGCATATGGGGGTGTTCCCGAGTGGCCAAAGGGGACAGACTGTAAATCTGCTGGCAATGCCTACGGTGGTTCGAATCCACCCGCCCCCACCAAAAGCCCGCATCGCAAGATGCGGGCTTTTTCTAGTATTGTCCCGGCGGGGGATTCGATCCGAGCGGGAGTGAATGGAGCGCCGGGGGCGCTCCAGAGCCGCGAGGCGGCCCGCACCGCCGTGCGGGCGAATCCACCCGCCCCCACCAAGAAATAAACCCGCATCGTAAGATGCGGGTTTATTTCTTTCTATGGGGTTTTTCGCGGCAAAGAGAATGTCGTCATCAGGAAAGAAGGATGCGGTCGTTATCGAGCGCGGCGCCCGTGCCGGATTTGAAGCGCTCCAGCAGATCGTTTACCTCCATATGAGCGCGCTCCGCCCCCCTGACATCCAGAACGATTCGGCCGTTATTCATCATCAGCGTCCGATTGCCGAGAGCGAGCGCGGCGCGCATATTATGCGTTACCATCAGGCATGTCAGCTTCTGCTCGGCCGCGATGCGCGTAGTCATGGCCAGAATTTTCTCTGCCGCACCCGGATCGAGCGCTGCCGTGTGCTCGTCGAGCAGAAGGAGCTTGGGCTTTGCTATCGTTGCCATCAGGAGCGTCAGCGCCTGGCGCTGACCGCCGGACAGAAGCCCCACCGGCTGCCGCAGGCGGTTTTCCAGCCCCATATCCAGCTCGCGCAGCCGTTCGCGGAAATATTCGCGGTCACAACGGCGGATCTGCCCCAGCCAACCGCCGCGCCCGGCGGCAAGCGCCAGATTTTCTTCGATCGTCATGCCCGGCGCGCTGCCGCGCATCGGATCCTGAAACAGACGGCCGATGACTTTGGAGCGCCGGTGCTCCGGCCAGAACGTCACGTTTTGGCCGTCGAGCAGGATCTCTCCGCTGTCCGTCAGAAAGTTCCCGCCGATCGCTCCGAACAGCGTGGACTTTCCGGCGCCGTTCGCGCCGATGATGGTGATAAAATCTCCGTCCGGCACGCTGAGCGACAGATCGTGCAGAGCGCATTTCTCATTGACCGTTCCGGGATTGAAAGTTTTGGAAATATTCTTCAGCTCCAGCATGCGTCTCAGTCCGCCTTTCTCTGTATCCGGCGCCGGATGACCGGCAGCTGCGTTTTAAGGTAGGGAACGGAAATGGCGAGCACGACGATGACAGCCGAAACGAGCTTCAGCATGAATGCCGGCATATCCAGCCGCAGCGCGACGGTATAGACCAGCCGGAAAATTATCGCGCCCAGAACCGCGCCCACCGCGCGCAGGAAGATCCCGCCGCGGCCGAGAACGGTGCTGCCGATCAGGAGCGAGGCCAGCGCAATGGTCACCATGCCCTGCCCGATGTTGATATCCGCCGCCTTTTGATACTGCGCGAGCAGACAGCCGGACAAAGCCGTGAAACTGCCCGCGATGCACAGACCGACCGTTGTGGTTATCGCCGGGTTGATGGACGACGAGCGCACCATGTCCGGATTGTTGCCGGTAGCGCGGATCGCAAGCCCCATTCGGGTGCGGAGGAACAGCGTCAGAAACAGGACGATCAGTGCCGCCGCAGCGAGAGCGGTCAGGAGCTTATACTGCCCGGCCAGCGGAGTGCCGGCCAGCATGGATTTCATCAGAGAGAACACCGTCTGCGTTTTGTTGAGACTCAGCAGCGACGCGCCGCCCATAATGGCAATGTTGATGGAATACAGCGCCGTATTTACGATGATGCCGGCCAACAGGCTGTTGATGCCCATGCGCGTCTGCAAAACGGAAACGATCAGCCCGGACAGCAGCCCCGCGGCCATTGCCGCGAAAATCGCCAGTATCGGATGCCCGGCCATCGCGGTGACAGCGCCGGTCACCGCTCCCAGCGTGAAGCAGCCGTCCGTGGAAAGATCACAGACGTTCAGCATCGAATAGCTCAGATACAGCGCCAATACGGTCACGGAGCAGATCAGCCCCAGCTCCAGCGCCGTCTGTATCAGACCGAAAACACTCGATAGATCCATGATGGTTTTCCTCTTTCTGCTTTTCTTGAAATTTGCCCGGAGCCGGTCGTATATCCGGCTCCGGGCGATCGGTTTGTTTTGCCGGATCCGGCTTCAGATCAGGATCACGAGAAGCTCTCCGCCGTCGTCAGCGTGGCGATCTTGGTGCAGTACGGCGCAAACGCCTGGGAGAGCGCGTCAAAGTCAAGACCCAGCCCGGCGCAGGTTTCCGTGTTGATGGTGGCGGTGCCGTTATCAAAGGTCCGTACCGGCGTGGAGGATGGATCTGCACCGTTCAAAAGAATGTCCGCGATCATGTCCGCCGTCTCGCGGCCGAGGTTTGCGTAGTCCACACCATAACCGAGGAACGCGCCGTTGAGCGCAAAGGAGTCGGCGCCGGTATACTGCGGGATGCCCGCATCGATGAACGTCTCGTAAATGGCGAGCTCGGCTTTCATGATGGAGTTGTCGGTCGGGGTAAATACGGCGTCAACGCCGTCGGCAACCATGGCCTGCGCAGCCAGCATGACTTCGTCCGCCGTGCTGCCGGTGTGTTCAACGTATTCGATCCCGTTCTCGTCCAGATAGGACTTGGCGCTGGCAATGGCAGCCGTCGAGGAATCCTGTCCCGCGTCATACAAAAGGCCGATTTTCGATGCATCCGGGTCAGCCGCGAAAATCAGTTTCATGACGGCGGCAGTATCCAGATAGTCCGATGTCCCGGTCACGTTGCTGCCCGGCGCTTCCAGCGACTCCACAAGACCCGCGCCGATCGGGTCGGAAACAGCGGCGAAAACAACGGGCGTCTGGCTGTCCTCCGTGGCCGTCTGCATGCGCATGGCGACAGGCGTGGCAACGCCGACGAGAAGATCGGCGCCGCTGCTCTGGAAGTTTGCGATGATCTGCTCCATCACGGTGGCGTCCGCGTTGCAGTTATCATAGTCGATCACAAACTGCACGCCCTTCTCCGCGCTGATCTCCTCCAGCCGCGCCTGAATGTTTTCCACGATCTGGTTCAGGGAGGCATCGTCTACATAGTTGCAGATGCCGATGCGGAAGGACTGCGGCTCCGCCGCCGGTTCGGAGGCACCGTCCGCAGTCTGTGCAGGCTGTGTATCGGACGAGGCGTCCGATACGGTTTGTCCGGCGCCGCAAGCCGTTGTCATCAGCAGCAGGGCGAAGACCAGGACGAGGACTGCAAGGTTTTTCAGGTTCAGTTTTTTCATGGTGATTTCCTCCATTTTTGGCATTTTGCCATGGTATTTTCGGGTGACGGATGGAGGAGCCGCTGCCAACGGCTGAATTTGGAGTATAAAAAAACAGCCCCTTATCCCACTATGGGACAAGAGCTGTACTCCTGCGATACCACCCAAATTGACGCTTTCGCGTCCGCTCGCTCATGCGCACCATCATACGCATCCCGGTGGATAACGGGTGGGCACCCGTCGGTTCCTACTTGCATCCATACGAATGCGTTCAGACCGCCCTCAAAAGGCCATTCCCCTTACGCCGTTCCGCTGCACTCACACCATCGGCAGCTCTCTGAAGGCCCGGTTTTGCAAGGGTACTCTTCTTTCTCAAAGGTTTCGCTGGTATTTTCTTGTTGGCGTCATTATAGCCGCACTTCACGAACCAGTCAATTGTCAATTTAAATGAAAAAAGTGCGCCGTCAGGCTGCGATTTTCTGTATCCGGTTTAGCGGCGTGCAGCGGCTTGCTTTATTCCGCCGGCGGTGCGGCCGCTACGGCGGGCGTCTACACGCTTTCCGGCGCTGTCAAACGCCGGTTCGGCAGGGCGGCGAAAAAGTAATAAAGAGCAATAAAATAGCCGGATGCAGACGCATCCGGCCATTTTTCAGTCTGTCGAAAAAGCCTCGCAGAGTTTGCGCCCGCAGGCGCAAATAGAGTG
>OLGA01000474.1_pt1 | contig 35628 bp, 20 predicted proteins | sample 1604881 | NCBI WGS metagenome assembly OLGA01 (sample SAMEA3888896, study PRJEB22519) | human gut metagenome | biome: human gut; feature: human-associated habitat; material: faeces | place: Denmark | collected 2009 | reverse complement strand
CGCGGCCCGGCCACAATGAAGGCGGGGAGGTTCGATTCCTATGGAGCGGTGCAGCACACCGCCGTCTGATGCTCTCCCTGCTCTCGGGGCGTCGAGGACAAATTGAGAGCGTACATACCCGAAAAACCAAAATGACAAAGGACAAGGAGACGCAATATGAACGCACAGGACAGATATAACAGCGAGAGATATTTGGACATGACCTGCTTTCTCGCTTTGAGGAATATCGAAAGAAACGAAAGAAAGGAACGGAGAAACCGCATGAAGGAAAACTGGATTTACCGCAGGGGCGACGTGTACCTTGCCAACCTCGACCCCTACATAGGCTCCGAGCAGGGCGGCACCCGCCCTGTGGTCGTCCTGCAAAACAACACCGGCAACTACTACTGCCCCACGCTGATCGTCGCGCCCATCACGTCCAAGGCCGGCAAGAAGCCGTCCCAGCCTACCCACTACTACGCCGAGCGCATCCACGGGCTGGATCTTCCCGGTATGGTGCTGCTGGAGCAGATCAAGACCATCGACAAGCGGCGCGTGAAGAAGTACCTGGGCAGGATGACCCGGCAGCAGATGGATGAGATCGGGGAAGCCATCGAGGAAGCTCTCGGGCTGTACGTCCCCGAAGAAGTGGAGGCTCCGTAATGAACCCCGTACTGACCATTGACCCTGAATTTGAGGCGAAATGCCCGCCGCTGACAGATGACGAGCTTTCGCAGCTCGAAGAAAACATCTTGGAGGAAGGGCTGGTGCTCATGCCCCTCATCGTCTGGAACGATACGATTGTGGACGGTCACAACCGCTACCGCATCGCGCAGGCGCATCCGGGCATCGGGTTCCGCACCCATGAAAAGCAGTTCAACAACCGCTACGAAGCCCTTTCCTGGATTTGCAAGAACCAGCTCGGGCGGCGAAATCTTACGCCCCAGCAGAAGAAATATCTGATCGGGCAGCGTTACGATGCAGAGAAAAAAACACATGGAGGAGATCGGAAAAGCAATCTGCCAGAATCAAGTGGTCAAAATGACCACTTGATTGCAGCACAGAAAACAAGAGAGCGAATTGCTTCAGAGACAGGAACAAGTGAGAGCTATGTTAAACGAGCGGATCAGTATGCAAAAGGTGTGGACGCCGCTGAAGAAGTGCTTCCGGGCATCAAGAATGACCTGTTGCTCGGAAAGTTTAAGCCCAGAGAAACCGATGTGGCGGCTTTCGCCCGCGTATCCCCGGAGGAGCGCCGGGAAAAAGCGGAACAGCTCAGGGTGATCCCGGAAAAGAAGCCCAAGGCAGATAAGGAATCTGCCTGGAGCGGCACAAAGCGCCAGCAAGAGGTTTATGCGACTATCGACAAAAGCTACGAGGATATGAAGGACTCCAAGCGCGTCACGGAGGATTCGGCACTGGTAAGCCTGCGCTATACGGCGCGGAACATGGTCGAGACATGCGACGTGCTTTTTACGAACTTCCCCGGTCTATTGGAAAAGCCGGACTACAAAGATCAGGTCATTGAAATCATGCAGGAGCCAAAACAATACATTCTCAAATTGGAAGGAGAAACAGACAATGAACAGCATTCAGACACTCTACAAGCTGATGGAGGTCAGCAGCCGGGATTTGGAGATTCCCGATGCGTATCAGCGCAAGCTGAACACCGAGCGTGTGGCAAAGATCGTGGCCGGGTTCAATGAGCGTATCGCCAACGAACCGAAGGTCAGCTTTCGTGACGGTCACTATTATGTGTTTGACGGGCAACATACCATCATGGCGCGCAAGCACATGAACGGCAACAACGACTTGCCGATCCTCTGCAAAGTGTACTATGGCATGACAGAACAGGATGAAGCTCTGCTGTTTGCCATGCAGACAGGCGTTTCTGCGGCTCTTACCCCCAGCGCCAAGCTCCGCGCCAATCTTCGCGGAGAGGATAAGGCATCGGGTGAGTTCTATGCCGCCACCGAGGAAGCGGGGCTGCATGTGGGCTTTGAGCGGGGCGGCGGCACGGGACGCATCCTCTGCATCAATACCGCCTTTGCGGAGTTCAGGCGCGCCGGGGCGGAGCTTTATAAGGAAGCGCTCACCATCCTGCTGGAAGCCTGGGGCGGCGACCCCGATTCCCTGAGAGCGGAAATCATTCAGGGAATCGTCCATTTCGTGGAGCTGTACCACGGCGAGTACGACCGGGAGCGGCTCATTTACAGCCTCCGCGCCTACGAGCCCAAGTTTGTTTACGCGGCGGGCAAGGCGGAAAAGGAGCTGCGGGGCGTAAAGCGCTACGTCAACCTGTTCTACCGCATCTACAACGGCAGGCGCAGGCACGAGATTCTTCCCATGAAGTTCTGACCGCCTGCACAGCTTCAATTCAACCATAAGGAGGTAATCCATGCAGGAAAAGCGGACAAAACCCGGCGAAAAAGCAAAACATGATCTGAACGAGAAAACGACCTATCGCTTCGGCAACAGGTCGTTTATTGTTGAACCGGTGTTCAAGGAGGAGACGCAGAACACATTGGGCTGCGTTCTTCTGCGCCTGATGAAATCGGAATCTGCGGGGGCGTAGTCCCAGGCGGCGGGGCATATCTCCGCCGCATACATGACAACAGGGCGAGACAGTGATATACTTGTTGTGGAATACAAGTGTTGCTGTTCGGCTGCCCGGAAAGGAGGACTGCATGAAACAGTCGAATAACAACAAAAAATCCCGTGACGTGACCGCCTTTCTGTATGAGAGGCTTTCCCGTGACGATAACATGGACGGCGAGAGCTACAGCATAGGGAATCAGAAAAAACTGCTCACCAAGGTAGCAAAGGAAAAAGGCTACACGAACCTGGTTCATTTTTTTGACGACGGCATCTCCGGCGTTACGATGGATCGTCCCGGCTTTGCCGATATGATTCAGCAGCTGGAGCAGGGAAAAGCAGCAGCCGTGTTTGTAAAAGATCTCAGCCGCCTGGGGCGTAACTACATCGAGGTCGGCAGACTGACCGAGGAGTTCTTCCCCAATCACGACATTCGGCTGGTCGCTGTTTCGGACAACATCGATACCGACGAAGGTGAGAACGAGCTGGCTCCCATCCGCAATCTTTTTAACGAATGGTATGCGCGAGACATCAGCAAGAAGCGGCGCATCAGCAACAAGATCAAGGGCAATGCCGGCGAACCCATGGGGCAGCCTCCTTACGGGTACATCAAAGACCCCGAGAACCCCAAACGCTGGATCGTGGACGAGGAAGCGGCACAGGTCGTGCGGCGGATTTACCGCATGACGCTGGAAGGGGTCGGAACGGAGCAGATTGCCGCGAAGCTTGAAGAGGACGGCGTCCTGACCCCGCGCGCTTACTGGCACTCCAAGGGAATCAATCGCCCCGGCAAAGTCAAGGATCTGCCGCCCACCCATTGGAACAGCTCCAGCGTCATAAAGATGCTTTCCGTGCAGGAGTATTGCGGGGACATTCTCAACTTCAAGACCTATTCCAAGTCATACAAGAACAAGAAACGACTGGAGAATGACCGTGAGAACTGGGCGATTTTCAAGGATGTGCATGAGCCGATCATTGAGCGAGCCGTCTTTGAACAGGTGCAGCAAAAGCGCGGCAAGATGAGAAAGCGTCAAGCGAAGGACGGGGAAAGGAGCATGTTTTCCGGGCTTCTGGTCTGCGCCGACTGCGGGAGCAACCTTCACTTTCATTTCAATCAGGGAAACCCGGAGATCAAGTATTTCAACTGTTCCAACTACAAGGGCAATCGCGGCACCTGCGGCTCCACGCACTATGTCAGAGTGGACTTTCTGGAGCAGGTCGTTCTCGGCGAAATCCGTCGTCTGACGAAGTATGCCAGCCTTTACGAGGACGATTTTCTCAAGGAAGTGATCGGTCATTCCCGGCAGGCGGAGGAAACGGAGCGCAGACTGAAGGAGAAGGAGCTGAAATCACTCCTTGCCCGCGACGATGAACTGGACGGCCTGTTCGAGCGCATCTATGAGGACAATGTTTCCGGCAAGCTCAGCGACGACCGCTTTGCGAAGATGTCCCGCCGCTATGAGGAGGAACAGAAGGAGCTTTCGGAGAAAATAAAAAAGCTCCGTTCCGAGATAGAGAAGCAGAGCAGCCGCGCAACCTCAACGGATATGTTCGTGTCCATCGTCCGCAAATACACCCGCGCCAGAAAGCTCACGCCGCGGATGCTCAACGAACTGGTGGAGAAAATCGAGGTCTACAATGCCGAGAAGATCGACGGCGAGTGGGTACAGCGGCTTCGCATTCACTACAACTGCGTGGGGGAAATGAACATTCCCAACGAACCGGCACTGCCCATCCCAGCCGTCACCGTCAACACCAGAAAAGGCGTGTTCGTGAGCTACACGACAGACGACAGACCCGCTGTTTGAGCAGAAAAAAAGCGAGTGTCCTCACAGCTTTTCAAATGCTGTAAGAACACTCGCCATGGTGCCGGTGGTGGGACTCGAACCCACACGGTATTGCTACCAACGGATTTTGAGTCCGTCACGTCTGCCAATTCCATCACACCGGCGAATATGTTCAAATTTTGTACATATATTAGTTTAACACATTTTTTAAACGGATTCAAGAGGGAGAATCACATTATATTAAAAATTTGATTCACTGTTTTCCTGCGGCGGCTGTGCGTTCGTTAAATTGATGCAGGGGTAAAAAAACATTGCCGCAACCGGTCAACGATTGCGGCAATGCAGGCTCTATGCCCTGCACCGATTTTCCGAACGACTTTGCAAAAATGGAGTCAGGATGCAAAGGACAGAAAGGATGATGACAGTCTTTTGTTCGGAAATCGATGCAGGGTTGCTGAAAGGCTGTTACCGTTCGTACCATGATAACGGCCGTCAGCAGCAAATCAGATAACAGCGCGGAGGATAAGCAGCGCGTCGATAAGCTCAACAACGCCGTTGCCGTTAAAATCGGCAGCCTCAAGCTGTTCGGGGGTCAGCTCCGCAAGGTCGCTGCAATAACGCATAACGAGCAGAGCATCTGCGGCGGTCACAATGCCGTCGCCGTCAACATCACCCACAAGGATTCCGCTTGCGGGTTCATATTGTGCAACAAGGACGGTGTTTGCCGTGATTCCGGTGAAGCTTCCGCTCCAGCCGATGAAATCATAGCCTTCACGCACGGGGTCGGCAGGTGCTTCCGCATCCATGCCGTAGCCGACTGTCTGAACACTGATCGTTGTGCCGTCCCAGTCAACGAAATAAACATTAAAGTAGTTATCGCTTGCGAACACAGCCTCGATCGTGTGGTTTGCAATCACGCAGTCGAAGGTGTATTCATTTGCGGCACCGACTGATTCGCCGTCAACAATGATATCCGCAACATGCCAGCCCTCATTCGGAGTAATCGTGTACGATGCAGAACCGAGAGAATCAACAGTGGTTGTTCCGTCGGGCGATATTGTTCCGCCGAGTCCTGCCGAAGCGGAGATGTCGTAGTTTTCGGCAACAACGTTGATCGTGCAGGTCATCTCCTTAAGGAAGCCGTTTGTAAGCTTCAGTGTGGTGCTGCCGATTTCGTTTGCGGTTATCGTTGCGGAGAAAACATCACCATCATTCGGGGCAACCGATGCAACAGACTCATCCTCAACGCTCCATGTAAAGTCGAAATCCGTGAACAAATCCCAGATATCGGAATGTGCGCTGACGGTGTAAGTCTCGCCGGGGCGGAGATTTACAACACTGTCGGAAAGCTCGCCGGAGTTGTAGATTCCGGGGCGATCATCGCGCTCGATGCGAATAAACAAGCCGTTGCCCGCATAATCGCTTATCATGCATTCAAGGAAGAGGAAACTGTTGATGTCGCTCAAATCGTCCGGACCGAGACCGAGCCTTGTCGTTCCGTTCACGGTACCGGGTTCAACGGAATTGTGGAACACTTTGCTTGAGCTGGCGCCGCTGACATATGCAGCCCTGCCGCAGTTCCAGTCCATGTACTGATTCTCGCTGTAGTCAATGACGATAGTGGGAACGTGGTAGTATTCACCCGTGCCGACATAGTCGTCTTCCTCATCGCTCCATTCTTCATATTCCCATTCATAGCTGACCATGGAAACATTCTTGATTGGGCTTTCGGTGTCAATCGTGAGCGGCATCTCCCACTTTTCGGTGCGCTCCCTGCCATTATAAGCCAATTCCGCACAGAATGCAACAGTAAGTTTTGTGTTGTTGGGCAAGGGGTTGCCTTCAAGGTCGGTATAATCCCAGTCAAACTCCTCGTTATCATAGGCTCCGACGTAAAGTGCCTGACCCGCATTATCGTTGTAGTACGTCTTCGGCACAAAACCGAGATCCTTGCGGTAGTATTCAACGCCCGTTTCTGCATTCACAACGCTGTAATAAAAATTCTCAACATTGCGGTTCAAGCCGATTGCGATCGCATCGATCGCATCGCGGATGCTGTCCCCGTTGGGAGAGATCGCGTTGCGGTTTGCAACATAGCGCATCGTGCCGAGTTCCTCCGTGGGGTAAATGCTGTTGTTCGGCCAAGCCATGCTTGTTCCGAGGCCGATATATTCATCGTAATTTGCATCATAGGTATATACGCCGTTGACAACATGGGTTGCATCGCATTCACCGGTTTCAATTTCGGTGAAATCATAGTAGCTGCTCTGTTCAATTGCGGGCAGTGCAAGCCAGTCGCCGTAGAATGCAAGGAACGGAGCGGAAAGATCAACGCCGTTCTCCTCACCTGCGGTGAGAGTCACGAAACCTTCGACATATATGCCGTTCGGGAAGTACTTTTCGATATAAGCGATATCTTCCTCGGTGAGCGTAATCGTTACGGAAACTTCGGTTGAACCGCCCGCGGGAACCGTAATCGCGCCGTTGCCCGCAATTTCGGAATTCAGCATGTGCGGGGTCTGGGTCATGAGATAACGGCGGGTGCCGTCCGCATTGATTCGGCCCGTCTCCGCACTTTCCGTCTGAACGGAAGCATCAACAGTATAGGTCTTGTCCGCATCGGTCATGTTCACAACGGTGAAATTGAGGTTGTAAACACCTGTTTTCTGCGGGTCATCGCCGAGTTCAAGCTTTGCCCTGCCGCATTCGGTGGTGATATAGGCACCGGCGGTCATTGCTGCACGGATGTTCTCAAAGCCCGCGCCCTGATAACGGGGGGAATAGGTAAGTCCGTCGGGATTGAGCACCGGAGTTGCAGCGCTCATGAGCAGGTTGTTCACAATTTCCGGAAGTTCCGCCGCAGGAATATCGAAATTGTTCATCAGGTACTGACGAACAAGCAGTGCGCTGCCCGCCGTCATCGGAGCGGACATTGACGTGCCGCTTGAAAGTGCGTATGCGCCGCTGCCGTTATATGCGGAGAAAACATTGCCGCCGATGGCCGTTATCTCGGGCTTGATGGTCAGTCCGCCGGTTGTGCCCCAGCTTGAGAATGAGGACATGTAACCGCCCTGATCGTCAATATCCCAATAGGGGTTAATATGAATCGTCGCCGGGTGGGACGGTTCAAGAGCCTTGGTCAGTGAATCGTATTTGTATGCCGCAACGGGATAGGTCCAATCCTCTCTCGTTGTGTCAACAAAGGTGGTTTCTCTTGAAGAGTCAAAGATAAACAGTGCAGCCGCACCCGCCTCGCGTGCAAACGCCGCATGTTCATCGATCGTCAGTTCGGAGTTATAATCAACAAACAGAAGCTTGCCGGAAACATCGGAAAGATCCGCATTGTCGATGGTGGTATGAAAAATGCTGTACTCGTAGCTGTGTCCGCCGATGCGGGTTGCAACTTTGTACTCATAATCCGCCTTGTCGTCGTAGCGGGATTTCCATGAGCCGCCGTATTCGGGATATGCATCATCGAACAGCAGCGCATCCTGAGTCTGAATCGCAACGAAGTATTCGGGGTTGTTAAGACTTGCAACCGTCAGAACGGAATTGAAGCTTCCGGGCATGCCGACCATGCCGATATCGGGATTGTCCGTAAGGCCGAGATCCGCTTCCCAAAGGCTGTGGTACGTGGAAGAGGCGGAGTTGCCTGCAGAAGCAACAACATTGATGCCGTTGGCAAGTGCCGCATCAAAAACTTCTGTATAGTCCTCGTAATACACGGGACCGCCGACAGCACCGAGGCTGAGGTTTATCGCATCCGCACCGAGAACGATCGCATCCTCCATTGCGGCCGCAACGCTGCCGAGAGTTGCGGAAGCATCGCGATTGCTGAACACCTTGAGCGGCAGGATCTGCGCCTTGGGTGCAACGCCGAGTGAGGTCAGTCCGAAGCTTGTACCCGCGCTTTCGACCGCCTGCCCCGCTGCGATGCCGGCAACATGCGTGCCGTGTGCGGAAGCCTGTCCGCCGTGGTTAACATCGCAGTCCTTATCCGCATAGTCAAATGCGAACGGAATCTTATCGTTGATATAAACCTGTTCCGCAGTCGTTCCGGGACGAAGCGCAAGCATGTTCATATCCGGATTTTCGGCGATTATGCGGCTGATGTCCTCCTGTGTCAGTTTGACTGTTTCAAGCCCGGGAGCAAAGCATTCGTTATCGGTATCGATGCCTGTATCGATAATTGCAATAACCATGCCGCTGCCGTCAATGCCGAGATCCCATGCGTAGCGGGATTCAATAACATCGTTCGCAATCGTCATCTTTGTGTCGTCGGGACGAACGATTTCATAGCTTTCCGTGGGAATTTCAAACACGGGCATGTATTCAACGCTTTCAACGCCCGCAACCGCCGCAATGCGCGAAACCTCGTTGAAAGGTACGCTTGCCGCAAAGCCGTTGCAGAGCAGGGTGAAATCATATTCAAAAGAGATTGCCGAAGCGGCGCACTCAATGCGCTTTTTAATGATTTCGTGTTCCGCTGCAAGCTTTTCGCGTGCGGCGGACTGCTGTTTGGTAAGTCCTTCGCCGAGAACCGCGCCGCCGTTTTCGAGCACGGCATCGCCGGAAAGTTTGATAATGACGTCAATCATGCCTTCATCATCAATTTTGTACCTTTCAACAAGGGTTCGTTCGGGTTTTTTCGTTTCTTTGCCGAGCATGCGGTTGAGTGCTGCAACAACCGTTGCCTGAGAATACATTGAAACGGTGTAGGTCTCGCCGTTTTCATCGGTCAATGTCTGAACATTGTCGGGCGTGATGCCGTCGAAAACAGCTTCGTCAATCGTGTTCCCGCTCTTCTGACGCATAATCCAGCTTTCGCTTTCAAAGCAATAGCTTGAGTCGTCATCAAAACGCAGTTCCTCGCCTGCATCGGCGTGGTACCATGTTGCGCCCGCCGCATCAACAACGGACTTTTCGGGCTTTTGTGTTCCTTCCGCCGCAAGCTTCGAAAGCCCCGTCACGGAAGCTGCGGCCAATGTCATCATAACCGCGAGCACAAGTGCCGCCAAACGTTTGAGTTTCATGTTTATCCTCCTTCTCCAACCACAGTTATAGGATTGGTATCCTATGCATTGTACAATGCCCAACAATATCTTGTCAACAGGAAATTCTGTACTTGACATATTTTTTTAAATGCATTAGAATAAAAGAGTATAAAACAAAAATACGAAAGGTTGGTCTCCCGTATGATAAACATCAATCCCCTCTTTGAAGCTCTTCAATACTTCCACCGCAGAGCCGAAGGTCGTCTCGTTCGCATCGAACTCGACAGATTGTGCACAAGATTTCCTTCAAAAACAAACGAATTCTTAAGGCTCCTCTCTCCGGTTGCAGACCTTCAGGATCGCCTTGACTACCTTGTTCGTGTGGGTAAGCGCGAGCTTAGTCAGCTGTTGACTCCTGTTTGCAGCAGTCCCACACCCTTCGCATGCAGCAACAGCATTATGTACATGATGGTCTTCCCCGCAATTCGCGACGGTATTGATCCGGAGAATTTCACCGAATATATTTATTCAAAAACCGATGAAGACATCATGGTTGACATTCTGAGCGTTCTTGAATCCCCCGGCACCGCAACCGTGACCGAGGAGATCACTTCCGATGTCTTCTATGAGCGGCTTGAAAACACCGGCCTTGATGAGCAGGCCCGACTCGGCGTAATGAAGCTCCTGTTCAAATACAAGAGCTATTCCGAACGCGTATCCCTGCTTATTGACGGGTTCCTCAATGCAATGCGCCGTGAACGCGAAAACGTTGCATCAATCTGCTCCGCATTTTCCAAACGCTATCCCGAAGGCAGCGGCGTCCTCAAAAAGGTTAACGACTGCTACGGAATGGGACTTCCCGACGATATCGAAATGACTTCCTACTGCTCCATCTTCATGTATGACCATATTGCTGCTTTCGTAAAGCAGTATCAGGACGATACCGGAAAGGACAGCGGCATGGTTCTCATGGGCATCGGTTATGACCTTGTTTCAAGCGTTCGCGACATTATCTCTTCCCCCGAGGAACTCGCAATGCTGTTCAAAGCCCTTTCCGAGCCGAGCCGTTTGGACATTATCAATCTGCTTCGCGAAAGCCCCGCCTACGGACAGGAGCTTTCCGAAAAGACCGCGCTGCACCCCACCACCATTTCCCATCATATGGCACGCCTTGTTGCGGCAAACCTTGTGGAATGCGATCTGCGCACCGCAAAAACCTATTACACGCTCAACAAAGAATATATAATCGATATTCTTGACAGGCTCAGGGCCGTGTTCTCCGAGTGCGGCGATTCAAAGGACGAAAAATAACGGTTCCTTCAGCCGTCGGTTGAGTTAACGTTTCGTGTTTTGTGAAAAAGGCTGTTAAACAAACCGTTTTCGCAAAAGCGACTTTCCGAGACTCTTCCCGCAAGAACAACAAAAAGCAGAGTTCGCCGCAGCGGCTCTGCTTTTTTGTCGTTATAAACGGATTTGTATTCCATTTTAGCTGCCTGCATCTTCCGCAGCAGTTTTTTCCTTATTGTTCACAGCTTCATGTTGTTCACAGCTTCTGCACAGCTTCATACCGGTGAAAAGCGCACACGCCGCGGCGGCAAATGCCGGCGGATTGAACGCATTGATGATTCCGCTTTTGTAAACGGACGGATGCCGCTGCCCCATTGCCACAACCGCCGCAAGCAGAACAACCGCGCACGCCGCCGAAGCAAGCCCGAGACCGAACAGCAGATATTCCGCCCCCTGCAGCCGTATTTCCGCCCTGCCGCCGTTCGGCTCCGCAGAAAGCTGACTTCGAACATTTCCGAACATGCGGAACAAAAAGCATTCAAGTGTGCACAGCGCAGCATTTATCCCGACCGAAGTAATTATTATCGCCGCAATGCGCATCGGAGTAAACACGGGCGGAGGCGTTGCAATGATGTTCAGTACGGTTTTGCGAAAAACGATTATGTCATGCTCCAATCCTTTCGCACAGAATACAAGCAGGCACATCGTCACAGCTGCGGCAATTCCGATGACAACCTGCATCGCAAGCGTCACTCGAAGCAGCGGAATTCCCGACCCCTCCGCAAGCGTTCCCCGTCGGGCATCGCAATGCACCGCCGCAAATGCCGCCGCCGCCGCAATCGGCAAAATGCATTCAAGTATGCAGTAAATTCCCGCCGTGACTCTGAAAGTATATATCAGGTCGGAAGTCAGCTCCGCAAATCGCTGCATTTCCTCTCCGGAATAAATCGGAAGCGCATCCCGAACGCGCTTAAGCAAATCGGAATAAACGGCATACATGTTCACTGCATGGAACACCGCCCAGGCACAGCAGCACAGCACAATTGCAAGAAAACGTTTTGAGCCTATCGCCTGCGCAATGCGCTCGACCGTCGCCGTTTTCTTTCTTTTCGGTGCTGTTTGTCCTTTCCCGATTTTTTCGGTTCGTTCGGTTTTCTTTTCTTTCACGTTTATCATATCGGTTTTCGCCTCGATATTTTTTGAGTTTCCCGCCCTTCATGCGTAAACTCCCGCATCCTTTAATTATACAATATACGCGCTTTTCCGACAATCATCTCCGGCAGATATATTGTTTTTGTTCCGCCGTTGCATTTCTCCGCGGTCTCATGTATAATTATTTCAAACGCAGTCGGCATTCCGACAGACTAAAGCACGGCCGAATCACCCGCACGGGCTTCGCCGCGTACACGGAGGAAAACACAATGTATGATTTGCACACACACTCCCGCTGTTCCGACGGAAGCGAATCCCCGGAACATGTTGCCGAGCTTGCAAAAGCCGCCGGAATTGAGCTGCTCGCGTTGACTGACCACGATTGTGTGCGCGGAGTTCCCGCCGCGCTGTCCCGCGCCGCACAGCTTGGGCTTCGGATGCTTCCCGGAGTTGAGGCCGAAGCGGACTATGCCGACACGCTTCACATTCTCGGCATCGGGCAGGATATCAACGCGCCGTGTTTTCAAAAACTGCTTGCGGAACAAACCGCTCTTCGCGAGGAGCGCAACCGTCTGCTTGAAATCAAGCTGCGCAAAATGGGCATGGATGTTTCGGATTATCTTATCCGCAGCGAATCCACGACCCGCGCCAACTATGCTGCCGCGCTCACCGCAGCAGGCCACGCCGAAAACACAGCCGATGCCTTCCGCCGCATACTGAACAGCGACGCTCTTGCGGATATAAAGCAAAAACACCCCTCTCCGCAGGCTGTCATCGATGCCGTTACGGGCGCGGGCGGAGCTGCAATACTTGCCCACCCGATGCTGATGAAAAAATGCGATCCGCATGAGCTTGTCCGCGACCTTGCCGACAAGGGAATATGGGGTATTGAAGCTTTTTACGGTGCCGCAACGGAAGGTGAAACGCGGCTTTTCTCTTCCCTTTCCCGTGAATTCGGACTGTTTGCAACCTGCGGAAGCGATTTTCACGGAAAAAGCCGTCCGAACGCACCTATCGGAAGCGGCTGGCGCAGCTGTGCGCAGCTCGAGGCCGCGCTTTCGGAGCTTTGCAGGCGGTTCTTCCGAACCTGAGCCTCCGTACTTTCGGACATCGGTCGATGCACCGTGCATTCTGCATTATAATTCAATATTAACAACCGAATTCAAAACTCCCGCCTGTTTTGCGGATTCGATTCCGTTTGCAAAATCACCGACACGGGAGCTGACATGAGCGTCACTGCCGATGATAAGCCCCGCGCCGTGTTCGTGTATCGTTTTTATCTCCTCCGGGGTCAGGCTTACATGCGAGGAGTTTATTTCCAGCAAAATGCCAAGCTGCCTTGCACAGTCCGCAAGATACGGAATGTCCAGAGTCAAATAAAGGTTCGGGTGCGAAATAATATCTGCATGACCCTTTTCCGCCGCCGCCATGAGCGATTCGGTGTTGCGCCGCGGAGTCGATTTCCCGCCGAAACTTTCGAAAAGGATATGCCGCGCAAATCTGTTCACCGGCGGAATTCCCTTGTGGTACCCAAGAATAATGACATCATATTCGCTGCGGTCCTTCGGGATATCGCTTTCACCGAAATTCATTACGTTGCACTCCAAGCCGCGCAGCACGCGGATACGTCCGTCAAACTCCCGACGCAGTTCCGCAAGCTCCGCGTTCAGCCGCTCCAGTTTTTTCCCGCGGACACCGTAATACATGTTGCCGCCCGCATGTTCGCTGACCGCAACCGCCTCAAGTCCGAGCTCCAACGCCCGAAGCACATTGTCGCGCGGGCCGTTTTTGCCGTGGCTGTAATATGTATGTGTATGCAAATCCTCAATGATTCTCATTTTGTTTATATTCCCTTTCAGCTGTTCACTGCATTCTTCCCCGATATGCGTTCTCCGGAATTTTTCCCGCATATCGCGCCGTGAGCGCGAGTAAAGCTTCCGTAAACGCAACAAGCGATGCCGATGTTGCATAGCCCAAAAGTCCGCGAATATCGCTTTCGCATGTTGTGCAGATGCTGCAATCCGCTTCACTCTCCGCCGAAATGCAAGGCTCATTGCAAACAAAAACAGTGTACGCACCACCCTTTTTTGCCGTTCGAATGCATTCCGTCAGTTGCTGCGCGCTTTCCCTGCTTCCTTCGGAACGGATGCAGAACAGAGTGTCTCCTTCACCGAGCAGCGCGGAATATGCCGCCCGGGTTTCGGGTTTTTGCGGGCAAACCGCACGGATTCCGAGTTCGACAAGTGCGCTGCCCGCACTTTCGGCAATCCCCGCCGCAACTCCCGCACCGCACAACAGCACACACCCCGTGCTCGTCACAAGTCGTTTGGCAAGTGCGCAAATTCTTTCCTCGTCCGCAGCCTTAAGTGCTGCCTCGACCGAACGCATCTGACCGAGCATCAATTTGCTGAAAAACTCGCCGTCATCATCGCCCGATGCAACCGGTTTGTTTTTGGTAAAACTTCCGGCAAGCGCAATTCGCAGCTCCGTAAAACCGCTGTAGCCCGCCCGCCGTACAAGCCGCGTCACGGTCGGCATACTGACCCCCGCCCGCGCCGCAATCTGCTTTATCGAAAGATGCGGAACCGCATCCGGATCGGAAAGGATAAAGTCCGCCGCCTGCCGCTCCGCAGGTGAAAGCGATGGGTACGCCGCAATGATTTTTGTCCTCGCCGGCATGTTTTGCACCTCCTTAAACACGTTTGTGTCCTTTGTCCAATATTCTACCATTTCTTTTTCTATTTTCAAGAGGAACCCGATTTTTCTCCTCAAAAGCAGAAAATTGCACCCCGAGCTGCCGTCTTCTTCGGCTGCCGTCCGAAAAACATCAGTACCCGGCGCCGTCTCCAAGATATATTTCATCCCGCCCGCATAAAGTGATTGACTCTTTCTCAAAAATAAGATAGAATAATTGTTGGTAAATGTCTCCGTAGCTCAGCAGGATAGAGCGTCCGCCTCCTAAGCGGAAGGTCGCGCGTTCGAATCGCGCCGGGGATGCCAAAACAGCCGTCATGCGACGGCTGTTTCGTTTATTATCCGCATTCAGTTGTCGTTCATTTAGCAAACGGCATCGTTTAATATCATTTCATTGCTGTCAGCGTTTTATCGCTGCTGGTCTCGTGCATATATGCCTCTGCTTTTTCTATTCGCTCCAGCATAAACTCCGCCTGTATTAAACCGTGTTCGTACGCTTTTTTGTGCATTTTATAGGCCTCATGATTATCCGCCTTGCAGCCTCTGCCAAAGAAAAGCAAATTTCCGCATATGAATTCTCCCTCCGCATTTCCGTACTCCGCAGAAAGTTTTGCATATTTATATGCCTTGCAGTAATCCAAGCATTCCGGCATTTGGTAAATAATTGCCAAATGCACCGGAGACAATGCATGACCTCTGTCTGCTGCCATGGTGTGGTATTTGACTGCTTTTTCAATATTGCTTTCGACAATGCCATGCTCATACATATACCCTACCATATAAGCTGATTGAGCATGCCCAGCCTGCGCGGCCAGCTCAAAACTCTCTTGTGCAAGTCTAAAGTTTGTCATAAATCCATTCATCCCCCTGAAGTACAATAAACCAAGCTTGTATCGTGCCTCTGGTATGCAATTTCCAGAGCTGATTGCATGCTGAAAATAGAATGCAGCATTAATGCAGTTCGGCTTTTTATCATTACTTGATAGCCCATCCATGTATAAACATCCCAATTCGTATGCCGCCTGAGGGTGTGAATTCACAATGGACCGATACAGGTTCTCTGCTTTATCGAATTCGCCGAGCTTATAATAGAGTTGCGCTAACCCGCTAACCGCCATATCGTCCCCCTGCTGTATTGCGGATATATATTCTTTTTCTGCAGCATCGTAATTCGTCTCACACCCCATTCCAACAGACTGCATGAACGCACACTGCAGTTGAGATTGCGCAATCCCACCCGCAGCAGCCTCCTCATGGAACTCGAGTGCTTTTTTGTATGACTGTCGTTCTCCTTGCACTACTCCGCGATAATACATCCTGCCTATCATTGATGCCGCAACTGCACTATATCTTCCTTTTCCCGTATAAAGTTTTTTTAACCATAAATAAGCTTTCGAAAAATCTCTGACCGATTCACCGTTGCCGTCAGTGAATCCATAAAAATACATGTTTGCAATTTCATACATTGCTTTTTCGTTCCCTGCTTCAGCCTGTCTAAGCGTGTCTCGAAAATCGCTCTCCACGTCATAATTATCGTTTCCTTGAAAGACAAACTTGTATTCCTTATTCCCAACCGGACTCGAATTCATCCATTTAATTATTGTTTCCAACGGGGATTTGTCATATGGTTCAAACATTGTCACCGCATTTTTATCAGGCAGAAACCTCAAATCCTCAGGCATATTGTCTTTGTCTTTCGGCATTGAAACTCCTGGCATCAAAAGAGGAATAATATTTTTTTCACATTTTTCGGCAACCAGCAATTCTTCACGCACCCAATCAATTTTTTCATGTTTTGTCAACTGTCTTATGCAGCTTTCCGACATAATTAAAAGGAAGTCCCTGCAACCTTCAACTGCCTCTCTAATTTTCTGAGGGAAATTGCCCGCGCGTTGCTCTTCTTGATTGTAGTAGACGTCATATCCCATTTTTTTTAAATCTGCGCTTAGCCTTGCAGCAAAATTTCTGCCTTCTCCATCATCCTTGTATGAAATAAAAATATCATAAATCTGTTTTGTCCATTTCATTTTTTCACCCACCCGCAATTTCCATCCACTCCACACTGCATTTTCTCCGCAATTGCGAGACAGTCCGTCCCCTCCGGGCATTCATCAAGGCTGTCTCGCAATGTTTATTATATTAACCCTTAATGCATGATGCGAAAATCGCGTCTATTTCGTCCCCGGCAGCATAATCATCTTTGAGCAATTTTTCAATAAGCTTGTCCACGGCTTCCCGATTCTCACTGATAATTCGTATTGCCTTCTTCAGCTCAATGTCTAGTATGTTGTTAATACTCTTTCTTATCTCGTTCGAAAGCTCTCCGCTCACTGAATTCGGATCTACTGCTGCAAGGCCGAACTCTTCAACCATGCCGTAACTGCATATCAAGCGTTTTGCCAAGGATGTTGCAGTTTCCAAGTCTCCCGCTGCACCGGTTGAAATTCCGTCTTCGCTGCCGTAATAAACCATCTCAGCCGCACGCCCGCCCAGAGATGTTCGGATCCTTCCAATCAATTCACGCTTTGTGTAGATTGTTTTTTCCTCGTTGTCTCCGTGCTGCATATAACCGCCATGATTCGCTCTTGCAACCACTGTAACATATGACGGGGTTTCACCGCCGTGCCAGCAAAGAAACGCATGACCGGCTTCATGTCGAGCTACGCGTTCAATTGTTGCACTATCCCATTTTTGGGATTCCCCGCTATTAAATGTTTCAAACGCCTTTTCAAAAATTTCATCCGCTACTTTCATTTCTCCGTCACGAATTGCCATTCTCAAAGCGAGTTCCGCAACTGATTCCAGTGCAGCAAGACTCATGCCGGTTGAGCGCACAACAATGTTTTCAAGTTTACTGTCGGACACGTTAAAAACATTGTTTTTGTTTATCTTCATTTCGAGATACGTGCGTCGCTCTGCTTTGTTGGGAAGATCAATTAAAACTCTTCTGTCAAATCTGCGCATGAGCGCAGGATCAAGACTTTTGCTTCCGCCGGATTCAACATCAAAATTAGTTGCCGCAAGAACAAATACAGGTTTTGAAAGATCCTTATTGAACCCATCCATCTCCGTAAAGAACGCCGTCAACGTTGCCTCTGCTCCTGTTTGATCTTCTCCTCGGCGTTCTTTTGCAATAGCATCGATTTCGTCGATGAACAGAATGGACGGTGCGTATTTACGTGCTGTCCGAAAAAACTCGTGAACCTTTTCAGAACCGCCATCCGCATATCTGCTTAAAAACTGATTTCCCTCCGCAAAAAGGAATGTTGCATTCGACTCACTTGCCATTGCCTTTGCAAGCATTGTTTTGCCCGTGCCCGGAGGGCCGTAAAGAATTACGCCTTTTGGTGCACTTACTCCTGTACCGATAAATTCTCCGGGATTTTTCAGGTATTCAACAAAGTACTTCAGTTCTTTCTTTGCATCTTCCGCTCCGATTACGTGTTCAAAGCGTATGTTCGGCCTTGAAACAGTACTCATTATATTGCTTGAATCCTCAGCTTCTATTGCGGTCTCCGTTTCAAAATCGAACAAGGTTATTACCGCATGTTTTCCGTCCTCACTCACCTTCTGTGATGTTTCAAACGAGATAAGTTTGTTCGCTCTTGCCAGCATATTCATACTTTTCTGCTGATGCACCCGAACGCATATATCTTCAATGCTTCTGTCAAAGGCTGCTGCATTATCACCAATCTGCAAGATTCCTCTTATTCCCTGTTTAAGCAAAGAACGCTTTTCTTCTTTACTCAGTGTTTGGGAGTTCTTTTCAAGAACATATATCGGCAGGTTCGGCAGGTTCTCGCGGAGATACCAAAGAATATCCCTGCCCGTTGATTCAATATCCTCCTGATTCAACAATTCAGAATCACCGCGTTCTCCCAACGATAAATCCACAATGGCAAAACTCAGCTCGTTATTGTGCACGATGCTTTTTGCGCTTTCTGTATCATCAGCGCCCAAGAAATAAACACTCAAAGATTGTTCCCTGCAATTTGCAATATTATCCAATGTTGATACTATCAGAACGTTCTGCGTTTCTGTATTGTTGAACAAACAGTTAACGTCATCGTTGTCAGCGGGCAAATTAACTTCAATCGAAATATCCTCGAGCTTTCCAATATCTGTTTTGCTCCGGTCAGAGCTCAGCAATCTAAGCATCTCATATATCTCGTTGTTCAAAAACGTCCTTGCCTGTGATGTTACTGCACGTGCGTCTGCCGCTCCTCCCTCTGCCAGAAGCAGTGCCGTGTATGCCTTTTCGTCTACGGAAATCCCGATTCCGGTTTCGTTTGTAAAGGATTCGGCACTTCTCAGTACTTCACGATTCGCTATTTTCCAAAGTTCGTGCGCTCGAATATGGTTGAACATAACAACATTTCCCGACGCAAATCTTGAGCATATCGCGGCAGGGAAATACGGCGTTTTCGTGTTTGGTTCAACGTCCTTTTGCAATGCCTTTAAAATTACTTTGCGCGGTAAAACCGAAAAATCAATCGACTCGGAGTTTTCGTAAAGCTGTTTGCCCGCATTGGTTGTAAAAACCATTATTGCGCTCGCAAGGGATACTTCTTCGTCCGTTTTGCTGTCTCGTATCCTTCCTGCATCTAAAATTTGAAGGAATAAATGGATAATTGAAATGTGCGCCTTTTCAACCTCGTCCAAAAGAATTAAGCAGCGCGGATTTTTCTTCACAAAGCTTGTGAAATTGCCTGATTTTGAGCCCTTGTAAACACCGTCACTGCCAATGAATTCAAGAGAGGACTCTTTGTCGCAGTATTCGCTCATATCGAATCGAACAAACGGAATTTCTTTTCCTTCCGCATAGCTGATAGCTTCAGCAGCCTTTTCTGCAAGGAAGGTTTTGCCAACTCCCGGAGGGCCGGCAAACAAAAAGGTTGCTCGCGGTCGGTTGCTGCTTTTGTCCGTCAGTGACGAAAGCTCCGCGCGAAAATATCCCTCAACGAATACACTTACCGCATTATCCTGACCAAAGACTCTCTCGCTCAGATACTCCTGAATCTGCTTCGTTCTTTTGATTATATCCGCAATACTTTTTTGTGCCTCTTTTCGAGTCTCCTTCTTGCATTCTCCGCTGTGGGATGATTTTTGTGCTTCAGCAGTGTCGTTGCCGAGTATTCGTGTGTAAGCATCCTCGAGCGCTTGTGTGCCGGGCACTGTCTGCTCCGTCTCGAAGAGATCATCGAAAACTATATAGTTACGTATAAAGTCGTTCGGCTCGTCAAGGATACATTTCAGCAGCTGGTACGCATGCACCTCTCCCGAACCCTCGCTCGCCGCAATGCAGCGCGCCTTTTTAAGACACCCTTCAATATAGCTTTCGTCAATGCGCCTTGACTCGGGTGTGGCTTTACTGGTAGCATGCAAAATGAAGTCTGTTGCAATATTGTTCGGATCGCTTATCGCTGTCGGAAGTTTCAGCTTCAGCATGTTCTTCAGTCTTTGGCTGTCCGGATCGCTTACATCTCTGACATAGCAAACGACCGCCGCAATAAAGCCTTCTGCTGTTAACTTATGATTCGGTCCGCCGTCAAGTTCTGTTGCTTTCTCAATAAGTCTTCTCAGAAGAGAACTGTACTCAAGTTCTTCCATTACTCCTCCTTTTATGCGTTTGAATCGTCAATGCTGATTTTATCACTTTTCCTTTATAAGTTCAATGACTTCATTTTCGTCTGTAAGTATAATCGTATTCCCTTTAAAATCAATGGAATACTCTTTTTTTGAAACATCAACGCCTATGATGCTTGTTGTTATCAACAGTTTATTGTCTTGAACCTCGTATGTAAACGGAATTTCGGCGGCTCCGCATTTCTTGCCTGTTCCGTTTTCATCAAAGACATACGTTGTTTCCACAACTACTCCAAGCACTGTGCTTTGCGTTTTCCACTCCCCCACAATTCTTTTTGCGGGAGAACAGGCGCAAAGCGCAAGCAGAACAACGATAATTGCAATCGAAACTAATCTTTTCATGACTTAGTCTCCTTTCAATCCTTCAAAAGTCACCTGTTTTTGAACTTAAACTTTATAGTTATTGTGCGTATTTCAGCATCCCATGAATAAGAATATGTTGAACCATCAATCTTTCTATTCGCCTTTGCTGCCGCACCAACAGCCAAAAACCCTTCTGACGAACTCACGAACAGTCTGTTAATGGCCTCTCTGTAAACCGCAATACTGCCGCATTTGAACGAGAATTTATCAAGCCCCCGCTCCGCTGCCTCGGCGGCAAACCGTTTAATTTCATTCAAATCATACTTCGTTAGTATCAATGAATTGTGGTAATAATAGTTTGCCCCTACGGCCGAACAAATCGGAACATCCGTCGGGCAAAGGTCGACTTTTCGTGTCCTTTGAATTTCTTCCGTTGTAATGCAGAAATAATTATATCCGAATTCATCATGCTTGACTGCCTGATTCGTATTGGAATAATCATCCCATGTTGCATCCACATGGTAGTATTCGCCGTCTATTTTAATAATGTTCCATGCATGCGGCGTTCCTTGCCCTCCGTCGGCCTTTGTTATGTATCCGGCGGCTTCGGCACACTCAATGCCGCATTTTTGCATCAAATACGCAATCGCACGCGCATATCCTTCGCAAACTGCTGTTCCCCTAATAAAAACTCCGCATATTGTTCTCAGATAATCAATTTCATCCTTGGCCGGCCCTCCCTTAGCCTTCTGTTCGTTGAGTGCAATGGTATCATAATCCGTTGCATTAACAACTTTTGCGTAGATGCGTATCGCCGCATCGTATGCGCTCATCTTGTCATCAATGTCTTCAACAAATTTCGGAATCATCTCATCCATCTGCTTTTGCAGCTTTTCCCTCTCCTCCCGATCGGCACCATACTTAAGAAGGATTTTATCTTCTGTATATGTGCAGTTATTGTACCAAAACAAATCGGGACGATCATAGCTTATCGCTTTAGACACCGTAAAAACACTGCCTTCCTTCAGTCCGCTTGCGTCCACACTCTCAACATGCTGAATAATTGCTTCTACCATAGAATCATAAAGCATTTGCTGAGCGGATGCCAAACGATTGCGATAAAAGTACTCCGGGGGTCCTTCAAGAACCCGATCAAATTCTTTTGGCTCATATTTTTTCCCGAAGATATCCTCCCCCATCTCCCTTTTTCGCGGTTTCTCCGGGATAAGCTCATCCAAAAATTCTCCCGAAGCAGTTGCAAGTAAATACAAAAACGGATTATTTCTGTACTTAGGGTTTTCCTTTAGTTTACCGGCTATCTCCCTATATCCCGTGCCTGCTCTCGTATAGGAGCTGTTCAGCTTGCTTGTCCTTTCATCCGCCAAACCATTCCTGCTGATAAACCTTAAATACTGTATATCCACAATGGCAAGCAACCCTTCCGAAAGGTCTGCCGAAAGATCCGGAACGTTTTTTCGCTGCCAGGCATGTGTCAATTCACGAACGAATAATTCGGTTAGATTCGCTGATGGCAACCCTTTTTCAACGTGAACCCTCCTTTTTTCGAAAAAGGAAAAAAGCGGTATATCTCCCTTGTATTCCGTATCTCCCTTTGCCTTAATTTCTTGTAAAATTCTCTCTGCAGAATCAAAACAAACTGCATACTCATTATCAATTTTTATTCCGTAATTACTTTCAAGGAAAAGCTTTGCAGCAGCCGTATGTTCTTTCAGTTCTCTTTTATTTCCCGTCACAATTTGTTTCTTGCATTGATCACAAATTTTCCTGCCGTCCGAAAGCCTGTCCAATCTTTCGTTTTTCCGTACCCTCCTCCCGCAGAAATCACAATTTCGATTCGTTATACGCTCGTTTAATCTTCCAAAACGAAGTTCGTGGTCTCTGTCAGCTAACAATGCAGCGAGCTTTGAGAGGGACACAAAATCGAATTCCGCAGGCTCCCTGTCGCTTCCGTAGTATAAGTAATTGCTCTTTTTCTCCGACTTTAAATACCATTCAAGGTATTCATCAATCGGAGTGAAAAGCGTTTTGAGTGTGTCCTCTCCGGATGCAGATAATGCAGATATAACTCCCAGTTCCGTGACGCTGTCCTCGATTATTGTAATCTCAAAGACATCTTTATTGAAAATATTGTTTTTTCCTTTCACGGTGAGTTTGGGTCTTCCGATATCCACCTTGCTGCATGCCTCAGTTTGCTGCGAAGCACAAACCGCAACGGAATCAGCTACCGAAGGAAACATCGAGCGTATTATTTCCCTGATCATTGCAGCAGCAAGATGCACAGTTCTCTCCGTTTTTTCTCCCAGTTTTCCGTTTAGTCTTATTGTCATCATCAAAGCTCCCTTATTTCCGGCAACGGCAGGCTTTGATTCGTAATACGGATTAACTACTTTCCCGTATCGTCTGTATGACCTTTGCGCAAGCGAATCATCTTCACCATCAATTTTGTGATAATTTTGATTATTGTTGTTCTGCGCAAATGTCCTTGAGCTGACTTCGTAATATCCGTGTGTGATAACCTCTGTAGGTGCTCTGAACACCGAAATACAAGCCTTCTCAACGGCAATATCACCATTAGTGCCATTTAATACTATAACATTATTTGCAAGTACAACAGGACTTTCGTCGTCAGAGCTAATAATATATTCTCTGTTTTGAATATATTGATGTACCTCTGTATTAATGCCTCCAAACGCAAGCTGAACATACAGAATTCCCTTTTCGGTATCTATGTTTCTAATTGTGTAGATGTTGCCATTAAATATTAGATTTTGGCCTGCAATATAGTTCTGAGTTATTCTCGCACGAGGAAGGGGGATAGTTTCCGTTTTATCGCTGCCGTCCAAAATCAACGACGCCATGTCCCGTCCGTTGATCAAATCATACAGCTCTCCTCCTGTGCGCAAAAACACTCTGTCTTCTGAACAGAACTTACCGTCATAACCGAAAACACAGTCGTGACGAAACTCGAAAATTTTCAGCACTTGTTCCCTATATCTGAGTTTTGCTTTTTCATTGTCTGCTTTTTCGTCCACGTTCAACACGCCGTAGATATCCAGCACATCAGCAAGAATGGAGATGACATCCTGCCTATTCACCATTTCTCTGTAATCATTCGTGCTGACATTCAACGCCGAGCGGAATATTTCATCCACAATCATTCCACCCGAGCTCGCTCTTATAAGCAATTTCTGCGCAAAATCCTTTTTTGTTCCGGTTTCAACCGGAATCCTCGCAAGTTGAATCCTGCTCCAGATTTCATCGATATTTGCATAGTAAAAATCACGCAGCATGTACGGCTTTGAAAATATAATTATCAGCGTTTTTTCAGAAGCTGTCAATGATACGTACTTTCTCAATGTCCTCGGAAGATTCTCTTCACTGTCCATTGCAATGATTACGGAATAATCGCTTGCATCGCATTCTGCACGGTTAAGCCTAAATTGCTTTTCCCCGATTTCCATGCTCCCCGCATTTGCTGCAATTGACTCTTTAATGTTTTCATATGGTATGTCTTTATCTGCAAACACCGTAACGGATTTTGCTCCCGCCTTCAGACACATCAATGCAACATTCATCATCGGACCCAATTCTTCACGTGTATTAACAAACTGCTGAACAACAACTCTTCCGCCGACGTCCTTGCGTCCATCGTAATTGTAACACCTAACAACAGCGTTTGGATTATACTGCATTGCATCCAAAGACTCAAACTCCTCCGCCGTGAGGTTTTTAAGGACCTTGTCCAGTCCGGGTGTCCTCGAATCATCAAAGCAAATATACTTTATCGGACGTGCCATGTATCTCAGACGAAACCCTTCGTTCCTGCCTCCGTTCCTGGCAAGGCATTCATTTGTTTCGGCAATATGCTTAACTCTTGTGCTGAACATTGCCATCTGACGATTATACTTGTTTATTGTTTCGAGCGTGTCAATAAACACAACAGTGTCAATAAGATGAATAAACCTTTTATGGTCGTTCTCAAAGCGTGAAGATGAAAGGTATCTCAGTGAAGTGACAAGAATGCTCTTTTCATCTACTGAAGCCTCCTCCGAATTATCCCCGTTACCTTTTATCTTTATTATTTTCCATATCGGATCATCAAAGTTAATTTCACCTGTGCTGTCATTGCAATGCAGGCTTGTTATTTCTGAAAATTTCCGGACAAGAAAATCATATGTAAGTTCTATTTCAGCATCGGTATTGCATACAAAAATGATATTATCACCTCTTGCAGCTGCAATGGACAAATACCGAACGAAGTATTCCGAAAAGGCAGAGAACATGTTGCCGTTTATTATTGCACTTCTGCTGCACTTTACCAATCTTTCTATGCAATTTCGATATATCTTGTTTTTATGCCCCGAATTGCGGAAACTATGCTCAACAGCCTCAGTTATAAGATCCGCAACATTATTTTTATCAACGCTCTGTGCCATTGCTTGTTTTTCCATAAAATCGTGTTCCTTTCTCGCTTGTGATGCTTTTGTTTCACTTTGCATCATCTGCCTGCTCACTATCGTCAATCGACAGAGCCACATCAACATCGCACGCATAAAAAGCTCCAAATACGTTGCGAATCTCTTCGTCTATCGTTTCAACATCAATTTCGCCTTCATCAGATTTTTCAAATTTCGATTGATCCGGTTCGGGACATTTATCAATATCCTCATTTATCCCGTCAAGGAAAAAGAAGCTTTCCCAAAGAATGAACAGTGCAATCACCGGATACTTTGTTCCTGTGTTAAACAGAAGCGAAAGAAAATCAAAAGGAATCCAATCCGCTCCAAACAGGGCAATCAATTGAAATACAACATATAGACAAACATATGCTGCTGATAAAAATATGCTGAGTTTTTTCAAGATGCTTGCAGCTGACACCCAAACATCCTTCCTGAAAAGCTTTATTATCTTGATTTCAACTTTTTGTGCAAGACTGAAAGCGCCGTCCGGTTTCTCGCCTTCACTGAGGCTCCTCTTGCCCATCCCAATCCGCACAAATCTGAGCAGTAATCTGAATAAAAATCCAATAGCGAAGTTAATTAACAGCGCACCAACAACATCCGAAAAGAACGCCGTTCTCACCGGCAACGCAAGCTTGGCGGCCAACCATGAAATTACGCTCAACCCGCCTACAGCCGTAATAACATCACGCAAAGCACAAAGCGCAAATGTCAATACAGCAACATAAATCATTGTGAAGCACATAATTCGGAAACGCCTGTTTGCTGTTTTCTTTTCTTTATCTTTTAAGTACGTATGGTACTCAAAAACAAATGGCAGTGCTGCAAAGAATACTGTTGCAAAAGTAAAAATAATTTTCAGCGTGCTTATGAGCAAGTTCATGCATCTTTCCTCCTTTTGCTGTACAGACCGTTTATGAAATTCTGATCAATCACAGTATAAAACGCAATATTCTTTTCTCCGCAGCAATACGCCTCGTTAAATTCAATAGTATCGCGAGCGCTTTCGACACTGTCATAAGAAGCTCTTCTGTTTTCTTTTGCTCCGAGATTATCAAGCAGGTTTCCGATGCCGTTAACCCTTTCCTTCAGTTTTTTCTTATGATGCACGATTTTTGCACTCGCATAACTGCAGCACTGTTTGAAGAAATCAACATCAAGTTTATACTCATAGGTCCACCTCAACGTTGGAATTGTTTTGCAAATGAGCATATCATAGTTTTCTATTGATTCAAGGTTTCCCTGCTGAATTTCCTGATATTTTTCCATCAATTCAAGCCATGCTTGTCTATACTTGTATTTATACCTCGCTGACTCTAAAACATAAAGTCCCGCCAGCAGCAACAGCGGAAGCAGAACCGTTGCCGCAGCAACAAGCGCAGACTCCGCCGACGCTTTAATCACGTCCCACTGCACAGCAATATACGGCACGCATGAGACCGTCAACAAACCTGTAAGCACACCAAACATAACTTTAAGCATCTTTTTGCTTGATTCAATGTTGCGAATCCTTGTTGCAAACCAATCGCATTGTCGTGAAATATCTATCTCGGCAAGCGGCCCCCGAGCTTCAAACATTAAATACTCTTTAACCGCACCATTATAGATTTTTTTCGCTGTACGTTCAACATTCTCTATTTCGCGCTCCTCCGGCAGTTTGGATGCTGTATACGAGTTTTCTCTGGTTTCATCTCCGCCATCCGGATCGGCAAGGCTGACTCTCCTTTTGGGCAGAATTGCCTTTGTATTGTTTTCAGATTTTCCGGCGTAATGAGACAAAATTCCAAGTATATGATTTTGGGCTTTTTTAAGAAAGCCAAGCTGAAAGTCTTTTAATCGTTCACAGCGCATTATGTATTTGCCTGCTGTTTCCGAGATTTCCGGGCTTTCGCTGAAGTTTTCCGCATGACTAAAATACTCAACTTTTCTTTCTTTGAGCAAGTTCTTCCTTTCGCACTTGACGCTTTCGATAACCCTCCCGTCTTCCATTTCGGAAATATCCTCTTTTTTCCTGCGTTTTTTTCTTTCTGCTTTCTTTTTTTTCTTACTCTCACCGACCGGACGTTCAACAGAGCAGCTTATCGCATCTCCGTCCTCATTATAGTCAAATACATTTCCTTTAAAGCTGTACAAAACAGGTGTAAGTTTCAATTCGCTGAACCTGCTGCTCATTTCATTTAATGATATTAATGCGTAAACATATTCACTTCTTTTCTCTGCAAGTGCCTCTGTAATCTTTTCAATGCTCAGAGCGTCAAACGAGCGCAGTTCTTTTTGCTCCGTGTTATTGTCGAAAATTGTTCCGTCGTATACACAAGCAAGAATATAACACGCAATTCGCAGCGAATTCAGTGTTCTGGCCGCTTTATTGTCGGCTTCCGCTTCATTATCCAAAGGGCACAATATCGCATTAATCCTTGTCCCGTTTCTCGATTTTTGATTATTGCTTACCGCCGTTCTCACAAAACTCAAATACTCTTCATGTATTCCTTCCTGATCGCATGAAGTCTCTGCCTTCCGGCAATACTCCAAAAACTCCTCTGCAAATATTTCTGCAGCGCTGAAGTACTCTGCATTTTTTTTACAGGATTCAGCGAGAGCTTTACTCATTTTTCCTTCATCATTATGTTCGGGTGAAACAATATCATCGTGAAGTTTGAAAATATCCTCGTCTGGCGGAAGACCGATAAAAAGGCGCAGCGGCTCAATAACCAAATCATTCTCATAAGGTGAGCTTATATCAGCACCATAAATTCTTTTTTCTTCTGTACCGAACATTATCAGGATTTCTCTCGGGCTGCGGCTGCGGCATTCCAGAGCGTTGATTATCGTGTTTCTCATAACCCGGCAGTACACGATGCTCAACGCTTCCATATACCCTTTGTAAGCATTGGCCATCGTATGTTGTTTGAGTGCTTCTTTCCGCATTGCCGAGAGGTCAACATATATAATCAGATTGAACTGTTTGTTCATATCATCATACATATCCATCATTTCGCTCATTTTTTCAACGCATGCCAAATAGCCTTTCTCCTTGTCCGGCCAATCCTCGATGCGGCACTTCAAGGCAACAAGCGCTCTGTTCTCGTAATTAATATCAAACAGAATCTTTCCCTCGTCAACATTCTTGTCGGATGTATTGATAAAAAATGTATGCATAACCAAGCTCCCTTAATCACAATCCCCCGGCGGCATCTAATGTGCCGCCGGGAGTTTTACCGCTATTGAGTTGTCATTCAGCCATCACAGACCGAGTTCCGCAAATTTTTCTTTCCACTCTCTGAACAAGTTGTCTTTTTCTTTGTCAGGTGCTGCCACATCGTAGAACGCTTTGCAAATCATGTACTTTGTTTTTTCAGCACGTTTCGCATCGGTATCTAAGCCGAACCTTGATCCGGTCTCTTCAGCTATCCGATCGATCGCTCCGACCATAGGAGCTGCAATATCAAAATCTCTGTTCAGACCGTTGTAGTACAACAGCACAGCATCCACCGGGTTAAGCCCGCAATCGTTATTTATCAGTGCTTTGAATACCGTTGTGTCTTCATAGCTGTCCTTACCGTTGACATCCGCAACATACTTCACTTCAAGCTCCGGAACCACGATATCTTTGAAGTACAAATCAGCACTCAATGCCGCGATCAGCCCGTAAATCGCTTTTCTGTCGACTCCGCGTCCTCCATGCATTATCACGACATCCTCATCAATGCTCATACGCCGGCCGTTGTCTACGCGCTGCCGCAAACAGAAGTTGCCGTCCGCATTCACCCTGATCTTTCCGTATGCAAGCGCAAGCCACACACCGCGGAAGAATCTTTCTTTGCTTTCAGCATTCTTTTCCGGAGTAACGTAAGGCAAAATGCGATGCCACCTCTTATCGAGATGCGGGCTTGACACATATGCGTTTTCTCCTTCACCGCCTGCCGCTCGGCGCACCATTTTGGTGATTATATTCTTGTAGCTTTCGTAGTAAACTCCTCCGTTAATCTCATTTAACTTCGGAATGTATTTCGCTTCAAGACCATAGACCGCTCTGTAGCAATGCAGCTCGTTTATCGGATATGCGTCATTCTGCTCGGTTCCGGCATTGATGCCCAAGGTTGCCCCAATTTCCGAATACCGCTCTGACACTATCGGATTAAATCCCCAGAAAGTGTTTGTTCTCGTTGTTATTGTACCGTCATTAATATCCGCAGGCTCAATGTCGCTGATAAGCATCGGCGCAGCCATTGCAAATAACTTCTCCGTACACGCCATGAAAGCCCGCTTGCTTGCCAACGTTCTGTCAAAGCGATTTGACTCTTCACCTTCTTCGAAGTTCACACTCCTCAGCGACTCACGTTCAATCTGCTCTGCATCCGTATGCACAGCATTCTCTGCATCCCATTGTTTGCTTATTGCAGTATAGATGTCCATATTGACTATCTCTCGATTGTTCGGATCGCTGTCAATTCTTTTTCGGAAAGTTCTTACCGAATCCGTCATAAACTTCTCAGCGATGCCTCGATTTGCATATGGTTTATTCTCCGGCACGGACGGGCGCTGCTCCGCACAAAGTCTTCCATAAGCTGTTTCAATCACGCTTCGGCTTATTTCGTCCGCTCTGTCCGCGGTCAGGTCGAGCTCTTTGTAAATCGATTCTTTGTCCCTTCCGCTGCTGAAAACATAGTACGTGTTCCCGATAGTTCCGCTCGTTGCTTTTATATTGTTATCCAGTTCATCGTAGAGCTTTTCCTGAATATCAGGCAGCCTTTTGAAAAAAGCTTCGAGTTGAGTCAGCAATGCATTCACACGCTCCATCAGCCTTTCATATACGCGTACTTTAAGAAGCTCTGCTTCGTATTTTCTGCAAAATCCAACCTTTGTATTAATAAACTCAGCATATTGCTGTTCATACATGTCAAGGAATCTTGCCAGCCGTTGAAACCGCGTCTTGCTGTTCAGCAATTCAGATGGCGTTGTTTCCGTCTTATGCGGGGTCCTCCTGTTATCAAGCGTTGCTCCAGGGTCCCCGCCTGTATCGGCATCGATCCTTTGCGCCTCAAGATCTGTTGCCTTTATTTCGCGCCTCATTTTATCAATAATTCGGCAGAGGATGTATCTCAACGCAACCGGGTGAATAAAAACACGCTTTCCTTCATCGTTCAGCTTCGTTGCAAGGCCGAATATGGAACAATCGTTGCCCGGATTCACATCGCCCATGCTCAACGGGAACACTGCATTAACAATGCTTTCCGCATATTCATCCACCTTGTCCTCGAAGGTATCGACTGCCTCGCGCATGCCGTTTTCATCCAATACAATAAGCGCCTCAAGTTCGGTTTTATCATGTTCTGCGTTCACAAAATCAGCCACATTACGCTCAAATGGCTCTAAGCCATTGTGTTTTGTCGCAACTACCTCGATTTTTTCTTTTTTCAATTTTTTAAGGAAATCATCAACCTTATCGGAATACTGAACATCTACCTTTCCATCCGGCCGAGTTTGTTTGGTTTCGTTTTTCACATCACGCCCAACCCTCAAAAAGAACCTGTCACGCCCGTATTCTTCCGCACGCCTTGATGTCGCTTCATCGAAGAGTGTTATATACTCAACACGGGGGTCAAAGTTTTCAATTTGGTATATTCCATCCCGTTCCCTTGCCCTGATCGCATCTCTTTTTGCGGCAATCTCGCTGTCGATCCTGTTCCATCCGTTTTTGATGGAATCCTGCGCTGCGCGAATTGCGCAAAAAGTTTTCACACTGTCAACCGGGTATTCCGCCTTTGCAGAGCCGCATGCGCCAAACAGCGGCTCGGAATTTTCATTGAACGCAGAGAAAGAATTGTCTTCTTCCGTATACATGTTCCCTGCCATTGGCGAATAAAGCTGCATGTATACAAGTTGAGCTACCATTTGCTCGTATTCGGCAATATCGCTTGCGCCTACACCTTTTGCGTTCCTGCTGTCAATAAAGAAGCAGTAATCAAAGACAGGTTTACCTCTGTTTGCATCACTCTCGCTGTCGAAAAGTCCCTCTAACTCGATTTTCTCATTTAAAGTTATCGGAAGATTTCTCTTTATCTTGGTTATAGCATTCAGCTCTCGTATCGCTGCGTACGCGTTTGCATAATGCCTGATCCTTGTGGCGGATGTTTCCCGAATATGTTTTACCGTATCAATAAAAATGTCGGGAAGCAGGAAAATACCGCGGATGACCACATTGCTCTGCGCAAGATGTTTGCGAAGCCATAATGCGGTTTGGATAAACATACCGGAGCCGGTCCCGCCGGAAAGTGAGGATACTATCATGATCCTGATGATAGTATTCACATTATTCTTCAGCACTCGGTTGATAAGCGCACCCAGTTCTCCGTTCATGTTGGTTTCAAGGTAATCGAAAAATGCAATTCGCGATTTTACACGCACTTCGGAGCAGCCGTCAAGCATGCTTTGCTCGCGGAACGCGGGTGAATCCGGACTCCACTCAGCAATCTTTCGATTTCTGTACTGAGCAAAATACTGTTGAATTTTCTGCGGTTTGCTGATCGGAAAAACAGGGATTTGCGTTCTGCTTTTCGTTATGAGTTCATTGTCGTTTTTGTCCGAATCAAGCACCGCGCAGCAGATCCGTCCCAAATTATCATTGAACGTTTTCCCGTTCTTTGTGAGCAGCTTTGTAACATTGTTGACGACACGGCTTCCCGTTCCGCCAAGGCCTATCAGCAGAGATTGTTGTTCCATTTTGTTTCCTCCCGGTTTAATTTGTATAAAGAATTATCTTTGCCCTAATTATTCTTTCAACGTCGTTGATCTTGCTTATCTCCGTCGGAATCACCCAGTACCTCGGATATCTGCCGGCGGATGCTGCCAAGCGTTTTGCGCTCGGATCCGTCACCGTTGTCAACATTGACAGCTCCTCCACCATAATATAGCGGTGTCTTTCGATGTAATCTTTTAATGAAGCCGCATCGGGAACCTGTACCGTGTAGTCATCCGGCTTGAGTTCGCATTTGTACCACGGCATAATCATTTCACAGCTTATTATGTTTCCGTATTCTGCGCGGAAAGCCACACCCGAAGCACGAATAACTTCGGCTCCCCGCTTGAACTTCCACCGGTATTTGAGCTTGTTATATTTTTTCAATACTATCGGCCTGAAATTATGAATTCTGTGTAAACCGCTGCTGTTTATGTAGATCACATCCCCAACATAAAGCTTTGCGTTCTTTGCGAAACGCGGCTTTGTCGCGACAAGGATAACCCACGTCGTCAGTGTCGCTGCGGCCGCAGTTTCAATAAGAAGCGGCAAATAAACATTCAGCAGGCGGAACTTCAGTGAAGCATCCTTTATTGCAATTTCAGAATCCGCTTCTCCCCACGGAGATGAAAGGTGAATATTCATCGTTCCGTGCGGAAGTTTGAACAGGTATTTTACCCAGTAAATCCACCAATCGGAAAAGCCTATATCCATAGCTGCATTCTCCGTCGGAATGCAGACAATTGTTCCATCCGCTTCCGTTGAAATGGAAAGCTCAATCGACTTGAACCGCTTATCCACAGTCACGCTGCATTTGCCGTCAACTTCGCTTTTCGGAAGACGCTGTCCATCCTTGGTGATATAAAATGATGCGCCGATCTGATTTCCGAAGAATTCTGTTTTAATGATGCTTTCCGTTTGCGGAATCGCAATTACCTTATAATCCGAAATTACAACCGTATACATGTGGGATGCTGCCGCACCTGTTTTCAGTGTGCAGGTTACCGTAACATCCATGCTTCCTTCCGCATCAGGCTCGACATTTGCATTATTCGGCGTGAATTTGATTCTTCCATCCTTAAGGTACTCAATCGTGCCGCTGTTTCCGGCGGGCGAAACGTCAATAACCGGATTCAGCTTTTTAATCCTCTCAGGATCGGTGACCTGAACGCCGTCCTCATAAATTGTGAACACAATTGACAGATCCTTATTGCTGAAAATCTCGTTCAACCTCACGCTTTGAGCCGTTCCGCCGTAATCTGCGGACAGCGTAAAGTTGCCGTCCAGTTCCGCGGGCGTAAATTCAAAGTTTAACCTTATCGGGTTAAATCCCGGAATGCTTATCGTTGCTGTGAGTTCGGTGTCACTTTTCCCAAGTTTGTATTTGTCAATAGTCATGGTCGAGTCGGTCGACTCCGCCTTCACCGTGCCGTCTTCGGCAATGCTGATTCGGTAGCTTGTGTCCGGCGGCAGCAGTGATGAATCGATCTCGTTATCCGTTCCCATTTCATAGATCCTGCACGAAATCGTTATTTCATCGCCCTCCGAAAGATTGTCAAGCTCGCTGTAATCCGTAATCTCGCGTCCGTTCACAAAAGCTCTCATTCGAATTTCAAGTGCGGGTTCGAACAGAATAACCAGATTGTCAACATTCACCTTTTCGTCAAATGTAATTTCATATGTGCCGGCAGGCATTGTTTTAGCTGAATCTCCGATCATGAAAATTCCGCCGTGAAGGTTGCTGTAGTCCGGGAAACTGACTCGAACTTCCCTGCTCACGTCGGCGGACAGCTCGTTGTTCATCACGGTTTTTACAGGCTTTGCATCCGTCTGTTGAAGGAGCATTACAATGTTCAGCAGCGGTATTGCAGACTCAACCCGAATGGTTGTATCGTTAACTTGAGTTATATCACTGCTTGAAAGACGTGTTCTTCCGGAGATTCTGTCCGCCATTGCGGACATGGTCGTCATTATTCCTTCCGCATCCTCTGCGTGATATGTAAAAATGCCCTTGTCCGTCTTTTCCGTCGGAGAAACAGCTCCGCCGCCGATGCTGAGGAAAGTAACCTGCGGGTTCGTGCCGTTCGGCATTGTCTTCTTTGTAAAATCGGCAAGATTGGTATCCAGCATATTCACCGCCTGGTCTTCATACATGCCGTTCATCTCGTTAAAATAGCCGTCGGTAATAACAACAAGCCAATACTGTGTGTTTGGATTCGAATCCTTCGTTTTTTCGAGCTTTTTCATCGCTGTTTCAACGGCATCATAAGGGGTTGAACCGCTGTCTTGGTGGCTGCGGATGGAATCCACGGAGCCCTGAATGCCTCCGGAGGACAGATCCGCACTGTAGGGCTTGTACAGCGGGTTGTACAGCACCCCGCTCATGTATGTAATAAAAAGCTGATCCTCGCTGTTCATCATGCCGCAGAAGGTCTGCATGGCATAATTTGCATAAGCCCAGTCTTGACCGCCCATGCTGGCGGAATCATCGTAAACAACCGAAACGATTTTTCGAACATACAGCGACTCCGCGAAAACGACCGATGTTGCAGCACCGAATAAAATGCCGCAGATCAGTAAAGCCGCCGTCAATAATGATACTATCCTTTTTCTCATTCTTCCTCCGAAGTCTTTCAGGAAATCGATTGTTGCGGGAATCACAATGTCATTGCCTTTGAATCGGCATGAAACGCTCAATTCTTCGTCATCCTTTTGATAGGAAATGCCGCATTTGTCAAGTGCGCCGCAAAACTTGTTGAACACTCTCCGTGCGTTTTCCGTGTTGTCGTGCATGGCATGTTCTCCTTTGTGCAAAATCTCGGCAGGGCATTCCCCTGCTCCAAAGGGTAAAACAATAAATTTACCTCAACGCATTCCGTCGAAAAGCAATCCCCAAAGGGTCAAACAGCAATACTTTTTGTTGATTTGTGAAGATTATGTGACAGTATATCTGCATCTTCGTTCACAGTATACAGCATTCGACAACATTTGTCAATTGTTTTGTGACTGATAAATTGCGCTTCCGGAGAGTGTGCGCTCCCCGGAAGCGTTTCTTCCCCGCGCTGTTCCCTGCGGGTAAAATTCGGCTTATTCTTCGTCGTCCGTTTCGCCGCTTTGGATCAGCTCATCCGCTTCTTCGATGGCTTTGGTCAGCTTTCGATCGGTTTTTTCCATGATTTCAAACATTCTGATCAGCATTCTCATCTCGCGATACGCTCTTATTTTTTCGCGCAGCTGCGCAAAAAATCCGGGTTTCTTCTGTTCCATATTCTTTCCTCCTTATTCACTGCATTGATTCAATCGGTTTTGAGCAATCTTTCTTCTCTCCGCATACAATTCATACCCCGTTTGTTCGTAAAGCTCCCCCCAAATCGCGGCAGCGCTGCGCAGCATCGCTTTTTGTTCGGATGAAAGCTTTCCGTCCGCGCTGCATGTCCCGCACTTGAAAAGAGAAAGGGCAAGATCGTCCTTCAGCATCGGAACTTCCGGAAACATTTTCGCAAGTCTTTTGCTGATTTCAAGAGCCTTTGCATAATACCCTTCCGCAGCTTTATAATCGTTCCGTGCTTCCGCAATACCGCCGAGTTTATTGTACGAAACGCTCAAGTCGCGCTGCAAATTCGGGTCATCCGGGTACTTTTTCGCAAGCCTTTCGCGGATCTCAAGAGCCTTTGCATAATACCCTTCCGCAGCTTTATAATCATTCCGTGCTTCCGCAATATCACCGAGTCTTTCATATGAAACGCTTAGGTCGCTCTGCAAGTTCGGGTCTTCCGGGTACTTTTTCGCAAGCCTTTCGCTGATTTCAAGTTCCTTTGCATAATACCCTTCCGCCGCGCTATAATCGTTCCTCGCTTTCGCAATACCGCCGAGTTTATTATACGAAACGCTCAGGTCGCTCTGCAAGTTCGGGTCATCCGGGTACTTTTTCGCAAGCCTTTCGCTGATTTCAAGTTCCTTTGCATAATACC
>OLGA01000468.1_pt1 | contig 35915 bp, 29 predicted proteins | sample 1604881 | NCBI WGS metagenome assembly OLGA01 (sample SAMEA3888896, study PRJEB22519) | human gut metagenome | biome: human gut; feature: human-associated habitat; material: faeces | place: Denmark | collected 2009 | reverse complement strand
GCCAAAGGCTCTTTTGAACCACGCGTCTAACGCGTGGTTTTCGGGTATACAAAAATATCCGCCGGTCTTGCGTCCGGCGGATACTGTTTTCTTTATTCGTTTTCCATAGATGCCTGGATCTGCTCTTCTCTGTACTGGCGGGTGTAGAGGCCGTAGTACACGCCTTTTTTCGCCATGAGCTCGGCGTGGCTGCCGCGCTCGACGATCCGGCCGGCGTTCACCACGAGGATGACGTCCGCGCGGCGGATCGTGGAGAGACGGTGCGCGATCACAAACGACGTACGCCCGTCCATGACCTTCTCGATGGCGTCCTGGATGAGCCGCTCCGTGACCGTATCGACGGAGGACGTCGCCTCGTCGAGTACGAAGATGCGCGGATCGGCAAGCAGCGCGCGGGCGAAGGACAGAAGCTGCTTCTCGCCGGTCGAAAGGCTGTTGCCGCCCTCGCCGACGTCGCTCTGATAGCCGTCCGGCAGTCTCTCAATGATCCCTTCGGCGGAGACGGCTCTGACCGCCGCTTCGATCTCCCCCATGGTCGCGTTCTCGCGGCCGTAGCGGAGGTTTTCGAGCACCGTGCCGGAGAAGAGGTGCGGCGTCTGGAGCACATAGCCGATGTTCGAGTGGAGCCAGAGCTGGCTGCGCTCCCGCGCGTCGCGCCCGTCGATGAGCACCTGTCCCTCCGTCGGCTCATAGAACCGGCAGACGAGATTCACGAGCGTGGATTTGCCCGCGCCGGTCTCGCCGACGATGGCGACATTCGTTCCCTGCGGCACTTTCAGGTTGAAGTGCTCGAGAATGTTCTCGTCGCCGTCGGGGTAGCGGAAGGTCACGTCTTTGAACTCGATATCGCCGTGCAGCTCCTCCCAGTTTTCCTTTTTGGGGCTGAACGTGTCGCCGTATTTCTCCACGACCTCCGGCGTATCCTGCACATCGGACTTCGTCTCCATGAGCGTGGTGAAGCGCTCGACGTTGACCTGCACGTTCACAAGGCTGGAGAGCGCCTGCACAAGCCACTGGATCGGCTCCATCATGCCCTGCGCATAGTTCATAAACACGGTGAGCGTGCCGATGAGCATCACGCCCTCGCGCGTGACGATGCCGCCGCGCCAGAGGACGAGCGCGAGCGCGAGAGAGGCCGCGAGCGTTGTTGTGGAAATGAAGATCGCGCGGAAGTGCATCGCGCGGACGCTGACCTTTTTCATGTCGGCGGTCAGTTCATCGAATTCCTTCTCCATCTTGTCCTCAACGACGAGCGTTTTCGTCGTCGTCGCGCCGGTGATGCCCTCGTTGAAGGCGCCGGTGATGCGGGAGTTTTTCTCGCGCACCTGCCGGTGGAAGAACACGAGCTTCTTCTGGAAGTACATGGACGAGATCGCCACGATCGGCACGATCACGAGCACGCACAGCGCCATTTTCCAGTTGAGGATGAGCATCATAACGATGGCGCACACGAGATATGCCGAATGCCACACGCCCTCGGCCATGCTCCAGGCGAGCGTGCTCGCGATGCGGTCGGTATCGGACATGACGCGCGCGTGGACATAGCCGACGCTGTTCTGGTTGAAGTAGGAGAACGAGAGCGTCTGCAGATGGTTGAAGCTCTCGCGCTTGAGATCGCGGCCGACGGACAGCTCCAGCTTGCACGCGCCGAAGGCGGAGATATAGTTGGAGGCCGTCTGCGTGAGGATGACGACGACATACGCGCCGATGAACCAGCCGAGCCCCGCAAGGGTCGAGTCGGCGATGTAATGATCGATGGCGTACTGCTGGAAGAGCGGGATGACCGCGTCCATGGCGCTGCCGTAAAACGCCATGAGTACCATCCAGAAGATGAGCTTGCCGTAGGGTCTCATATACGGGACGAGGTTGGGGATGCCGAACCATTTTGCGCCTTTGGTCTTTTTCTGCTCGTTCATGCGCCTTCCTCCTCTCCGATGGACATCTGCATGTCGTAGATCTTGCGGAAAATGCCCGGCTGGGCCAGCAGCTCCTTCGGGGAGCCGAGCTGACTTACGCGGCCCTTTTCGAGCACGAGAATGTTGTCGCAGTCGAGCAGCGTTGTGATGCGGTGGGAGATGATGATCGTCGTCGCGCCGCCGAGATCACGGTCGAGCGCAGAGCGGATCTTCTCGTCCGTCTCCGTATCGACGGCGGAGAGCGAATCGTCAAAAACGATGACCGGCGTTTTCTTTGTCAGCATACGGGCGATGGCCACGCGCTGCTTCTGTCCGCCGGAGAGCGACACGCCGCGCTCGCCGACCATGGTGTCGTAGCCCTGCGAAAAGCGGGTGATATCCCCGTCCACGCAGGCGGTGACAGCGGCGGCACGGATCTCCGCGTCGCTCGCGCCGCAGATGCCGATGTTCTCCTGCACCGAGCGGGAGAAGAGGAACGGCTCCTGCAGCACTACGCCGACGTTCTCGCGCACATAACGCGCGGGCATATCGGCAATGTCCACGCCGCCGACGGTGATCTTTCCCTCCGTGGGCGCGTACAGACGGCAGAGCAGAAGCAGCAGGCTGCTCTTGCCGGAGCCGGTGCCGCCGAGAATGCCGAAGCTCTTTCCGGCAGGTACGGTGAAGCTGACGTTTTCGAGCACGTCCGGGCCGTCCTCGCCGTAATGGAAGCTGACGTTTTCAAAGGTGATGTCCTTGTCCATCGGCGCTTCGGCGGCGTTGGGCGCGTCCTGCTCGGTCTCGGCTTCCAAAACCTCGCCGAGACGGTCGATGGAGACGCCCGCCTTGCTCATTTCGGAAATGATGCGGCCGAGACGGCGCACGGGGCCGATGAGCATCGTGTTATAAAGCGAGAACGACACAAATTCGCCCGCCGTCAGATTGCCGTTCACGCACGAGACCGTGCCGAGCACGACCACGAGCAGGATCTGCAGGCAGCTCGTAAAATCGCCCACCGCCCAGAAATCCGAGAGCGTCCGGGTCAGGCTGATCCAGCACTCGGTATACTTGTTGTTCTGCGCCTCGAACCGGTCGCGCTCAAACTTTTCGCGCCCGAACGCGCGCACGACGCGCACGCCCGTGAGGTTTTCCTGCGCGATCGTGGAGAGAACGCCCTCGTTCTCGTCGCACTCGGTGAAGCGCGCGCGGATCTTGTTATGGAAGAGCACGGAGTAGAGCACGATGATCGGCGCGATGACCCACGCGACGATGGAGAGCTTCGCGTTCATCAGCGTCATAAGCGTCAGCGCAAGGATAATGCGCACGATGATCTGGAAAACGGAGATGAACTGCTCCTGGAAAAAGTTTTTAATGCGCTCGACGTCGCTCGTGCAGCGCTGGATGATATCGCCGGTCGGATGCTCGGCGTGCCACTTCCACGGCAGGCATTCAATGTGGTGGAAAAGCCTGTCGCGCGCGGTCTTGACGAGCGTTTCGCCCGCTTTGGCGTTGAACATGTTCGCGCCATAGCGCAGCAGCGCCGCGACGAGACCCGCAAGCGCAAGAATGAGCGCGATGAACCACATGTTCGCGCGCAGAAACGCCACGCCGCCGAGCGACTCCACCCACCGGAGCGCCCACGCAGGCAGATCCATCGGCTGCGAGTCGATCACCGAGTCCACCGTTACGCGGATGACCTGCGGTGCGATCATTTCAACCACCGTGAGCAGCAGTCCCAGAAGGATGCACACGGCGAAGTATTTTCCGCTGCCCTCAAGCAGCGTGCCGAGCACGCGCATCGTGCGAGCGGACTTTTTTTTCTGTTCCAATTTGTCTACCTCTCAAAAATTTGCTGAGTGGATCGGAAATAAATAGAAGAGTGGAATGGAGTAAAACGGACATTTATTCATTATAGCATACATTTATATTATTACAATTCATTTTTCCGTAAAAAGTCAGGCAACGGCAGAAATACCCCCTTGACGAACGTGTTATAATATTCTATTGGAAAAACAGGCTGCTTCCAGCAGAAAGAGGTTATATGTATGACAAAAGTTGATGTATTTTCCGGTTTCCTCGGCGCGGGCAAGACCACGCTCATCAAAAAGCTGATCGCGGAAGCCTACGCGGGCGAAAAGCTCGTCCTCATTGAGAACGAGTTCGGCGAGATCGGCGTGGACGGCGGCTTCATGAAGGACGCCGGCATTGAGGTGACGGAGATGAACTCCGGCTGCATCTGCTGCAGCCTTACGGGTGATTTCCGCGCCGCTCTGCACGAGGTCTGCGAGCGCTACGCCCCCGACCGCATCCTCATCGAGCCCTCGGGCGTCGGCAAGCTCTCCGACATCGTGACCGCCGTGGAGCAGGCGTCGGACGGCGAGCTTACGATCAACGCGCTCTGCACCGTCGTAGACGCTGGCAAATGCAAAATGTATATGCGCAACTTCGGCGAATTTTTCAACAACCAGGTCGAATCCGCCGGGTGCATCATCCTCTCCCGCACCGCGGGCATCAAGGAGGAAAAGCTCGCCGAGTGCGTCGCGCTGCTGCGCGAGAAGAATCCCGGCGCCGTCATCATCACGACGCCGTGGGACGAGCTCTCCGGCGCGCAGATCCTCGACGCGATGGAAAAGCGCGACACGCTCACCGCCGCGCTTGAAAGCATTGAGCGCGAGCACGAAGAGGACGAGGATGAGCACGAGCATCACCATCATCACGACCACGAGCACGAAGAGCACGAGCACCATCATCATTTCGATGAAAACGGCAACTGCTCCTGCGGCTGCCATCACGACGATGACGAGGATGACGACGGGCATGAGCACGAGCATCATCACCACGACCATGAGCACCACCATCACGATCACGACGAGCACGACCACGATCACGAGTGCGGCTGCGGCCATCATCACCATCACCACGGCCACGACGCGGACGAGGTGTTCACGTCCTGGGGCATGGAAACGGCGAAGAAGTTCACCGAGGACGGTCTGCGCGCTGCGCTCGCCGCGCTCGAGGACGAGGCCAAATACGGCGCCGTGCTGCGCGCGAAGGGCATCGTCGCCGCGAGCGAGGGCGAGTGGATCCACTTTGACTACACGCCGGGCGAGATCAACATCCGCCGCGGCAGCGCCGGTGTGACGGGGCGGCTGTGCGTCATCGGTCACGAGCTGCACGAGGACGCCGTTGCCGAGCTCTTCCGCTGAAAGGGAGAATAAGCCATGGCAAAACAAGTCCCCGTATATCTCTTCACCGGTTTTCTGGAGTCCGGCAAGACGAAGTTCGCCCAGCAGACGCTCGAGGACGCGAGCTTTAATAACGGCGACCGCATCCTCCTTCTCGTGTGCGAGGAGGGCGTGGAGGAATACGATCCCTCAGCGTTCGCCGCGCCGACTGTGTTCACCGAGACGATCGAGAGCGAGAGCGATCTAACGACCGAAAATCTCGCGGCGCTTTTGAAAAAGCACCGCTGCTCCTACGTCATGGTGGAGTACAACGGCATGTGGACGCTCGACACGCTCTATACGAACATGCCAAAGGAGTGGATCGTGGCGCAGGAATTTCTGTTCATCGACGCGCGCACGTTCCTCAACTACAATAACAACATGCGCCAGCTCATGGTGGACAAGCTCCAGAGCTGCGAGCTGGCGGTGCTCAACCGCTTCCCCGAGGGCGACGAGGATCTCAAAATGCAGGCGCACAAGATCATCCGCGCCATCAACCGCCGGTGCGACATTGCCTTTGAAACGCCGGACGGCAAGATCAGCTACGACGACATTGAGCTCCCCCTCCCCTACGATCTCAACGCCCCCGTCTGCGAGATCGGCGACGCGGACTATGCGATCTTTCTGCAGGATATCATGGACCAGCCGGAAAAATACCGGAACAAGACCGTCTCTCTCAAGGGCAAGGCGATCACGAAATCCCGCAGTCTGAAGAAGGGATACTTCTACTTCGGGCGCGACGTGATGACCTGCTGCGCGAATGATATCCGCTTCATCCCGCTCGCCGCGGAAGCCGCGGATACGGAAGAGATCAAAAACCTTGCCTGGTACAAGCTCACCGCCCGCATCGACATCCGCACTCTGCCGGACGTGTACGAAGGCCCCGGCCCAGTGCTGCACATGGTGTCCATCGAGCCGTGCGACGTGCCGGAGCAGGAAGTCGCGACGTTCTACTGAATCAAACAAACCCCACTCTATAATGCAGAAGCTCCCGGCGGACAACGTGTCCGCCGGGAGCTTTTTTATTCCCAGCCGAGGATAAAGTGTTTGTAGTAATGCACGGCGAGAGAATAGAGGTTTGTTTTCGGGATGCCGTTCGCGCAATAGCTCTCTATCGTGCTGACAAATCGAATGGTGGCGGTCTCGTGCGCAACGTATACGCTGTCCGAAAGCGTACCCGTTTCGTCCGTCACCGTGACGGTGCAGCTCTTTCCGCGCGGGCAGGTCACGGAAAGCGCGCCGTCCCGGACCGCCGCGGCGCAGCCCTCGCCCTCGCAGGTCACGGTATAGCCGGTCAAATCATCGCTCGCGCTCAGGGCGTAGAGCGAGAGCACCGCCTCCGTCTCCCCGCGGGAGAGCCGGTAGTCGTAGATGAAATTTCCGTCCCCGTCCGTGAGCTTTATAAGCGGCGGCATTACATCGTGCGCGCCGGAATACGCCTCCGCTTCCGTAAGCCCCGCGTGCTCGCCCTCCGTTTCCAGCAGCCGGACGGTGAAGCCTTCGCAGTCCGGCTCGTCCACCGGCACCAACGTACCGGCGGGGTCGAGCGCGCCGACGGCGTACCGGTTCCCGCTCGGGAACACGATCTCCGCGGCGAGGACGTTATCCTCCGGCGAGGGGTTATCGTAGAGCCGCACCTCCGTCACGTCCGCCGCGGGAAACGCGAACTCCGCCTCGCGCGCGGTGTCACCGCTCTCCGGCGTCCACACGGCGCCGTACGGCAGCTCCCTTCCGGCAAGGTCCTCCGAGTGGAGCAGCCGGAAGTCCGTAAGCTCCGCGCCGCTGCCGGACGACACACGCACCGCCGCGCCGTACAGAAGCGAGCCGGTGCATCGCTGCCAGAACACCTTATCGCCGTTGATGATGCGCGGCGCGATGCGCCAGAGCATCTGGCTTTCGTATTCTCTTGAAACGGCAAAGCTCCGGCATTCCGTGATCGAGCGCGAAAGAGCGCGGCCGTCCATCGGCAGGCGCACGCGCGCGTCCCAACGGAACACGCCGTTTTCCATGCGCTCCCCGTCAGGGTTTACCGTGGAGAGCAGATTCACGAAATCGTAAAAGTCCGCCGGGGCGCGGAACGCCGTGGAGTAGGTAAAGCCCTTGAGCACGAGCGGGTCGTAGTCCGGCGCAGCGGTCAGTATTTCGCCGAGCGCTTCATCGAAAAGCATCGTCACCGCGCGGTGGTCGATGTTCTCATCATAATCCACACAGAAGATCACGTCGGCGCGGATCTCCTCGATCACGCTGCGCAGATCACCGAGCAGGTTTTCGCGCGTATACGGCGTCCCCTCGCGGTACGCTTCGTGGTTCGGCACGGCGTGCGTTTCCGTCCGCCCGCTCAGCGACGGCGTCACGGCGTCTGGCGCTGCATTATAAATGTGTATCCCGTCGTCCGGGATGCTGTCGCCGTAGCCGAGAAAGATGATATTCTCCTCCGGCACGCCGTCGAGCGAGAGCGCGTTGATCGCCTCGTATACGCGCTTCTCCCCCAGTCCGGCGGCGTCGCCGGTCGAGACGAACACAACGTACACCTCGCTTCCGGCGTCGGTGAACTGTCCCGTCACTCCGCTCAGGAGATTGAGATCGTCGTCCTCGTGCGGCACGACGGCGAGCACGCGCTTTTCGGAAAAGATCGCTTTCGGCTCCGTCTCCGGCGCTTCGTACGCCGTTTTCGGCGCCGCGGCGCTCCACGCGGCGAAGAGCGCGAGCGCCGAGAGGACGGCCGCGCCCGCTATGGAAAGGAATGCGATGCGCCGCCCCTTTCGCGTGAACCCCCGCCAGAGCGAGAGCGCCGCCGCCGCGGCAAGAAACAGTCCCCAGAACGCCGCGCGCGGCAGAGGATTCTCCCCCGCGGCAAACAGCAGGTCCGCGAGAACCGTGATCTCCACGGCAAGAAAGACGCTCTGCACGATCCGGCAGAGGACGTCCCACAGTGTATACTTTTTCTCCAAGCTCATCCCCCCTGCCGCATTATGCCCGCTTTTCGCGCGAAGCACGCGCATACCACGCCGCGATCGCCGCAGGGGCTTCCTCGCGGTTTTCTATCGTAAGCGGGAAAAGCTCCACGCCGCTCTGCGCGCGCACCTCGTCCAGAAACGCATTATGCTCCGGCTTGATGACGCCGAGCACCGGTGTGCCGGAATGTATCGCCGCGAGCACCGCGGCGCGGAATGCGTGCGCGTCCAGCTCCATGCGCCCGAGCTCGTCCATGAGGATAACGTCGCATTCCCGCTCCGCGAGCAGCGCGCAGCCGCGGCCGTCAAAATGCTCCGGGTGCTTTTCGTAAGCGCCGCCGCGCCGCCCGACGAGGGCGTCCGGCGTGAGATCGCACTCCGTCCACACGGGCGGGACGATGAAAACGTCAAATCCGGTCCCCGTCGGGATGCTCACGGTGAGAAAACCGCCCCGCCGGAGCGCAGAATTTGCACAGAAAAAGCGGCGGATGGCCGTGCTTTTGCCGGTCTGCACCGCGCCGGTCAGAAAAAACGCACTCATAATTCTTCTCCATTTCGCCCGTTTTGTTCTCTTTGAGTATAAAAAGGCGCGCGCTTTCTGTCAAGCGCGGCGCGGCGCGTTTTTTCGCCGTATTTGCCAATTGCAATCCGGGCTCATACATGATATTGTATCGTTCGGCAAAAGGAGGGCAAGATATGGTCATTCACGGTTTGCAGAAATTAACGCTGCTCGACTATCCGGGTCATACCGCCTGCACGGTGTTCACCGCGCACTGCCCGTGGCGCTGCCCCTTCTGCCACAACGCCTCGCTCGTGCTCGAGCCAGAAAGCCAGCCGGTGATCCCGGAGGAGGAGATCTTCTCGTTCCTCGCCCACCGGAAGGGGCTGCTCGACGGCGTTGCCGTCACCGGCGGCGAGCCGACGCTGCAGCGCGATCTGCCGGAGTTTCTGCGGAAGATCAAAGCTCTCGGTTTTGCCGTGAAGCTCGATACGAACGGCACGAACCCCGCCATGCTCCGCGCCATTTTGAGCGAAAAGCTCGCCGACTATGTCGCCATGGACATCAAAGCCGGACGGAAGAACTATTCCGCCGTCACCGGCACGCTGCGTCCCGGCCTGGCCGCCGTGGAGGAATGCGCCCGGATGCTCATGGACGGCGATACCGATTTTGAATTCCGCACGACGGTCGTGCGCGGCCTGCACTCGGCGGAGGATTTTGCCGATATCGCCGCGTGGCTGCCGGGGAACGAGAAGTATTTTCTTCAGGCATTCAAGGATTCCGGTGACGTGATCTCCGGCGGCTGCGCCGCCTTCACGCGCGAGGAGATGGAGTCGTTCCGGGCGATATTGCTGCCCGCCATACCGAACGCCGCGATCCGCGGCATGGACTGATCCCCATCTCCGCAATATATGCCGCCGCCCCGCCGTTTTCGGGGTGGCGGCACTATATTTAGTGGTAAAAGAAACAAATAATAAAAATCAAACACTATATATTGACACCATCAAGACTCGATGATATGATAATGGAGCGCGGCGGGCAGGACATGCGGCGCGCGTTACTTTGATTAAAATTAAAGAAATATATGGAGGAAGACTATGTACCGGGTTGTGAAGCGCGACGGCAGGATCGTTGACTTTGAGATCAGCAAGATCGCCAACGCGATGAAAAAGGCGTTCGACGCCACCGAAACCAATTATAACCAGAGCGTCATCGATTTTCTGGCCGTTATGGTCACGGCGGATTTCCAGCCGAAGATCACCGACGAGCTCATCCACATCGAGGATATTCAGGACAGCGTTGAGAGCGTCCTCTCCCGCGGCGGCTACGAGAACGTTGCCAAGGCGTACATCCTCTACCGCAAGCAGCACGAGAATCTCCGCGCCGTGAGCGACACGGTGCTCGACTATAAGAAGACCGTTGATAACTATCTCAAGATCAACGACTGGCGTGTGAAGGAAAACTCCACCGTCACCTACTCCGTCGGCGGTCTCATCCTCTCGAACTCCGGTGCGATCACCGCCAACTACTGGCTGAGCGAGGTGTACGACGAAGAGATCGCCAACGCCCACCGCAACGGCGATCTGCATCTGCACGATCTGAGCATGCTCACCGGCTACTGCGCCGGCTGGAGTCTGAAGCAGCTCATCCAGCAGGGTCTCGGCATTCCGGGCAAGATCAACTCCACCCCGGCGAGCCATCTGAGCACGCTGTGCAACCAGATGGTCAACTTCCTCGGCATCATGCAGAACGAATGGGCGGGCGCGCAGGCGTTCTCCTCGTTCGACACGTATCTCGCGCCGTTCGTGCGCGTGGACAAGCTCTCCCAGAAGGAAGTCAAGCAGTGCATCCAGTCGTTCATCTTCGGCGTGAACACGCCGTCCCGCTGGGGCACGCAGGCGCCGTTCTCCAACATCACGCTCGACTGGACCGTTCCGGCCGACCTTCGCGATCTGCCCGCGATCGTCGGCGGCAAGGAGCGGGACTTCACCTACGGCGACTGCCAGAAGGAAATGGACATGGTGAACAAGGCGTTCATCGAGATCATGACCGAGGGCGACGCCAACGGCCGCGGCTTCCAGTACCCGATCCCGACCTACTCCATCACCAAGGATTTTGACTGGAGCGAGACCGAGAACAACCGCCTTCTCTTTGAGATGACCGCCAAGTACGGCACGCCGTACTTCTCCAACTACATCAACTCCGACATGGAGCCGAGCGACGTGCGCTCGATGTGCTGCCGTCTGAGGCTGGATCTGCGCGAGCTGCGCAAGAAATCCGGCGGCTTCTTCGGCTCCGGCGAGAGCACCGGCTCGGTCGGCGTCGTGACGATCAATATGCCGCGCATCGCCTATCTCTCCAAAACCGAGGACGAGTTCTACCAGCGGCTCGACCACATGATGGACATCGCGGCCCGCTCGCTCAAGACCAAGCGCACCGTTATCACCAAGCTCCTCGACGCCGGGCTTTATCCCTACACGAAGTACTATCTCGGCACCTTTGAGAACCACTTCTCCACGATCGGTCTCGTCGGCATGAACGAGGCGTGCCTCAACGCCCGCTGGCTGCACAAGGATCTCACCGATCCCGAGGCGCTGGAGTTCACCAAGGCCGTTCTCAACCACATGCGCGAGCGGCTGAGCGACTATCAGGAAAAGTACGGCGATCTCTACAACCTGGAAGCGACCCCGGCGGAGAGCACGTCCTACCGTCTCGCCAAGCACGACCGCAACCGCTACCCCGAGATCATCACCGCCAACATGAACGGCACCCCGTACTACACCAACAGCTCCCACCTGCCCGTGGGCTACACGGAGGATATTTTCTCCGCGCTGGATATTCAGGACGATCTCCAGACACTGTACACCTCCGGCACGGTGTTCCACGCCTTCCTCGGCGAAAAGCTGCCCGACTGGCGCGCCGCCGCCGATCTCGTGCGCAAGATCGCCGAGAACTACAAGCTGCCGTACTACACGATGAGCCCGACGTACTCCGTCTGCCACGACCACGGCTACATTACCGGCGAGCACTTCACCTGCCCCAAGTGCGGCAAGGACACCGAGGTCTGGAGCCGCATCACCGGCTACTACCGTCCCGTGCAGAACTGGAACGACGGCAAGGTGCAGGAGTTCAAGGACCGCAAGGAGTACAACATCGGCCACAGCCACTTCACCGGCGGCATCCACCGCCACGAGGCCTGCTGCGGCGACGGCACCGTCGCCCACGGCATGCAGCCCGAAGAGGTCGGCACCGTTTCCGCGGCGCATACCGCGCAGCTCTTCACCCGCACGACCTGCCCGAACTGCCGCGTGGCTGAGAAGATGCTCGACAAGGCCGGATTTGCCTACGAGAATTTGACCGCCGAGGAACACCCCGATCTCTGCCGCGAATACGGCATCAAGGGCGCGCCGACGCTCGTGCTCTCCGACGGTGTGCATTTTGAGAAATACTACGGCGTGGCCGAGATCAAAAAGCTCCTCGCCGAGACCGCGCAGAAGGCGGAATAAGCCGCTTTTTCCCGCACAAAATAGAAACGAAGCCCGCTCCGGCGGGCTTCGTTTGAGCTTGTCAAAAAATTATTTTTGACAAGCTCTCAAACGAGACCCACTGCGTTGGGCTCTCGTTTGAAAAGGCTGCGGCTCGCCGCAGCGCACTCGCTTACGCTCGCACGTTTGCGAGCCGTAAAGTATTTTCTCCGACGCACATGTCGCCGGAGAAAATAATTAACACTCTATTTGCGCCTGCGGGCGCAAACTCTGCGAGGCTTTTTCGACAGAAGTTTTTTTACAGCCCGTAGGGGCGGGGCTCTGCTCCGCCCGCAGTGTGATCTTTTTCAGGGGGAAAATCGCCATGTACGACATCATCATTGCCGGAGGCGGCCCGGCGGGAATGACCGCCGCCATTTACGCCCGCCGCAGCGGGAAAAGCGTCCTTCTGCTCGAACGCGAGGGCTACGGCGGCCAGATCGCCTACGCGCCGCGCGTGGAGAATTATCCCGGCGTCGCCTCCGTCGGCGGCGCGGAGCTCGCCGAGCGGATGCTCGAGCAGATGCTCGCGCTTGACGCCGAGACCGACGTCGGCGAGGTTTTGTCCGTGGAGCGCGCCGGGGAGAATTTCACCGTGCGCACCGAGGACGGCGTATACGAAAGCCGCGCCGTGATCCTCGCCACGGGCGCAAAGCACCGCCATCTCGGTCTGCCGGATGAGGAGGAGCTTCTCGGCCACGGCGTTTCGTACTGCGCGGTGTGCGACGGCGGATTTTATAAAAACGGCGTCACCGCCGTTGTCGGCGGCGGGGACAGCGCGCTGCAGGAGGCGCTGCTTCTTTCCGATATCTGCCGGACCGTGTATCTCATCCACCGTCGCGACGCCTTCCGCGGCGACGCCGAGAAGCAGGCGCGCCTCTTCGCGCGAAAGAACGTTAAAGTCCTCACGCCGATGGAGATCGCCGGATTTCTCACGGAGGACGGCTCTCTCCGCGCGCTGCGGCTGAAAAATACCGCGACCGGCGAAGAGACCGAGCTTGGCGTGGACTGTCTTTTTGTCTCCGTCGGGCAGCAGCCGGAGCTTGAGCGCTTCGCCGCGCTCCTGCCGCTCACGGCGCAGGGCTACGCCGCCGTACCGGAGACCGGCGAAACGCCCGTCCGGGGCGTTTTCGTTGCCGGGGACTGCCGCGGCAAGCGCGTCCGCCAGCTTGCCACCGCCGTTTCGGACGGGGCGAACGCCGCGCTCGCGGCGGGCCGTTATCTTGACGGCGAGGAATAATTCCCCGTAATTCGGGCGACATAATTTTATAAAGCCGACGGCGCAGAGATTGACATATTTCTTAAATCTCTGCGCCGTTTTGTAACACTATATGCGGTGTATTCCCGGGATTTGCGCATCAATATCTTGATTTTCCTCGGAAAAAACTGGAAAAGCGTCATTTCGGTAACGGAACACGGCGGAATTTGTATCTTCTTCTTAACGATTTTCTTCGGGCATTATGTTAATTTACAGGCAGGTTATGTAAAGTACGCAACCAATTCCGACTTTAACCGAGGGAGTCTGCCATGAGAGCCTCACGCCGATCCGCCGTATATCGTGTCTTTTCCGCAGCAGTCATCGCACTGCTGCTTATTGCGCTGCTGAGCGGAAACGCGCTTGCCGCCGGCACGGACGGTCTTACCGTGGAAACGCTCACATTCCGGGACGTTCTGGCGCTTTACGCCGCAGACCGGGACTCCTTCGGCGAGAACGCCTCGGAGACGGACGGCGATGGCGTGACGAACGCCGCGAAGCGTCTGGCCGAGATGTTCACGTTCACCGTCGGACTGAACTACGCCGGCGAAGGGCTCAACTGCAATTATTTCGGCAAGGACATTTCCGCGCAGATGGGCGCGGAGCCGTATACCGACGCCAACCGTCTTGCCTCCTACGATGTGGAGATCCTCCCCTACCGCAGCTACGCCGTGGCGCTGCCGCAGGGGCAGACCACGACGATCTCGGTCTATCTTGCCGGGTACACCAACGCCGCCGCGTCCGGCGGCGTGGAGGCGGTGCTCCACTACGTCTGGCAGGATCAGGGCGTGTGGTATGCCGTGAAGGACGATAATCCGTACTACCGCATCCGCTTCAACGGCAAAAGCGCCCGCGCGCTTGCCGCCGACGGACTTACCATGGCGCTCGCCCACGACGAAAACGGCACCGCCGCCATCGGCGCGTGGGAAAACCTTTCCGCCATGCCCGACGGAAACGGCGCTGCGACGCTCGCTGACAGCACGCTTCTCGCCGGACAGGGCAGCGCGAACCTGATCGGCGTGACGAACGATATTTCCGCTCTCTCCGCCGGGTCTCTCTCCCATTCGCTGCTCGCCGTGAGCGACTTTCTCCGCGGCGAAACAACGTATCAGACCGGCCCGCTCGTCCACAAGCGCGACTGCTTTGAGGCCGGGACGCTCCACCGCGTGCCGGACGGCGAAGCGCTGCGCGAGGGCGTGACGTACGAATTTCGCGTGCAGTATGCCGAGGCGCTCTCCGTCGCGGCAGGGATGCGCAGCGAGGACGCTGGGCTTGCCGTCCGCTCCGAGCTGACGGGTGAGGAGTTCCCCGTTTCCGATTTCGTCTGGTACGGCAGCAGTGAGCACCTGACCGGCGATGAGTATAACCCTTACACCATCACATTCACTTATACCCCTTCGAGCGAGGGAAGCACCGTGTGCAGCTTTGTGCCGGTGAATCTTACCGGCGAGAGCAGCGCGCTTTCCGCCGCGCCCTTCCGCGCCTGCGCCGAGACCACGGCGCCGGTCGCGGAGACCGTCGCCGTTGTTGAAACGCCCGCCGTCGTCGAGACCGCCGTTTCCGTGACGCCGGAGGCCACGCTCCCCACGCCGGCGCCGCTGCGCGATGCCGAGAGCGGAGCGCCCGCCACCCGCGTGCTGCTTGCGCAGACGCTCTGGACGCTCTTTGACCGCCCCGCCGCCGAGGGTGACGTGTACTTTTCCGATCTCCCCGCCGACACCGACGCGGCGCAGGCCATCCGCTGGGCAGCGCAGAGCGGGCTGATCGTCGGCTACGGTGACGGCACGTTCCGTCCCGACGAGCCGGTCACCCGTGAGCAGACCGCCGTGATCCTCTGCCGCTACGCGGCGCTGCGCGGCGCGGACACCTCCGCTGCGGGCGATCTCGCCGCATGGAGCGACGGCAGCTCCGTCAGCCCGTGGGCGCAGCAGGCAATGCTCTGGGCCGTGCAGTCCGGCACGATCGCCGCGCACGGTGACGGCACCATCGGCGCACACGAGACCGCGACCTGCGGCGCGCTTTCCGAGATGCTGATGCATTTGCAGACGAAGCTGTGATATACTAAATAAAAGTCTCCCCTGTGTAAGGGGAGATGGCAAAACCGAAGGTTTTGACGGAGGAGTTGTTGATCCTCGTGATCTCAAAATGACAATCCCTCAGTCAGCCTTACGGCTGACAGCTCCCTTTGCACAAGGGAGCCTTTTTTATGCAGGAGGACAACGGTTATGGGCGAAAATACTCTCCCGCTTGAGATCGAGCGGAAATTTCTCATCGCGCTGCCGGACGCGGCGCTGCTCGGGGAAAAGAGCGTGAAGCGTCTTGCCATTGCACAGGTCTATCTCCGCGCCGGGACCTCCGGCGCGGGCCGCCGCATCCGCCGCGCCCGCTGCGGCGATGAAACGCGGTATTACTATACCGAAAAGACGCGCGTCACCGCCGTAACGCGCATTGAGCGCGAGCACGAGATCCCTGCCGCGGAGTTTGAAGCGCTCCTCTCCGAGCGTGACGAGGCGCTGCGCACGATCGAAAAGACGCGCTATCTTGTGCCCTTTGAAGGGCACACGCTGGAGATCGATGTTTTCCCCTTCTGGCGCGACCGCGCCTTCTGCGAATGCGAGCTGCAAAGCGAGGATGAGCCGCTGCCGCTCCCGGACTGGCTGCATGTGTACCGCGAGGTGACGGACGATCCGCGCTACACCAACCGCGCTCTCGCCCGCAGCGTGCCGGACGAGATACTCTAATCCGTATTGCTTTTCTCCGGCAGAATATGGTATAGTAATAGGGATAAATCCGCCTTGATAGAAAAGGAGAACCCCTATGCTCTTTGATGGTTTGAGCCCCATCGTCTGCGGCGTGCTGGGCTATGTCAGCATCATTCTCTACGATCTCAACAATACCTCACACAACAACGACCGCATGCAGTCGCTCCACACCGTCGGTGCCGGTCTGATCGGTCTCGCGTTTTTCAGCACCGTCCTGCCCGGCCTTTCGGAGGCCAATTCCCTGCCCACGGCGGTGCGCGTCATCGCCGGTATATTGGCGCTCGGCTTTTTCGCGCTGCTCATATATCTCACCCTCATCGCCGGCGGGCGCACGAACTGGAAGCGCAAGGACCCCAAAAAACGCTGGTGGGAAAAGGATCTCGTGACGACGGGAGTCTACGCTCTCTGCCGCCATCCGAGTGTTTGGGCGATGCTCTTTTTCTGTCTGCTGCTCATTCCGGCGGCGAACTTTGATCCGTGGTGCGCCACCACTTTCAGCCTGTGCGGTCTGCTGCTGGCAATGTATGAGGACGTCAATGTTTTCCCGGTGCTCATGCGCGGGTACAACGCCTACAAGGACACCACGCCGTTCCTCTTCCCTACGAAGGAGAGCATCCGGCGGTGCTTTAACGGAAAGAAGGCCAAATAAACACCATGCACGACGAACTGACTGCCGTTGATATGCAGAAAATGCGCGAGGAGCTCCGCGAGCGCGAGGAAGTGCTCATGCCGAAGATCCTCGAGGATGTGAAGGTTGCCCGCTCGTTCGGCGATCTGAGTGAAAATTTTGAGTATAAGGCTGCCAAGGCCGAGCAGCGCAAGAATATGAGCCGCATCCGCTATCTCAAGCAGATGCTCGCCTCCGCCGTTGTGATCGACGCAAAGTCCGGCGCCGACGAGGTCGGTCTCTTTGACCGCGTCGTGCTGTATCTCGAGGATGACGACGAGGAGATGACCGTCCGGTTCGTAACAACGCTCCGGCAGAACGCTCTCGAAGGGCTCATCAGCAAGGAGTCCCCGCTCGGCGCGGCGGTGATCGGCCACAAGGCCGGCGAGCGCGTATACGTCCGCGTGAACGACGATTACGGGTATTACGCCGAGATCCGGTCCATCGAAAAAGGTCAGGACGACGCAAGTCTTGAAATAAGCGCTTATTGATATCCTCATCCGTTTTTGCAGCGAAAGGAGAACTTTCATGTCCGCAACACTCGTTATCATGGCCGCGGGGCTTGCCTCGCGCTACGGCGGGGCGAAGCAGATCGAAAAGGTCGGCCCCGGCGGAGAGATTCTCATGGAGTACACCATTCACGACGCGCAGCGCGCCGGGTTTGACCGGTTCGTCATCATTCTCCAGCCGCAGATGCTGGAAGACTTCCGCGCCGTGTGCGGCGAGCGGCTCGAAGGAAAGGCGCACGTGGATTACGCCTTCCAGAGCTTTGACGCGCTGCCGGATTGGTTCGCCGTTCCGGAAGGCCGCACGAAGCCTTATGGCACCGTCCCCGCCGTACTCAGCGGAAAGGACGTGATCACCGGCAAGTTTGCCGTGGTGAACGCCGACGATTACTACGGCCCCGGCGCCTTCACGCTGATGTACGAAGCGCTTGAAAAGCTCCCGGAGACGGGCCGCGGCTGCATGGTCGCCTACAAGCTGCGCAACACCGTGAGCGATTTCGGCACCGTGACACGCGGCGTATGCCGCATCGACGGCGGCGAGATGACCGCCGTGAAAGAGACGTTCAAGATCGGCAAAGCGCCGGACGGCTCCATCCGCTCGTTCGCCGATTCCGAGGAGGGCGTCGCGCTTGACGGCGAAAGCCCGGTATCGATGAACTTCTGGGGCTTCACGCCGTGGGCGCTCGACGAGATGGAGACCTACTTCCATACGTTCCTCCGCTCCGAGGCGGGCAAAGAGCTCAAGAGCGAGTGCCTGCTGCCGACGATGGTCGGCGACATGCTTCGCGAAGGGTCGATGCACGTTGACGCCTACACGACCGAGGAAGCGTGGTTCGGCATGACGTACCACGAGGACCGCGCCACGACTGCCGCCATGCTCCGCAAGCTCACTGCCGAGGGTATGTACCCCGAGACGCTGTACTGAAACCGCATATAGAAAACCCGGCTCTTCCGATCGTTTCCGAAGAGCCGGGTTTTTCTGTTCACTGTATCGCGGCGAGCGCGAGCTGCACCGCGCCGAAGAGCGCGTCGTGCTCCGGGGCCGCCGGACGGCAGAACGGTGCGAGCGCCGCGCACACCGCGCGGCGGTACACGTTGTCCTCCGCGAGCAGCCCGCCCGCGAGAGCGCACGGCGAGCCGTTTTCAAGGCCGAGTTTGCCCATGACCGCCGAAACGAGGCGGGCAAGCTCGGCGGCGCCGCGGCGGAGAATATCAAGGCTGACCGCGTCCCCCTGCGCCGCGCATCGCAGCACGAGCGGCGCGAGCGCGGCGATGTCGCCCTTGCCGCGGCGGGAGAAATAGACAAAATCAAATATGCCCTGAATGCCGCTGCCGCCGACAGTGTCCATTACCGCGCCGTGGAGCGCATTTTCCGAAAGACGGCCGTCCTCGGTCTGGAGCGCCGCGGCAAGCGCGTCCCGGCCGAGCGCGTAGCCGCTGCCGGGATCGTCGATGATGTGCCCGCCGCCGCCGCAGCGAAAATGCTCTCCGGCGGCGTTTTTGCCGTAACAGATTGAGCCCGTTCCCGCGATGAGAACGCACCCCGGCGTCTGCATCGCGCCTGCGAGCGCGATCTCATGGTCGCCGCAGAGAAGAAGCTTTCCGGCAAAGCCGTGCGCAGCAAGCTCCGCGCGCAGTATTTCCCCCATCGCCGCGCCGGACGCTCCCGCGCCGCCGACGCACAGCGCGCCGCATGCGCGCATATCGCCGCAGAGCGTGAGGATCTCCCCCACGCGGCGGCGGAAGCCGTCCTCGCCGATGGCGGAAAGGTTGAAGGCGCCGAGCGTTTCTCTATGGAGCAGCGTCCCGTCCGACGCGCAGACGGTCACGCGGGTCTTTGTCCCGCCGCCGTCAATACCGACAACAAACATATCTCTCACCTCACAGCGCCGCGGGCATCACGCCGCAGCAGGCTCCGCCGGAGAATACGTCCGCGAGCGCGGCGAGAGAATCTCTCGAATAATCGAATGCCGCGAGCAGCGCCGCATTTTCGGGCATGAGCGGAAGATCGTAGGGGTTGCGAAGCGCCGCCACGGTCATCGGCACGCCCTTTTCGGCGAGCGCCGCCGCAAGAGCGAGCTGGCCGCGGAAGAGGTGCGCGTTGCAGGAGGAAAAGATGATATTTTCCGCTCCGTCCGCGCATTTGACGAGCTCTGCGATCTCCTTCTCGTCCGGGTCCTTGGAGCAGACGGCGAATTTTGCTCCGAAACGCGCGCCCATATACTCCGGGAACGCTTTCGCCTCCGGGTCGGCGTTTGAGGCCTGCGTCATGCGGTAATCGGCGCAGCCGCAGAAAAACGTCTTTTCGCTTGCCCGGCACGCCTTGCCGCGCACCGCAGTGACCGCCTCGCGCGCCATGCGCGCGGCGGCGGCGAAGTCCTCGGCACGGCCGGCGCTCTCCGGCTCGGCGGGATGTATCCACCGCTCCTTGGCGCGGAGGATGCGCTCCGCAGACACGTCCAGCTCCCGCGCGTCGATCGAGCCGCTCTCGGCGGCGGCGAGCGCCGCGGCAGCGCTCTCGCGCTGGAGATCGGCATTGCTCGAAACGAATACCATGTCCACGCCCGCGCGCATCGCCTCCACAACGCCGCGCGCCGTGCCGTAATGCCGCCGGATAGCGTCCATTACCATGCAGTCGCTGAGGATGAGCCCGTCAAAGCCCAGCGTTTCGCGCAGAAGGCCGTGCATGATCGTGCGCGACATCGTGGCCGGAACGCCATTCGGCTCAATGTTCGGGAAGAGGATGTGGCTGCTCATTATGGCGGGAATGCCCGCCTTGATCGCCGCGCGGAACGAAATAAGCTCGCACGCTTCAAGCTCGTCCATCGTTTTCTCGATGCAGGGAAGCCCGATGTGGGAATCCACGGCGGTGTCGCCATGGCCGGGGAAATGCTTGCCGCAGCAGAGCATGCCGCCGTTTTTATAGCCCTCCACGGCCTTTGTGCCGAAGAGCGCGACGCTCTGCGGATCGTCGCCGAAGCTGCGCACGCCGATCACAGGGTTCATGGGGTTGGAGTTCACGTCGAGATCGGGCGCGAGATTGAAATTCACGCCGACACCGCGCAGCTGCCGCGCCGTGATCTCCGCGGCGAGAACGGCATTTTCCGGCTTTCCGGTCGCGGCAAGCGCCATGCTGCCGGGGACGTTCACCGCGTCCCACGGGAGGCGCGTCACCATGCCGCCCTCCTGGTCGATGGTGATAAAGGCGTCGCGCCCGGTCGCGCCGCGGACAAGCTCCTGAATATCGGCGCACAGCCGCGCGAGCTGCGGCAGGCTTTCGATGTTGTACCGGAAGAGGATGACGTTTCCGATCTTATATTCGCGCACCAGCGCGGCAAACTCCGCCGGGATCGTTGTCCCGGGGAAGCCGAACACCAGCCGCTGTCCGATTTTTTCCCGAATGTCCATAAATTTTCCTCCTTATTCGTAGAGAAGGTAGGGTCTCCGCCGCTCGGCGAATGCCGCGCACTCACGCCGGGCGCGCGCGATGAGCGTCTCGGCGTCCCAGCCGGGGCGCTCGAGTTCCCGGTGCCCGGCGAGCAGCGAGATGAAGGGCCGTCCGTCCGCCCGGACGGGCGGGAGAAGGGCGAAGTCGTTGGGGTACATGTCCCGCACGAGCGCGAGCAGCCGGAGACCGAGCTCCGTCGGGCGGAGCGCCGCGGCGTCCATCACGTGCAGGTGCACGCCGCCGCAGAGTGTCCCGGCGTGCTTGGAGGCTGTGGGTGTGAAGTACGCCGGCGTCACAGCCAGCCCCGGCAGTGCGAGAGCGTCAAGCTCCCGGCAGAGTGCTTCCGCGTCGATAAACGGCGCGCCGAGCAGCGCGAACGGGTCCGCCGTGCCGCGCCCTTCGGAGAGGTTCGTTCCCTCCAGAAGGCAGGTGCCGGGATACAGCAGTGCCGTTTCATATCGCGGCATCGCAAGACTTGGCATGACCCACGGCCGCCCCCAGTCGGGGAAGCTCACACGGGGATCATACCCCTCGCAGCGCACAATGTCCAGCGCGCAGCCGATATGCTCCTCCGCATTCACCATGCGGGCAAACTCGCCGCAGGTCATGCCGTAGCGCGGCGGGATCGTATGGCAGCCGACGAAGCTCTCCATGCCCTTCTCGAGCACGACGCCCTCGGCGGCGCGCCCCAGCGGATCGGGACGGTCGAGCACAACGAGGCGCTTTCCGTATTCCGCGCAGTCGAGCAGCAGGTTTTTGAGCGTGGAGATAAACGTATAATACCGGCAGCCGACATCCTGAATGTCGTAGATGAGCGTATCAAATTCCGAGGCCGTCTCGCGCGGCAATCGCTTGGAGCCGGGGCGGTACAGGCTTTTTACGCTCAAGCCGGAGGGCGCGTCGATGCTGTCGGAAAACACCTCGCCCGCGGCCTTGTCGCCGCGGACGCCGTGCTCCGGCGCGAGCAGGAGCCGGAGATCGCAGACCTCCTTCAAAACATCGATGCTGCTGCGGTTATCGGCGCTGCGGCCGGAGGGCGCGGTGACGAGCGCGGCACGGCCGGGGATATGCGCGGCAAGCTCCGTGCTGTCAATGCCGAATCGGATCATAAAAACACCCCTTTACAAAGCGGCGGACAGGAAGTAAACTTTTCACAGTATGTAAGAAAAACGGGAGGCTTCACTAGTATGGAACATCCCCTGAAAACGCTGTGGGAAAAGCCGTCGCGGCTCGTGATCGGGTTCATGTCCGGCACATCGGCGGACGGCGTGGACGCCGCACTCGTTCGCATCACGGGCTTTGGCACGCAAACGCGCGCAGAGCAGCTCGGCTTCCGCTTCGTGCCGTTTTCGGACGAAGTGCGCGCGGAGATCCTGCGTCTTGCCGGAGGCGGTCCGGCCTCGGCAGCGGACTTCTGCCGGATGAATTTCCTGCTCGGCGAGCTTTTCTGCGAGGCGGGCGAGACGCTCTGCGCGCAGACCGGCACGAAGCTCTCCGACATCGATCTCATCGGCAGCCACGGCCAGACGTTCTGGCACATTCCGGAAAAAGAAGAATACCTCTCGCGCACCTTCACCAGCACGTTCCAGCTCGGCGAGGAGGCGGTGCTTGCCGAGCGTTTCGGCTGCCCGGTCGTGGGCAATTTCCGCGTGCGCGATGTGGCCGCGGGCGGGCTCGGCGCGCCGCTCGTGCCGTATACGGAGTTTCTTCTCTACCGCAGTGAGACCGAACACACGGCACTCCAGAATATCGGCGGCATCGGGAACATCACGCTGCTCCCGGCGGGATGCGCTCTTTCCGATGTGACGGCGTTCGACACCGGGCCGGGCAACATGCTCATCGATGCAGCCATTGCGCGCATCACAAACGGCGAAAAGCGCTATGATGCAAACGGCGCGATGGCGGCTTCCGGCCGCGTGAGCGAAGCGCTGCTCGCGCAGCTCATGCGCGATCCCTATCTCTCCCGCCGCCCGCCGAAAACGACGGGCCGCGAGCATTACGGCGCGGCGTTCGTGGACGGCATTTTTGCCGCGGCAAACGAGCGGAAGCTCTCGGACGCCGACATTCTCGCCACCGTCACGGACTTCACCGCGCAGACGATCGCCGCGGCGATCCGCGACTTCTGCGCCGTGCGTCCCGCGCGGCTCATCGTCGGCGGGGGCGGCAGCCGCAACGGCACGCTCATGGCGGATATCGCCGCGGCGCTCCCCGACGTGCGCGTGCTCACGAACGAGGATCTCGGCTTTGACGGCGACGCCAAGGAAGCGGTCGCGTTCGCGGTGCTCGCAAACGAGGCGATCTTCGCCCGGTGCAGCAACGCGCCCGGCGCCACCGGCGCGCGGCACGGCGCGGTGCTGGGGAAGATCACGCTTTAATCAAAAAAGTACGCGAGCGCCGCGCGCAGCGATGTATCCCAGAAGTCCCAGGTGTGCGCGCCCGGCCAATGGTCAAACCGGTGCGCAAGGCTGAGCGACGCGAGATGCGCGGAGAAGCGCTCATTTGCCGCGTACAGCCCGTCCTGCTCTCCGCAGGACAGATACAGTCCCGGAGCCTCTCCGGAGAGCCGTTCCGCCAGGACAAAGAGATCGTCCTTCGGCGGAACGGCTTTTTCTTCGCCGAAAATGGCAGCGATCTCCGATTCATGCAGGGAGATCGAGCGGCGCTCGACCGTCCGGCGCAGATCACAGACGCCCGAAAAGCTCGCCGCGCCCGCGTAGCGGCCGGGGTAAGTGAGCGCGCATTTCATTGCGCCGTACCCGCCCATGGAAAGGCCGAAAATATAATTCTGCTCCCGCGCCGCGCCAAGGCCGAACATCCGGCGGCATACGGCGGGCAGCTCCTCGGAGACATAGGTGAAATACGGCAGGCCGCATGCCATATCGGTATAAAAGCTGCGCTGCACCTCCGGAAGCACAACGGCGAGACCGCGCTCGCGCGCATACCGCTCCACGGCGGTATAGCGCGTCCAGCCGGTGCAGTCGTCCGTCAGGCCATGCAGAAGGTAAAGCGTTTTGACCTCGGAAAGTTCGCCCTTATCGGGCAATATCACGTCCACCGCCGTCGCCATGCGCAGCGATTCCGAGGCGATCTCGCAATGAAGAAACGCCATGCTCAGCCCTCCAGCGCCGCGGCGACACGGCCGTTCGCGCGTGTGAGCAGCGTTTCCGCCCCGGTCTTGTCCACACCGAGCAGCAGCATGACGATGGCCGGTTTGCAGGCGTAGTTCGTCTCGATAAGCGCCGCGCGCGCCGCGGCGTCCTCCGCGCCGGTCGCTTGGCGCACGATGCGCACGCACCGCTCGCGCAGCTTTTCGTTTGAGGCCTTCACGTCCACCATGAGGTTGCCGTAGACCTTGCCGAGCTTCACCATCACGCCGGTGGAGAGCATGTTCAGTATCATTTTCTGCGCCGTGCCGCTCTTCATGCGCGTGGAGCCGGTGATGACCTCCGGCCCCGGCGCGGGAGAGATGGCAATGTCGGCATGCGCCTCGGCCTCGCAGCCGGGGCAGCACGTGACTGCGATCGTGAGCGCGCCGACGCTTTTCGCGTAGTCAAGCGCGCCGAGCACATACGGCGTCCGCCCGCTCGCGGCAATGCCGACGACGCTGTCGTCCTCCGTCAGATGCAGCGCCTTTAAATCGTTTGCGCCGAGAGAGCGGTCATCCTCCGCGCCCTCGACAGCGGCGAACATCGCGCCGTACCCGCCCGCGATCACCGCGCGGACGCGCTCCGGGTCGGTCGAGTATGTCGGTGGGCATTCGGCGGCGTCGAGCACGCCGAGACGTCCGGACGTGCCGCAGCCGGTATAGATGAGCCGCCCGCCGCGCTGCATCCGCGCATAAATGCCGTCAATGGCTTCGGCGATCTGCGGGCACACCGTCTCGACCGCTCCGGCGACCTTTTTATCCTCGTTATTGATGAGACAAACCATATCGAGCGTCGGCAGACGGTCGATGTGCTCCGAAGCGGCGTTGCGCTGCTCGGTGGCCAGTTTTCCGATATCGGTCATTCACTCATCCTCCAGTTTTTTGACGATGCGCATCTGCTCGGCGGGGATCATAAAGCACTCGCAGTACCCCTTCCGCCCCTCGATGCCGCGCAGACGCTTGAGATGGGAATAGTATTCCTTGTAGGGAAAGCTCGTGCTGTGTACGGCGAACCAGTGGTGCTCGATGGCCTTTTCCCAGAGTGCGAAGCCGTCGGACACGTCGAGATAGACATAGGGCTCAAAGCCCTCGGCATCCTCCCAGTTTTCCGCATAGTACAGATGGCGGGCAAAGTGGCGGGGAAGATCGCGCTCAAAGCCCTCGATGGCGGCATAAAACCAGGCGTCCGTCACGATGCGGTGGCACGCCGCGTGGTCCTTGTGCATGCTGTGGGCGTGGTGGGTGATGAGAATATCGGGCTTTACGCGGCGGATGACATCGCACACGGCGAAGCGCGCCTCGTCGTTATCCGGCAGCAGCCCGTCCGGATAGCCGAGCACGATCGCCTCGCCCCCGAGCTCGGCGGCGAAGGCCTCCGCCTCAGCGATCTTGCTTTTCCGGTATTCGGCGACGTCTGCTCCGGCAGGCGCGCCCTTCTCCCCGGCGGTGAGCGCAAGCGTCACGCTGCGTCCCCCGTGCACGGCGTTCGCGGCGAGCAGCGCGCCGCAGGTCAGCTCCATATCGCCGATGTGCGCACCGACGGCCAATATCGTTTTGCTCATAGCTTTAGCTCCTTTATCATCACGGCGAAATACCGCCGCGGCGTAAATCCGGCTTCCTTATAGATGTTCTGCGCCGGGTTGTCGATTCCGGTGAAGAGGGACATATACTGCGCGCCGCATTCCTTCTCCGCGCGGCAGAGCCGGTAGAAGAGAAGCTTGCCGAGCCCGTGGCCGCGGTATCGTTCCTCCACGGCGATACCCGCGAAGTACCCGCGGCCTGTCGGCTCCGGGTACACCGGGCCGGTGAAGCCCGCGACCGTGTTGCCGGAGAGACCGACGAGAAGGCGCATGCCGCCGTGCGCCGCGGCGGGGATCTCCGCGTCCCACATGGAATTTCCGAGCGACGCTACCATCTCGTCCACGCCGCGGTGGACGCCCTCTTTATACCAGTCTACGGTGTAGCCCTGCGCGGCCATTTTCGCCGCGCGTTCTTCCATCGCGGCGGGGTACGCAAATGCCGCAAGATCGAGATACATCGCCATTTCGGTCGCCGCCTCGCGGTAGCCGAGCGCGAGCATCCGCTCATAAAGCGGTATATCCTTCGCTATGCCGGGCATGTTGTTGTGCCGGTGGCCGTCCGTTCCGGGGATGATCCACGGCAGACGCAGGGGATTGAAAAACGTAACGGCGGCCACGCTCTTTCCCTTCGCGCGGAAGGAATCCTCCACAGCGCCGAGCAGCAGCGCGGTGTTCTCCGCCGTGTCGCACGTCTCATCAAGCAGCACACAGCTCACATAGCCGCGCACCGCGCCCTGCGCGAGGGCATCGCCCGTGCAGCCCGCGGCAAAGCCGCGAAGCGCGCCCTTTTCTTCGAGCACGAACGTGCTCTCGCCGCAGAAGGCCGGGTGTGCGAGCAGCAGTTCGTCCAGTTTACCGGCGTCGAGCGGCGCATACCCCGCCGCCGCGCCCGCGGTATTCCACAGACGCAAAACCTCCGGCGCGTCCGCGCGCTCATACAAACGAAGTTTCATAAACCCCTCCGTATCTCACAAAAGGGCTGCTGCGTTTCGCAGCAGCCCTTGGGGAATTTTCTGTCAGCCCTTGACGGCGCCGATCGTGACGCCCTCGAGGAAGTATTTCTGCAACGTGAAGAACAGAATGAACATCGGCAGCGCCGAGAGCGTCGCGCCCGCCATCATGGGGGCAAAGAGCGTCTCGTTCGCAAACTTGAAGGTCTTGAGACCGACCTGGATCGTGAATATATAGTCCTTGCTCGTTACAAGGAACGGCCAGAAGAACGTGTTCCAGCTGGAAAGGAACGTGTTGATCGCCATGACCGCCAGCACGGTTTTCGAGAGCGGCAGGATGATGCGCACGAAAATGCCGAGCTGGCTGCAGCCGTCGAGCTTGGCCGATTCGATGAGCGGCGTGGGGATGCTCGTGAAAAACTGCTTGGCGAGAAAGATGTTGTAGGACGTCACGACGCCGGGCAGGATCATGGCGGCGTAGGTATTCGTCATGTGCAGCTTGTTCGCAATGAGAATGTAGAGCGGCACCTGCGTGACCTGGTACGGGATCATCATCGCCACGAGGATCAGCCCGAACAGCCACTGGCGGCCCTTGAAGCGGATCTTCGAGAACGCATAGCCCGCCATGGACGCGAATATGACGTTGCCCGCCACCGTTGCCGAGGCGACGATGAGGCTGTTGACGATCCAGCGGACGGAGTATTTGCTGAACGAAAAGAACGCCTTGTACGAATCGAGCATCCACACGCGCGGGAAGATGCTCCGGGAAGTGCCCGCCGTGGCGACGGCGGGGCCGAACGACGACATGATCATATAGAAGATCGGGAAAAGCGTCAGAAGCGCGAAGAGGATGAGGATCACCGCAAGGAGGATGTTGCGCGCGATGCGCTTTTCGGGGTTGTTTACGTGGGGGGAGTAAAGTCCTGTCGTAGCCATGCCGTTCCTCCTTTCAGTATTCGACGTCCGTGCCCATGAGCTTGAACTGCACGAGCGAAATGAGCGCAATGACGATGGCAAGCAGGATAGCCTGCGCGCAGGCGAGACCGAACTTTGAGTACTCAAAGGCGTTCTTGTAGATGAGAAGACCGATCATCGTCGTGCTGTTGTCCGGGCCGCCGCCGGTCATCATAAAGGCGTTCTGGAACACCTGGAACGAGCCGATGATACCCGTCACGAGCAGAAAGAGCGTCGTCGGCTTCACAAGGGGGAACACGATGTAGCGCACCTTCTGGAAAAATGTTGCGCCGTCGAGCTCGGCGGCTTCAAAGTAGCTGTTGTCGATGCCGAGGAGCGCGGCTATGTAGATGATGATGTTGCTGCCCTGTCCGGAGAGGATCGCCATGAGCATCAGCGAGAGCATGGACGTTTTCGAGCTGGAGAGCCAGTTCTGCGACGGGATGCCGAAGAACATCAGCACCTGGTTGAAAAGGCCGTCCGGCGAGGAGTCGTACAGCCACAGCCACACGACCGAGAGCGCCACGCCCGAAGCGATGCCGGGCAGATAGTAAACGGACTTGAAAAGCGACTGCGTTTTCTTTTTGAACGGCAATATCATGATCGCGATGGAGAAGGCGATCAGCAGCGACAGAGGAACCACGACGGCCGTGTACACAATGGTGTTCTTCACCGCTTTATAAAAGAGCGCGCTTTTGAAGGTGTCGATATAGTTCTTCAGCCCGATGAATTCCGAGCCGAAGGGCTTGTACTTCAGAAAGCTCGTGCGCACGGCGCTGACCACGGGGTAGAGCGTGAACGTCACGAACACCACCATGGCGACAAATATGAAGAAATAGCCCCACCGATCCTCGCTGGTGAACCGGAACCGGCGATCGGCGAGCGTTCTTCCTCTGGCTTTGCTCATAGTCTTCCCTCCACGAATGAATGCGGATCAACTCAAAGCATGGCTTCGAGTCGAAACTAATTGCCCCGCCCGGCCATGCCGGGCGGGGCAGAGTGGTTATGCGTTATTTGCGGAGATAAACCAACGCTTAGAGAGCGCCGGAGACGCAGCCGTCGGCGCCGAACGCCTCGGTAGCGGCGGTGCAGACAGCGTCATAGACTTCCTGCGCGGTGGCTTCGCCGGCAAGGAGAGCCTGGAACTTCGGAACGATGACTTCGTCCATGATGGTCTTGGCAGAAGCGCTCTGCTCGGCGGTCACACCGGCGGGAGGCGCAACGACAAGGCCGATGCAGCGGGCGGCGGAGGCAACGTTGCCCTCGTCAAGACCTTCGGGAGAGACGTAAGCGTCGCGGCCGGTCTGGCAGACGGGCTCGAGAAGCAGGGTCTGGTCAACGGCAGCGATGCGCTCGCCGGAGGAGATGTAGTCGAGGAACAGGCACACGTTCTTGAGGTGCTCGTCGGTGGTCTTGTTGTTGCGGAGGGCGATCAGGCCGTCCACGGAGCCGAAGCAGGAGGCTTCCGCGCCTTCCATCGTCGGAACGGGCAGGAACGCGTAGTTCACGGGGATGGAGTTTTCCACGGCGGTGCCGTCGTTGGCCTCAAGAGCGGCGTTGTTCTTGTTGATGTTGTTCTCAAAGAGCGGCATGGCCTTGCCGAAGATCATGGCCTTGCCCTGCTGGCACATGACCATGCGCTGGCCGGCCTCAATGCCGTAGTTGGGCATGTAGCCGGACTTGGTCATCTCTTCCACGGCCTCGAGCAGCTTGAGCATGTTCTCGGAGGTGTAGGCATACTTGAGATCGTCGGTGAACGCGTTGTTCAGACCCGCGGCGACGCCGAAGATGTTCAGGAAGTCGGACGCGGTGACGCCGGAGTTGGCGAACACGAAGCCGAAGCAGCCATCGGTGGTGCCGTTCTTGATGACTTCGAGGAACTCCTCGTAGGTCCAGCCTTCGGACTGGATCTTCGCCACGTCGGCGCCGGCGGCCTCAAGCATATCCTTGTTGGCGCCGAGAGCCTGGATGGTGATGTACAGCGGGAGACCGTAAACGGTGTTCTCAATGCTCATGTAGTCGAGCGCGTTCTGATCGTAGTCGGCCAGACGCTCAGGGTCCATGTACTGCGCAATGTCAACGGCGACGCCCAGCTCGACGTAGGTGCCGATGGCGGAGTAGGAGACCTCAGCGATGTCCGGAGCTTCGCCGGCGTTCGCCATGGTGGAGAGTTTGCCGTTGTGATCGTCCCAGGAGGTCTTGATCACTTCCACATCGAGGTGCGGGTAGAGCTCTTTGAACTCGGCGATCCAGGTGTCGATGTCGTCCTGATAGGTGCCGGAAACCGGGGGAACCATCACGGTGATGGTATCGGGGGTGGGCTCCTCTTCCGCCGGCTGCTCGGCGGGCTGTTCCGCGGGCTGCTCGGCAGGCACTTCGGTCGGCTCCTGCGCAGCGGGCTGCTGGCCGCAGGCGGCGAGAGCGAAGAGCATAACGAGGGCAAGGATCAGTGCAAGGATCTTTTTCATGTTGACGCTCCTTTTTCTTCCTTAAATAATATTATCCGAGATCCCTTTGGGGGATGTGGATACGGTGTTGGCCCGGTTCACGCCGTCGAATTCGATGTAGAACCGGTAGCTGTCGCCCCGATAGGCCGAATACGTCACCTCCACGGTGACGCCCTCGGGGTTTGTGACGTGGCGCTCGATGAGCAGCACGGGCGCGCCCTCCGGGATATCGAGCAGCTTGGCCTGCGCCGCGTCTGCAAGAGCGGCTTCCATGTACTGCTCGCCGGTCTTGAGCGCAAGACCGCGGCTCGTGAGCGCCGCGTAGAGCGAGTGGTTTTTCAGATCGGTATCGAGAATGCCACGGCAGAGCGAGGCGTTGAGCGCGGTATTTTCGATCGCCATCGGCACGCCGTCGGCCAGACGCAGACGGCGGATGAGGATGTACGGCTCGCCGGGCGCGATGCGAAGCCCCCGCGCGATGGCCGCGTCCGCCTTTTTCTCTCCGGCGAAGAGGATCTGCGAGCTTGGCTTCTTGCCGCGCTTTGCCATATCCTCCGTAAAGCCGGACACCTGCATAAGCGGCTGGATGAGCTTGCGGCCGGAAACGAACGTCCCCTTTCCCTGCATCCGGTACACCGAGCCGAGCGATTCCAGCTCCGTGACGGCGTGGCGCACGGTCATGCGGCTCGTGCCATACCGCTGGCAGAGCTCGCGCTCCGAAGGGAGCGCCTGATCGGGCTGGAGACTGCCGTTTTCAATGGCGCGGAGGAGATCGTCGCGTATCGTTTTATAAAGCGATCGTTCCTGCATGATGCGCGGTCCTCCGTTCCGGCGAGAGCCCGCCATAATAGGTAACTGGTATATACCAGTTGGTAAGTTCATCATAGTATAGATTGTATAATCCGTCAATATAGAACTGTACGCCGCAGGGAAGATTTGGCATTTTGCACTTTTTCCCCGGCGTGTTCTTAGTGGAAACGCTAAATAGAAAGCGGTCTCCCCCGGCGCATTTCTGCTCTGGGTGAGACCGCTTCGATCGTTTATTTTACTTTTTGCCGTGGATGTTCTTCATGCGCTGGCTGTGGTCAAGAATGCGCTTGCGCAGACGGAGGTTCTTGGGGGTGACTTCCAGAAGCTCGTCGTCCGCGAGGAACTCCATGCACTGCTCGAGTGACATCTGGCGCGGCGGGACGAGCCGCAGCGCCTCATCCGAGCCGGAGGCGCGGGTGTTCGTGAGGTGCTTCGTGCGGCAGACGTTGACCGGGATGTCCTCCTGCTTGGGGCTGACGCCGACGATCATGCCGCCGTAGACCGGCGTGCCGGGCGTGATGAACATGATGCCGCGCTCCTGCGCGTTCCAGATGCCGTAAGCGACGGCCTCGCCCTGCTCCCACGCGATGAGAGAGCCGGTCGAGCGGCGCGTGACCTCGCCCTTATAGGGGGCGTAGCTGTCGAACACGGAGGCCATGATGCCCTCGCCGTGGGTGTCGGTGAGGAATTCGTTCCGATAGCCGAAGAGACCGCGGCTCGGCACAAGGAAGATGAGACGCACGCGCGCGCCCACAGGGGTCATTTCCTTGAGCTCGGCCTTGCGCGTGCCGAGCTTTTCGATGACCGAGCCGACATACTCCTGCGGCACATCCGCCACGAGCTCTTCCATCGGTTCCATGAGATTGCCCTTCTCGTCGCGCTGCATGAGCACGCGCGGGGGCGAGACCTGAAACTCATACCCTTCACGGCGCATCGTCTCGATGAGGATCGAGAGCGACATTTCGCCGCGTCCGGCAACGTTGAAGCTGTCGGTGCTGCCCTCGACGTCCGTGACGCGCAGGGAAACGTCCTTGAGCGTTTCGCGGTAAAGGCGGTCGCGGATCTGGCGGCTGGTGACAAACTTGCCCTCGCGTCCGGCGAAGGGAGAGTTGTTGACGGAGAACGTCATTTCCATCGTCGGCGCGGAGATCTTCACGAACGGCAGCGGCTCGACCGCGCCGGCGGCGCAGATCGTGTCGCCGATGGTAACGTCGCCGATGCCGCTCATGGCGATGATGTTGCCCGCGGTGGCCTCCGTCACGGGGACCTTGGCAAGGCCGCTGAACTCGTAGAGCGAAACGGCCTTCGCCTTGCGCGGCGCGGCGTCCGGCGAATGGTAGTTGCACACGGCGATCTCCTCGTTCTGGCGGATCGTGCCGCGCTCAATGCGCCCGACGGCGATGCGGCCGACGAACTCGTTATAGTCGAGCGAGGAAACGAGCATCTGGAACGGCGCGGCGGTGTCCTGCGCCGGTTCGGGGATATACTCGAGGATCGTGTCGAACAGCGGCTGAAGATCGGTGCCCGGCACGTCCGGCGAATAGGACGCCGTACCCTGGCGGCCGGAGCAGAACAGCATCGGGGAGTCAAGCTGCTCGTCTGTGGCGTTGAGATCCATCAGCAGCTCGAGCACCTCGTCCACGACCTCGTGGATGCGCTGGTCGGGGCGGTCGATCTTGTTGACGACAACGATCACGCGGTGGCCGAGCTCCAGCGCGCGGCCCAGCACGAAGCGCGTCTGCGGCATGGGGCCTTCGGCGGCGTCCACGAGCAGGATAACGCCGTTGACCATTTTGAGCACGCGCTCGACCTCGCCGCCGAAGTCGGCGTGGCCCGGCGTATCGACGATGTTGATCTTGACACCCTTGTAGGTGACGGCGGTATTCTTCGCGAGAATGGTGATGCCGCGCTCGCGCTCGAGATCGCCGGAGTCCATCACACGGTCGACGACCTCCTGATTTTCGCGGTACACGCCCGACTGCTTGAGCATTTCGTCCACGAGCGTCGTCTTGCCGTGGTCAACGTGGGCAATGATTGCGATATTGCGTAATTCCATAATATCCATCTCCAAATGTAAATCCGATTCAAAACCAGCGAAGCATTATATCACAGTGCATTCTATATGAAAAGAGATTTTTCTCATTTTTCCATTGTTTTTCAATAAAAACGAGCTGTCAGAAGGTCTCGCCAGCGTTTGCACCCGCAGGCGCAAATAAAGTTTTAACCATTTTCTCCGGCGGCATGTACGTCGGCAAAAACACCTTTCGGCCCCAGACCCGCCAAGCAGATCTCCCGTTGGACAATAGAAAGGAGGATCGTCCCCGCCCTGTTGGGGTCGATCCTCCGAGGAGAAAAGTATGGGACCTTCCGGGCTGCTGTGCTGGGCAGCCGGAGGTCGGAGAGACGGCTTTTTTATTGAAAGCCCAACTTCCCCGCCATTATGATATTAGCGCAATCATTCTCTTCTGTCAAGGATTAATTTGAAAATTAAATATCACTCTCCCCCGAAGCGCGGAGCAGCTTCCAGATCTCCTCCGCCTCGTCGCTCCGGATGGCGCCGGAGGCAAGCTGCGCGGCGATATACTCCACGGCGGCGTCCGCGCCGCGCTCGGCTTTGATGAGAAGCGACTCGGAAAGCGTGTCGGCGAGACTTGAGCCGGAGCCGGAGTTTCCGGCATTTCCGTCGTTCCGCGCGCGGCGCAGCGACGCAAGAGCGCCGTTCCGCCCCATCCAGATCTCCGCGAGATAGTCCGCCTGCTCCTGCGTGAGCCCCATGCCGACATAGCCGGAGTAATCGCCCGCCGCGGCGAGCAGCGCGGCAGTCTTGGCGGCGTCCTCGCGCCGGTGCTTTTCCGCCTCCTGCCAGAGCTTGGCAAGACTCTCTCCGTGCGTCCTTTTTGCCTCGGCGTCAGCGCGGCTCTGCTCGGCTCTCGCCGCGGCGAGCCGGGCGTCGCGCGCAGAATATGTCTTCGCTTCCTCGGCAAGACGCGCTCTCTCGTTTTCGGCGAGCTCCTCGCCGTAGGAATTGGCAAGGCGCACCTGCGAGGATTCCGTCAGGCCGCCGGTGATGCCCTGTGCGGCGAGACGCTGCGGCAGCGTGCGCTTGCTCTCCATATACTCGCGGTAAAGCTGACGGTCGGTGCTCTTATATCCGCCGCGGATGCGCTCGAGCGCGTCCTGCGCGTCCCGCTCGGCCGTCTCTGCGGCGGCATCGGCGGCGGTTTTGTTTTCGGCAAGCGCGTCGGCGTACCGGTCGCCATAGTAGCCCTGCATGGTTTCGCTGTACGTCGGGCGGCGTTCGGGCGGCGTTCCGGCCGTTCCCGTGTCCTTTCCGCCCGTCTCCCCGCTTTCCGCCGGAGCGCTGCTCCAGCCCGTACCCGTCAGGTTTTTCTTCTTTCTGCGCCATTCCTCCGCGCTCTTGCCGGGCGGGGTCTTCGTTTTAAAATTCTCAAGTCGTACTGCCTTCATTTTTTCTTCTCCTTATCGTATTTGATGCATTTCGGATTGCGGCACACCCATTGCGCCGCCGTTTTGCGCAGCATTTCAATGCCGCAGCACGGACATTTCATACCGGCTCGCCTCCTTCAGCGCCGCCCTCTTCACGGGGGACGTATGCGGCATAGCCGACGACGGAGGGAACCGTCTCCCCCGTCGGCGCGAACCTCCGCTCCCACTCCCCGACGATCTCCTGCCGGTCGGGAATGTCGAGAATTTCGAGCTCGGCGGCGAAGATGCGCCAGTTTTCCGCCGTGACGTTCGCCCGTGTCAGACTGTCGAGCGCCTGCAGCGTCGTCTGCCGGTCACGCCGCGCGCCGTCGGCGGCCTGCACCGTGATATCCACCCGCGGGAAAAATTCCCGGGACGGGCGCACCACCTCGCCGGTAAGAGAGCGGATTTCCGGCAGCGTGCGGGCAAAGTCGGCGCTGTTGTAGATCATGCGCTGTCCCGGCGCTCTTATCCCCTCCGGCGCGCCGAGATACAGCATCCGGTCGTCGTCGAAAAATTCCAGGCAGAGCCAGTCCAGCAGCTCATAGAGCCGTTCAAACCCGGCGTTTCGGTCGGCGCGCTTGATGTCCGCCTGCTCGCGCCCGTCGGCGCGGAGCATCGAGAGGCCCGAGGCGGTCGTGACGCGCGCCGTCTCCTTGCCGGTGCCGGTGTCGTAGCTGCGGCTGGCGCGCTCGATCTGCTCCTTGAACCAGGTGATATCCATCGCCGCCTTGCCGACGCTCTGCAGTCCGCCGAGGCGCTGCACGCCGCCCATGCGTCCCTGCTTGAGATGCACGATCGCGCCCGGCTCGTTCGTAAGCTCCTCGCCGTCGGCCAGGGCGCCGTCCTCCACGAGCAGGATGTCGTTGGAGAGAAAGCTGTCGTTCAAAAGCGCCGAGGCGAGCTTGCGGTCCGCGGCGTCTACGAGATCAAGCACCGCGGAGAGCTCGCTCTTATTCCAGAAGCGGTTCTCGTCCTGAATGCGCCAGTAGTGCACGAACGGGAAGAGCGCGTTCTGCGCGCCCGTGCGCCGCCAGTAGTTCGGGATATACCGCAGCTCATGCCCGCCCGCCTGCACGGAGCACGCCACCGCCCCGGCGGGGATCGTCTCGCCGTTCACGCTCGTTTCGACCGGCTGGCGGAACCAGTGCTCGAGCACCTGTACGGTGTCGTCCGTGTCGCTCAGCGCGCTCGTCATGTCGAAGATCTCGCCGCGGGGCACATAATCCTCGCCGAGCGCTTCCTCTGCCGTGATGCCGAGCGTTTCCAGATCGGCGCGGAATACCTGCGCGAAGCGCACCTTATGGATGCGGTAAACGTAGTCGAGATACTGTCCGTCCTGCACGCTGCCGCCGCGCACCGCGGGGTCGGGAAACACCGCCTCCACGGGGATATCGCTCACGCGGATATCGCCCTGCGCCTCGCCGCAGCGCATGTCCTCGTCCCAGTACGCCTTCCAGAAGGCGTCGCCGAGCTTCAGAAGGCGGCGCTCGTTGCGCGTGTTCATGTCGGAAAGGCGGTTGTTCTCGGCGATGTACCGCACGGCAAATTCGCGCCGCTTGGCCATGGCGCTGTCAAGATCGTCGTCGCGCCCGCGAAATTCCGGCTGCGGCACGGTCGGTTCGATCTGGCTCTCGACGAGGATATACGGATCGGGAATGCTCGCCGGGAGCCACGGGATGTCGTTCTCACGGCAGAACTCGGTGAGATCGCGCGTCACATCGTGGATGCCGTTGTAGTAATCGTTGTACTTTTCCCACTCGATCTCCACGGCGGTGCGGGCGTTCTTCGCCCGGCGGAACAGCGCGT
>OLGA01000459.1_pt1 | contig 36508 bp, 32 predicted proteins | sample 1604881 | NCBI WGS metagenome assembly OLGA01 (sample SAMEA3888896, study PRJEB22519) | human gut metagenome | biome: human gut; feature: human-associated habitat; material: faeces | place: Denmark | collected 2009 | reverse complement strand
TACCCGTTCTATACATCGGATTGCTTCATGGAAGTATCGGAAGAAGTTGCAGAAATGTTCAAAGAGTTTGATCGTAAAGAGGCTGCCTACCGGCTGCGTACATACCGCCACAAAGCCTACTATTCCCTTGATCGGGATGACGGGCTGGAGCATGAAGCTGTCTTTGTTGCCTTATCTCCCCATGAACTGTATGAGCGGAAAGTGACCATGCAGGAGCTTCACGCAGCGATTTTCAGTCTGCCGGACAAACAGGCAAAACGGATTTATGCTCATTTCATTCTCGGCATGACCAAACAGGACATTGCCCGGGCAGAGGGCGTCCATGAAAAAGTGGTTCGTGTCGCAATCGAGCGAGGTCTGCGGCGCTTAGAAAAAATTTTGAAAAATTCTTTGTAAGGCGTACCGATTTAGGCCGGAAAATGAAATGGCTTATGAGAGGCAAAACACTTCGGGTCACAATGGCTCGAGGTTCAGACAAGCCTCATGCAGATTGAAAATCGAATAAAAAGACACCCGGATACGAAGGGGAACGCGCTGTGTGACAGACCCGCCATGACCTCGGATTTCAGAGAATACAGTCTTTGTAAAACTGAGCGAGCGAACAGGTCCATGCCATAGGTGGGGCAAGGCTGGCTCCACCGGAACAGGCGCAGAACCCGGATACTTGCGTTTAGTCACAGTCCGAGCGTTGAAGCGGCCTTGCAAGCCGTGAGCCGTCGCAGGCAATGAGAACGCCTTGCCATCAGAATGGGGAGAGTTGAAATACTATGGGGCATGAAGCCTATGTCCGTCCGGTGTGTCTGAAATGAAGTGAAAACCTATGGGGAGCCCCCGGCAATGCTGTCTGATGATAGGCCAACCGATCCGGCGTGGCTCCCCATCTTTTCAAAAAAGGAGCATTTTATGGGAAATGCGTTTGGAATGATCCCCGGCTTGGAAACGGACGAATGGAGCAATGACGCCTGCCGCGGTTATGTCATTATGGCAATGGAGGACTGCGGATTTTCAAAGAAGGATATACGGCGTGTTGTGGGGCAGCTTTATGAAGTATTTGACCTCAACAGCGTGGAGGACGCCAAAGAAAAGTACCATTCCAGTCCTTACTGACCTCGGGCCATATCGACCCGAAGTGGAGAAAGCTCAAAGGGCGGCACCTGCTGGGTGCCGTCTTTTGACATTTCCCCACAGGACAAGCGGGAAAGGCAGGCATATACACGCACTTTCGCAAAGGAGGTTTTCAATGACGCAAGCTGTCACTTATGAACGAGAAACAAAGTCTGTCGCATTTCAAGGGAAGATCATTGTGCTGGAAAGCCTCACGCCGGTACTTCCCCCGAAGGAGAAAGCACAGCGCAAAAAAGAAATTGAGCGTTGTCTTTATGAGGTGTTCAGAAAATATGGGGACAGATTTCCCTAATCATTCGCAACATTGTTGTCCGGGGCTGCTGATGGTATAATATAGTTGTAAGGTTGGTAGCTCCATTCCAACAAGGAAAGGAGCCCAATATGGAATTTATCAGAGAAGATTGTATTTACGCAAGACAGTCAGTAGACCGCAAGGACAGTATCAGCATTGAAAGTCAGATTGACTTTTGCAAGTATGAATTGAAAGGTGGGAGCTGCCGGGTATTCAAGGACAAAGGCTATTCCGGTAAAAATACGGATAGGCCGGAGTTTCAAAAGCTGTTGGGCGAGATCCGCAAGGGAAAGGTCAGGCGGGTCATCGTGTATAAACTGGACCGTATAAGCCGCTCTATTCTGGACTTTGCAACGATGATGGAGCTGTTTCAAGAGTATGATGTGGAGTTTGTATCATCCACAGAAAAGTTTGATACTTCGACCCCGATGGGCCGGGCCATGCTGAATATCTGCATTGTATTCGCCCAGCTTGAACGGGAGACAATTCAGAAGCGTGTCACAGACGCCTACTATTCCCGGTGTCTGAAAGGTTTCCACATGAGCGGACAGGCACCATACGGTTATCAGTTAGAACCTACTGTGGTAGAGGGTATCCGTACAAAGAAAATGGTTGCCGACCCCATAGCCGCCGACCATGTACGGCTGATGTTTGAAATGTACGCTGAACCGGAAACCTCCTTCGGAGATATTACCCGATACTTCGAGGAACAGGGTATCAAGATTTACGAGAAGTCAATGGTTCGGAGTTTTCTTTCCCAGCTTTTGCGAAACCCCGTTTATGCACAGGCCGACTTGGAGCTGTACGAATTTTTCAAGAGTCAGGGTGCAGCGATTGTCAATGACGCTTCTGACTTTGCCGGAACAAACGGCTGCTATCTCTATAAGGGGCGGGATGTGAAGGAGGACAAGGACAGGTGCTTAAAAGACCAGATACTTGTTATCGCTCCCCATGAAGCACTCATTTCCTCTGACACATGGCTGAAATGCCGGAAAAAACTTATGGCAAATACCACCTTCCAGCAGGGACGGAAACCGAAGAACACTTGGCTGGCCGGAAAAATCAAATGCGGTCATTGTGGGTATGCGCTGAAAGCCACCCATGTGCCAAACAGCACCGGGTATTTCCGCTGTACCAAACGGACGGAAAACAAAGGTTGTCCGGGCTGTGGGAAAATCCGCAAAGAAGAATTTGAGCAATTCATTTTCTCGGCCATGCAGGAGAAATTCAAAGACTTTCAGATACTCCACGGCAGGGAGGAAAAAGTCAATCCGAAACTGACAGCCTATCAAGTGGAACTGGCACAGGTGGAGGCAGAAATTGAAAAGCTGCTGGACACGCTGACCGGAGCCAATGCGACCTTGCTTGCCTACGCTAACAAAAAAATTGAAGAACTGGACACCCGACGCCAGACCATTTCAAAGGCAATCGCCGAATTGAGTGTTGAAACCATATCGCCCCAGCAGATAAAGAAGTTATCCTATTATCTCGACAACTGGGACAGCATAGATTTTGACGACAAAAGAAAAGCCGCCGATGGTTTGATCTCTACGATCAAGGCCACCAGCGACCGTGTTCAGATAGAGTGGAAAATCTGACATTTCCGCTCTATCGCCCCTCATTTCTATTTTATCTTGTTTGTACCTCTTGTACACCGATGTTTCTGAGTATATATAATTTTCCCAGACACGAGGTCCGTAAACCTGATGAAATTATGCAATTTTATCGATCTGCGACATTGTGTCATTTTTGTATCAAGGGGGACAAACCATGTCTCGTCTGAAAAAAGCCCTGTGCCTGTTTCTTTCGGTGGTTTTCCTGTTCCAGCTTTTGCCGGTAACGGCATTGGCGGCGGATGAGGATGCCTCCTATACGAACGAAAGCTTCCAGCCGGTGGATATGTCGGACGCCGTGGCGGCGGACGAGATCGCCGTGCTCGGGGAAGATACCTCCCTGCGCGAGGAGTTCACGAAACAGTATACGTTGGAAAACGGGGCCAAAATGGCGGTCGTGTACCCCAGCGCCGTGCATTACGAGGAGAACGGCGCGTGGCAGGACATCGACAACCGCCTGAACGAGACCACGGCCTCGTATACCGTGGCCGCGCATGCGGGCGTGCCGACCGGCGCGGTCGTGAGCGAGGAGCAGGGCGGCGGCATTACGGACGCTGCCGGAACGGCTTCCGCGGACGCAGCGCTGGACTACAGCGAAACGCTGGATATCACCGAACCGGCGCTGCGCAACGCCGCGGGAGCGCTCTCCGTGACGTTCCCCACGTCGCTCACGGATACGAACCGCATCGCCGTGACGCACCGCGGATATACCCTGTACTTCCGTCCGGACGGCGCGTCGTCGTCGTCCGCGGTATCGTCCGCGCCGGAAACGCCCGCGGGCGCGAACGCTCGCATGACCGCCGTGCATACCGAAAGCAGTGTCACCTATGCGGGCGTATACGGCGGCGCGGACATCCGTTACGACCTCCAGAGCAACTCTCTCAAAGAAAGCTATATCCTCCAAAGTTTGGCTTCTACGTCGGAAGTGTACTCCTCCACCATCGCCGCGCCGGGCCTCACGCCCAAGCTCCACGAGGACGGCAGCATCGATTTCACGGACGAGAACGGCGAGATCATATTCTATATCCCGCCGTCGTATCTCTACGACGCGGACGGGCTCATCGGCGACGTTGCGGTCGAGCTGTATACGCTCAACACCGGCGAATATGCCATGGTCTGCCGCCCGGACCATGACTGGCTTTCCGACTCTGCGCGCAGCTGGCCCGTGACGCTCGACCCCACGATCTATACCATGCTCAGCACCTCCAGCTTCGAGGACTGCTATGTCAAGGATAACTCGCCCGGCCGCGCCTACCCCTCCACGATCAATCTCATCGTGGGGAACGCCGGAACGAGCGGCGTTTGCCGTGCGTACATCCGCATCAATGACCTGCCCTCCATCGGCAGCTCGGACGTCATCGTGAGCGCCAAACTGCACTATTACTGCGAGTTCAGCTCCAAGGTCTCCGGTACGGTCGAAAGCAGTATATATCAGGTCACGGCTCCGGAGTGGGTCGATTATAACGGAATCTACTGGAACGGCCAGCCCGCCTGCGACGAGACGGCGCTCGACTTCAAGCTCAACAACAACCGGCGCATGGGCTATAACATCTTCGACATCACCCGCGCGGCGCGCGGGTGGTACGCCGGAGAGCTCAACAACGGACTTATGATAAAGTCCATGGACGAGAGCACCTACTGCTGGTATTACTACTACGCAAAGGAAAACAGCGGGAACAACCGCTATCCCAAGCTGGAGATCTTCTACATCAACACGAGCGGTCTCGAAGAGTGCTGGGATTACACATCCCAGAGCCTCGGCCGTGCGGGCACGGCGTATGTGCAGGACTTCTCGGGCAACTACCTTCTCAGCCGCACGGACATGGGCTACGGCGGCAGCCGGATGAGCGCCGCGCCGGGCTTCTGCTACAGTCTCGCCGCCAGAGCAAATGATATTGGATACGGCTACGGCTGGCGCAGCAATTACGCGCAGAGCATCGAGGCATGCACCGTCTCCGGCACGAGCTATTACCGCTGGACGGACGGGGACGGCACGGAGAAGTACTTTGTCTCCGCGAACGGCGTATGGAAGGACGAGCTGGGGTACGGGTATACCCTGACGGTCTCCGACAGCGGATACACCATCACGGACAAGAAGAGCAACACCATGGAGTTCTCGTCCGCGGGACAGCTCACCGCCGTAAAGGACGCCTACGGGAACGCCATAAGCATCACGTCGGACGGCAGCCGCGTTACGGCCCTCACGGACGGCGCGGGGCGGCACTATGCCTTCGCCTATTCGGACGGCCGCCTCACGCAGCTCACCTATACCGGCGCAGGTTCGGACGCCATCGAGACGGTGACGTATGCGTATACCGCGGCGGGCGACCTCGCCTCCGTTACCTATCATGACGGGGAGAGCGTAACGTACGCTTGGGACGGCGCGCACATCATGACCTCCGCCTCGGATATCGAGAACGCGGACGGCAGCCGCGATACGCTCTCCGTCTCGTGCTCGTCCGCCAGCCCCGCGCGCACGACGGCGCTTTCGTACAACTCGCGCAATACTTCCGTAACATCCCTGACATTCGCCTACGGCGACAACACGACGAAGGTGACGGACAACCTCGGGCGGTACGTCATCTACCAGTTCAACAACTTCGGCAACACGACGGCGGTGTACAACAGCGCGGGACAGGCGCTGTATGGGCGGTACGCGCAGGACGAGAGCGCCTCGAACCGCGCCAACCAGCTGCTTTCGAGCTCCCGCCTCCAGAGCGCGTACCGGACGGGGGATACCTCGTCCGTAACGGTGCAGATCGGGGACACGGCGGAAACGATCTCCCTCGTCGATCATGTCAACCTCCTCTCGAACGGCGACATCTCCGCAGACATCTCCGGCACATGGACCGGCACGGCAACAACAGGCACAGACGGAGCGGTGAACGTGGAAAACGCCGCAGGGGAGACCCGCGGCGGACTGGATACGAACGCGCTGCACCTGACGGGCAAGGGGATGGTCTCGAAGCGGTATACGCAGACGGTGACGGTCTCCGGCACGGCGGGGGATATCTTCACGTTCGGCGGCTGGGCGAAGGCGGCGACCGTTCCTCTGGACAGCGCGTCCATGGAGACCCGGACGGACTACCCGCGCCGGGCGGGCATTGCGGTAACGCTCTATAACGGCACGACCGCCGCGGGGACGAGCTACGTCCCCGTGAACGAGGACGTGCATTACTGGCAGTTCCTCTCCGGTAAGCTCACTGCCACCGGCGACTATACGAGCGTGGAATATGCGTTCGTCTATGAGAACAACGGGAACGAAGCGTGGTTCGACGGCGCGCAGCTCTTCCGCGAACCGTTCGACTATGTGTATACCTACGACGATGACGGCAATCTCACGTCCGTAAAGAATCCGGACGGCACGACGACAACGTATACCTACGTCGAGGGTACGAGCGACGTTGCCAGCATCACGATGCCGGGCGGCGGGCAGTACTCGTATACTTATAACGATAACCACCAGCTGACACGCTCGATTACGGCCACCGGCTTGCAGACGGACTACGGGTACGACGCCTACGGCAACAGCACGAGCGTGACGATCCGGCCGCAGAACGACACGGGCGCGGCGATCCGTTCGGACAGCACCTACACCGCGGACGGAAACATGCTCGCGAGCACCACCGGCGGCGACCGGAACACCGTTACCTACTCGAACGATACGGACCGTTCCCTCGTAACGGCGGTGACCGACGCAAAGAACGCCGTAACGAGCTACAGCTACGACTCGATGCGGCGGCAGACGGGCGTTACCGGTGCGGACGGCAGCAGCGTTTCGAGCGTGTATGCGGACGATTATCTCACGTCGCTTTCACATAGCGGCGGCGACGGAGCGACAACGTACGGATTTACTTATGGCGTTGCCGGACTTTCCACGGCGGTAAAGATAGGCGATACATGGACGCTGGTCTCGAACGACTACAATTCCGGCGCATGGACGCTGGCGCAGCAGCTCTACGGCAACGGGCTCTGGTGGAAGTATGACTACGACGCCCAGACGGACGATCTGCTGCGGCGGTATACGAACCTTTCGGATACCGGCGGCATTGGCTATGCGTATACTTACGATTCCCGCGGGCAGATAAGCAAAATCGAGAAGAAGTCCCTCACGCTCGAAAATGGCACAATAACCGGAGAGACCCTTCTCACCGCCGAATACTACGGCTACGACGCAATGGACCGCCTGACGCGCATCGTCGTGACGGACGGGACGAACCTCATTTCGGACATTGCGTGGACCTATGACGCGGACCAGAACGTCACCGCGATAACTACCCGCGTCAATAACGGTGGTACACTGCGGACGGATACCTATGCGTACTCCTACGATGATGACCATCGTCCGACCAATACGGCCTATGGCTCCGTTTCGGAATCCATAACGTATGACGGCTATAGCCGCATTACCGGCAAGACCGTCCAGAACAGCGGAAATACCGTTCTCTCCACGTCCTACGCCTACCGCGACATAGACTCCCAGTATACGACGACGCAGGTCTCGTCCCAGACAAGCACCTTTGGCGGGAACACAGTCTCGCACTCGTATACCTACGATGCGAACAGCAATATCCTAAGCGACGGCAGCACGACCTACGCTTACGACAGCCTGAACCAGCTCGTCTGGGAGTACAACACCGCGGCGGGCAAGGCATGGAATTATGCCTACGACCTCGGCGGGAACATTCTCTCGAAAACCGAATACGACTATGCGGACGGGCAGACATCCAACCCCGTCACGGTCTCGTACACTTACGGCGACGCCGTATGGCGCGATCTCCTGACGGCGTATAACGGCGAAGCCATAACCTACGACGGAATCGGCAACCCGACGTCGTACCGCGGCTGGGGGATGAACTGGCAGGGCGGGCGGCAGCTGGCCTCCATGCAGAAGGACGGCACGACGCTCTCCTTCTCGTACAACGATGCCGGACTGCGCACCGAAAAGACGGTGAACGGCAGCACCCGCCGCTATATCTGGAACAGCAGCCAGCTCATGGCGGACGTGGGCGCGGCGGATGCGTTTTACTTCCACTACAGCTCCGGCGGTGAGCTGATAGGCTACACCTACAAAACCGCTGACGCCGAGACCGAGTGCATCCTCGTAAAGAACCAGCAGGGCGACGTAGAGCGCGTGATCTCCGCCGACGGAACCATACTGGCCTCCTACACCTACGACGCATGGGGCAATGTCCTGACATCCGAAGGCTCCCTCGCCACATCCAACCCCATCCGCTACAGAGGCTACTACTTCGACACCGAAACAAGCCTCTACTACCTCCAGAGCCGCTACTATGACCCCGCCACAGGCCGGTTCATTAACGCGGACGGGCTTGTTTCTGCGGGACAGGGCATTCGCAGCTGCAATATGTTTGCATACTGCGAGAATGCACCGGCGGGACAAGCAGATCCGGGGGGAGCACACCCGTTAATTGATATACAAATCGACGATTACTATACTATACACCTCTGGGTACAACTATTGATAGCACAAGAATTTGGCTGGGCGATAGAGATACCTGTGGTATCTGGAAGTGGCAAACGGGGACGACTGGATTTGTATGACCCACTTAACAATGAGTTTTATGAAGTCAAGTCGGTGAAGTCGGCTGAAAAGGCAGGGAAACAAATAGATAGATATAGCAAATCCACAATTAAATCTTCACTCCGTCCGCAGTATAATGGACGCACACCAGTGAAAGCCAGTAAAATAGTAATCAATGAAACTTCTTTTGAATATGGCATATATGATGTGACTTACTGGCAAGACAAGAACAACCCAGCCTTGATTCTTTATCGTGCAGAAGTGAATCGTGGCAGACAGGCAGGGGTGATTATTGCAAGCATAGCGTTGATTTCACTGGCGTTTGGCTTCCCAGAGGTTGCCTTTGCTGCACCATCCCTTGCCCTTATTCCGTGAATTAGGAGGAACGAGATGATCCCATCGGCTTATTTTAGACGAACGGTCACAGATAAAAGAGCGGTGCTTCTGCGGGGAGACTTCTTTGACTTGACGCAGGTGCAGCTGACGGAGCTGATTTATGATTTTTACTGTTCCGTTGTAAGTTTTTATACTGGCCGGTGTATATTAGACTGGAGTTTGAGTGATGACCGGATCTCCGCGGCTAAACTCAACAACATCATGTTTGGCAAGCGGTACGATCTGTCATATTTCTCACTCTTCGCGGAGGGGGTCATTCCCGGAGATCACGCAAAAAATCTGACGCAGATGCGCCGATATGTCCGCTCCGTATATTACGACCCCAATCCTCCGCCGGCTTGTTCAAAAGTACCATTCTTTTCTCCAGATTATAATGATTATTTCGAGAGCTTCATTTTAAATCCGCTGAAGGATGGTGCAGGACTTGACGTTTTGCGCGACGGCTTTCTAACGATTTATGACGCCGTCGGGAAAAAGTTTTTAGGGTATCCGAATGGCATTGACTGCATATGTGAACTGTACTGCGGGCAATCAAAGTTAAGTCAGGGGTTGTACTATGGAACAATCTGTCTGCGGCATGAACGGGTTTCGCTTGATACGGATGTTGGGATGTATACCTCCTGGCTAAAGCAGTTGGCGCTCGATTTATCGGGGAAATATGGCAGTATCAATTTTTATATTGGTATGATGAGATCGTCGGGGATGGCGTATCCAGAATATTGGGCAGCCTTTAACAACCGGGATTATTCGGCGGATGAACGTTATCGGAAGAATCCTTCCCGCAGAATACTGACCGAGGACGAAAACCAACATACCTACCATTATCTGATGGCGCCGGGATGGGCAAATATACTCTCGCCATTCACTGCTAAATATTTAAAAGAGCCTATCCATGCATCGAATAATGTGAAGATAGAAACAATGAGCGACGGACGCCTTTTTGTTGCTGCCGACTGCGATATCCTGAGCTACGATGTACCACAGGCAAAGCAAGTGAAGAGAATATTGTATGATGCTCTGTTTCCGGGCGGCTGCTTCTATGTGCCGAGTATGATCGAGTCTAAAAATGTGGACAGCTTTTCTCCGCGATCATATTGGGAACTCACGCCGGTGTTTCCGGAAGAAGTCGAGGTATACAAAGGCGGCATTCTCGTAGCGCACAAGGGAAACAAAATCGTATAACAGCGCACGTCTGGCGGGCATCTTCACGTCTGGCGGGCGGGCGAAACGCTGGTGACTGCCGAGTACTACGGCTATGATGCCATGGACCGCCTGACGCGCATCGTCGTGACGGACGGGACGAACCTCATCTCGGATATCGCGTGGACGTACGACGCCGACCAGAACGTCACGGCCATTACCACCCGCGTCAATAACAACGGCACGCTGCGGACGGATACCTATGCCTACTCGTATGACGATGACCATCGTCCCGTAAGCACGACCTATGGCGGAGTGTCCGAGACGCTTTCTTATGATGGCTACAGCCGCGTAACGGGCAAGACCGTCCAGAACAGCGGAAATACCGTGCTGCTGTACTTATGGAATACTCTGCTGGCAGTCGGCGCGGTAAGCGCCGTGGTCTCGCAGGTGCTTTGCTACGCGCTGGATGCCGCATTTCTGCTTTTCTGGTGGAAACAGCTCCGGCAGTCCTTCGGGAAAAAGCACGCCCTATCCGAATGATTGAAGCCAAGGAAAAGAGGGAAACAGAATGGCATTTCATAAAATGCCCCGCTCCCAAAGCGGCAGATTCGCATTGGGCGTTGAAGTAGCCAATGTATTCAGCGGGTTGTTCAGCAAGTGGAATCCAGTTCCGAATGCCCCCACATGGAAACCTTGGTAATGTGGGAGGGCAATCATGAGCTTAGAAGGAATCTACATATACTGTATAATGGCGGTTAGTTCTTTTTTGGCATTCAAAATTGCGGCCATGAAACTGATAGAAGAAATCGGAATAAGTTCTCGGCATTATCCAAAGCATTATGTCGTACCAAAACGCTGGATAAGGAACATTTTCCATATAAAGGAGCACAAAATTCCGCGATTTCTTAATTTTGAACTGCTGCTTTCCCTTTTCTTTTTGGCCCTTGGTCCGCTTAATATAGTGATTTACACCGCGGTAGACGGAGATAAATTCATTGGCGGTATGCTGGTTATGTTTCATTCATGCTTGGCGCTCATTAACATGGTTTTTATTGCTATCATGACACTGCTTTATAAAAGGAAATAGCGGCCCTCCGGACGCAAGAAGATATACCTTGATGAAGCTCGGCTCTTCCAAAACGCTATGGCGCTGAGCAATCCCGAAGCGGCTTCCGGTGCAAAAACGGCTGTGTCAATCTGAAAAACCCATGAAACAACAGCAGCCGCGGCTTTGTAGCCGGGGCTGCTGTTGTCATATCGTTTTCTTATTCCATGCCCGGCACTTTCGGGAGCGTGGCGATGCTCTGCGCAAGCTCGGCGTCGGTGGGGATGTAGTCGGTCATCTTGCCGTCGTTGAACGCCTGATAGGCGGTCATGTCAAAGTAGCCGGTGCCGGGATTGAGCAGCGGCGCGGGCTTATTCTTCATGTCCGCGCGGAGATTGTACCATGCCTGCGGCATATCGGCTTCGTCGAGATAGATCTTGTAGAGGATGTTCCGGTTTTCCATGGTGTTTTGCTCCTTTTCTGTTGGTTTTCTTTTTGGAGCAGAGACAGAAAAAGCTCTTGTCTCTGCAAATGCAGGGACAAGAGCTTGGATAAACTCCTGCGGTACCACCCGGCTTGACGCTTTCGCGCCCACTTAAACGCACACTTCATGCGCCGGCCTTAGGATAACGGACAGCTAACTCCGCCGCCCATACTCGGGATACGCTCCCTTTCTGTTTGCCCTCGCAAGGCCATTCACCCGCGGAAACCTCTTACCGTATTCACACCATCGGCGGCTCTCTGAAAGACGTCTCATTGGCGGGCTGCTTATCTTGCTCTTCGGTTTGATGGCCAAACTTTAGCACCTGAAGGCGATAAAGTCAACACCCGTTTTGAAAAATTTTTCAATCCAGCGTGATGCCGTCGATCTCCTCGGTCAGGGCGGCGATCTCGTCGATGATATCGGAGATGTAGGCGATCGTGTGCTCAAGCGCGTCCGGCGTGGAAAGGTCGATGCCCGCAATGGCGGCGAGACCGAGCGGATCGCGCGTGCTGCCGGCTTCGAGCATCGCGCGCCAGCGCGCCACGGCGCTCTCACCCTCGGCGGCGATGTTGAGCGCGGCCTGCGTTGCGAGCGTGAGACCGGCGCTGTAGGTGTAGGAATAGAGCCCCATGTAATAGTGCGGCTGGCGCATCCAGGTGAGCTCGCAGCCCTCGGTCAGCTCCACGGCATCGCCCCAGAACGTTTCGAGATTCTTGCGGAAAATGCCGGAGAGCGTTTCGGCGTTCACCGCGCCGCCCTGCTCGATGATGTTCATTGCCTCGCGCTGGTACCATGCCTCGCGCAGGTGCGTGACGAAGTTGTGGTAGTAGGTATGCCCGATGAGCGAGGAGAGGACCCAGCGGCGGAAGCGCTTGTCGGTGTTCTTGCGCAGGAGATCCTGCGCGAGCAGCAGCTCGTTCATCGTGGAGGGCGCTTCAATGAGATAGCCGGAGACGTTCGTATCGAAGAGCGACTGTGCGCCGTTGCACAGCCGGAAGTGTCCGGCATGGCCGAGCTCGTGCGCGATCGTGAACACGTCCGCCATGCGGTTGTTCCAGCTGAGCAGAATGTAGGAATTGCAGCCGTAGGGCGAGGAGCAGAAGCCGCCCGTCTCCTTGCCGACGTTGCGGGCAAAGTCGATCCAGCGCTTATCGTACGCCTCGTCCACCATGTCGGCGTAGTCCTGTCCGAGAACGGAGAGCGCGCTGCGGACGTATTCGCGCGATTCCCCGATCGTGACGCGCGGGTCAAACTCTGCGTCGAGCGGCAGCTTGAGATCGGCAAAGGTCACGCGGTCGAGCTTGTTCATCTTCCCGACGAGGCGGGCGTACTTGCGCATCGCGGGCGCGAGCTTTTCGGTGATGAGGTCGATCTGCCGGTCGTACATCTCGCGCGTGACGTGGTCGGTGAAGAGGTCGGCTTCAAACATGTCGGCAAAGCCGCGCTGCTTGGCCATAATGCGCTGCTGCGTGAGATAGGTGTTGTAGGTGGCGGCGGTCGTGTTCTCGTATTCCCGGAGCTTATCGGAGAACGCGCGGAACGCCGCGCGGCGCACGTCCGTGTCGGCCTCGTACTCATACTCGTCCTCAAAGAGCGAGTAGCCGAGCGGGTATTCCCTGCCGTTCACGGTGAAGGAGCCGAACTTCATATCGGCGAGCTTCGTCATGTGGTAAATGTCGTAGGGCGCGTTGAATACCGGACTGAGTGCGGCGAGGACCTTTTCGGTCTCGGCGCTGAGACGGTGCGGCTTCTCGCGGAGGATCTCCGCAAGATAATGCTTTGCGCGCCCGGTCTTGTCCATGGCGGCGCGGATGAGCTCTTCGGGCGCGTCGGCGATCTCGCTCTCGATGAACGAGAGACGGCTTCCGATCTCGGCGGCGAGTGCGGTCATCTTCGCGTCCTTCTTCTGCGCCTCGGTATCGGTATAGTCTACGGAAACGGCGAGACTCGTGTAGCTCGTCGTCTGGTAGAGCAGGATCTCCAGCTCCTCATAGAGCGCAAGGCATTCGGCGATGCTCTCCGGCGTGGTGAGAGCGTTTTTGTACGTTTTCTCCAGCGTGTCGGCAAGCGCCTTTGCTTTTTCGACCGCCGCCTCAAAATCGGCTTCCGCTGCGAAAATCAGGGAGAGATCCCATGTCTCGTTGACCGGTACGTCTTTTCTGGCGTTGAGCTTCAAGTGCGTGTCCTCCTTACGGCTTTTTGAATTCAAATCCACTCTATGCCCTGCGGCGGGTTTTGTCAACGCACATTTTTGCGGCCGGATTTGTTTACAAACGACGAAAACGGCGCTATACTTTTTGCAAAAGCACTTCCAAAGGATGTGATCGGCTCATGGGTGCGCTGCGCGAGGACGCGAAGTATATCTATACCCGTGCGATCGAAGCCGTGCTGCCGGATGAAGCCGTCCGGCGCGCGCTCGACGGGGCAGACTTTCCGGGGCGCGTGATCCTCGTCGCTGCGGGAAAGGCGGCGTGGCGCATGGCGTCGGCGGCGGTGTCGGCACTCGGCGAGCGGATCGATACCGGCATCGTCATCACGAAATACGGCCATGCGCAGGGGACGATCCCCGGCGTTGTCTGCCGCGAGGCGGGCCACCCCGTGCCGGACGAAAACTCGTTCTCCGCCGCGCGCGAGACGCTTGCGCTCACCGAAAATCTCACGGCGGACGACACGGTGCTCTTTCTTCTCTCCGGCGGGGGCAGCGCGCTTTTTGAAAGCCCGCTCGTTCCGGGCGCGGAATTGCAGGACATCACCGCGCAGCTTCTCGGCTGCGGCGCGGACATCGTGGAGATCAACACGATCCGCAAACGCCTCTCGGCGGTGAAGGGCGGCCGGTTCGCGCGTCATTGCGCTCCGGCGCATGTGTTTGCCGTGGTATTGAGCGACATCGTCGGCGACCCGGTGGATATGATCGCCTCGGGGCCAGTATCGCCGGACTCGTCCACGTGCGCGGATGCGCTCGCCGTTGCGGAAAAGTACGCTCTCCGGCTGAGCGATACCGCGCGGGGACTCCTCGCGCAGGAGACGCCGAAAACGGCGGACAACGTGACGGTGCGCGTCACCGGCAGCGTCCGCGAGCTGTGCGCCGCCGCGGCAAAAGCCTGCCGCGATCTTGGGTATACGCCGGAAATTCTTACCGACTGTGAGCAGGGCGTCGCCCGCGAGGTCGGCGCGCGTCTCGGCGCGCTCGCGCGGGAGAATGCGTCCTGCGGCACGCCGCAGGCCTTTATCCTCGGCGGCGAAACGGTCGTCCGGCTCACCGGGAACGGCAAGGGCGGGCGCAACCAGGAGCTCGCGCTCGCCGCCGCCGCGGTGATCGCGGGGACAGAAAACATCGTCGTATTCTCCGTCGGCTCGGACGGAACGGACGGCCCGACGGACGCCGCGGGCGGCCTCGCGGACGGCGGCACGGCCGAGCGCCTTGCCGCGGCAGGAAAGACCGTGGCGGACGCGCTCCAAAATAACGACGCCTACCACGCGCTGCGCGATACCGGCGATCTCATCATCACCGGCCCCACGGGAACGAACGTGAACGACTTCGCCGCGGCGCTCGTCCGCTGAAACAAAATATTGACCTCCCAATCTGGTTATATAAAAATATCGCTATTTGGTAATTGCGTATAACCAGATTTGCTTATACACTGGACATAGAAACCAATGATTCCGGGAGGTCGATTCCATTGAACGGTAAAACAAAACAGATCGTAACGGCGGCGCTTTTCGCCGCGCTCGCGTGTGTGGCGACGATGGTCATCAAGATCCCTTCGCCGATGGACGGGTATCTGAATCTCGGCGACTGCGTAGTGCTCGCCGCCGGGTGGCTGCTCGCGCCCGGCTACGGCTTTCTCGCCGCGGGGCTCGGCTCGGGGCTGGCGGACCTCTTTTCGGGGTATGCCGCCTATGCGCCCGCAACGTTCGCCATCAAGGGGATCATGGCGCTCATCGCCTTTTACGGCTTCAAGGCGCTCAGCGCGAAGACCGGCAGCCTGACGGCGCGCATTTTGAGCGGCGCGGCGGCGGAGCTGTGGATGGTGCTCGGCTACTATCTTTTTGAGGGCTGCCTGTACGGCTTCGTGCCGTCGGCGGTGAACATTCCGGCCAACGGCGTGCAGGGCGCGGCGGGACTTATCCTCGGCGTGCTGCTTGTGAAGGCACTGGAAAAGAGCCGTGTTATCAAACAGGCGTAAAGGAGGAAAAATATGACGGTATATGAACAGACGGCGGCGGCCGCTGCCGAGATCTGCGAAAGGGCGCATCTGCAGCCGGGAAGCATCCTTGTGGTGGGCTGCTCCACGAGCGAGGTCGTCGGCTCGAAGATCGGCACAAACTCCAGCGTCGAAACGGCGGGGGAGATCGCCCGCGCGCTTCTTGACGTGACGGGAAGCCGCGGTATTTTCCTCGCGGTGCAGTGCTGCGAGCACTTGAACCGCGCCATCATCACCGAGCGCGCGGCGGTGCCGGGCGCGGAGATCGTGAACGTTGTCCCGCAGCCGAAGGCGGGCGGCTCGCTTGCCACGCAGGTGTACGCCGCGCTCAAAGAACCCGTCGCGCTTGAGGAGATCAAGGCGGACGCCGGGCTCGATATCGGCCTCACGCTCATCGGCATGCACCTCAAAAAGGTCGCGGTGCCGGTGCGGCTCGAAAACCACACGATCGGCGCGGCGATGGTCGTCGCGGCGCGCACGCGCCCCAAATTCATCGGCGGCGCGAGAGCCGTGTACGACGAGACCATGCTGTAATTGAAACAATTATTAAAAGGCAAAGGCAGACGATGAAAAACGTCTGCCTTTGCTGTATATCCGAAAACCACGCGTTAGACGCGTGGTTCAAAAGAGCCTTTGGCAATGAGGGAGACAAAAAACTCCTTTTGCTTTAGAATAAGCGTGCGGTCTGCCAACTGCACTTAAAAAGCAAAAGGAGGGCATTCAGAATGAGCCTGAATGACTTAAACAGTTTATCTCATACGAAGTTAAATTGCAAATATCACATAGTGTTTGCGCCGAAATACCGAAGAAAGGTATTCTATTGCTCCTTTTTAACCGTTGTATGTGCTTAAGCGTCTTCTTGTATGGCAGCGGCTTTCTTTTTGCGCTCATAATTCAGTATAAAGGCGGAATGTAAACTGCGAAACCTGAACTGCGTAAAAAACAGGTAAAGCGGAGACAAAAGCCCGCGAGAACTGCCGTCTTCTGTTAAGCGAAAAAAACCTTTTTCTGCTTGTTTGAAGGCAGAAAAAGGCTTTGGGAATCACAGTCCGGTTCAAGCGCTTAAGGGGGGAGAAAATTACTCCGGCTTTGCCGCTTTCCGGAGCGTGACGATGCCGATGAGATTGGACACGACCGCGCCGAAATCGAAGGCAAACGTCACATAGTTTTTGAAAACGAAGTCGTAGACCGCCCAGCAGAGCAGCGTGACGATAATGACGATTTTGAGCTGCATCGCGTCCTTGAGATCGAGAAACCATGTGTACACACAGGTGGCCGCCGCGGGCAGCAGCCCGAACCAGCCGTCGGAGTTGAAGGCGAACAGCAGCGCAAGCTGCGCGGCGATGAACACGATCTTCCACGGCGTCGTGAACTCTTTTTTCATGCAGAAGAGATTGCGCGCGATGCCGATGACGTTGGCGGTGATGCCCGTGAACGCGCCGAGAATGGCGTTCGATGCGCTCAGCACGACGAACTGAAAGCACTGCACGGTGAGGATCTGCTTTTTCGTTTTCAGAAAGCCGGTCGAGACCATGATGGCCGCGCCGATGAGCGCAACGATGTTGCCGAGAAGTACCGTGTTCATCCGAAGACCTCCGAAGAAATGCCCCCGTCCTGCTTAGGGCAGGATGGGGGCATTGAGTTTATGCCTTGAGAATTGAGCGCGCAGAAGCTTAAACTTACTCGCCGCGGACGGAGGCGATGTGAGCAAGCAGACGCATCATGTTGCAGGTGAAGCCGTACTCGTTGTCGTACCAGGCGCAGAGCTTCATGAAGTGGCCGTTCAGAGCGATGCCGGCCTGCGCGTCAAAGATGCTGGAGTGGGTCTCACCGATGATGTCGGAAGAGACGATGGGCTGCTCCTCGTAAGCCATGACGTCCTTCAGCTCGCCTTCACAGGCGGCCTTCATCGCAGCGCAGACTTCCTCGTAGGTGGTCTCCTTGGCGAGAGACACGGTCAGGTCAACGATGGAGCCGTCCGGAGCGGGGATACGCATGGACATGCCGGTCAGCTTGCCCTGCAGCTCGGGGATGACCTTGCCGACGGCCTTCGCAGCGCCGGTGGTGGAGGGGATGATGTTGTCGTAGGTGCTGCGGCCGAGACGCCAGTTCTTCTTGGAGTACTCGTCAACGATGCTCTGGGTGGCGGTGGCGGCGTGAACGGTGGTCATAAGGCCTTCAACGATGCCGAAGTTGTCGTGCAGGACCTTCGCCATGGGAGCGAGGCAGTTGGTGGTGCAGGAAGCGGCGGAGGCGACCTTCAGATCGGCGGAGTAGGTCTTGTGGTTGACGCCGTATACGAACATCGGGGTCTTGTCCTTCGCGGGGGCGCTCATCAGCACGAACTTCGCGCCGGCGTCCAGATGGGGCTGCACGCTCTCGGCGGTGAGGAACTTACCGGTGCACTCAACAACGTAAGGAACGTTCAGCTCGCCCCAGCCGAGGGTGGAGGGATCGCGGCTGCTGAGGAGCAGGATGGGCTTGCCGTCAACGATCAGGTGATGCTCGTCGTAGGAGACGGTGCCTTCCCACTTGCCGTGGACGGAGTCATGGGAGAAAACGTAAGCGATCTGCTCAGGAGTCTTGTCCGGAGCGTTGATTGCAACGACCTCCATGTCGCCGCGGCGCAGAGCCACGCGGGCCGCCAGACGGCCGATGCGTCCGAATCCGCTGATACCAATTCTAATCATGTGTGTATCCTCCTGTAAAAAATTTTTTGATCTCTTTTCTAACCGGCTGCATTTTACAACATTTCCGCACATAGAACAAGTGTTTTTTTCAAACAATATTAAATAATTCTCGACAGTTAGTTAGTGAATATGTATAGAAAACAGCGTCTGACGCCGAAACTGCGCAAAAAACAAAAAATCGTAGTATCCACGCCGCAAAATTTGTGGTATGATACGGGCAATAATCCAGCGCAGAAAGGGAAAACTGCTGATATGGAAAAAGTGGAAATCTCCGGTGCGGCGCTTGCGCCGCTGTTCCGGCTGAGCCGGGACGCTGTCTGCGGCATTGCACGGGGCCGCATCGTGTTCTCCAATCCGGCGGCATGCCGGCTGTTCGGCGCGGACGTTACCGGCGAGAGCGCCGCGAAGCGCTTCCCGGACCTGGAGGAGAACGGCTGGGGCGACAGCTTTGCTGCCGTGCTCACCATCGGCGATACACCGAGAAACATTACCGCCGTGCGCAGCGGCGAGATCCTTGTCCTCACGATCCGGACGGAGGAGCCGGAAATACTGCCGGTGCCGCCGACGGCGCTGCGGCAGATGCGTTCGGCGGCGTTCAATCTCCGGCTGTCGATCGAGCAGTTGCTGAAGGACGAGCCGGAAACCTGGGACGAGGACTATGACGAGGAACGGGCGAAAGTCAGCGCGGTCCTCTACCACAGCTACTATAAGCTCCTCCATGTCACCAACCAGCTTGCCGATCTCAACGCGCTCGCTGCCGACGATAAGCTTTCGTGGCCGAAGCCTCTCTCGTTCGGCGATCTCATCGCCGATCTGGTGGACTCGGCGGAGATCTTCCTGCGGCGGCGGAACATCACGTTCCGGTTCGACCCGGCGGGGGAGAGCCTTTTCGTGATCGGCGAGCAGAGCAAGCTCGAGCAGCTCCTGCTCATCCTCATCGCCGACTGCGTCCGCCGCACCGGCGACGGCGGGAAGATCGTCTTCCGGCTGAGACAGTTCGGCCGCCGCTGCCAGCTCACCGTCTGCGACGACGGTCCGGGCCTGACGGAGGAAGAGCTTGCCGAGGCCTTCGCGCCGCGGCGGGAGGACACGCTCACCGGTGCGCCGGATGCGGGGCTCGGTCTCACGATCGCGCAGGGGCTCGCGCGGCTCCACGGCGGCGTTCTTGTCCTCCGGAACGGCGAGAGCGGCGAAACGAGCATGCACCTGCAGCTCCCGCTGACGGGAAAGCTGCCGCTGTGTGACGCCCACCCGATCGCCGCCGGTCCGGAGTTGATCCTGACGGAGCTCAGCGAGCTGCTGCCGTCGGAGATGTATCAGAGAAAGTACAGAGATTGATAAACAACAGTCTGCCGCCGGAGGAGCGATCCTCCGACGGCGGTTTTTATGCTTCGATACCGAAAAGGCGGCAGCCGTTTTCCTGCGTGATGCGCGTCATTTCCTCCGCGGAAACGCCCTTGAGAGCGGCGATCTTCTCCAGCACATAGACGAGCAGCGACGAGTCGTTGCGCTTCCCGCGGCACGGCTCGGGGGCCATGTACGGACTGTCCGTCTCGACGAGAATGCGCTCAAGCGGCGTCACGGCGAGCACCTCGGCGGCCTTTTTGTTGCTCTTGTAAGTGACGGGGCCGTCAAAGCCGAGATACCAGCCGCGCCGGACGAGCTCCTTCGCCATTTCCGCGCTGCCGGAAAAGCAGTGGAACACGCCGCGCGCCTCGGGGTAGTTCATCACGATTTCAAGGCAATCGCCGTGCGCCTCTCGGTCGTGCACGATCACGGGCAGCTTACGCTCAATGGCGAGCGAGAGCTGCCGCTCGAACATCTCCTTCTGCAGCGCCTTGTGCTCGGTGTCCCAGTAATAGTCCAGCCCGATCTCCCCGATGGCGACCACCTTCGGCTGCGCGCAGAGCGAGCGCAGCAGCGCTATGCTCTCGCCGTTCCAGCTCTGCCATTCCTCCGGGTGCCAGCCCACGGCGGCGTACACGAACGGGAACTCCTGCGCGAGCGCGCACGCCGCGCGGGAGCTTTCACCGTCGCAGCCGGGATCGACAATGAGCGAAACGCCCTTTTCCGGCATCGCGGCGAGAACTTCCCGCCGGTCGGCGTCGAATTTTTCGTCGTCATAGTGGGCGTGGGTATCGAAAATCATAGGAAGCACCGTCCTCTCGCCGGTATTTTACCACGGCCGCGGCGCATCGGCAAGTTGCTTTCCCGGCGACTATACGATATACTTTGGCTATCCCCTTTACGGGGTTAAGGTATAGCCTAACAATTGACTTATCCCGGAGGGCACGGAATGAACAAAGCCGAAATGCGCTGCGCATGGCTCACGGACAAGTACATACTCTGCCTGCTGGCGCTCTTTCCGCTGTTCACGGGCTTTCACGGCTACGCGAACCTCACGGCGGCAAAATTCTGGCTTTACACCAGCGCGACGGCGGCGTGGCTGCTCGGGCTGCTGCCGTGCCTCTGCACCGGCGCGCGCCTTTTTGCAAAAAAGCCGGGCGCGTTTTTCTATTTAACGTGCGCGTTCCTCATCTGGAATCTCGTTTCCGCGGCGCTCAGCCCGTGGCGGGAGAAAACGTTCCTCGGCGCGGGGCGGTACGACGGGCTTTTCACGCAGTTCCTCTATGCGCTCACGGCGCTCGGCATAGCCCGCTGGGGCCGGAAAAGGGTCATCTATGTCCGTGTGTTTGGAGCAAGCGTATTTCTCTGCTGCGCCGTGGCGCTTTGGCAGATCGCGGGCGGGAACCCGCTCGGGCTGTACCCGAACGGCTGGCGCTTTGCCGACGCGGGAACGCTCTATTCCGGCATGTATCTCGGCACGGTGGGCAATACCCTGATCCTCGGCTCCGTGCTTTCTCTCGCGGTGCCGGTGCGCGTATATACGGCGGTCAAAAAGCGCGGGTACGATCTTCTTTTGCTGCTCCCCGCGGCAATGGCGCTCTATATCCTGTACCGGAGCGAGTGCTCGTCCGCGTGGGTCGCGCTGCCTGGCTCATGCGCGCTGATGCTGCCGAAGCTCGCGCGTGGGCGGCGGAGGTATATTCTGGCGGCGGAGGGCGCTTTTATGATGGCGGCACTGCTCGCAGTGTATTTTTATCCGGGGCAGAGCGGGACGCTGTATGAAGCCTCGCGCCTGCTCCACGGCGAGGCGGACGCCTCGTTCGGCTCGCACCGCGTGGAGATCTGGCGTGAGGTCTGCGCGCTCATCGCGCAGCGGCCGGTGTTCGGCGGCGGGCCGGGCACGGCGGCGGCGCGGCTGCACATCGAGTTCACGCGCTTCGTGCCGGAGACGGGACGGACGCTCGGAACGTATGTTACGAACGCGCACAACGAGTATCTCGGCTATGCGATGAATCTCGGGTGGCCGGGGCTCGCGCTTTATCTCGGCATGGTGGGCGTCACGTTTTTCCGCCCGCGGGAGAACGGGGAGAGCGCCGCGTGGCTCTGGGGCGCCGCGGCGTACTGGATGCAGGCATTTTTCGCGCTCGGCCTTGTCGTGAGCGCGCCGCTTCTGTGGCTCGCGTGGGGGCTGGTGCCGGCGCCGGAGGAAAGGAGCGGAGGACATGAACATTGCTCTGGAAAAGATCACGCTTGAAGGAATGAACGAGTTTGACCGCGATTTTCAGCGCGACCCGGCCACGTTTGCGGACATGAGCCTCTTTTCCGCGTATCGCTACTCTCCGGAAGAGACGCGAAAGCGGTTTGAGCGCTACGGCGCGCCCAACCGGCGGCATTTTCTCATCCTGCTCGACGGGCGTCCGGTGGGCGAGACCGGCATCAAGCATATCGACTGGGAGAAGCGGGAGGGCGAGCTTTCCATCCATCTCCAGAACGACGCGGTGAAAAACCGCGGTATCGGCACAGCGGCGGAGCGGCTTTTGCTCGCATATGCCTTTGACGAGCTGGGCCTGACCGCCGTGACCGCGCGGGTCATAGAAAAGAACACGCGCAGCCGGCGCGTGCTCGAAAAGGTCGGGTTTGCATTTGTCCGGCAGGAGAACGGCTTCCTGCATTACCGCTGTGAAAAGATTTCTCGCTGACGGAGAGAAATGGGGAGGAGCAGAGCCCCTCCCCTACGGACGGATTTTAATACGGTCTTGTAGGGGCGGGGCTCTGCTCCGCCCGTGCTTTCAAGAACCGCCGCAAACGCTTGCGTTTGCGGCGGTTCTTCATGCCCGAAAATCGAAAAGCTCGACCGGCTTTATCTCCAGTGCGTCGCAGATATCAAAAACCACGTCGAGAGAAACGGCGCAGTCCGCCGTTTCGATCCGGCTCATGTGCGTGCGGCTGATGTTCACGCGCTCGGCCAGCTCGCTCTGCGAAAGACCGCGGTCCTTGCGGTAATAGGCGATATTCAGCCCGAGACTCCGGTATTTGGAAAACTGATTGTTTCTCATGCGCTCACCCTTATTCAGTCTACCCGCAGGCGACACGCATTGCGACAACGTAAAAAGATATATTTATAACTTGTAATGTTACAAATGTTTTGCTATACTGCAAATACGACGCGTACTGCGCCAAAACGACAAAAAGACAGTGAGGGAAGAAAATGAAAAAACGGCATATTTTGATCCTCGTGTTGGCGGCAAGCCTCCTTCTCTGCGCCTGCGGAAAAAGCGAAGCTGCCACAGCGGTGGATGAGCAGATCGCAGCCATCGGCGAAGTCACCTTGGAAAGCGAGGCGGCCATTGCCGCGGCGGAGGCGGCGGTGGAGTCGCTTGAAGAGAAAGACCGGAATTCTCTGGACAACAGAAACCTGCTGCAAACCGCGAGAGAAGAGTATGACCGGCTCGTTGAGGAACAGCGGCTTGCGGAGATCGCGGCAGTAGAAACGGCGATTTCTTCAATCGGAAACGTTGACCTGAACAGCGGCGACGCGATCGCCGCGGCCCGGGAAGCGATGAACGAATGTGATCCCGCTTTGCAGGAGAATGTCTCCAATGCCGATGTGCTCGCCGCAGCAGAGAAGACCTATGCCGAGCTTATGGCGGCGCAGGCGGCGGAAAAAGTCGCGGCGCTGATCGACGCCATCGGTGACGTTTCGTTGGAGAGTGAAGCCGCGATTCGCGAGGCGAGGGAGGCATACAACGCGCTGGATGAACAAGCTAAAGAATTAGTCGCCAATGCTGACGCGCTGACCGCGGCAGAAGCCGCGTACTGCGAACAGAAAGCGGCAGAGAAGGAGAAGACGATAGCACAATTGCTGAAAAAGATGCGAGTGGAGGATGACCGCTTCCAGGGCGCAACATTTTATTACCATAGCTCGACACCGCAGAACGTCGGTACGCGTACGCATATTATTCCGGGCATTACGCGAAGCGATTCCGGCTATACCCATCTTTTCTGGTTTGTGGATTATACCGGAGACGACTGGGTGTTTTGGGATGCTTTGACATTTGTCGTGGATGGAAAAAACTATACGAAAACGGTCGGCTACAACGATATAATCCGTGACAATGAATGGAGTACCGTGTGGGAAGTCTGGATCGCGGCCATGACGGAAAAGGCAGATATAGAGCTGTTTCGCTCTATTGCAGTATCAGAGAATGCAATGGTACGCTTTGAAGGAAAATACTCCTATGATATGGAGATCTCCGCAAAGGACAAGCAGGCGATCGCTGATGTGCTTGCCCTCTATGATGCGTGGACGGAGGCAAACTGAAATGGAAAAGCTCGTTCGCCTGACTGCGGCGACTATTTTGGCCGCGATCCTGTTTTGCTCCTGCGGCGAGGTGAAGATCGAGAGCATCACACTCTCAAAAAATGCGGCGGAGCTGAAGGAAGGGGAGAGCGTAACGCTTTCCGCCGTTGTCGCGCCGGAGAACGCAACGGAGAGCTACGGCTGGAAATCCGCGGACGAGGGCGTTGCAACGGTGGATGAGAATGGCGTCGTGACGGCGGTAGCGCCGGGGAATACGAACATTCTCGCGGTGTCCGAGAGCGGCAAAACAGCGGCCTGCTCCGTCACGGTCGCCGCGCCGACGGCGTATGAGCTGCTCAACGATGCGGAGCGGGAGCTGTTCGACTACATGACCGGCACCATGCTGAAGAGCTTTTACAACGCTCCGGCTGTTCGGATTAGAAAGCTCTTCAATATGAACGATGGCGACTTGACATACTATGCAATCGTTGCGGAATTACAGGGAACAAACAAGCTTGGCGGGACAATTTATAAAAGATATATTATGGTTCGGCAGGAGGGCGGCGTGTTCTGTGTCCCACTGGACGATGAATCCGACTACGGCACAGAAATACCAGTAGACCAGATGGATCCCGCAAAAATCAACGCTGCACTGGAAGAGTACTGGAGCAACGTCGGAATGCATGGCTGAAGGCGCTGCCGTAATAGGGGGGACTTGCTGAGACCGAGGGCTTCGTCCTCTTCATAGATAACAACGCCCCGCTTGTTGGATGTTTGTCCAACGGGCGGGGCTTTTGCTTTACTCTTCTTTTTTGTTTTCGTCCGGTTCGCTCTTCGCTTCCGCGTTCTCGGCGGGGGCGGCGGGCGTTTCGGTTTCCTTGAGAAGCTCGGCTTCCTTCTGCTTCACGGCGTCGGATTTCTCCGGCAGCGGGGGCATGCATTTGTGATCGCAGAAGTAGCGGAAGTCCTCCCCGTCGATCGTCTCGTTGATGAGCAGATATTCCGCGAGCGCAACGAGCACGTCGGCGTGGGCGCGGAGGATCTCCTCGCACTTGAGCGCGGCCTCGTCGAAGATGTGCTTGACCTCTTCGTCGATGATGGCGGCGGTCTCTTCGGAATAGCTCTTCGTCTGGCCGAAGTCGCGGCCGATGAAGATGCTGTGGCCCGAGGAATCGAAGCTGATGGGGCCGAGACGGTCGCTCATGCCGTACACGGTGACCATGTTGCGGGCGGTGTGCGTCGCCTGCTGGATGTCGCTGGAAGCGCCGGTAGAGATGTCGTCAAGGAAGATCTTCTCGGCGATGCGCCCGCCGAGCGCGACGACGATGTCCTCAAACATCTCGCTGCGCGAGCGGAAGCTCTTGTCGTCCTGCGGGCGGAACAGCGTGAAGCCGCCGGCCTGACCGCGCGGGATGATCGTGATATACTGCACGGGATCGACATGCTCGAGATAGTGTGCGGCGATGGCGTGACCGGATTCGTGGTACGCGGTGAGCCGCCGCTCCTTCTCGGTGATGACGCGGGACTTTTTCTCCGGGCCCATGGAGACCTTGAGAATGGCGTCGTCAATGTCCTTCTGCATGATGAACCGGCGGTGACGGCGCACCGCGAGCAGCGCGGCTTCGTTGAGAAGGTTTTCCAGATCCGCGCCGGAGAAGCCGGGCGTTCCCTTGGCGATGTCGCGCAGATCCACATCCTCGCCGAGCGGCTTGCCGCGGGCATGGACCTTCAGAATGTCGGCACGGCCTTTGATATCGGGCAGACCGACGTACACCTGCCGGTCAAAGCGGCCGGGGCGGAGAAGCGCGTTATCGAGAATGTCGGCGCGGTTCGTCGCCGCCATGACGATGACGCCCTGGTTATCATTGAAGCCGTCCATTTCCACGAGCAGCTGGTTGAGCGTCTGCTCGCGCTCGTCGTGGCCGCCGCCGAGACCGGAGCCGCGCTGACGGCCGACGGCGTCGATCTCGTCGATGAACACGATGGCGGGGGCGACCTTCTTGGCCTGCTCAAACAGGTCACGGACGCGGCCCGCGCCGACGCCGACGTACAGCTCAACGAAGTCGGAGCCGGAGATGGACAGAAATTCGACGCCCGCCTCGCCGGCGACCGCCTTGGCGAGCAGCGTTTTGCCCGTGCCCGGAGGGCCGACGAGCAGTACGCCCTTGGGGATGCGCGCGCCCATCTGGGAATACGCCGCGGGGTTTTTCAGATATTCGACGATCTCCTGCAGCTCTTCCTTTTCCTCGTCTGCGCCCGCAACGTCGGCAAACGTCTTTTTCTGCTTTTCCTCGCTGCCGAGACGGGTGCGCGCCTTGGAGAACTTCATAACGCCGCCGGCACCGCCGCCCTGCGCCGAGCGCATCATGGAGTACCACAGCACGCCCATGATGACGAAGATGATGAGATACGGCACAAAGCTCAGCCACCAGGCTGCCTCCCACGCGGGCGGGTAGTCGTACTCGGTGAGAATGCCTTCGGCCTTCTGCTCCTGCACGAGATCGTTGAGATCGTTGTAGAAGATGCTGAAGCTGCCGCACTCGTAGGAGTATTTCGTCTGCCCCTTGTAGGCGGAGCGCAGCTGCATGGTGAGATTGCCGTCGGTGTCGATGGTGAAGGATTCGACCTGTTTCGTCTCAAAAAGCTCGATGACTTCCGAATAGACAAGCGATTCCTTTGCGGTGCTTCTCGTCATGGAATAGATCGTGCCGAGCAGCAGCACGAAGATCAATACGAGAAAGCCGATCTGACGGGTCTTGTTGGGGGAGGGTCGGTTGTTCAAAAACTGTCACTTCCTTTTCTGCCGTCCCACCGGACGGCGCGGACAATATATAAATCAGAGATTTATTTTTCGTATACTTCCGGCTTGAGAACGCCGATGAACGGCAGATTGCGGTACTTTTCCGCGTAATCCAGACCGTAGCCGACGACAAAGGCGTCCGGCACGGTGAAGCCGACGTACTTCGCCTGCACATCGGCGCGGCGGCGCGCGGGCTTATCGAGCAGCGTTGCGATGCAGATGGAGCTCGGCTTGCGGTTCTGGAGATATTTCGTGAGATAGCTGAGCGTGATGCCGGAGTCGAGAATGTCCTCGACGATGATGACATCACGGTTTTCAATGTCCTGGCTGAGATCCTTGTTGATCTTCACCGCGCCCGTGGTGGAGGTGCCGTTGCCGTAGGACGAAACGGCCATAAAGTCCACGCTGCCGTGGATCGTCACTTCGCGGAACAGGTCCGCCATGAAAATGAAGCAGCCCTTCAAAACGCCGACGAACAGCGGCTCTTTCCCGGCGTAATCGCGGGAGATCTCCGCGCCCAGCTCGCGGACGCGCGTATGGATCTGCTCCTCACTGAGCAGTATGGACGCAATATCTTCTCTCATTCTCTCTCTTCCTCCGAAATTGGCGAAATGGTGATTTTATAAAACGGTTCCTGCGGCGCGGGGAAAGCTCTCTCGCTCTGCCCGATGCCGTAAACGGCAAGAGGCCCCGCCCCGTCGCGCAAAACGGGAACGGCGGCGCGCTGCGAGACCGGGATGCGCGCTTCGCCGAGCAGCTTGCTCACCGAGCGCGTACCGCCGCGGCGGTGCAGGAGGATCGTATCTCCCGCGGCGCGGGATGCGACGGACAGTTTACCACATATATTGGCACATGAAAAGCAAAAAGTGTTGAACGAAGTTTGAATTTCCGACCCCGCAGCGCAACTTTCGCACGAAATGCGCCACCGGCCGGGGTAAAGGAGCGTTTCTCCGGGCAAAAGCACGCGCTCCTCCAGCGGCGGCGCGTCCCCCTCGCCGAGCCGAAGCTGCCCGAGCTCCCGCCGGACGCGCCGTCCCGGAAGCTCCAGCACGCCGTCGCCGTCTCCGGCGGCAAAGCGCAGCAGCGCGTCGAACCGCTCGCGCGAGAGTTCTCCGCCGAGCCAGCGCGCAAGAGCGCGCCGCGCGACGGGCCGCGGCACCGCGCAAAGCTCCGCGCCGGGGATCGCCTCGCCCCAGAGGGCGAGCTTTTCCTCCGCGAGCGAGGCGAGAAACGCCTCGTCCTCGGCGAGCGTTTCGCTCATGCGCGCGATGCCCGCCGCCGCGCCGGGGTGGATGCTCTCAAGCCTCGGGAGCACGTCGAGCCGGATGCGGTTTCGCGCAGCGTCCGTCTCCGCGTTCGTGGAGTCCTCCACATGGGGGATGCCGTGCGCGGTGAGATATTCCTCAATATCGCGCCGCGGCGTCTGCAGAAGCGGGCGGACGATCCTGCCGCGCCGCGCCGGGATGCCGGTAAGTCCGCGCAGTCCCGTGCCGCGCGCCATGCGGAAGAGAATGGTCTCCGCGTTGTCGTTTAAATTGTGCGCCGTGGCGATGACGTCCGCGCCGTGTTCCTTCGCGGTGCGCTCGAGAAAGGCGTAGCGCATCTCCCGCGCCGCGGTCTCGATGCTCAAGCCGTTCGCCGCGGCATACGCCGGAACGTCGCCCCGGCCGGGAAAGAACGGGACGCCCCATTCTTTGCAGAGCGCTTCGACGAACGCGGCGTCCCGCGCGCTCTCCGCGCCGCGGATGCCGTGGTCGAAGTGGGCGCAGAGCACCGTCACGTTGCCGAGCCGCCGCACGAGATCGAGCAGACATACCGAGTCCGCCCCGCCGGACACGGCGCACAGCACCGTACACCCCGCCGGGAGCAGGCTGCGGTCGAGCACCGGCTCACTCATTGTGCCAGCGGTCGGCGTCGCGGAACGTTGTATACTCGCCCTGCCACTGGAGACTGTCCTTGCCGGTCTCGCCGTGGCGGTTTTTGAGCACGATCAGCTCCGTGAGATTCGGGTTTTCGATCTCCTGGTTGTAATAGCCTTCGCGGTAAATGCCCATGACGATGTCGGCGTCCTGCTCGATCGAGCCGGATTCACGCAGATCCGAGAGCATCGGGCGCTTGTCCTGCCGCTGCTCGTTGGCGCGCGAGAGCTGCGAAAGGCACAGCACCGGCACGTTCAGCTCCTTTGCCATGATCTTCATCATGCGCGAAATGTCGCTGACGACCTGCTGGCGGCTCTCGCTTGCCCAGCTGTTCTTGCTGCCGGAGCCCTGCATGAGCTGAAGATAGTCGATCATCACAAGGCCGAGATTGTTGAGCCGGCGGCACTGCGCGTTCATCTCCGCGACGGTGAGCGTCGGGTTGTCGTTTACGAGAATATCGAGCGAGGACACCGCGGCGCAGGCGTGCGCCGTGCGCTTCCACTCGTCCATCGTGAGATTGCCCGTGAGAAGATTCCCGAGCGGGATCTCGCCCTCGCTGGAGAGAAAGCGCGTTACGAGCTGCTCGCGGCTCATTTCGAGCGAGAAGATGGCGACGGTCTTTCCCGTGGCTTTCGCGGCGTTCAGGCAGATGTTGAGGCCGATACTCGTTTTGCCCATGCCGGGGCGCGCGGCGACAAGGATAAAGTCGCCCTTGTTCATACCCATGATGCGGCGGTCCACGTCCCGGAAGCCGGTCGGGATGCCGGGGATCGGCTGGCCGGAGGCGGCGAGCTCGGAAAGATTGGAGTAAACGCTGTTCACGACCTGCGACACCGGCATCAACCCGCCGACAACGCGGTCCTGCCGGAGCGCATAGATCTTCTTTTCGCAGAGATCGAGCACATCCCCGGCCTCGCCCGCGCCGGAGGACGCGGCCTCGACCGTTTCCTCGCACACGGAGATAACGTTGCGGAGCAGCGCCTGGTCGCGCACGATGGCGGCGTATTTGAGCACGTTCGCCGCCGTGGGCGTCAAGCGCATCAGCTCACGGATGTACTGCTGCGAGCTCTCGTCATGGTAAACGCCGCGCACCTTCATCTCATCAAGCACCGTCACCGGGTCGATGGGCTTGGCGAAGGTGAACATGGAGAAGATCGTTTCAAAGATCTCCCGGTTCTGCGGCAGATAGAAATCCGCGCCGCGCACAGCCGTCATAACGTCCGGCAGGCAGGACGGGTCGATCAGGCACGAGCCGAGCACCGCCTGTTCCGCTTCTGCGGACCAGGGCACCCGCCGTCCGAGCAGTTCTTCCATCCGCTCTTACTTTTCGATGACGAGCAGCTGCACGGTGCCGTCGATGCCGTAGCCGAACTTGCACTTGACTTCAAAGCTGCCGAAGCTCTTGATCGGCTCGGCCTGCACGATGCGGTTCTTCTCGATGGAGACGCCGTGCTGCTCGCGCAGCGCGTCCACGATCTCCTGCGACGTGACGCTGCCGAAAAGACGCCCGTTCGCGCCGGCCTTGGCACGCACCGTGACGATAACGTCCTTGAGCTTGGCGGCGGCTTCCTCGGCCTCGGCGCGCTCGCGCGCTTCCTGCGCCTTCCGCGCCTTTTCCTTGAGCGCGAGAGTGTTGAGATTGTCCTTATTCGCTTCTACGGCGAGACCGCGGGGGAGAAGGTAGTTGCGGCCGTAGCCCTCGGAGACTTCCTTCATCTCGCCCTTTTTGCCCTGTCCGCGGACATCCTGCTGGAAAATAACTTTCATGGAATATGACCTCCTTCGGTCTCTTAGTTTTTTTATTAGTCTGTGGCGCAGTATTCGTCGATGGCGGCGAAGAGCCGGTTCACCGCGTCGCGCAGCGAGCAGTTCGGTATCTGCGCCCCGGCCGCCGAGCGGTTGCCGCCGCCGCCGAGCGTTTCGAGCAGCACCTGCACGTTCACATTGCCGATGCTCCGCGCCGACACCGCGATGCCGCCGTCGCCGGTGGGGTACAAAACGGCGCTCGCGTTCACGCCGGAGATGTTCAAAAGCTCGTCCGCGGCCTGCGCGGCGACGATGCGGTTCTGCGTTTCCTGCGCGGCGACCACGGCGATGCCCTTGTAAATGCGCGCCTGCTTCATAATGTCGTAGCGCTCCATGGTCTCCTCCATGCCGTTCTGGAAGAGCTTCTTCACGCGCGTGGTGTCCGCACCGCTGCGGCGGAGGAACGCCGCGGCGTCAAACGTGCGGTCGCCGGTGCGGATCGTAAAGTTTTTCGTGTCGAGCACGATGCCGGAGAGCACGGCGTCCGCCTCAAAGGGGAGAATGTCCGTCGGCTCGCACAGCTCCTGTATGAGCTCCGTGACGAGCTCGCACGTGGACGAGGCGTTCGGCTCATAGAGCGTGAGCGTGGCGTTTTTGATATAGGTCGCGGCGCGCCGGTGGTGATCGATGACCGCGAGCCGGTTGCTGCACGCGGTGAGCAGCGATTCGTCCTCCACCTGTTCGGGGCGGTTCGTGTCCACCACGACGAGCAGCGTCCGGCTGTCGGCCTCGAGCAGCGCCTCCTGCGCGCTGATAAAGGCGGTTTTGTATTCCTCCTCGCCGTGCAGCATGGTGAGCAGCGGCCCGACGGCGTTTTTGTCCATGTCGAGCACGATCTTCGCCGGGCAGTGGAAGCGCCGGGCAATGCACCGCACGCCCACCGCCGCGCCGACGGCGTCGAGATCGGCGTACCGGTGGCCCATGATGAACACCTGCGAGGCGTCCTGCACGAGCCGGGAGAGAGAGTTTGCCATAACGCGGGACTTGACCTTTGTGCGCGTTTCGACCTCCGCGCCGCGCCCGCCGAAAAATTCAAAGTTGAACTTGTTTTTCACGACCGCCTGATCGCCGCCGCGCGAGAGCGCCATATCCTCGGCGAGCGTGGCGAAGGAATAGTCCTCGTCATAGCTCGCGCCGTCGAGTCCGACGCCGATGCTCACCGTGGCGTGGATGCCCGTGAGATTGACGATCGAATGAATGCTCTCGACGAGCGTGAAGCGGTTTTTCGTGATCTCGTCAAAATGCCGCTTTTCAAAAATGAAGATGTACCGGTCGCGGTCCACGCGCCGGAGAATGCCGCCGCGTCCCTCGCACCATTTCTCAATGGCAATGTCGAGCTGGCCGCGCAGCTCGGTGCGCTGGCGGTCGGTGAGCGGCTTCATCAGCTCGTCGTAGTTATCCACGAGCATGACCATCACGACCGGGCGCGTGGCGAGATATTCCTGTTTTACGTCGTCGTACTCGGTCACGTCCACCCAGTAGGTGATGCCCATGAACTCATAGGTCTCCTCGCGCTCTCCGGCGCGGACCATGTTGCCGTTGACCTGATACTTTTTCCCGTCAACCTCGAGAAGATCCGCCATGCGGTTTTTGCCCTCAAGCAGCCACTTGCTGTTGAATTCCGGCACGAGCGAGGCGAGCTTCGCGTCGAACGCGGGGCTCGTGCGGCCGCACATCTCCCAGAACGGCTGGTTGCCCCAGACGACGCCGCTGTCGTTCAGACGGAACACCGCCATCGGCAGCGGGAAGTGGATGAGCGTGTTGTTCGTGGCGGATTCGGCGTTGTAGGTGACGTTCTCAACGAACGCCTGCAGCTCCTTCTGGCGCGCCCGCGCGCGGATGAGCGCGTAGATCGCGAGCAGCACCGTGACGACCGCCTCGCCGTAGGCGATATAGCGGTTGAAGCGGGCGAAAAAGAAGGTTACAAGCGCGAATATGAGCATGATGAGCAGGCACATGCGGAGGCCGGGCTCGGCAAATTTCTGCGGTTTGCGGCTGTTCAAAGTATCCTCTCCCCATGCCCGCCGGAACCACAGAGCGGGCAGATAAAAATACAGAATATAATATACCACAAATATCCAAAGAATGCGAGCCCTTTTCGCCGCATTCTTCCGCTGTTTGCATATTTTTTCGCCGCGGTGCAGAAACTTCCTCCGTAAAAATAAAAAAAGGAGCTTTTATAAAAAGATGAAAGCGGTCATTTTGGCGGGAGGAAGAGGGACGCGGCTCGCCCCGGTCACTCACGGCGCGGTGCCGAAGCCCATGGCGGAGCTGCTCGGCGCGCCGATGCTCGAGCACATCGTAGCGCTTTTGAAGCGCTGCGGCTTCCGGGATCTCTGCTGCACGACGGCCTGCCTGCCCGAGCAGATCGAGCGGTACTTCGGCGACGGCAGCGGCTTCGGCGTGCGCATGCAGTACCGGCGCGAGGACAGAGCACTCGGCACCGCGGGCGCGGTGAAAAACTGCGAGGATTTTATCGCGGGGGAAAACGCGCTCATCATCAGCGGCGACGCCGCGTGCGATTTTGATCTTCGCGCCCTCTGGAACGAGCACCGGCGCGCGCACGCCGCCGTTACGATGGCGCTCTATCCGCACGAAGCGCCGCTGCCCTACGGTCTCGCCGTGACCGACGGCGAGGGGTGGGTGCGCAGCTTTATCGAAAAGCCTGCGTGGGAGCGCGTCGTTACCGATCTGGTAAACACCGGCATCTATGTTCTGTCCCCGGAGGTGCTGCGCTTCATCCCGGCGGATACGCCCTTTGATTTTGCCCGCGACCTTTTCCCGCGGCTGATGGCGTCCGGACGCGGCATCCGCGGCGTGCCGATGGAGGGCTACTGGCGCGATATCGGCGACCCCGGCTCGTACTACCGGGCCAATCTCGACGCCTGGGAGGGCAAACTGCGCCTGCCCGAGCAGAGAGGCGGCGCGCTTGAGCGCGCGCCGGAGGCATTCTCCGAACGGGCGCGGTACGCCTGCCGGGTGTACTGCGGCGCGCCGCACCGCGCGCGGCTCATGCGCGCGCTCACCGCGGGACTCATGGAAGCGGGCGCGGATCTCACCGACGGGCTGACCGTGCGGACGGTCCCCGGCGGCGTGCACATCGCGCCCTGCGCCGACCGCGCGGCGCTCTGCATTGAGTCTGACAGCCCGGATACTGCCCGGCGGTTTGAAGCGCTCGTCCGGGATGTGGAGCGGCGCGTGGAAAACGAAACCGGCGGAAGCGCTTGATGCGCTTCCGCCGGCGGAGTATGGGGCTTATAGTTTCATGTTGCTGCAGTGATAGGCTTTGCCCGGCACAGCCAGTGCGCCGTGTCGCGCAGCGTCGCAAGCAGCGGACGCGGTGTATAGCCAAACGTCCGGCTGGCTGCGCTGTGGCTGAAATCCGCGTTCGAGCCGAGGACTGCTATGGAATAGGGCGTGAAGAAAGGCTTCTTTCCCCTACGGGTAAATTTCTCGCAGACCTTCGCCGCGCTCCGGGCAAGCCTGAGCGGCAGATAGGTTACCGTGCGCCGTATACCGGCTGCGGATTTGAGCGCTTCGAGCATATCGCGGATCGTTGTATAGTGGCCGGAGAGAATGTAACCGCAGCCGCGCTGCCCGTTCTCCGCGCAGTCGGCGATGCCGCGGGCAACGTCGCGCACATCAACGAAGTCGTATCCGCCGCGCACCGCGAGCGGGAGCCGCCCCGCAAGGAACGAGCGGAACATCGTCGTCATGCTGCCTCCGGCGATATCGCCCGGCCCGATAATGCCGGACGGGAACACGATGCTCGCGTTCAGACCATTTTTCGCTGCGGCAAATACGAGCGATGTCGCCTCCGCTTTGCTTTTGGCGTAATCGCCGGAAACAAATTCCGAAGAAACGGCGTCGGTTTCCGTGATCGTCATGCCCTTGGGCTTTTCGGGCAGCGCATGGACGGAGCTGATATACACGAGCTTGCCGACGCCATGCGCGGCGCACTCGCGCAAAATGGCGCGCGTCCCGTCCACATTTACGCGGTAGAGCGAAGCGTCCGGGCGCGATGCCACCGTTACGATGCCCGCCGTATGGATGACGCAGGTGCTCTCATCCGTTCCGGCAAAGAAGTTTTCCAGCGCGGACGCGCTGCAGATATCGCCCTCCGTGCGCTCCACGCTCTCGGGCAAAACTCCGGCGAGCCGGTCGCCCGGCAGTACGAGCGCCCGCACCGACGCACCGCGGGAGAGCAGCTCCGAAACGACCGTGCGGCCGAGAAAGCCTGTCGCACCGGTCACAAGATAAGTTTTATACATAGGGATCCACCTCCATGGGATAAATACGAAAGACATGTGTTGATTATCTTTCATGAATATAGTATACTTTTTCCGACAGCGATGTACAACCGTCAACCGGCTGCCGCGTGAAAGAAAACCGACATGCGGAACAGAAACGTTGCCCAATTCTGTAAACAATTTGTGATGAGGTGTCCCATGGCAGGAAAATCCGATGCGAGAGTCCGGTATACGCAGCACGCGCTCAAGCAGGCGTTATTAACGCTGCTGAAGGAAAAGAGCGTGAACAAGATCACGGTCAAGGAGGTCTGCGAGCTGGCAGAGCTGAACCGCGCGACGTTTTATTCGCATTACAGCGACTGCTTTGCGCTGCTGGAGGCGATCGAGAATGAGCTGCTTGAAGCGTTCGCGCAGTCGCTCACGCTGATAAAATCGTTTGATGTTGCGGCGCTGATCGAGGCGATCTACGACATGATCGGGAAGAACGAGGAAGCCTGCCGTGTGCTGATCTTCCAAAATCCCGGCTCGACGGTCATCCACCGGATGATCGATTACGCCCGGCCGCAGAGCATCGCCTACTGGCGGCAGGAGCTGCGCGCGAGCGACGAGGAACTGGAGATGCTGTACACGCATCTGTCCAATGGGCTGATGCATGTCGTGGTGGAGGGCTACGACCGGTATGAGCGCGAAACGGTCGTGCGGTTCGTGCGGCGCATCGTGCAGGCAAGTCTGTCTTTATTTCGGTGAAAGAATACAAAAAATCGCCCCGCGTTTTGGAGAGTGCGTCCAAAATGCGGGGCGATGTTTTTCAGTGACGGTTTTTCGGCTCCGCTTCAGTGCGTGCCGGTGCTGCCAAAGCCCGCGGCGCCGCGGAGCGTTTCGGAGAGCTCGTCCGTTTCCTCGATCTCAATGTCAAGACACGGCGTGATGACGAGCTGCGCGATGCGCTCGCCGTTTTCCACGGTCTGCGTCTCGGTGCCGTTGTTCTGCAGAAACACCCGCAGCTCTCCGCGGTAATCGGCGTCGATCACGCCGACGCAGTTGGCGGGGGCGAGCTGGCGCTTTGTGGCGATGCCGCTGCGGGCAAACACCAGTCCGACGTACCCCTCCGGGATCTCCACGGCGATGCCGGTGGGGAAGAGGTACTTGCCCTGCGGGGCAACGGCCGCGCTCTCCTGCCCGTCCGGCAGCAGGGCGTAAAGATCAACGCCCGCGGCGAGCGCGGTGCCGCGCGTGGGCAGTATGGCATTTTCACGGAGCTTTTTGCACGGAATTTTCATACGGTCTTCTTCCTTTAGTAAGTTTATTGTTTTTCACTGCGCGGCGGGAGCTGCGCGCTGCACTTGGGGCAGAACCGGCTTTCCGCGGGGATTTTTTCGCCGCAGTATTATAGAGGATACCGCCTTCCGACACGATTCTACACGCAAAAGAAACCGCCGTCAACGAAAAAGCGCGGCAAACAGGAAGCGGCGCATCCCGAAGGATGCGCCGCAGAGCGTGTCAAAAAAATTTTTTGACACGCTCTCAAACGAGACCCACTGCGTTGGG
>OLGA01000452.1_pt1 | contig 36797 bp, 30 predicted proteins | sample 1604881 | NCBI WGS metagenome assembly OLGA01 (sample SAMEA3888896, study PRJEB22519) | human gut metagenome | biome: human gut; feature: human-associated habitat; material: faeces | place: Denmark | collected 2009 | reverse complement strand
CGCTGCTGTCCTCCGGGATCAGGGGGATCAGCGCTTCGATCCCGCTGCGCTTCAACTGCTCCTCCGCCGCCTTTTCCATGTCCTCCGCAGAGGCGGTCGGTGCGAAAAAACAAAGAAGCAAAATCGCCGCAGCCAGCGCCGCTAACTTTCTCATCTTTCTCACATCCTCACCGATCCATCAGCGACAGCGAAAGCTCCAGAAGCTCCCTGAACAGCGGGAGCGCCAGCAGGAGGATCGTCACCTTCCCCGCCAGGTCGATCTTGAAAGCGATGGCTAACTGCCCCGCCTCCCGGCAGACCTGCCCCGCCAGTTCGCAAAGGCAGCAGACCCCCAGCGCCTTGATCAGGATCTTCACCACTTCGGAAGAAAGCGCCGCCCGCTCCATCAGCTCCCGCATCACCGAAAACGCCGGGATCAGATCCACTAAAATCCACCCGAAGATCAGCGCTGCCGCCGCAAGCGACACCAGCATGGCGTATTCCGGCTTGTATTGCTTCAAAAGCACCGCCGCCGCCGCTGCAACAAGCCCGACCCCTGCAATTGCGATCAGATTCATTATCGCCTCACCATAACCCGAACAGCTGCTTAATGGTGTTGAAAAGATCACTGATCTGTGTGATCACCATCATCAGCACCACGATCAGCCCCGCAAGGGTGGTCATCATCGCCTGCTCCTCCCGCCCCGAACGGATCAGCACTTGATTGAGCACTGCAACGATGATGCCGATAGCGGCGATCTTGAAAATCAGATCCACGTCCATCCTTTTTCCTCCTCTCAAGTGCCGTCCGGCTGTCCCATCCGCAGCCATCCCTTTTTAAAGCGCCAGCACTGCAAGAAAAAGCCCGCCTAAAATTCCTAAGGAGCGGCAGAGTTTTCCTTCCCGCTCCGCCCGGGAAGTTTCCGTAAGAAGAATGCCGTCCATCCGCTCCGATAAAAGCGCAAACGCCGCTAACTGGCTGTCTCGATCGGATGCGCCTAACGTTCGCCCCATCTCCCGCAGGATCTCCCCTTCCGGGGAGCCGGAAGGGATCTTTCCCGCTTTCAGTGCCTGTTCCCAGACGAAAAAAAACGGTTCCCGCCCGTCGAATCGCTCCGCCGCCTTTTTCAGAAAAGAAAGCCTTTGGAATCCGGGATCCGCCGCCGCTTCCCGCAGAAGCTGCCCGGTCGGCGTCCGCTTAAAGCGCAGCTCCCCGGAAAACCGCTCTAGAAGCTCCCGGATCTCCCGAAGGGTCAGGACCCGTTCCCAGAGCCGCTTTGAAAGCTGCATCCCCGCCAGTGTCCCTGCTCCCAGCAGCAGGCAGATCCCAAGAATTTTCATCCCTCTCCCCCTCTTTGCAGAGCCTTAAGATCTCCCGGAGCCGTCCGGATTCCCTTCTCGAACCCAAAAGCACCAGAACGTCAAAAACGCCCGCTTCCAGCAGCTTCCGGATCCCCGGCCGCTTCCAAAGCCCTGCAAGGCTATCTCCGTGAGCCGTACACAGAAGCGCCGCCCCGGCGCTGACGCATTCCAAAAGGGCGGAGGCTTCCTCTTCCCCTCCGACCTCGTCGCAAACGAGAAGCTCCGGCCCCAGGCTCCGCAGAGCAGCAGTCATCCCCGCCCCCTTCGGATAGCCGCTCAATACATCCGTGCAAATCCCCAGATCCAACCTTCCGCAGCCACCCAGCTCACATCGCTCGTCCACCACCGCCGCCCGGAAGTACCGTCCCGTTTCCCCGGAGGAGAGCCGCCGCACCAGATCCCGCAGAACGGTCGTTTTCCCCAAACCCGGCTCTCCGGCAAGGAGCACCGACGGAGTTCCCTTTGAAAAAAGCTTCTGCGGCAGCTCCCCGGCAGCCCCGTTTATGCTGCGTGCCACCCGGAAATTTAAGCTCTCCACCTTCCGCAGCGCCCGAACCTGCCCGCCCTCCAGCGAAGCCGTCCCGGCCACCCCTACCCGATTTCCTCCGGGAAGGGTCAGAAATCCCTTCGCCGTTTCCTCCTCCCAGCTGTGGACGGAATAGCCGCAGGCCCGACGGAACGTCTCTGCGACCTCCTCTTCCCCGCAGCAGACCGCCCGGGGCGTGCAATGATCCGTGAGTTTTCCCTCCGGAAGCAGAAAGGCCGCCCCCGTATCCCGCGTCAGCACCACCGGCTGCCCGCCCCGGAGCCTCACCTCCCGGATCCGCCGTTTTTCTTCCGAAGGGAGCCGCCTCAGCTGCTGCCGGAGCTCTTCCCCCAAACAGGAAAAAACCTCTTCAATCCCATCCATCTTCCCACATCCCTTGCTTGTCTGATACCAAAGACTATGCGGACAAGAAGCGGCTTAGAACGCAAAAAACCGCCCTGCAGGCGATCAATTGCACTGCAGGGCGGTTTTCGTTATTCAGGTCAGGCTGCTTTCCAGAACAGGAAGCTCCGGAGCAATTTTTTCTAGGCATTCCAGAAGCAGTGGGTTAAAGGCGCCGCATTCTCCGCTTAAGATCATCTGCACGGCTACCTCATGGGAATAGGCTTTCTTATAGACCCGTTCGCCGACCAAAGCGTCATACACGTCCGCCAGCGCCACCACCTGGGCGGAGATCGGGATCTCGTCCCCCTTCAGCCCATCGGGATAGCCCCGGCCGTCGTACCGCTCGTGGTGCCAGCGGCAGATCTCCCTTGCCGTCCGGATCATGGCCTCGTCCCGATATATATCCAGCTTGTCCAATATCTCCGCTCCCACTACCGTATGGGTCTTGATGACCTCAAATTCCTCCGGGGTCAGCCGGCCGGGCTTATTGAGGATCTTTTCGTCGATGGCGATCTTCCCGATGTCGTGAAGCGCCGACGCCATGACGATCAGCTCCCGCTGATCCGCCGTCAGCGGATACCTGTCCGTCACTCGGATCAGCTCCTTCAGGATCCGCTCCGTCAGCCTCCGGATGTGCAGCACATGGGCGCCGCTTTCCCCGTTCCGGAATTCCACGATGTGGCTCAGGATGGTGACCATCATGTTGTTGTTTTTCTCTTTTTCCCGGATCTGGTCGGTAACGAGAGAGACCAGTCGGCGCTGCTTGGTGTAAAGGGTGATCGTGTTGAGCACCCGCCGGTACACGATCTTTGCATCGAAGGGGCGGCTGATATAGTCGGAAATCCCCATCTCATACGCCTTCTGGATGATGTTGTCAGAATCCTCGCTGGAAATCATGATGACCGGGATGTCATCCAGAAGGTTCTCCTTTGCCATGGTGTTCAGCACTTCAAATCCGTCCATAATCGGCATGACGATATCCAGAAGCATCAGGGAAATGGAGGTGCCGTTCTCCCGCAGCAGCTTCAGACCATCCCGACCGTTTCCGGCTTCCAGAATGTCGTAATCCTTCCCAAGCATCTCGCAAAGGATCGCCCGGTTCATTTCCGAGTCGTCCACGATCAGGATCTTCTGCCGGGTTCTTAGTTCTTCCGTCTGTTCCAGGGCGGTCTCCGAGTCAACCTCCGTGACCACCATGTTCTTCCGGGTCTTAGCCTGATACATCAGTCGATCCGCCCGGGCCACCGCAGACTCGATGCTCTCGTTTTCCGCAAGGACGCCGCCGATGCTGACGGACAGCTGTATATAGGGGTATTCGGGGACTGCCGCATTGTGAACCTGATTGCAGATCTGCTGCAGCTTTTTGTTGAGGATACCCTTCGGGATGTTCGGCAGGAAGAGCAAAAATTCGTCGCCGCCATAGCGGATGAACACATCAGACTTCCGAATGTTCTGCCGCACCACGTCGGTGGCGGCCTTCAGCGCCACGTCGCCGGCCTGATGACCGAAGGCGTCATTGCAGAGCTTCAGGTCGTCAAAATCCAGCACCGCAACGCCGGCGTCCTGCACCACCTTTTTCAAGTTGTCTTCATAGTACCGCCGGTTATACGCCCCCGTGACCACGTCCCGATAGAGCTTTTCCCGATACGGAAGGAGCTTGTCCATCAGCTCCTCGCTGCTTTCCGGATCGATCAGAACCTCGTCGTCCAGCTTCTGGATCAGCTCCAGTACATAAGGTTCTCCGTCGATCTCCAGGTAGTTGGCCGTGGCCTGATAGACGTCCGGCTCCAGATATTCGAGCTTTGTCTGCCGGGTCTTTTTCTGAAAGGCCCGGGTCACCACGCAGTATTTGCAGGGGAGCAATTTCCACGCCCCTCCCGCACAGCTGCAGGGGACACCGTCCTCGGCGGGCATCGGTTGATTTTTCAAAACCTTTTCGATGGATTCCCGGTCAATGAGCCGTGCCACCGTAAACATTTCCCGATAGAAACTCAGCATCTCCTGAGCCTGTTTCATAGTCAGCATGATTGTTCGTCACATCCTTTATCGCAATGAAACGTCGGCGGATCACATGAAATAAGTCCCGCTCATTTTTGGAAAGTAAAAGAGGAGCTCGTACCGCAGCCGCAGCTTAACACGGAACGGCTCGTTTTTCCCGCCCCGTCCCAGTTTTTTGAGGAAGCTCCGGAGTGTCCGCATTTCGTGTTCCGCTAAAGGCAGCCCGCCGTAAACGGATTTTTCCAGAAGCTGGGTGATTCGGACGTATTCCCCTTCTTTGATGGTTGGCAGCTTCTGCCGCAGCACCTCATCGGTCGCCTTGGTATTCCAGCCTAAATAAGCGTTGATCTCACGCAGGGAAAGCGCCTTGAAAATGCAGTCCTGAAGATACCGGATCTTTTCTTCCGGTGTGCCCTTTTGATAAAGAGCCCTCATCCGTTCCTGATTGAAGCAGCGGACCAGCTCCAAAAACGTAATAGACAGCGCAAGGAAAATAAACGCTGCTGCCAAAAGTCCCAAAAGCACCAATCCGACGCTCCGGGCAGAAACCGCAGGGGGCGGTGCGGAGGGATAGGATTCTCCGGCCGGCCGTTCCACATCCTGTGCGCCCTCCGGATTCTTTTCCAGAACGGCGGTCTTCCGAACCGTGTCCGGTGCTGCGATCATCTGCTGCAGGGACGCCGCATCGTAATAATACCCCGGCGTCACATCGATCGGAAGCCAGCCGATCCCGTCAAAATAGACCTCGACCCATGCATGGGCGTCCCGATCCGTTACCGTTACCGAGCCGTCCTCGCTTTGAGTCAGCGCATTGCCGGAAACATAGTACCCCTCTGCATAGCGGGCAGGGATCCCATGGACCCGCAGCGCTTCTGCGGCAGCCGACGCATAATAAGCGGCATTCCCCTGCCGGGAAACCGTCAAAAACCACCGGATCGGATTGTCCTCATAGGGATATTCCTCAATGGTCGTCGTGTAGCTGACCAGCTCGTTTAACTTCTCCCGAACCTGCCGCACGGCGCTGTAGATCCCGTCGTTTTCCGAATGATAGTCCCGCCAGAAAAGCTCCTCCAGAAGCAGCTGGAGCTCCGGATCCGGAACGGCGCAGGTCTCGTAAACAAAGTCCCGGTAAACGGCCTCCGCCTGTGTGTAACGGAGCTGTTCCTCCGTCTCCGGCCGGGTGACCCAGTCTGCGGTCACCGTCAGCTCCGAAGGCCGGATCCCGGAGACCTCCTCCACCGTATAGAAGCGGGGCCCGAAAAATCCCCGGCTTACAAGGCCGTAATCCTTTTTCTCCGAGACGGAAGCGCCGGAGATTCTGGTAAGCGACGACGGAACATAAAAAGCCGACCGGGACGCCCCGGAAAGGCTTACCACCAGCTGATTCATTTCCGGGTTGTTTTCTCCGGAAAGCCGGTAGTATTCCGCCGGCTGCATCAGCGGGTCGAAGCCCTGTTTATCCAGCCATTCCAGCATTCCGGCGTACTCCCCGCCGTAAGCGGAATTGGGAAGCTCGTCCCAGGCACCGTATTGATAAACGGCTGCTGCATAGCCCCGAAGATAGAGGTTTTTCCCCTGCTCCGACCGAACGGTCAGCATCTCCTTGCCGTCCCCGTTTAATTTTGCCGCTTGCCACAGCTGCCCCATAGGGAGCTGGTCCTCGCCGTAACGGAAGGTGTGGATAGCCTCTTTCACTTCTTCCCGGAACCCCAGAACCGAAATCATTTCGTTGTTGGGCACCGTCAGCGCCAGAAGGCCGATCACGACCGCACAGACACCCCAGCCGACATAGGTGCGGGCCGAACCCAGCCCCTCCCTGCCGGAGATCCAGATCCCCAGGTAGCCAATGAGGGAAAGCGCCGTCCCGAGGGTGGAAAAGCTCCCGCTCAAAAGCCCGGCCAGCAGCAGAAAAAGCCCTGCCAGCCCGCCTAAGACCAGCTTTCGGTTCAAAGCGACCCGCCATGCAAATTCTCCTGCCGCAAAAGCCGCCAGCAGCGAGATCGCTAAAATTTCCCGGTTCCCGCCCCGGACGGCAAAAAGGGCGACGTTGTCATCGTGGAGCAGATTCCACCGATCAATCAGGTTGTTGATCCAGAGCTTCAGCCCTTCCAGTGCCCCGGAGAACCCTGTGAGGACCAAAACAGTCCCCCAGGAACCCAGGCGGATCCCCCGGCTGGCCCCGGCATACTGCTTCCGGAGCCTGCGGGACACTTCCGACACGGCGACCCCCGCTGCGGCGGCAAGAGCCGGCCACCAGGTTGCCGCTGCAGCCTGCTGCCAGGTGTCCCTCAGGGACAGCAAACTCCCCGCAAGAAAGACCAGAGCAAGACAGGCGCTCCAGAGGACCGACCGCACCGCTCCCGGCTTGCCGGCCGGCCGGATCTCCTGAATGGATCGCTGCATCATAGCGTTCCCCTTTCCTCCGCCGGATCTGAAGGCGGAAAAGATTTCAGCAAATGACCCGGAAGGTCTCCTTCCGGGAAGGATCTGCGGGAAGTTCTGCCACCTGACAGCTGCTTCCCATGGAAGCGTAAACCGCATTCGGTGCATCCACTGCGCTGATGACCGTTACGCCGATCTGATTTTCAAGCGAGCTCACATCCCGGACATACCACCCGGCGGAAACGATCAGCAGCCGGGTAAAGTGCTGCTCCAGATGCTCCGAAAGGAAGAATTCGAGTCCGTCGCCGCTCTCCGGCCGGATCTGTATGCTGAGCCACTCCGAAAGCGCCCGCTCCAGATCCTGTTCGCTGCGGACCTCGCAAAGCTCCAGCCCGCTCGGGGTGGGGATCGCCATGCAGAAGGCCATGCCCTGCCGCAGAAGCTCCTCGGCTACCGACACGCACAGGGCTGCCGCTCCGTTCCGTTCCAGATCCGACAGCGGCTGCCCTTCTCTGGCAAGCCCCAGATCCGCCAGCAGTACGGCGTCGTAATGGGACGGGTCGCTGGCTTCCCGCAGGATCAGCGTCCCGGTTTTTCCCGACAGCTTCCAGTGGATGGCACGAACGTCGTCGCCGGGAACGTATTCCCGGATATCGAAGATCTCGCTGGGGTCGTTGCCCTTGCGGTTCTGCATCAGATCGTCGGTTTTAGAAGCACCCACCGTCATCCGGGACAGGATCAGCTCCAGCTTCGTTTCATGGGGAAAAAGCACCGTCCGGATCTCCGGAAAGGCTTCGATCCGACGCCGGAAGAGCTTCAAAAGATCCCGCACCTCCGCCCGGCGGCAGGAAATGCAGGCTTCGCCGCACTGCTCCGCCACCGCAGACGTTTCATAGCGGCTTTCCTTTCCCGCAAGCGTCAGGAGGAAAACCTGAGTAGAACTGCTGCCGAACATGGTGTTTTTGACTTCCAGCTCCACCAGAATGCTCTGGGAAACGAAAAGCCGTCCTTTTTTCTCCACCGTCAGGATCAGGGGGATCGTATCCCCTTCCCGCCCGCCGGCGTGGACGGAAAAATCCACCTTCAGCCTCTTCGCATCCAACCGCAGAAGAAGCCCCATAGCCGCCCCGAAAACCAGCAGGAACAGAAGGACACCGAGCAGAAGCGGGGTGCTGAAAAAGAAAACCAGCAGAGCCAGTACCGCGATCAGCAGACAAAAGCCTACCCGACTCCTTACCAATCCGTCCTTTTCCATTTATCGCACCGCCGCCGTATCCGGCTTGATCTGCTGCAGGATGTCGCCCAGCAGCTGCCGGGCGCTGACATCATCGACTCTGGCCTGAGGGCGCAGCACCAGACGGTGAGCGCAGACGTCGCCGAAGACCCGTTGGATGTCCTCCGGGATCACATAGTTCCGTTCTTTTAAAATGGCGTTGGCCCTTGCCATTTTCACCAGAGCCGAAATGCCACGGGGCGAAATACCAAGCTTCACCAGCGGATGGGTGCGGGTGGCTTCACAAAGCCGGATGGCATAGCTCAGGACCGGATCCGAAAGCCGCACCGCAGCCAGATACTCCTGCACCTCCAGAATGTTCTGAGGCGTGGTCACGGCAGTCAGGTCGTTCAAGGGGTTCTGGTACCGCTGGACGTTGATGATCTTCATCTGATTTTCCAGCGTAGGATAACCGATGGAAAGACAGACCATGAACCGGTCCAGCTGAGACTCCGGAAGGGGCTGGGTGCCGGCGGAACCCAAGGGGTTCTGAGTCGCAATGCAGATAAAGGGGGCCGGAAGGTGATGAGTCTCGCCGTCGACCGTGATGGTGTGCTCCTCCATGACCTCCAGAAGCGCCGACTGAGTCTTCGGTGAGGTACGGTTGATCTCATCGGCTAAAAGCAACTGGCAGTTGGCAGCGCCTTCCCGGTATTCAAACTTTCCGGTCTCCCGGTTGAACATGGTAAAGCCGGTAATGTCCGAGGGCAGGGTGTCGGTGGTGAACTGGATCCGCTTGCTGCTGAGCCCCAGCACTTTGGAGAAAGCCAGAGCCAACGTGGTCTTTCCCACGCCGGGGCAGTCCTCCAGAAGAACGTGTCCTCCCGCATAAATGGTCATCAAGACCTTCTCTACGATGTCGTTCTTTCCGATAAAGGCTTTACTCACTTCTTCCAGGATCTGTCTGGACTGTTCTACGATCATTGCAGCAGTTCCTCCCCATCTTCTGTTGTTTTCGGTTCTTCGGCGTCTTCTTTGACTTCGGTTTTCTGGTCAGGATCCGCTTTCTAAAGCCCGATCATATCTTCCACCTGATCCACCGGATCCATGCCGATCATCTCCCGAAGCCGGTTTTCCGCCTGGATCAGCCGCTCTTCGATGACCTTCGTTACCTCTTCCTCGGTAGGAGCCGTTTCGGAATCTCCCTGCAGCTCAGCGCTGATCAGTCGGCGCATCTGCGACATATTGTCGTATCCCGCCATGGCAAAGAGCCACGAACGGATGTATTCCGCCGGATCGGCACCTTCCTCAAAGACCAGCCGCACCCGGCTGTCCTCGATCCCGAAAGTGAAGGGGCTTTCCGGCGAGCAGCCGGTCAGCTCCGGCGGAGTCTCTCCTGTAAAGGTAAGAGTCACACGTTCGCTTTCCACTCCGGTCAGGATACCGGACTCGATCCCCAGCAGGGTATCGGGAAGCCAGACACTCTGCAGCTGCGTGCTGCGGCTGAATGTACCGGAGGCAAGGTAGCCGATGCTCCACTCGGTGTTGGCGAGCCCCAGCTCCTCTTTCGTAAGTTTTGCGTCCGTAAGGCTCGGCACCGTCGCCCGAACAGTAACGATCTCGTTAAACACATCGTAATGATAAAGATCCGTTACTTCCTCGACCGGTTCCAGCCCCAAAATACCTCTCAGGTAATTATCCGCCGCAAACAGCCTTTCTTCTATCATGGTGTCCACCACGTCGTCCTCCGGGAACGTCCAATTATTCATGAAGTACTCATCCCGAAGGTCGTTCCGAAGACGCCAGTAAGCGGTCTGTCCCAAGGCGTCGAACTGGCCGACAGCCAGATACCGCCATTCTTTGACGTAATCCTCCCGGATCTCCTCGGGAACGATGAGCTGCAGCTTTTCCTGCTCTTCTTGCTGGGTCCAGGAAAGGTTGAACCGGAAAGGTACAAGACTGCCCAAAACACCGGGCGGAACCGTGTCCGAATCCAACGTCACGGTAGTCAGGGCGTTGCAGTCGCTGAAAATGCCACTGTAGATCACTCCATCGTTCCAGAGCTTTCCGATGTAGGCGGTTTTTAAGTTCGAGCAGGAAGAGAATACCATCTCTTCGAGGGCAACCTGATCACCGGGGATCGCAACGCTGGTAAGCCCGGTGCAGCCAGTAAAGGCGGAATTGCCGATCCGGTAGTTCTGCCCCAGAACCAGATCGCCGCTGATCTGCGAATCCCGCAGGCAGCCTCCACCCAGACAAAGCCCTTCCGGCAGCTCGTCCCAGTTCACGGTGAAGCCACCCGAAGGCGAGGAAGTCTGCGCCATGGAGAAGAGGAACAGTTCAGTGGTGGAGGTCAGGAGCTTCACTTCATCCGCTACCTCGGAACCGGAGCGGATCCCAAGCCACGGGGTGCCTTCTGCGTCGGTACCGTAAAGCATCTTCCCGCCGTCACCGATGTCCTCCAGCGTATAGGAATAAACGCCGGATTCCGCTACAAAGCACGTCCAATTGCCGGTGTAGCCAACGCAGCCGGTAGGAGCAAACAGGTAAACGTTATTCTCCCAATAGGTATCCGGGATAGAAAAGTCGTAGCCGTCTTCCAGAATGCCGTGCTGGGCGTTGGATGCTACAAAGCGCAGGGCGCTGCACCCTTCAAACGCCTCGTTCCCGATGGAAATGTAGTCCTTCGCATCGATGAGCACCCCTTCCAGCGAAGTGCAGCCCTCAAAAGCGTCAGCACCGATGGTGCTGACGCTTTCCGGCAGAACCACCCAGATAAGCTGCTCGCAGCCGGAGAAGGCTCCGCCCCCAATGGCGTTGATGGTCACCGGAGTGCCATCCTCCGCCGTTACGGTGCCGTAAAATTTCTTCAGATCTGCCGGTGCGGAAACTAAGATCCCGTTTCCGTAAACAAACCCTTCCCGGGAGGTCAGGAGCAGCCGGACATTCACGTCCTGCGGTGCATTTGCCCCGGAAAGCCCCCGCATAATAACGTCATATTGCTCCTGCGTGTAGCAGTAAATGGTCCCGATGCCGCTTCCCGCCAGGGAATCAGGCTCCAGTTCCACGATGCTGCCGTCCTTGGAGAGTACCAGCTCCCGAATGCCGGGCGCATCGGCAAAGGCATTGGCGCCGATGCTGCTGATGATCCCCGAAAGGTTCACCGTACCGGAAGCGCTGATGACCGAACAGAGAGCCCCTCTGCTGTCAATCAGAAGCCCGCCACGGATGGTGTAGGAAAGCTCCGGATCCGCCACGGAAGCGACCTGCAGCTGATTTTTTTCGATGACCCCGCGGTTTTCCATAAGGAAATCGGAAAGCAGGTCATCGTTTACAATGATCTTGCACCCGGAGTTGAGCTTTCCGAAAGAAACCTCCGGCATCGTCTCCATGGTCGTCGCTTCCAGTCGCAGGGTCTCCAGAGCGTTTTTGCCGGGAAAATCAATTTCCGTTACCGTTTCCGGAACCGTGAGCCAGGTGAACCGGGTGGGGATCCCCAGGATCTTTGTCCTGTCTTTGTTGAGAAGGACGCCTTCGTCCGAAGCATAGAAGGGATTGTCGGAACTGACTTCGTACCCCTCGTAAACCGTCAGCCCTTCGCCCAGGTCGTCGATGTAAAGAACCGTATCCGGAATTACCAGATAATCGATCAGCAGCCTTGCGTCCGAATGTAAGGCGATGGCCTGAATGTATTTCGGTACGGACAACTGCTCCACATACCGGGTAGCCCGTCCCTGGATCAGCTCGCCGCCTTCGTAATCCACCAAGGTTTGCAGATACGAAAGGTGGGGATGCTGAAACCCCACCTCCAGATCCTCGGACATCCACCGGAGCTCCAGTTCCACGACATAATTGTCACTGAGCGGCACGGTGGTCATAGGTTCGATCACATGCCGTCCCGCATTTACGGTGTAAAACCACGGAACCTGCTTGCCGTTTTCCTCCCATCCGGGAAGAAGGGCGCTTAAACGGCCGCACTCGCCCCGCTGCTCAAAGTAAGCAAAAAAGTAGTAAAGCAGGTTGACCTGATGGCCCTCGCCAAAATACTGGTTGATTCCGCCGTCGTTTAAAAGAAGGGAGGGAGTGATGGTCGTATTTGCTTCCTTCAGGCGCTCTCCTAAAATCATCACCCGGCTGTCCTCCAGATAGTAGGAGATCATGCGCTCCGTCCACTCACCTTTGGTGGAGAACCGGTAATACGACCGGATCTGCAGTTCGTTGCTGTCCATATCCGCTGGGATCCTTGCAGGAAAATCCGTGACCCAGGTAGCCCCTCCGTCAAAAGAGACGCCATCGATGCAGATGTACTTCCCGTATTCCTCGCTACCCCAGAGATAGCGGACTCCGTCCGCACCCATCACATAGGTGTCCAGAGCATTATAAACCATCCGATCGGTAATGGTCTGCCCCTTATAAAGCAGGTTGTCCCAGCTGAAGGGGCGGGTGATGACCACACTGCCGTTCACGCCTTCCCCATCCGGGTTGGCAGGCGCTACCGATTCGTCATAAAAATCGTTCTTGACGCCGTCGCCCATATCCGGATAGCTTTTCCCCTCGTCCGGATCCTTGGAAGAGCTGCCATAGCTGGGCGTTATCCCGGAATCGTCCGACGGACCTACCGACGGTCTGGAGGGTGTAGAGCCGGGCGAAGGATCTGTCGGATCCGAACCGGTTCCGCCTCCGGTGCCGGAACCGGACGAAGAGCCGTCTTCTCCCGGCTGGGAAGGATCGGCAGGATCCGTCTTCACCGTATCATCCCGGATCACCAGATCCGCATCGGCGGGGTCATCTACAATGTCATAGACCCGGTCCGACGGGCCGCTGACGATCTCTCCAGCAGAAGGGGCATTCGGAAGGATGCCGTCCTTGCTGCCGTCAGGCAAAGGGTCCGTGTACTTAAAGAGATAGGAGGCATTTGTCCCGCTTTCGGGATGCTTGGTCTCCTCGACGGAGTTGTCCTTTTCCCATGCAGAATCTGAATCATCGCTGCTGTTTTCATCGGTGCGGGTGTTGTCCCTGTCGTCCGGGAACAGCACCTGATTGTTTTGAAGTACACGATCGGAGACGGTGGGCTGAAAGTTGTTCCCGAGCTGGTATTCCGCTGCGATCCGCGCAAGACAGGCTGCCGCCGCCAGCGTTGCCGGCAGGGCTACCGCTAATTTCCGGGCTCCCTTTCGTTTCATTTTCCCGCACTCTCCTTTCGGCTCAGGAATCCGCCGATCTTTTTCTGAAGCTCGACAAAGTCCACGGGCTTTGCGAAATGCCCGTTCATGCCGCTTTCAATGGACAAACGCTCGTCCTCGGTAAAAGCGTCCGCCGACAAGGCAAACATCGGGATCGTGGCCGCATCGGGCCGATCCAGCGCCCGGATGGCTCTGGCCGCTTCCCGTCCGTCCATCACCGGCATCTGCACATCCAGCAGGATAAAGTCGTAGGTGTCCGGCGGCCGGGAGGCAAATTTCTCCACCGCCTGCTTGCCGTCGCCTGCAATGTCCACTTCTGCGCCCATATCGTTTAAGATTTCGGTGGCGATCATGGCGTTAATCTCATTGTCCTCCGCCATCAGGATCTTCCGGCCCCGGAAAGCGTCTGAGCCGCCCTCCTCCGAAAGCTCCGTGTTCTTTTCCGTGCCATTTTCAGCCACAGGCAGAGAGAGATAAGCCGTAAAGTCCGAGCCCTTTCCGGGAACGCTTTCTACCACGATCTGGCCGCCCATCAGCTTCACCAGCTGATCCGCAATGGCCATGCCGAGCCCCGTGCCGCCGAAGCGCCGGGTGGTGCTGGCATCCTCCTGCTCAAAGGGGCGGAAGATGCGGTTCAGGAATTCCGGCTCCATACCGATGCCTGTGTCGTGGACCCGGATCATCAGATCCGCCATACCGTCGCAGAGAAGCATCTGCCGGAAGGTGACGGTCACTTCGCCTTTGCTTGTGAATTTCACAGCGTTGGAAAGGAAGTTGATGATGACCTGGCTGACCCGCAGGCCGTCGCCTACGACCCAGTCCACCGTCATCTCTTCATAACGGACGGCAAAGGCTACTCCCTTCGCCTCCAACGTTTTAGCAAACATATCGGAAAGCCGCTGCCCCAATTTCCGCAGGCTGAAGGGACGGGCTTCCAGCTCGACCTTGCCCGCCTCGATCCGGGACATATCCAGAATGTCGTTGATCAGCGATAATAAGTGGTCGGAAAGCTCGCTGGCCTTATCCAGATACTGCATGGCGGGGGCGTCAGGCTCAAGATTCCCCTCCGCCAGCGTCAACGCACCGATGATGCCGTTCATCGGCGTCCGGATCTCATGGGACATCCGGGAAAGAAAACTGGTCTTGAACTGGCTGGCTTCCTCTGCCTGATCCAGTTTTTTCTGATACTCCTCCAGACGCTTCCGATCTTCCGTTTTCCGCAGGAAGCAGAACAGGTCGTACTTTCCGTCGGGACAGCGGATCACTGTTTCCCGGATCCACTCTCCCCCGCTGGTCTTCACCTCCGTCGACAGGGGCTCCGCCCCGTCCCAGCTGCTGTACGCCGCACGGAATTTCCGCCCCTCGTCCGGCGTGGCAAGATCCGCAAGCAGACAGTCGATATCCTCCTGTAGTCGCTCCAGCGTGACCCCTAACAGTTCTTCGATATTCCCGGCGGAGCGGACAGCCAGCAGGTTCGTCCGATCCACCAGCAGATAGACCGCATCCGGATCCAGATCCATGGCCTGCAGCAGAGCCTCTTCCCCGCTATGAGCCGACCGGGACGCCCGGCGGGACTTTCTCCGCAGGAACAGCCCGAACAAAAGCACGGCCGTCACCAGCTCCACGCAACCGATGAGGATCAGATAAAAATGTTCCCCCAGTGCAGACAGCCAATCAGCAAACCCTGTCATCACACACGCTTCCTTTCCGAAAAAACGGGGAACCATCTACAAAGCATTTCCTTTTTCGACACAAATGTGAAAAAAACGATATTTTAACTAATATATTTTACATCACTTGTCCGTGTTTTGCAATGAAAATTCCACTTTTTGTATTTTTCAACAAAGTACACACCCGGATTTCTTCGTTTTTCATCCGAAAACGGTTAAATTTTTTTTGCAAAACACGGAGAAATATGGCATAATAATTCTAAAGGCTTTCTTAATGTAGCAACACGATAATTTTAACGGTACGCAATTCAAGCATTTTCTGCGTTCCTCTAAACGGAACGCTCAACAAAAACGGAAGCGATCCGCCTTCCGGGCGGCTCAAAAAGGAGAAAACGCAGATGACAATGGAAGAACTTTACGACCGCATCGGCGGAAATTATCAGGGCTTGCTCCAGCGGATCCCCAGCGCAGCCATGATCCGTAAATTCGTCGGGAAGTATCCACAGGATCCCACCTACACTCAGCTCTGCTCCGCCGTTGAAGCCGGCGACTGGGAGGCAGCGTTCCGTGCTTCCCATACCATGAAGGGATTGGCCCAGAACCTCAACTTCGACCGGCTTTATCAGGTGAGCTTCGCTCTGACCGAAGCCCTCCGGGGTCGGGAGCCTCTGACTGACTATAGCCTGCTGGACGCCGTCTCCGCCGAGCACACGACTCTGATCGACGCCATTTCCCAGCTGGACAACTGACCCGCAAACAGATAAAAACCCGAGACGGCACCGGAAAATTCCGAGCGCTGTCCCGGGTCTTTGTTTTTCAATGTCGAAAGAACGCCCGTACCAGCAATAATCCCCCGACTCCCCGTTCCTTGATCCATGAAAAAACCGGAGAAGCAAGACCCCCGGCAGCCCATTTCTTCTGGGATGCTGCAGTCAGTCAGGGTCTTCATAGCTCCTCCGTCTAAATCGGATCGAAAGTGATCCGGGAATCTATACTCTTTTAATTATTATTGTAAACCAAATTCCGCTCTTTGTCAAGAGGAAGATACCTCTTGCCCTGACACTTTTTCCCAAACGATTAACTTTTCCCGCTCCGTCCATACTCTGACTGCAAATGCGTGAGATGGAGGGTGCCCTTTGATAAACAAAGTTGAGATCTGCGGGATCAATACCGCCAAACTCCCCGTACTCCGGGAGCGGGAAAAAATGGAGCTGCTCAAAAAAATGCAGGAGGGCGATCCAAACGCAAGGGAAGCCCTGATAAGCGGCAACCTCCGATTGGTTTTAAGCGTCATCCAGCGCTTCGCAAACCGGGGCGAAAACTTAGACGACCTTTTTCAGGTGGGCTGCATCGGCCTGATCAAGGCCATTGACCACTTCGACATTTCTCAGGGTGTAAGGTTTTCCACCTATGCCGTACCGATGATCGTCGGCGAGGTGCGAAGGCATCTGCGGGACTTCTCCCCCCTTCGGGTCAGCCGCTCCTTAAAGGACATCGCCTACCGTGCCATGCAGGCCAAGGAGCGGCTCACCGCCGCCTTCGGCCGGGATCCCACGGTAGTGGAGATCGCAAATGAGATCGGCCTTCCCAAAGAAAACGTCGTCCTGGCTTTAGAGGCTATCGTGGACCCTGTCTCCCTCTATGAGCCGGTTTTTTCCGATGGCGGCGACACCATCTACGTTATGGATCAGGTCTCCGACCACTCCGACGACGGCAACTGGGTAAACGAGATCGCCATCCGGGAGGCCCTCTCCAAACTGAACGACCGGGAGAAAAAGATCATCGCCCTCCGCTTTTTCAAGGGCAAGACCCAGATGGAGGTCTCCGCCCAGATCGGCATTTCCCAAGCTCAGGTCTCCCGCCTGGAAAAAGGCGCTCTGGCAAAGGTAAAGGGAGAGATCTGACCCCTTGCGCTCCACCCCCGTTCCATGCTATAATACCTCCGGAACGCTGAACCCTCCCTGGGTATCAGCAAACCGAACATCAAAGAAACCGGTGAACGCATGAAACTGACCTGTGGAATTTTCGACTTTGACGGCACCCTCTTCGACTCCATGTACATCTGGGAAACCGTAGGGGCAACCTACCTCCGCTCCCTTGAAAAAGAGCCATCTCCCACCCTTCGGGAGGAAGTCCGGGCCATGAGTCTTCTTCAGTCCGCCCGCTATTTTAAGGAGCAGTATCACCTGCCGCAATCCATCGAAGAGATCACCGCCGGAATCAACCGGATCGTGGAGCACTTCTATCTCTCCGAGATCCAGCCGAAGCCCGGCATTCTCCCCTTTTTGCAACAAATAAAAGAAGCGGGGCTCTCCCTCTGCATCGCAACGGCTACCGACCGTCCTCTGATCGAAGCCGCCCTGTGCCGATGCGGAATGCGCCCTTATTTCGACGCCATTTTCACCTGCGGCGAAGTAGGCCACGGCAAAGACGAGCCGATCATTTTCCGCCGGGCTATGGAATCTTTCCATGCGGACCGTACCACGACCGTCGTTTTTGAAGACGCCTTCCACGCTGCAAAAACGGCGAAGGATGACGGGTTCTTCGTCGCCGCCGTCTTTGACTCAAGTGAAAAACAGCAGGAAGCCCTTCGCCTTTCAAGCGACTGCTTTCTGGAAAATTACGAAGACCTTTCCCCTTTCTGGCAGTTTGTCTCTTCGCTTTCCGATTGAATGTTTCAAAAGAAAAATTGCTATAACCTCAGAAGCAGCCCCCCGGAACCGGGAGGCTGCTTCACAGTTAAAAAGCTTTGATTTCCCAGCATAAAATCACCTCAAAAATAGCATATTGCAAAACAAAAGTATTGTGATTCTTATTTTGTCGGCTTTGACCACGAGGATGGTACTACAGATTGGTACACTCCCGACGGTCAATTGGATTCAACGAGTAAAACACCTCATGATGACGACGATAACTGACTAAGGGTAAACCGATCACGGACAGCTTTATAAAAAAACCGAAAAAGCAAAAATCCGCCGACAAAGAGCCAAAACCCTCTGTCGGCGGATTTTCTTTTTTACAGCAGATATTCCTCAATAATCCGCCCCACGGCGTCTTCCGCATTGGTAAAAGGAAAAACCAGATCTGCCTCCCGGCGGATCAGATTCTCCCCGTTGCGGACGGAAATGCCAAGCCCCGCCGCTTTCAGCATGGACAGGTCGTTATAGCTGTCCCCCACGCAGATGACCTCTTCCATGGGGATCCCCAGCCGCTTGGCAAGAAGCCCCACCGTGTACCCCTTCTGAGCGTGGATCCCCACATATTCTCCCAGAAAAGGCGGCATGATGTACCCCAGCGCATCCGCCGGGCAGTAAGGCTCCATGGCACGGACGAAATTCTCCGCAAAACCGGGCCGATTCGCTACAAAACGCATCTTCCCCACTTCCCCCTGAACCTCATGAAGGTCTTCCGAAAAGACCCGGACCTCCATGCCGTAGGGCTTGATAAAATCAAACCGATCCCCCGCCGGCTCCCGGCAGTAGAATCCCTTCGGCGTGCAGATGTGGATCTGCTCCGGCTGCAGCTCCGGCGGGAACGCTTCCGCCCGGCGGATCAGCTCCGCCGCCGAGGAAAGCGGCAGGTAGTTCCCCTCCACGATGGCAAGGGTCGCCGCATCCACCAAAAGGGCGCCGTTCCCGCAAATGTAATAGTTCCCGGGAGCATCCAGCCCCAGCTCCCGCCCGAAGTCCGCCAGCCCCTCCGCCGGGAACCTCCCGGAGCAGAGGACGATGGGGATCCCTTTTTCCACGGCCCGACGGATGGCCGCCTTGTTTCGTTCGGACAGCTTTGCTTCCCGATTGAGAAGCGTCCCGTCCAGATCCGTCACCAGCATTCGATAAGTTGCCATTCGCATTCCCTTCACAGCCGTTTACGGCAGCCGGTTGCCTGCCGCTTTATAGATTTCATACCACTCCGCCCGGGACAAAGTGACCCGGGATGCGGCGCAGATTTCCTTCAGACGGGCGGCATTGGTGGTGCCAACGATGGGCTGCATCTTCGCCGGGTGCCGCAGGATCCAGGCAATGGCCACCGCCGAGCCGGTGACACCCTGCTCCGCTGCGATCCGGTCCAAAACGGCGTTCAGTTCCGGATACCGGTCGCTGCCGATGAAAACGCCCTCGAAAAAGCCGTACTGAAACGGCGACCACGCCTGAATGGTCACATGGTTCAGCCGGCAGTATTCCAGCACGGAATCGTCCCTGTCCACTCCGGCGTCGCACTTCATGTTGACGTTCAGCCCCGAATCCACCATCCCGCTGTGGCAGATGGAGAACTGCAGCTGGTTGACCAGCAGCTTTTCCTCCCCCAGCGCCCGGTTCAGAAACTCCATCTGCAGGGGCTTCTGGTTGCTGACGCCGAAGTGCCGGACCTTCCCGCTTTCCCTCAAAACAGAAAACGCTTCCGCCACCTCCTCCGGCTCCATCAGAGTATCCGGTCGATGGAGCAGCAGAAAGTCCACATAATCGGTCTTCAGCCGTCTAAGGCTCCCGTCCACCGAACGGAGGATGTGTTCCTTGGAAAAATCGTAAATGCCGTCATGAATGGCACACTTGGTCTGGAGCACGATCTTCTCCCGAACGGAAGGGCGCATCCCGATGGCTTCGGAAAAAACCTCCTCCGAACGGCCCCCGCCGTAAATATCCGCATGGTCAAAGAAGGTGACCCCTTCATCCAGTGCCGTGCGCACCAGGTTTTCCGCCGCCTTCGGCTCCAAATTGGAGATCCGCATACAGCCCAGAGCGATCTCCGAAGCGGGAATCTCCCCACCGATCAACAGCTCTTTCATTGTTTTCTCCCTTCCCTTCCGGAAAATCCGAATTTACAAAAAATAAGAACCCCCGCTCAAGGAGCGAGGGATCCGATCCTGCGCAGAACGCAGGCTGTTTGAAAAATTACTCCACCTTGCCGTCGTACAGTGACATAAACCCGCTTCTCAGCAGGTGGGTGACGGCCCGCATACATTGCGCTCCCTTCGTCCGGCGAAAACCGGGAGGTCTGCATCCCGCATACGGAGCTAAGTCCCCGTTTTTACATCATGTTCGGATTTAAAACAGCTGTACTTGCTCGCACAAGGCAGACGTTTTTCTGTAACATATTATAGCGAAAGCCAATAGTTTTGTCAAGGGCTTTCTTCCAAAAATCGGAAATTATTCCTCATCGGGATCTTCCAGATCCTCGTCCTCGTCAAACTCGCCATCGAAGAGCTTATTCAGTCGATCAATGAACAGGTTCCCGATCCGCTCGTACTCGTCGTCGTCATCGATGGACGCCATCATTTCCTCACCGTCCACGATCTCGGAGGTCAGGACCACCAGTTCACCATCGTCCTCCACCTGTTTTTCCGGGTCGTCATAAACGGGAACCAGCGCAAAATACTGCTTTCCGTCCACTTCCATGGCATCCAGCATCTCAAAGGTCTGCTCCACGCCCTCTTCGTCTACTAAGGTATACAGATTGGCTTCATCAAATTTATCGGCCATAAGATCCTCCAAAATCCCCCGCAGCTGCGGGTTTTCAGTCGGTGACACGTCACACCGTCTTTTTTATTTTACCCCGGATCTATCCGAATGTCAAGTAAGTTTTGTGAATTATCTATTCCAGATATTAAAACATAATTTTTTAGTTTTTTATAAAAAAACTATTGACTTTATCCAATTTTCCTGCTATAATAAAGCCGTAGAAGAGAATCAGGCAAAACAAAAACGACCAGAAAAAACGAAAGGGTGATTCCGATGGACAGTATTGAGTGTTTGTTCGTCCGAATCTGCGGCGCACATTCGTAAGAAACCCACCTTAAAAAGTTTGAATCGTTCGGCGGCCAATCCGGCAGATGGTTCTGCCAATGGATCCACCCTAAGCATTCTGACCCGAAGGCGCTGGCCTTCCAAAAAGGTTTTTTGCGGCAAACGGTGCGTTTGATTCTTTTCTATTTTGATACAGTCGCAGATCGGACGGAAAAACGGAACGTCATTTCTTCGCAAAGAGGTGAGTCCACCCGAAACGTTCGCATTGTTTTGACATTCTGACGACCTGACAACTGAATAACATCGATTGAAAGAGCCGGGAAAGATCCCGGCTCTTTTCGTTGCACTCAAGGCCCCCTTTTCGGACGATCCGGTATATTTTCCCGGTCATCGGGAAAAATATAGGCAACCTGAAAGGAGGATCTTCCCATGACCAATCTCCGCAGCAAGGCCCGGATCATGATCTTTTCCGCTGCAGCACTCCTTATCGCCACAGGCTACGCCTTCCAATTCTACCGGCAGGCCAGGCAGTACGAAACTGCCCTGCAAGCCTCCTACCTTCGTGCGGCCGAAGACTTAGCCACTTACACCGAAAACATCTCCACGACTCTGGAAAAAGGCCGCTATACCGGCACCCCGGAACAGCTCGACCGCCTGACTGCCAAGCTCTGGAAAGAAGCGTCTGCCGCCAAGGCCTCCCTCTCCCAGCTTCCCACCAGCTCCTTTGATCTGGAAAACACCTATAAATTTCTGGCGCAGGTAGGCGAATATTCTATCTCTCTCTCCCGAAAGGCGGCGGACGGGGACGCCCTGACCCAGGAGGACACCCAAAATTTAAAAAAGCTCTCCGACTACGCCGACCGGCTGCAGGAGAATATGCTGGTGATCCAGGACGCCCTCCGCAGCGGCCAGATGGACTTTTCCGATGCCCCTGCCAAGAGCGCCGTCCCCACCATCGGGGAGGATCTGGCAGAATTCGAAGAGGGTTTCACCGCCTACCCCACCCTGATCTATGACGGCCCCTTCTCCGACCATTTGCTGACCCGGGAGCCGGAAATGCTCAAAACCGCCACGGATCTCGGCTGGGAATCTGCCCGGGAAAAAGCCGCCCATGCCTTTAACATCGACCCCTCCCTCCTCTCCGACAGCGGCGAGGAACAGGGACGGATGCCCTCCTACGCTTTCTCCTTCGGCGAGCGGGAGATCTCGGTCACCCGCAAAGGCGGCTACCTCACCTATCTTACCGACCCTCGCATCGTTACCACCTCCTCCCTCTCCGCCGAAGAAGCCGCCAGGAAAGCCGAAAACTACCTTAACTGGCTGGGGATCCCCGATATGACCCTGACTTATTACGAAACTGCTGGGAACATCCTGACCGCCAATTTCGCCGCCGTGGAAAACGGCTTTCTCCTCTATCCCGATTTGATTAAAGTAAGCGTCGCCATGGACGACGGCGGCATCGTGGGCTTCGACGCCCGTGGGTACCTGACCTGCCATAAAAAGCGGGATCTTCCCTCCCCCATTCTAAGTCAAAAAGAAGCGGAAGCCTCTTTAAGCCCCCTCCTGACCGTCCGGTCCGCCCGGCTGGCGGTGATCCCCTCCGACGGGGAGCTGGAGCGGAACTGCTACGAATTCCACTGTACCGCCGAAAACGGAAAAGAGCTTCTGGTCTATGTAAACTGCGACACCGGCAAAGAAGAGCAGATCCTGATTCTCCTCATCGATGAAAACGGCACCCTCACCATTTAAAAAAAGCACCGGAACGGTTCGCACGTCCGGTGCTTTTCCTTATTCGCCCAGTTCCAGCCACTCTTCCATCCGATGGTTCAGTTCCTCACGGAGGGAATCCAGGCGTTCGCATTCCTCTTCCATTTCCCGGTAGCCGCCCTCGAACTGTTCCGGGTGCTGCAGGCTCTCTTCCACAGCGGCAATCTCCCGCTCCAGCTCCTCCACCCGGTTCTCCACTTCCCGGAGCCGGGCACGGCGCTTGGCTTCCTCGGCCTTCTGCTGCTTGGTCTTGTAACCGCCGGTGACGGGCTTTTCCTCCCGCACCTCCCGGCTCGCTGCCGGAACCGCCGCAGCGGCCTTCTCCTGCTGCTTTTCCAGATAATAGTCGTAGTTGCCCTTGAAGACCTCTACATGGTCGGAAAAGATCTCAATGATCCGATCCGGCACTGCCTTCAAAAGGTACCGGTCGTGGGACACAAAAAGCAGTGTCCCTTTGTAATCCCGAAGGGCGTCCTCCAGGATCTCCTTGCTTCGCAGATCCAGATGGTTCGTAGGCTCGTCCAGCATCAGGAAGTTCCCCCGTTCCATCATCAGCACGGCAAACGCCAGCTTTGCCCGCTCGCCGCCGCTTAAGACACTCACTTTTTTGTAGACGTCCTCCCCCTGGAGCAGCACCTGCCCCAGCATGCTGCGGATCTCCGTCTCCGTTTTCCGGGGCCAGCGGCTCCAAAGCTCCTCTAAAACCGTCATTTCCGGATGGAGCTGCCGGTTCTCCTGATCGAAATAGCCGGGCTTTACCTCCTGTCCCCACCGGATCTTCCCGCAGTCGTAAGGCAGTTCTCCCCGCAACGCATGAAGCAGGGAAGACTTTCCGATGCCGTTTTCCCCGATGACGGCGATCTTCTCTCCCCGCTCGATGGTGAAGGAAAGATGATCGAAGAGGTGCTTTCTCTCCATTCCTTCCCCCACGGTCAGGGAAAGGTCGGTGACCGCCAGCACTTCTTTTACCGGATCCCGGTCAAAGTTGAACTTCAGGGACATCTCTTTTTTATATTCCCGGGGACGTTCGATGATCTCCATATGCTCCAACCGCCGGATCCGCCCCTTCGCCATTTTGGAGGTGGACGCCCGGGTCAGGTTCTTGGCAATGAAATCGTTCAAATCAGCGATCTCTTCCTGCTGGGCTTCGTATTCTTTCTCCCAGCGAGCCATCAGCTCCGCCTTCAGCGTCTTATATTTGGTGTAGTTCCCCGGGAAGACCCGAAGCTCATGGAACTCCACTTCCCAGATCTCCTTGACGGTTTTATCCAGAAAATACCGGTCGTGGGAAACCACCACAATGGCGCCCTTATAAGTCGCCAGATGATCCTCCAGCCAGAGCAGAGTCTTGAAATCCAGATGGTTCGTGGGCTCGTCCAGGATCAACAGCTCCGGCTGGCTCAATAAGAGCTTCGCCAGTGCAAGCCGGGTCTTCTCCCCGCCGGAAAGGGTAGCGATCACCGTACCCATGTCCTTATCCTCGAAGCCCATGCCGTTCAAGACGGTCTTGATCTTCACATCGATGAGGTACCCGTCGTTGCCCTCAAAAAAGGCAAGGTTCCGGTCGTATTCTTCCGACAGTGCCTGATATTCCTCCGAATCCGGCGGGCACGCCGCCATCTCCCCGTGGAGCCGCCCCATTTCTTCCCCGGCTTTCAAAACCGGCGCAAAGACCAGCCGCATCTCGTCCCGGATGGTATTTTCCCCGGAAAGGCCGCTGTTCTGTTTCAGATATCCGATATTCAGACCGGATTTCCGGTTGATCTCGCCGGTCTCATATTCCTGAATGCCACAGATGGTGTTCAAAAGGGTGGATTTCCCGGCGCCGTTTGCGCCGATAAGGCCGATGCGGGAGTTCTCCTGGATCTCGGCGGTGATGCCCTCCAAAATCGGCACGGCGCCGAAAGAGACCCCCACGTCCTGCAGGGACACTAACATGCTGTTCCTCCTGAAAAAAGCTGCACCCGGCAGCGTCATATAAAATCAGTATAGCACATTCAAAAGAAAAAGAAAAGTGCTCCCTTTGTATCCCGAATCTTTCAAAAGATGCGATTCTCCCTTTCAAACGCCCCGGCGGCGTGTTATAATGCTCTTATATTAAGCTGCGCAGACGCCCAAATCGAAAACTCCCGACAACAAAACGACAGCCGGTGAAGCATGATGAAATATCGGTATAAACGGAAAGATCGAAAAGTCCTTTGAAGCAGACGCTTATGATCCGAATACCGGATATATGGTCGAAGTAGAAGCCGGACCAGTTCCTCAAGGATTTTTTGAAGCATGTACCATGAGCGGCGTAGAAACGCTTTGCATCGCCGTGCGAAACGATTACCGAAGCTCCGACGTTTTTTCAAAAGTTTGCACCTTTTTGATTTCCTATACGCCGGCAGTCGGTTGGGGGGTTCCTCTCCGTGGACTGCTGATCGTTGGTTATTGACGTTTGCTCCGATCGACGGTTTTTATGGAAAAATGACAAAATCACTAAAAGAAAGCCGGTTTCTTATCGGATTTTCCATATCAAAAAATTTGCAATCTTTTGACGAAAAAGTTATAATAGGATTGAGGAAAGTGCGGCCCGCCGTGGCCGCAGAGTTTTCAACTTATAGGGGGAATACATTGTGCAGGAGCCGATCCATGAGATTTCAATCCCGGTAGGTACTATGAGCCTGATCGGAATGAAGGGCTGTGAGGAGATCACCGCTAAAGTGGACAAGTACCTAGTCGACTGGCGTTCACAGCGTCACGGGGAAATGATGAACGACGCAGACTTCATCGGATATTGCCGGGACACCTATCAGCTTCAGGCCGAGTGCCCTCGCTTCGGAACGGGCGAGGCAAAAGGAACGCTGAAGGAATCGGTCCGGGGACATGATCTGTACATTCTGTCCGACGTCTTCAATTACGGTGTGACTTACAAAATGTACGGCATGAACGTCCCCATGAGCCCGGACGACCACTATCAGGATCTGAAGCGGATCATCGCCGCAGTCAGCGGCAAAGCCCGCCGCATCAACGTCATTATGCCCATGCTCTATGAAGGACGGCAGCACCGCCGCACCTCCAGAGAGTCTCTGGACTGCGCCCTTTGCCTTCAGGAACTGGCCGGTATGGGCGTGGAAAACCTCATCACCTTCGATGCTCACGATCCCCGTGTGCAGAATGCCGTTCCCCTTAAGGGCTTTGAAAATGTCCATCCTACCTATCAGTTCCTGAAGGCGATGGTCAATACCGTCCCGGACATCAGCTTTGACCGGGATCACCTGATGCTCATTTCCCCCGACGAGGGTGGCATGGGTCGGTGCATGTACTACTCTTCCGTTTTGGGCGTGAACCTCGGTATGTTCTACAAGCGCCGTGATTATTCCGTCATCGTCAACGGCCGCAACCCCATCGTCGCCCACGAATTCTTAGGCGACAATGTTTCCGGCAAGGATGTCATCATCGCCGACGACATGATCTCCTCCGGCGAATCGGTCTTAGACATCGCCACCCAGCTGAAAAAGATGGGCGCCCGCCGGATCTTCGTTTTCGCTTCCTTCGGTCTCTTCTGCGAAGGACTTGAGAAGTTCGACGCCGCTTATGAAAAAGGCGAGATCTATCGTGTCTTCACCACCAACCTCATCTACCGCACTCCCGAGCTGCTGAAGCGGGAGTGGTACACCTCGGTGGATCTGTCCAAATACATCGCCTACATCGTGGATACCCTGAACCACGACCAGTCCATCAGCAACCTGCTGAACCCCGTTTACCGGATCAACAAGCTGCTGGAACGGAAACGCACCGAAGAGCAGAAAAAGTAAAAATACGCAAGCGGGGATCGGTACAAAAGCCGATCCCCTTTTGTATGCCGCCCCCTTTCCGCTAAACGGCCATCCAACGCCCTTCCCTCGCTCCCGGCTTTTCCGGAGGATCACCGTTTAAAAACCTACGGAAAAAATTTGCAAAAAGTGTTGACAAACAAGGGGAAATCTGATATAATAAACCCTGTTGCTGATAAGAAATGATTGGCGGCAAGGGAAGTTCCTGTGCGTATTCCGCGGGTGTAGTTCAATGGTAGAATTCCAGCCTTCCAAGCTGGCTACGTGGGTTCGATTCCCATCACCCGCTCCAATCCGTGTCCGGCGGATGTTTGCGCCCATAGCTCAGCTGGATAGAGCAACTGCCTTCTAAGCAGTAGGTCTCAGGTTCGAGTCCTGATGGGCGCGCCATTTATATGGTGGGTATAGCGCAGTTGGTTAGCGCGTCAGATTGTGGCTCTGAAGGCCGTGGGTTCGAATCCCACTACCCACCCCACTTATACACTGGGCTATCGCCAAGTGGTAAGGCACAGGACTTTGACTCCTGCATTCCGATGGTTCGAATCCATCTAGCCCAACCATTTTCCTGCAACTGATATTGGGGTGTCGCCAAGCGGTAAGGCAGTAGATTCTGGCTCTACCATTCCGAGGGTTCGAATCCTTCCACCCCAACCAAAGCTGGGCGCTGACTTCAAAAGTTCGGCGCCCACCGCTTTTGCGGGAAACCTTCTTTTATTGAATATTGGGGTGTCGCCAAGTGGTAAGGCATCAGATTCTGGCTCTGACATTCCGAGGGTTCGAATCCTTCCACCCCAACCATCAAGAGGCTATAAAAAAGACATAGCCCGTGAAAACCTCGATAAAATCGAGGTTTTCACCGTTTTATGGGGCAAAATTTCAGTGACCGATTTTGTAGATGTAAATCGGTCGTTTTCCCTTTATGTAAGGTTTTGAACTCTCACACAACCGAATAATGATACGCAAGGCAGATAGAAAGCAAAAATCTATCTGCCTTTTTTATTACCCTAAAAAGGAGAAATCAAATATGCTACAGAAAGAATTAGCCAAACGCCTCAAAGCTCGGTACGACACCAAGATGGACGGCAACGAATGGCTGGAAGTGTCCTCGGACGGCATCCCCCTCTGCCGGATAAAATACAACGGTCAATTTCTAAGCAACGCCGACCAAAACCTCTCGGATGAATACCGCAGTAAAATTGCAGACATTCAGGAAGAGATTTCTACGGTGCGGGAATATGTCGGACTCTACGAACACGCACCGCAGATGAAAGCCGATGGCGTCACTGATTACAGACAGCTTGCCGCCTTCGGAGATACGGTGTTGGCGGCAACCTACAGCAAAAAGAACGGCTTTCGGTGTTTTGGGGAGATTATTCTCCGAACTATGAATATGTCAAGGAAGCCTTTGCCGTGCACTCCGGTCTCGTCAACAAGCACCGACTGTTCAGTGAGAATGAATCGGCAGACCTTTGTCGCTGTGGACTTTGCCAAAGGCAACTGCGAAACACTGACCTATGAGCAGGAACGGCAGCTCGATAAGCTCCAAGAAAAGCTCACGGACGGATATCCTTCACTTGAAGCCGAGCAGCCGACCTTTGAACAGACGGCAGACCCGCAACAGAATATGTAATACTATCAATCGCCCTTCGGTTACACAAAAACCGGAGGGCTTTTTTTATTTCACCGCAAGGAGTAGAACTATGACAATATTTTCAGAAGAACCGCACAGCAGACAGATGGAGCGCCTTATGACCGCAATACCAAACTTCAAACCGAGAGGTATAGGCGTTCGCTTTTCGGAATCACAGGTACTCATCACGATAACCGCAGCCACACCAACGCAAATACTGACGGCTACCATGCGGCAGATACGCTGTCCGCCATTCTTAAAAAGATTTAACGAGTATATAGAAAGTGAGGAAAGCATTATGACATTTTCAAACGAGAAACATATGGCAATGTTTGCACTTGCCGTAAAAAATGCCGAGAGAGAAAATTATGCGCTGCTGTCGGCAATATATCTGCTTACCGCGGATATAAGACTGTGGAATTGCTGTAAGCACCATATAAATAACGGCTGTATTTTTTTTGAAAATATTAAGCTGCGGAATTGCTCTGAAAGGGCATATACGCTTTATTGCGCGGCAAAGGATCTGACGCTCGGAACAAAGCATATAACCATATCCGATTTAGCGGATATAAAGCTTGTGCCGCCGGTGCTGTTCAGAATTATTTGCAACGCTATGGCGATACGCCGTTTCGGGCTTGCCGCTGTTAAGCTGTAAGGAGTGAAAAAACCATGATAAAACTAAAAATCAAATACGGTAATGAGTCTACCGACATCTGCTTTCCTTGAAAGGAAACGGATATGAGCGCGGCGCTTGAAAGAATCCATGCCGAGAATGTTACACCGCTTGAACTGTATGTAGCTGAGGTCATATTCCCCGGAGAACTTAACTTTATTCAAGATCGATTCGTCAATCTCGATGAAGTCAATTTCCTCGGGAAACGGATGGACAGCTTTTTCGGCGATGAGGAATATCAGTTCTATGAGGCTATGAAAGCAGAGGGTTTTGACACTCTGCCAGACCTCATCAATTTGAGCTTCAACCTCAACCGTTATCCGCTTGTTTGGGACATAAGCGATATGGGCAAAATCGGCAGAGAGTATCTGCTCACGGTCAAGGGCTGTCTGCCTGCCGATGATGAGGACGACCCGAAATATGCAGAATTCGGACGAAAACTGATTCAATCCGGCAAGGGCGTTTTTACTGAACATGGCTTACTGTTTGTTGATGAAAGCACACCGTTTCAAAAGCTGTATGACGGACAGGTTTTTCCGCCGTATGTATATGACTCGGATGTGCTTTGCATTGCAAGGGCGGATTATAACGGGAAAAGCGAATTCCTGTATTTGCCTTGCGAGGAAAAGGCTATAGACAAGGCGTTGGCAAGGCTCGGCGCTGCACCCGAAAATGCGAAAATTACATTAGAGGATTTCAGCGTCAACAATCCCAAATGGTTTGAGAGGTTCAAGCAAATTGCCGCAGATGAGGGTATGTATGAGCTGAACGGGCTTACAAACGCTATAAACAGTGCCGACACAGACTTGAAAAAATTATGGTTGGTTGCGGAATACGCCGAGGTCGAGGAGGCAGGGCAGCTTGCACGGCTTGCTGAAAATATCGGTTGCTTCAAGGTTATTGAAGATGTTAGCGATTACGAGGATGTCGGCAGATATATCGGCGACAATAATAATTGCTATGCTTTACATCCCGAATTGGAAGACTACTTCGATTTTAACGGTTTCGGAGAACATATTGCCGAGGAATACGGCGGCAAATTTGTCGGCGGCAACTTTATCTATAACGATACCGACACAAGCCTGCTCGACATTTTATATCAGGATGAGCCTATGACGATGGGAGAAATTTGAATATGATAACCGCAATTATACGGAATAAAGATAATACACTTGTTTTGGATTTTCCTTGCGACATTTATAGTGTTTACACAAAGCTGCAATCTATCGGCATTGCGAAGTTGCCGAAACAAATTCCGCTGACAGACAATGAGGGCGAGGACATCGGCGTAAAGCTGTATAGCGACAGCAGTATCGGACGGCATTTGCTTCTCACACTTAATGAGAAAAACTCCATAGCCGAAGCCAATATGCTGACGCTTGTTGTTGGGGCGGCAAGCGAGGACATCAAAGAGGAACTGGAACAGAATATCCTCTATGACCAGTACGACTCAATGGATGAAGTAATTTCCGCCGTCCGTCAGATGACGCAGGATGCCGGTCCCGTAAAGGCTGTGTTCTTCTGTCCGCTTGTCGGCAACATCGACGAGGGCGACGGAGATATGTTCACGGTCGGAGATTCCTACCTTGCCGACAGCGCCGATGAGATCGCCGATGCATTGAATCGTTACACCGTCAATGACGAAAACGATATGACATCTTCCTCTTCGCGGACGCTCGGCGCTACATTAAAGCTATCTCCCGACGTAATATTTGATTTGCTTGTCTTACCCCCACATAAAAAGCACCTGCAATTGCAGGTGCTTTTTATGCTATCGTGCGATACCTCCGGTGCGATCCGTTATCTGAAATTGAACCAGACGCACATATTGCTTTCTCCTCTGTTTGCAAAAGACGCAAACGGGATCATTTTCAGCGTGAAATCTTCAAAATTTCCGGGATACTTTGAGTAAAGCGCGTCGTCGTCGGTTCTTCGGAATGCCTTTACTTTCACCGTGAATCCGTCGAATCTGTCGGAATACTCGTACTCTGCCGAGAAATTCTCATCGATAAAGATCGTGTGCAGATCTTCCGTGTTGTCGATCGCTTCCGCCGCGCATACATACGGTCCGCAGCAAACGGCGAGTTTGCCGCAGTCGGCATCCACGCGGGAGTTGCTCTGTACGGCAAACGGAGTTATCTCAAACTTGACCGTTATCTCCCCTTCGGGATTCTCGATCACGGCGTATCCGTTCTCAACGGTAAAGTCCGCATCTATATCGAATGATGCGCACCAGCCCGGAATTCTTACGCAGAGCTTTTTCACATTTTTTGCGCTCAGCCGGATCACATTGCTTTTCGGGAAATCCGTTGTTTGCGATATGTGCATATCGCCTATTTTCGCCTCGGAGCCCGCGAACTGATTGACATATACGGTGTCACCCTCGTAACCATAGATGTAGTCTCCGAGCGATGCGAGAACTCTGTTCAGATTCGGAGGGCAGCAGGAGCAGGAGAATACGGCGACACGGGTCGTGATGGCATAATTATATCCGGAGAGCTTACGGCGTTCAAGATTTATTTCAAGCGGATTTTCGTAGAAGAAGGATTTTCCGTCAAGCGACAGTCCGGAGATCATGCCGTTGTACAGGATTCTCTCTATTACGTCGGCGTACACGGGATCGTTTTCAAAGCGCATCATGCGGTGAGCGAAGAACATCAGGGCAATGGCTGCACAGGTCTCGGCATAAGCCAGGTCGTTGCTCAGGTCGTATGCATACGAAAAAGATTCTCCGGAACGTGCCGCACCGATTCCGCCGGTCACATACATTTTTCTGCCGACAATATCGTTGAAAAGCGCCTTGCAGGTATTATACAGCTCCTTGTCGTTTGTTTCATATGCGAAATCCGCCATTGCGGAATACAGATAGCAGGCTCTTACGCAGTGCCCTACGGCACTGGACTGCTCTCTTACGGGCAGATGGCTCTGATTGTGCGGAGTTCCGTCACTGTCGAGAACACTTCTGCCGTTTATAAAGAACGCCGCAAGATCAAGGAATTTCTTTTTTCCGGTCGCGCGGTACATGCGGATCAGCGCAAGCTCGATCTCCTCATGACCGGGAGTTGAAAATGCGGCGGATTTTTCATCGACGAAAATCTTCTTTATGAAGTTCGCATATTTCTCCATGAGGAGCAGGAATCTGTCTTTTCCTGTGGCTTCGTAATAAGCTACGGCAGCTTCAAACAGATGCCCCGCGCAGTAAAGCTCATGCCAGTCCCTGTTCGAGAAACGCTTGTCCGGCTCGCATACGGTGAAGTAGATGTTGAAATATCCGCTGTCTTCCTGATGCGCCTCGATATCGTCAATGAGGGTTTCTACTTTTGCTTCAAGCTCCGGATCGCGCTCCTTCTGCAGTATGTAAGCCGCGCCCTCCATCCACTTGGCGACATCCGAATCCCAATAGAAATGCGGCTGATTCGGCATGCCCAGCTTCCAATCGAATCGAAACGCACCGATTCTTCCGGTTTCGCTGAACCTGTCATATACGGCATCCATGGTGACGTTTCTGTTGAGCAGCTGCTTTTCGTACAAAAATCCGCTTTTTAACGTGACATCCCTGTAGCTCACGGTTTGCATATTTTCATCCTCCGTTTTGCCTATTGACACAGGCCTTTTTATATAATATACTAAAACAGAGACGAAAAAACAAGTGAAAACAAATCGGAATAAAGTGAGAATTTCAGACATGATAACCTTGAACGAAAACGGAACGCTGAAATATGTTTCATCGGGGCTCTTTCAGTCCGACGGAAGCTGGATACACCCGCGTGTGACAATTGAAACATATGAAATTATTTTTATGTACGAAGGAACTGCCTATATCTGCGAGGACGGAACGGAGTATATTCTGCACCCGGACGACGTTCTTATCCTTGATCCCGGCAGAGAGCATTACGGCTTTCGCGTGTCGGAAGAGTACGTTTCTTTTTCGTGGCTTCACTTAAAAACTTCATGTGACAGATATAAAAATCTTCCGAAACATTTTCATGCATCAAATCCCGCAATGCCGAAAACGCTGTTCTCGCAGTGCATGCACATTGCGAATACTCCCGGATACGACCCGGTCTGCACCGACCTGTACACGGCGCTTTACATCGAAGAGATAATCTGCAACGGCAGCGCCGTGTCCGTTTCAAAGAACCGCCTTGCCGCGCAGGTGAAGGAATATGTAAATCTGAATATCGAAAAGGATTTGACGGTGCGCCTCGTTTCCGAGCATTTCGGATATCACGAAAACTATATCAGCAAGGTTTTCAAAGCGGCTTACGGCGTTCTGCTCAGCAGATATATCGTAAATCAGAGGCTCGCATACGCGCGCGCACTTCTCAATACCACGCTTTACACGGTGAATCAGATTTCCCGTCAGCTCTCCTTTAAAAGCGAAAATCACTTTGTAAAATTCTTCAAATATCACACGCACATTACGCCGTCGGAATACAGGAATTCGTACACGAACATCCATATAAACAAGGCGTAGCGCGCCGTGCGGCAGAAACGCACGCCCGTCTTGGCGGCACATGGCTTTCGGACTATGTCCCGAATCGGCTCGGCGGCTTCGTCCCTGCAACCAAAAGCGGACTGACCTATGACGAACTGCAAAAGAAAACCGCAGAGCTTTACGCATCCGGTGAGGTGTATACTTCGCCGGATTTTCAGTGCGACCAAACAGGCGGTTTCCCGACCTCGCTTTGCGTTTGTTGGGAGCAAGGCAAGGCTTGGCTTGAACTGAATGAAAATCTCCTCATGGACAGAGATGATATGGAACTCGGCTATTACAGAGATTTATGCGCCGATTACGGTATCCGCCAATGCTGCGACATCGAGCAGTTCAATGCATTGCTCCAAGCCTTTGATGAGGAAACCGCAACTCGGCTCATGAATGAAAAAAGCCGTCTGCAACAGCAGCTCGACAGCATAGCTGACGCAGCGCAGCGGCGTCAAAACGCAAAATCCCGACTCGATGACATCTACACGATACTCGACGGCATAAAGAACCGCCCGATGGAATACGATGACCAAATCGTCCGCCAACTGCTTGAATGCATAGTGGTGGACTCCAAAGAACAGATTACCGTAATATTCAAAGGCGGTCTTAAATCGGTGCAGCCGCTGACCGAATGACAGCGGCTCACCTCCGCCCCTAACCTTGAAAGATCAAGATTTTTCGTAAGGGAACAAATACTACCCCCAAAAAGGCGAAAAAATCTTTTTTATAGTCCTACCACAAAACACACAGGTACGAACTCTTTTGGTTTTAAAATGTATTCGGCCTGACAAAAAACTGCCGCAGAGGTAATTGTCCTCTGCGGCAGTTTTCTTATGCGCCGATGCAGCTCTCAGCCTTTGTAATTGTCCTTAAGACACCGGTTCCTTCAACAGCAAGAACACTTCTGATGCCGGATGTTTAACCAGATGCAGCCGGTACAATCCAGATCATCGGCAGGGACAACTTCCTTAATCTCAAATTCTTCTGCTAGCCACTTAAGCACATAATCGTGGTATTTCCGGTCCGTTGGATTGACATCGAGCACCCTCATTGAACCTTCTCCAACCCTGTGTTATCCTTTTCTTGAAATAGCCGACCGATCTTCTCCCATACGAAAGGAAATTCCTGCCATACTGAAACAACTCAAATGCTTCCAATCCGTTGTCCGATTAAACAGCTTTTCCAAAGCGGCAGAAGAAAATTACATCTTCCATCCGCCATCTTCTCTTAGCAGATACAGGCGTTGAAGCGAGAACTGGGCTTCCAGCTTCCGGAGTGTAAAAACCGCACTTTGCCCTGACGCCCGCCGGCGAATACTTTTACCGAAAAAGCCTGATCCTGACGGCAGACTATGAGCGGATGAGCAGAGAAGCTGCCAAGATCGCCAAAGGCAGCCGAGCAAGCCTCAAAATCGGCTACCTGCGCTGCTATACCAACGCTGCTGATGAAATATTGACGGACTGCCGGGGGGCAAAGGAAGCAGGTGTGATCTTCGGAACCGGCACCTGGGACAAGGGCTACGTATACCGCCATCCTTCCCTCGAACAGGCTTGCGAAATGGGAAAGGAGCTTTAATATGTCAATTTTCATCGCATTTTACTCCCATGCGTGAGAAAATTACTTCGACGGCGACACTACGGCAAGCCGCTTCTACGGTCAGCTGAAACCGGAAGCATAACCCGTTACCCTTCCAGCAAATCCTCATATCGGGTCAGATACCGGTCACAAAGACCCCTGATCTCCTCCGCTTCCCAGTAAGCGTTGGGATCCCGGATGGCGACCACCGTGAACCCCGCTTTCTTTGCCGTGCGGATCCCGACCAGCGCATCTTCAAAGACCACACACTCCGATACGGGAAGCCCCAGTTTTTCCGCTGCCTTCAGGTAGACATCCGGATGGCTCTTCCCCGCTCCCACATCGTCGCAGGAAAGCACAAATTCAAAATAAGACAGCAGCCCCAGCCGCTCCAGCACGATCTTCGCCGAAGAGATCCGGGTGGCTGTTGCCACGCACATCCGGATTCCTGCCGCCCGGACGGCGTCTAAGATCTTCCGGATCCCCGGCATCGCCTGAATGGTGGAAGCATAACACTTGTCCACTTCCCTGTAATAAAGCTCCGTAAACGCTGAAAAATCCCTGCACTGGATCCCGTACTCCTTCTCGAAAAACTCCTTCATTTCCGGAACGGTCATCCAGCAGACCTTCGCATCCAGATCCGGCTCCTTCGCCGTTTTCCCTTCTGCCTTTAAAATCATGCTTCCCAGATGGTACCACATTCCCATGGAGTCCACCAGTGTTCCATCCATATCAAAAAGGATGCCTTTGCAATCCATCGTATTCCCCCAATCGGTTTCTCTTATCCAGTATAGCAGACCCTTCCCCTTGCTGCAAGGATGGATCCCGAAAAATTCCGGTCGATTCTTTGTAAATTCCCCTTTCTTACATGATTTCGTCTTTCCGGGAAAAACTAGAAGTATCTTGTAAGAAAGGACCGATCCCATGAAAAACCGCATCGTCCTCATCCGCCAAACCGCCGTCACCCTGCTTTTAAACCTTCTGGTGCTTGCGGCCTTGTCGTTTCTCTACCCCTCCCCCGCCGCCGAAGCCCTTTCCAAAAACGGCTCCACCGGTGCCGAAGTAAAAGCCATTCAGGAAACCCTAAAAGACCGTGGCCTCTATTCCGGCAGCATCGACGGCATTTACGGAGCCGGCACCCAAGCCGCCGTCAAAAAGTTCCAGAAACAGCAAGGTCTAACCGCCGACGGCATCGCCGGCCCCCTGACCTTAAAGCGGCTGGGCGTCAGCGTAGGCGCCATCCCGGAAGCCAATGAGGCAAACGTGAACCTCTTGGCCCGGATCATCTCCGCCGAGGCCCGGGGTGAGCCCTATTCCGGCCAGGTGGCCGTGGGGGCGGTGATCCTGAACCGGGTGGAGCACCCATCCTTCCCCGACACCCTCTCCGGCGTGATCTACCAGCCCGGCGCCTTTACCGCCATCACCGACGGCCAGTTTAACGAATCCGTTGCCGAATCCGCCTACCGTGCCGCACGGGACGCCTTGAACGGCACCGATCCCTCCGGCGGAGCCATCTACTACTATAACCCCGACCGTGCCATCAGCCAGTGGATCCGCACCCGCCCGGTCATTAAACGCATCGGGAAGCACCTGTTCTGCTCCTAAAATTTAAGAAAGTCTTCACTCCTCCTTTCCGGAATCTTATTGCTTTTTCCTCCGTTTTCTGCTAAAATGAAGCTGCTCCGAGAAAAAATTGAAGGAAAAAGCTCTTCCGCATCGTTTTTTTATATGACAAAACCCTGTCCACAGGAGGTTACCTATGAAGACGTTTCTGAATCTTTGTACCGATCTGGCGTGGGGAATTCAATGTGTCCTCCTCATCTACGCCATTTATAACGTGATCCTTGCCCTCCCCTTTTTCCGGAAGGACAAGCCTATGAAACACTTTGCCCCGCAGAAGCGTTTTGCCGTCCTCGTCGCCGCCCGGAACGAAGAATCCGTCATCGGCAGCCTGGTGGAAAGCCTTCTTGCCCAGGACTATCCAAAAGAGCTCTTCGACGTCTATGTGATCCCCAACAACTGCTCCGATGACACCGCCGAAGCAGCCCGCCGTGCAGGCGCATGGATTCTCACCTGCACCGCCCCCGTCAAGTGCAAAGGCGACGCCCTCTCCTTCGCTTTCGACTATTTTGAAAAGAAGGGGAACCCTTACGACGCTTTCTGCATTTTTGATGCGGACAATCTGGTCGACCGGAACTTTTTGCGCTCCATGAACGACGCCTTCTGCAGCGGCGCAAAAGCCGCCCAGGGCCGCCGGGACAGCAAAAACCCCTACGACTCTCCTTTGACCGGCAGCTATTCCATCTACTACTGGATGATCAGCCGCTTTTATAATCACCCCCGCTCCCTCTGGAACCTGTCCGCTGTCATCAACGGCTGCGGCTTC